>Ga0209488_10005011_pt1 | contig 10234 bp, 5 predicted proteins | sample Rivendell_Oct201_8_FD_188349 | JGI IMG/M metagenome (GOLD analysis project Ga0209488, IMG submission 188349) | Vadose zone soil microbial communities from the Eel River Critical Zone Observatory, Northern California, USA -... | ecosystem: Environmental > Terrestrial > Soil > Vadose zone >... | reverse complement strand
CCGACGATGCGGGGGCGAGCTGGAGCAGAGTATCGAACGACCCCGCGCTGTGGGGACGGGGCTGGTACTTCGAGAAGATTGCCGTGGATCCCACCGACCCCGACACGGTCTACGTGCCGAACGTCGCGGTCAACAGAACACGCGACGGTGGAAAAACGTGGGTGGTTCTCCGAGGGTCACCTGGCGGGGACGACTATCACCAGGCGTGGGTCTATCCCGGAGATCCGAACACGATGATCGTCGCCAGCGACCAGGGCGCCGTGATCACGCGCAACGCGAGGGCGAACGATCCGCGGCAAGTGACCTGGACGTCGTGGCTGAATCAGCCCACCGCGCAGATCTATCACCTGTCCGTAGACTACCGGTTTCCGTACTGGGTGACCGGAGCGCAACAGGATTCGGGCGCGATTGCGGTTCGCTCGCGGGGAAAGTTCTCCCAGGTTTCCATGCACGACTGGGAGCCGATCTCTCCGGGCGGGGAGAGCGGCTACACGGCTGGTGATCAGCTCAATCCTGGCGTGGTGTTCGGGGGAGATGGGCAACGCTGGAATCTCGACGCGAACATTCCGGTGGAGGGGACGACCAGCCCGAAGTCACCTGAGACTGCGCGCGGCGACTGGACGCAGCCGCTGGTTTTCTCGAAAGCCGATCCGCGCTCTCTGTACTACGCCAATCAATTCCTGTTCAAGACGATCGACGGCGCGAAAACCTGGACGCAGATCAGTCCGGATCTAACGCGCGTCGAGATCGTCGTTCCGCCGACGCTCGATGCCGCGGCCGCCGCGCAAGTGGATCGCAACGGAAAACGTGGCGTCGTCTATACAATTGCGCCTTCGTCATTGCGCGCCCCGCTCATCTGGATCGGAACCGACGACGGCTACATCCAACTCACGGCGGACGATGGCAAGACCTGGCAGAACGTCACGCCGGCCGCGATCACGCCGTGGAGCAGAATCACGACGCTCGAAGCATCGCACTTCGATGCCGGCACCGCCTACGCGAGCGTCGACCGCCATCAGCTCCAGGATTTCGAGCCCTACATCTATCGCACCCGCGACATGGGCAGGAGCTGGCAGAAGATCACGAGTGGACTTCCAGCCGGCGTCTACGTCCACGTCATCAAGGAAGATCCTCGCCGGCGGGGATTACTGGTCGCCGGCACCGAGCGCGGAATGCACGTTTCGTTCGACGACGGTGACAACTGGCAGTCGTTGCAGCTCAACGTGCCGGTGACGTCGGTGCGCGACTTCGAGTTCTACGGGAATGATCTCATCGTCGCCACCCACGGGCGCGGCTTCTGGGTGATCGACGATATCAGTCCGCTTCGTCAATTGAGCGATGCGGTGACGCGCGACGATGCGTACCTCTTCAAGCCGGCTGATGCGGTCAACTTCATCGAAGGGACCGACAACGGGACGCCGCTGCAGAAAGACGAGCCGCACGCGGAGAATCCGGCCAACGGCGCGGCGATCGACTACTACCTGAAGCGGGCGACAACCACGCCAGTAGTGATCGAAATTGTGGACCCAACCGGAGCTTTAGTGCAGACGTTCTCGAGCGATCCAAGTGCGCAGCGACCGCCCGCAGGTCGCGCGCCCGGTGGAGCGGGGGCGGTGGGCGGAGCGCAACCCACCGGAATTCCGCGGGTATCTCCACTCTGGCAACCGCGCCCGGAACTCCCGTCGGCGAGTGCCGGAATGCACCGCGTCACGTGGAACCCGCTACGGCCACGTCCGCGGGGCGCGCCACCACCCGACGAGGGCGGTCCGCTGGACAGGCACTACATCGGGAATTTCACGGCGAGGTTGACTGTGAATGGAAAAACCTATACGCAGCCATTCGTCGTGAAACCGGATCCGAGGACGCTGCGTTCCTAAGCAGTGGTCCCGGATTCGCGCCTATCTTCAGTTGCACAAATGGAGTCTAAGTATGACGCACACATTTCGCGTTCTCAGCGCCCTCACATTCGTGGCGGCCTCGGCGTTGGCACAAGGCACAGGCGGTAGTCAGTCGAACGCCGCCGCGCGCGGATCGCCTTCAGTCGAGGCGAGGGTGAAGGCGTTGCACGAGCTCCTCAACGAACAGTGGGAGTACTTCCTTCGCACGTCACCCGAATTCGCATCAATCCTCGGGGATAAGCGGTACAACGACAAGCTCAGCGATTTCTCGCAGGGGGCAATCGACCGCGATCTCGCTCAAAATCGCGTCTTCCTTACGAAGTTCACGGCCGTGGATGCGACCGGCTTTCCTGAGCAGGAACGGCTCAACCGCGACCTGATGGTAAGAAATCTTCGCGAGACTCTCGATGCCGCGAAGTTCCGGGAGTGGGAGATGCCCGTCAATCAGATGAACGGTCTTCACATCGACGCGCCACAGCTTGTGACGTCGCTGTCTTTCGACACCGTCAAGGACTACGAGGACTACATCGCGCGACTCAAACAACTGCCGCGCGCGTTCCGCGATGTCACGGTGCAAATGCGGAAGGGGATGAGCGAAGGTCTGATGCCGCCCAAGATTCTACTGGTGCAGGCGGCGAAGCAGGCGAATGATCTGGCGACACAGAAGCCGGAAGATTCGCCGTTCGCGATTCCGACGACCAACTTCCCGAAGGGATTTTCAGCAGCCGATCAGCAGCGGCTTCGGGGTGGCGTTCTGGGCGCGTTGCGCGACAGTGTTCTGCCGGCGTACGTGAAGTTTACGACCTTCCTTAGCGGCGAGTACGCGCCGCACGGGCGCACCGACATCGGCACCTGGGCTCTTCCTAACGGCGCCGAGCGTTACGCATTCGCGGTGAGGCGCTCGACGACGACCAACATGACCCCCGACGAGATCCACGCCCTTGGTCTGCGTGAAGTCGCGCGAATCGAAGCAGACCAGCTCGTGATCGCGAAGAAGCTTGGATTTCCAACGGTGAAAGCTCTCCGCGATTCGATCCCCAGGATTCCCGCGCTGCACCCGAAATCGCGCGAAGATATTCTGGACGAGTACCGGCATTACGTCGACCAGATGTCGGCCAAGCTTCCGACGCTGTTCGGAAGACTGCCGAAGGCAAAGCTCGAGGTGATGCCGATCGAGGCATTTCTCGAGAAAGAAGCATCTACACACTACAACCAAGGCACGCCCGACGGCTCTCGTCCTGGCCACGTGTTCGTGAACACTTACGACTTCGCGAACCAGCTGACGATCAACAACGAGTCGACTGCGTATCACGAGGGAATTCCTGGCCATCACATGCAGATCTCGATCGCGCAGGAGCTTCCGGATCTGCCGCCGTTCCGCCAGCAGGCGAGCTACACCGCTTTCCAGGAAGGGTGGGCGCTCTATTCGGAAAGGCTGGGTAAGGAGATCGGGTTCTATCAGGATCCTTACAAGGACTACGGACGTCTCGACGACGAGATGCTCCGCGCGATTCGTCTGGTAGTCGACACCGGGATTCACGGCAGGGAACACTGGACGCGCGACCAGGTGCTGCAATTCTTCCGCGAGCATTCGAGCAACAACGAGGCAACCATCCAATCGGAGACCGATCGCTACATCGCCTGGCCGGCGCAGGCGCTCGCGTACAAAGTCGGTCAGCTCACGATTTTGCGTTTGCGTGAGAAAGCGCGCACAGCGCTAGGCGACAAGTTCTCACTTCCCGCATTTCATGACGAGCTGATCGGCGCCGGCGCGTTGCCGATGGATGTTCTCGAGACTCGGATGAACGAGTGGATCGTCCGGACCACGGCGCAGGGAGGAGCAGGGAAAGCGGAGTGAGAGGCGTTGTGTGATGTAGCACGCTGGTGACGCCGAGCGGGCAAAGCGCTGACCGCACTAGTGCCACTGAACTAGACAGCGAGCGCGGGCTACTGGACGGTTGCCGGGCACGTCGTTTGCCCGCTTTCGAGGCAGGGAGTTTTCCTCCCAGAGGAGGGACTGAGTCATGCCGGAAGTCCTCGTACAATTCGACGAACCAATGAGCGACGCGGATGGCGCCTTGTACTATGCGCAGGCCGCGGGCCGACAGAGGGAAGATGGTCTCTGGGAAGGTTGGCTCGAATTCATCGGTATGAGTGAAACCGCCCGCTCAATTTGTTCGGACCGCGAGACAACGCAGCCCAATCGCGCAGACCTCGAGTACTGGGCGCAAGGCCTGACAAGAGTCTACCTCCAGGGCGCTCTAGCGAGAGCGGGATCGTGTGCGGAGCCGGTGACACGAGAGCCGAGGCCGCGCGAAAGTTCACGCAACACCTGAACTAGGCCGGCGCTTTCGAGGGTTGGCCAGCGTCAGCCGTGTGACCACGCCCTTTGCTTATGGCTTACTACTCCTTCCTCGCCTCGAAGCTTCCCGGCCGCGATGGGTCGGGCCGCAGCGACCAGCCGGGATTGAGCGCGAGCGACCAGCCGTCTCCCTTGATCTCGCTCGCCTGCGCCGCGATGGGCGTCGAGGGTAGGCCGATCCTGATCCACGAGAAATCGTTCCGGACCAGCACTCCACCGTGATCGACCGTGAGCTTTCCCCATGGCGCCGAGAAATTGCCCGACGGATAGACCGTGGATTGGAGATCGAAGCCGACCAGCTCCGTCGGATCGTAGCTCCAGGCGAGTGAGTCTCGGGACTGTAGAAGCGTAACAACCGGACCCGCGCCGAGGCGTGCACGGTAACCCCGCATTGTTGGTGCACGAGCTGAATCTCGCGCCGCTTCGCCGCGATCGACCTCGTCCCAGCCGTAATCGCGCGCCCGAGCGCGCGCCATTTTGTCTAGGTCGCGCGGACGCTGAAAATGGATCGCCTGCGCGAGCAATGCGCCGATGTCTCGGTTCTTTCGCACTTCCTCCCGCCACTTAGGGTCGAACTCGTCAAGGAGAACGCCAATGGCCGGTCCCGTCCCGTAGGCAAATGCTCGAACAAAGGTGGGAGTCGTCTCGTACTCGCGAACGAATTTCGCCACTCGCGCGGGACCTTCACCGGTGAGCCGCATGGCGAGGCGCTGGCCGGTGTACTCAGGGAGTCCTTCCTGGATCTCGAGCGTCGCTTCGAGACTATCGCTTCCCGGGTAGATCGAGCGCCGCTCGGCGCGAAAGATCAGCGCCGACTCGGCGTGGTGTCTGGCCGCGTTCTGATCAGGAAGCGATTCCAGCGCGCGAGCAAGTGCGCGATACTCGAGTCTGAGCCATGTGCGGCCGGGTCGCATGTCGAGCTGATTGTTGAGCGCATCGGGCTGACGTAATCCCAGCGCCTCCTGTTCGCGGTGAAAGACCTCGTGCATGACCAGACCCACGCGAGCGAAGCGATCTCGAGGCAGAGGAAGCGCAACCATCGTCCACGTTCTGCCTCCCCACGGAAACGAAGTGTTGGCTACGTACTGGTTTTCTGGCAGAGTCGTTACGAATGCGTCTCCGACCCGCAGGAAATGTCTTTGCCCAACCGTATCATTGGCTATGACAAGACGCGTCTGCCGGTCGACCAGTGCAATTGGTCCGCAGAGACTCCGGCCCCACAAAACTCCCGCGTCGGACTCACACGCGAACCTCGCGTCGCGAAGCGCCGAGAGCGCTCGAGCGGTGTCCAATTGCTGTCCCGTTGCGAGTGAAAGGGGAAGCGAGACCGCGAGGGCGGCGGTGAAACAAGAACGGTGGGACCGGGCGTAGTTGGAAAACAGATGCATGTTGGGTGGCTCCAGGCAGTCAACTGTTAGTCTATTGACATTGTGTCAATGCACTGACATTATGTCAAGAGACGAACGATTTCGATGGCCCGTTGGATCGACTGTGGAGAATGCGCGATGAAGAATCGAGGACTCGATCAGCTAGGACGGCGAGAGCGGCAGATCATGGAGATCATTTACCGGCGGGGAAGGGCGAACGCCGCCGAAGTCCTGGCCGACATTCCTGATCCTCCCACCTATACGGCTGTGCGTGGCATGCTGCGATTGCTCGAGAGCAAAGGCCATCTCCGGCACGAGCAGGACGGACCGCGCTACGTCTATTTCCCCACCGCGGACCACGACCGGGTGAGCAAGTCCGCGGTAAGACATCTCGTCAAGACTTTTTTTGACAACTCCGCCAGCTCCGCGGTGGCGGCGATGGTCGGCATGTACGAGGATCGCTGGAGCGATTCGGATCTGGACAGTCTCGAGAAGCTGATTGAAAAGGCCCGTGGTAAAGGAGGTGCATCGTGACAGCGTTCGTGGCGGCACTACTCATCAAGCTGACTCTGGTTCTCACGGTCGGTCTCGTCATCAGTGCAATCTCGCGGGGCCTGAGCCCTTCGGTTCGTCACCTCATTCTGTACGCCACCCTCCTCATCAGCGCGCTACTCCCGCTAGCAATGTGGATGTCGCCGGACTGGAATGTTCCGGTGTTGCCACGCGCATTTTCAACTGCGCTTTCGTCCGCGAATGATCCAGGATTGGCTGCTGCCTCTCAGCGATTGGGCGCTCTGTCGGGCTCGTTTGGATTTGAAAACGAGGGCGCGGCCGCTACCAACGCGGTCTCCGACGCCAAGAGTATAGACGCACCTGCTGCGCAATCCTCGGCTCCCGCGGGCGATATCGTCAGCCCGTCGCCGGCGCGCGCGGGGCTCGCCGTGCTGCCGTTGCTCCCGCTCTTCTGGGCAATCGGATTCGCGGGCGTTATCGCCTGGCTCATAATCGGGCACATTGGACTCCGCCGCATTGCCGCGCGATCGTGGCCGCTCGACAGTGAGCACTGGAACAGGATTCTCGAGGAAGAGCGTACTTATGCGGGAGTCACCAAACCGGTGATTCTTCGCTCCAGCTCGGCGATCAGCACGCCGCTGACGTGGGGGGTGCGCGTTCCCATTGTCCTTTTGCCGGAAGACGCACTCGAGTGGCCGGAGGCGCACGCCCGAATTGTCTTGCGCCACGAGCTCGCTCACGTCGCGCGAGGTGACGCGCTGACGCAGCTCGCGGCCGGATTGGTTTGCGCTGCGTATTGGTTTCACCCGCTGGCTTGGATCACGGAGCGCCGGCTGCGCGCCGAGTGCGAGCGCGCGTGCGACGACAATGTGGTCTCGCTCGGGACGCCTCCGGCCGAGTACGCCGCGCACTTGCTGGAAGTGGCGCGATCTGCCCGCGCGTTTGGAGCTGCGGGATTCCTTTCCGTAGCGATGGCGCGCCCGTCGCAGCTCGAGGGTCGTCTGCTCGCGGTTCTGAGTGAATCCCGGCGACGCGTGAGACTGTCGAGCAGAGCGAGACCAGCGGCGGCAGTTCTCTCGGCGCTTGTCCTTCTGCCGCTCGCCGCATTTCGTGCAGTTCCAAGCACGGCTGAACGAATGAGAGATGAGGCGGCGTCGAGGCAAGCGAATAAATCGGGGGAGCAATTCACGGCATTGGTATCGACCGAGTCAACTGCACCGGTGTCGGTTGGAAATGGCGTGTCGGCAAACGCTGGTGTAACACTCGCCGACAAAACGCGGCAGCTCCAGGCGGACACTTCATTTCAACTCTCTGTTCCTGCGCGCAGCGGGGGAACTCTGACGCTCGATCTGAAAACCGGCGGAAAAATCATCATGACCGGTTGGGACAGGCAGGAGGTTTCCGTTCGGGCATTACTTCGAGGGCGCGACTGGCGGGCAACTAAAGTCACGCTCGAGCCAAGCGTCGGCGGTGCTCTGCTGGCGAGCGAATTCACCGCCAGTGGAAGCAATCAGAGCTCGAGCCATGTGTTCGAGATCAAAGTGCCGCGGAACTACAATGCGACAATTTCTTCGGCGGGAGGATCCGTCTCCATCACGGATGTCGACGGCACGTTCAAGGGACAGACCGGTGGTGGTGAGATCAACATCCAGAGAGCCAACGGCGAGGTCGACATTCAAACGGGCGGAGGCGATGTCCACGTCTCGGATTCACGCGTGGACGGAAATGTCAGCACCGGCGGAGGGGTTGTCCGGATCGAAGGAGTCACCGGCAACATCATCGGCATGTCCGGAAGCGGGCCAGTCATACAGAGCAAATCCTCAGGCACCAGTGTTCGCCATGAAAACGGCAGCACCCTCGTCGCAATCGCAACCGGCGATGACGATGCGCATGTCGGTGTTGGCAGTGGAAAGGGCAGCGGCAAGAGTACTGGCAGCATAAGTAGTGGCAGCAGCACCTACACCAGCACCGATGGTGGGACTTCGACGACTACACGCTGGTCTGACGATGACGGTTCAAAGACTGGCTTCGCGATGAGCGGAATCAGAATGAGCATGGCCGGTGGGGCGATCTCCCTCGCTGCCGCGCCGGATGGTGCACGTGTCACGACCGGCGGCGGCCGAATTCGAATTGGCCAATCAGGCGGCGAGGTGTACGCGATGACCGGTGGTGGTGACATAGACATCGGCCCCGCCACCGGTTCGGTCGAGGCGCACACTGGCGCGGGAGATGTGACGATCGAGCTCAAGGGCGCGGGTGCTCACTCGGTCAATGTCACTTCGGGTCGCGGTCAGGTCGTGCTGGTGATCCCGCGAGATCTCGACGCGACGCTCGAGCTCGAGAGCGCATACACCAACAACCTGGGTCAGAAGACGCGCATTGTCAGCGACTTCCCGCTCCAGAGTTCCGAGACGGCAGATTGGGATGCGAGGGAAGGAACCCCCCGCCGCTACGTTCGTGCGCGCCAGACACTCGGCAAGGGCGGAGGAATTATCCGAGTGCGGACCGTAAACGGGGATGTGGTTCTCAAACGCAGCTGAGAGCAGGCTTAGCGCGTTCTCATCTGACCCGCGCGGTAGATCTCTGACCCGCGCTGTAAATCGCGACGCCCAGCAGGTTCGCCCCGACGATCACGACTATGATCTTCGCGGCGAAGATCTGCCAGCTCGCGACGTCGATGATCGGAAAGACCGATAGCGTCGAATACAAGAGACTCATGACGAATCCGCACATTGCCGCGACGCGGAGCAATCGCGATGGCCGTCGAGACAAGTTGGCCACTCCGAAAATCGGGATGGCAAACAACACCACATAAGTGAGCGCATAGAAAATCCCAGCCGCGTTCTCGAGAAGCTGAAACGCCTCTTGCACTCCGACGCCCGCTTGTCCAACCAGTGTGAGCGCGAGCGTGATGCCGCTCACGAGGAGAATCGAATTGACCGGCGTCCTGAACCGCGGGTGAAGCCGCGTGAACCAGGCGGGCAGCAGATTGTCCCACCCGGCGACGAGCGGCAACCTGGTAGTCCCATTGAATACCATCGTCACCACACCCACTTGCCGCAGGAGCAGCAGCAGGATCAGCGCCGGCACGATGAGCCGCGCGACCCCGATGCCCGCGAAGCCGATGCTCAGCGTCTGTGGAATGGGACTCACGAGGTCGATGCGGTCCGAAGGGACGAGCGAGATGACGCTGTTGGTTCCGAGTATGAACATGAGTGCGATGACGGGTGCGGCCACCAGAACAGAGCGGCCGATCGTGCGCGCCGGGCTGCGCGATTCACCAGCCATTATGGCCACGTACTCGAACCCGCTCAGCGCGCCGAGCGCCATCTTGCCGAAGATGTTGAGACTGTACGGGGTGAATGCCGGGGCCGAGACGTCGAGTGGGTGATATGACACGGGCTTGCCGTGCCTGACTGCGACGAGAGGAACGATGAGAAGAGCCGCGAAGGTCAGCACCTGGGCAACGCCACCCACGTCCTGCACCCATCGGCCAATGCGGAGGCCAAGTATGGAGATGCCTGTGACGAAGAGCAGGGAGAGTGTACTAACGATCGGGGTGTACCACCACAGCTGTGACAGCGATGCGTTGCCGCCGGTAACGAGATAGGAAGCGTTGGTCGCGATCGTGACGCCGAACGTCGCGATGATCAGGATGGCATACGCCCACAGATTCCAGGCGACCATGAATCCCGCGAATTTTCCCAGCGCGATCGTCGTCCACTGATAGACTCCGCCCTCGAGCGGCATCAGGCGGCTCAGGTATATCACCACCCACGCCTGCGGCAGATAGTACAAGGCGATCGCGAGGAGCCAGAAAACGGTGTGGGAGGATCCGAGCTTGGCGGCCGTACCGACCCACGACGAGCCGACGACGTAGAGGATCTGCATCAGCACTAAGTCGATGAGCCCGAGCTCTTTACGAAGCCCGGCACTCCTCGCTTCGACTTCAGCGATGCGCTCTACCGCGACCTGGTTCTCCAAGCCAATAAAACTTCCCTCTTGACAAAGCGGCGCCACTGTTGAATTTTCAGCACGCAAGGTTGATTTTTCAACACACCACCTGGGTCGGGCATTTCTGACCCTCAGGCGAT
>Ga0209488_10005010_pt1 | contig 10236 bp, 11 predicted proteins | sample Rivendell_Oct201_8_FD_188349 | JGI IMG/M metagenome (GOLD analysis project Ga0209488, IMG submission 188349) | Vadose zone soil microbial communities from the Eel River Critical Zone Observatory, Northern California, USA -... | ecosystem: Environmental > Terrestrial > Soil > Vadose zone >... | reverse complement strand
TCCTCGCCATAGTGCCCACTATGCCTCGTCGGCGCGCCTTGCCCGGCACGAAAATCCGCAGGCGAATCGAGCAACGTATTAATGATTCAGGACACTAGCGGCCGCGGCGGCGCGGCGTTTCATTGCTCGACGCGAATCTTCACGCCGTCCTTGAGCTGGGCGAAATCGGCGACCGCGACGCGCTCGCCCGCGGCGAGACCGGACCTAATGGTCGTGCTGTCGCCGCTGCTTGACCCAAGCCGGACCGCGCGCCGTTCGACGGTGTCGCCGTGCACGACGAAGACCGTACCGGTGGCGCCGGAACCCTGCACCGCATTGCTCGGCAGGATCACGCCACCCGCAGGTTTGCCGCCAGGCTCCTGCGTTTGGTCGGCGAGAAACGATACGCGCACACCCATCTCGGGCAGGATGCGAGGGTCCTTTTGATCGAGCGCAATGCGCACCGTCACGGTGCCCTTGCTGCGGTCCGCGGTTGGAATAACGGCGATGACATGCGCGGGGATCTGCCAGTCCGGATAGGCATTGAGTTTGGCGCTCGCCTGCTGGGCCGCCCGCACGCGGTTGATGAAATTTTCATTGACGTCGACCTGGATTTCCAGCGAATCCATGTCCACGATCGTACCGATGCCGGTCCGAGTGAAACCGCCGCCGGCGGAGATCGGCGAAACCATTTCACCCGGTTGCGCGGCCTTGACCGTGACGATGCCGGAAAACGGCGCACGCACGATGGTATCGTCCAGATTGCGCTGGGCGACGCCGAGGGCGCGCGCGACGACATCGACGTTGCTGCGCTGGGTGGCGAGCTGCGCCCGCAACGCATCCACGGTGGTCTGCGCATTGTCCACGGCCGACTGACTGACGAAATGCCCCTGGAGCAGGCTCTTCTGACGGTCGTAGTCGCGCTGGGCATTGGTGAGATTGACCTGCGTCTCGGTGAGAGTGGCCTTGGCGTACTCGAGTTGGGCGCTGGCCTGATTCAACGCTGCGCGGATATTGGTATCGTCGAGCTTGGCGATGATCTGGCCCGCGTTGACGTGGTCGCCTTCCTCGATATCAAGCTCCACCATCTTGGCCGTGATCTTGGACGCCACCGTGGCCTGGCGGCGCGCCACTACATAGCCCGACGCATCCAGAATGGAGCCCGCGGGAGCCGCCCCGTCGCCGGCAATCGCCTGTGCCGCAGCGATGTGCACGGGCACGGCGCCGGGCCGTGTCCACCACCAAGCGGCAACGGCGGCGATGGCCACGATTGCCGCGGCAACGCCCAGCCAGATCCTGCCCCGGCCGGACGGCACTGACGCGCTTCCACGATCGATGCGCAGCTGGTTGAGCAGAGCCGATTTATCGTCCATGCGAGTTTGCGATGCGTGGTGTTGCGATCCCGGAGCGCGCATGAAAACACAAAAGCGCGCCATGGCGCCAATACTCGCCCCATCGTGCGCGTGCGGGCGGATCACTCCGGGGCGATCGGCGTGCTTACAATTGACAACGACTCGTTACAGGCCGGTGACAGCCTCGAAGCGCGGCCCGCCGATAATGCCCTCCTCCCGCCGACCGGAAAGTGGTGCAAAATGCGGTTGAGTTTCGCCGAGGATGGATAAAACGCTAATCACAAGGGAAGTACAATGATCGACAAAATAAACGAGTCGAACGTCAGGAAGATCGTCAAATACGCCGCAGTTGCTCTTGCCGCTCTGCTCGTCCTCATCATCTGGCCGTTTTATTCCGTGCCGACCGGGAGCCGCGGGGTCGTCACAACTTTCGGTGCCATCACAGGAATCGAAGGGGAAGGCCTGGCGGTGCTCCCGCCCTGGAGGAAACTCACCATATTCAATATCCGAGCCGAGCAGGCTGACGTGGAAAATGCCGAGGGCAGCACCAACGACCAGCAGCCCGTGCACGTCAGTCTCACGGTCCGTTACAGCATTGCTACGGATCGCGTATCGGAGGTCTTCGAGAAATATTCGCATAACGGCGACCTCTCCTCTTACGTGCAGACCGCCACGCAGGAGATCTTCAAGGCGGTTACCGCCCGGTATTCGGCACCGGATCTGATCTCCCAGCGCGCCTTGGTATCCCGGGACATCAACGCCGCACTCACCGAAAAACTGACCAAATACGGGGCTCAGGTCATCAACATCGATATGCGCAACTTCTCGTTCTCCGACTCCTACATGCGTGCCATCAACGACAAGGTGACGCAGGAACAGCTGCGCCTGGCCGCCGAGAACAAGCTCAAGACGGTGGAGGCCGAGCAAAAGCAGAAAGTCGCGATCGCCGAAGCGGAGGCCAGTGCGCAAAAGGCGCGAGCCGACGGCGAGGCGTATTCCCAACTCAAGGTGGCGCAGGCCCAAGCCGAGGCGATCAAGGTTCAAAACAGCGCACTGGCCCAGGGCGGCAATGTGCTTGAATTGCGCCGCATAGAAGTCGAACGCACCAAGGCAGAGAAGTGGGACGGCAAGCTTCCCGAAGCCATCTATGCAGGTGCGCCGATTCCATTTCTGAACGTCAGCAAGCAATAGGCGATGTGGAGGCGGCCAACCGTGGGCGGACTCCGAAGACCAATATCGGTGATCTGGTCCACATAGCGGGTCTCCGAAGAGACCCCGCTATGTGTCCATTGCATCCCACCAAAGGCAGTTGAAACGGATTTAATCGATCATTCGTTCAAATCTATCCCGGGAAGCACACTTGTGCCTTCCTTCTTAACGGCATCCAACAGCGAGGGGTTGAGTCCAAGCGCTTTGATAATGGTGGGAGCTACTTGAGTGGTAACAACTTGGGTGCTGACGGTCTTCTTGTCCAATCCTGGGTGCGAGACGAGGAGTGCGACATTGCCGTCATTAGGAGCAAAGCCCCCATGCTCCATGTCCTTCGCTTTGCTCTTGGTGTAGATGACGCCGGCGTTTGGCTGCACCATGATGTCAGGCGTGCGCCCTTTTGCCGGATCAACGAACTTGTTTGGCATCGCGCTCAAATCGAACACGCTGCCGCCATTATCAGTGCAGATGCCAGAGCCACTAGTGATCACTTTGGTACCCGGGTCGACGGTGGGGCATGGACTATTGGCATTGAGCAAAGCGACCGCAGCGGCCCGCGTGCTTTGGTCCTTGAGCCAGACGAAGGCTACGTCATCAGTAGTCACCGAGCTGCCTGTGTTGTTGCCAGTGATCGGATCCGAGCCGGCGGCAACCAGAGCACCAAGAACGCCCGATACAGTGTTACCAATCTTCTTCAGTTTGGAATAGTCGGCCGGCGACTGCCCGTGTTTGGCCGTCAAGATGAAGAGTGTCGAGTGGGCCAGGTGCTTTGCTTCCAATGCTTGCGTCATCTGTCCGATGGCATTGTCGATGTAGGTGATCGCCGCCGCGACATGTTTATTCGGCGTGAAGGCTGCATCCGCATATCCGCCGCCCTCAGAGTTGAGTGCCTTCTGAGCGACACTCAGCGTCTGGAAGTTGGTACCGAAGATGGTGGGTACGGGAGCCAAATTCGTACCGGTGGAGTCCATGCCATTGATCTCGCTGAGAACGTTTTTCACATGGATGTTGTCAAAAGTCTCGGTGTGAAGATAGGCCGGATCGGTAGCGGTGTTGCCACTGAAGGATTGGGTATAGTCACCACCGGCCGGGGATGCCGGATCGATGGAATTGATCTCGGTGCGAGCAATGTCATCCACGCCCAAACCCGACGGTCCGTTGATCCAGTCGGACCCCCAAGCATGCTTGTCGGACCAAGCCGTGTGGGATCCCCGAAGATTCTGCTTGACGACTTCAAAGATCGTGTTTGTCTGGATGAAATTATGAGGGTATACGGGAACGCAATCAGTGCCAACCTTGCGGCGCGGAATCTGTTGCGGGTTGAAGCTACCACCTCCATCCAGGTGCAATAGCGCGCCGCCGTTCAAGTTGTCGACGCCAACGAGTTCTTGCAAGAAGACTTCTACGCCCGGAGTGGTTGAGCAAGTCGGATCGGTGCCTGGGTAAAGGGTGCGGTCGTACACGTCGTCGTAGAACAAACCCGTGGAAAGAGGTGAGCCACCGGTTACCAGGGCAGCCAAGCCCGGGACGGAGTCAGAGAAGCCAGGAGTAAAGGCCTTGGTATAGATGACGCCATGTTCGGCTAGCTGGGCGATGTTCGGGCAGGTACCGTGCGCCACACAGCGATCAAGGTCTTGTTGGTGCATGCCGTCAACACTTACCATTAACACGTGCCGGATCTTGTCATCCTGGCCTTCTGAGTGAGCTAAACCTGTGCAGAGGAGGGAGACAGCCAGCGCTAAGGGCTTGATTACGTGTTTGTTTCTCATGTGAAGATTTCCTCGAAGGATATGGGGCGGCGTAAACCGCGAACTGTGGGGACTCAGCCTAAGGTCCCAGAAAAAAGTATCGGCCACTGCTATTGCATGCGTATTACTGTTTACTGCGAATCAGTTTTCGAATCCCGCTTGCCGAGAAGGAAGCCATCGCCCGCGTACGTGTCTGCGCCGGGTCGGGACGAGTCGGTGGCAGAGATCTTTGCCCGGAGTGAGAGTGAGTTCTTCTACAAGATCGTCAAAGCACAGATCTCGTTTGAGCGTGATGCGCAAGGACGCACAACCGGACTGGTGCTCCATCAGAATGGCGCCAACATGGCGGCACCGCGCATAGACGCTGCGATTGCCCAGAAAATCAGTGCTGCCACTGCCGCAAAGATTCAAAGCCAGACGGCCACGCCAGGAAGTGAGGCGGCACTGCGCCGCTTGATCGAAGGCATTAGTACTGGAAGACCGAATTTTGCCGAAATGAGCCCGGCGTTGGCGGATGCCACACGGCAGCAACTTCCGCGGCTAGCGGCGGCCATGGCGCACCTCGGCATAGTGCAGTCGGTCGAGTTCCGCGGCGTTGGCAATCAGGGCTGGGATATGTACGACGTCAGGCAAGAGCACGGATCCTCGCAGTGGAGGATTGCGCTGGGCGCTGACGGGATCATCACGGGTGCGCTGGTGACAGCAGGACCGTAACACCGCGATAGCGGACATTCGAAACACGTCTCGCGACGGGCCGCTCAGGGTCGACCCCGGAAGCTGGGACGAAGGTCCAATTCTGCCTGCGCCGTCACCGCTCGTAGTAATCAAATGGTCCAGCGCCTAGGCGCTAATTAAGTTCTGTTTTGTGGCGCAACGTGTGACTATTTGCGATGATGTTCCCACCGATCGTTCACATAGCGCTGGAAACTCTGGCGTTTGCGCTCGGTGGAGTGTTGTATTGGCGTTCATCGAACGCTTCAACACAGCCGCGGGATCGCTGGACGCGTTGGGGGGTACTGGCCGGCGCGGCGCTCGGCGCGGCCCTCGGTTCGCGGGGCCTCTATGTGCTTCAGTATTGGGGAGCGCTCACTCATCAACCGATCGCGATCTGGCTCGGTGGTAAAACAATTGTGGGGGGCTTGCTTGGCGCGCTTGTGGGCGTGGAGACGGCAAAACGTGCGCTCAACTGGACTGCATCCACCGGTGACGGTTTTGTCTTGCCGCTGCTGGCCGCAATCATCATTGGCCGCATTGGGTGCCAACTCTCGGGATTGCCGGACCTGACGTATGGCAACGCGACGGGTTTGCCGTGGAGCTGGAACTACGGCGACGGCGTAGCGCGCCATCCTACGGCGCTTTACGAAATCCTCGGGGTCGCAGCGATCGCTTCAGTCCTGTATGGGGCACATTTCATGACTCGACAAGGGGATAGGTTCCGCACGTTCATGGTGGGGTACCTCGCACTTCGCTTTGGACTGGAGTTTCTTAAACCCCCGTTTGGTCCGGCCGCGGAGGGATTCCTGGCACCCGAGCGCTGGGGTCCCCTCTCAGCCATTCAATGGGCATGTCTAGCGGGACTCGCCTATTATGCACGTGACATCCATCGCTGGGCCATGCAAGGACGCGGACGTGCCTAAGGTTCGACCCTATCTTTTTTACGACACCGCCGTCTCGCTGTGCACCGAGTGCCTGCGCCGCGTAGAAGCCAAACTGGTCATTCAAGAGAACCGCGTCTGGATGTACAAATGGTGTGCGGCGCACGGCCAGAGCAAGGTGTTGATTGCTTCCGATGCGGATTACTGGCGCGCCGGCCGCGAGATTTACATCAAGCCACCCGAGATGCCGTTGCGGTTCAACACGCCGATGAAATTCGGCTGTCCATACGACTGTGGTCTGTGTCCTGACCACATGCAACATTCCTGTCTGACGGTCGTCGAGATCACCGATCACTGCAATCTGAGATGCCCTGTTTGCTATGCCGATAGCGGGCCACATCGACCCGGATTCCGTGATTTGGCGACAGTTGAGCGCATGCTGGATGCGGTGGTCGCCAATGAGGGAGAGCCGGATGTGGTGCAACTGTCGGGCGGCGAACCGACTTTGCACCCCGAGCTATTTGCAATCCTCGATGCCGCCCGTCGTCGACCCATAAAGCACCTGATGCTGAATACCAATGGTATTCGGATTGCGAATGAGTTGGGGTTCGCGGAACGACTAGCAGAGTACGGAGCGGGTTTCGAGGTGTATCTGCAGTGGGATTCGCTGCGGCCTGACGCATTGAAGGCGTTGCGAGGCGTGGATCTGTCGTTGGTGCGCCAACGGGCCGTGGAGCGCCTGAACCATGTGGGCCTATCGACCACGCTGGTAATGACCGTTGCGCGGGGGGTCAATGATCAGGAAATCGGCTCTGTGATTGAATATGCCACGCAACAGCGTTGCGTTCGCGGCGTCACGCTGCAACCGGTACAGCATGCCGGGCGCACGGAAAATTACGATGCGGGTAGGCAGCGGCTGACGCTCACGGAAGTGCGCCAGATGATTCTGGAGCAATCGGCACTGTTTGCACCGGCCGATATCATTCCCGTGCCGTGCAATCCCGATGCGTTGGCAATGGCGTATGCGATTAAAGATGGCGAGGGAATTCGACCGCTCACTCACCTACTCCCGGCTGACGTGCTGTTGGCCGGAGACCGTAACACCATCGTTTTTGAACGAGATCCGGCGCTCAAGGCACAGGTGTTCAAGCTATTTGCGACCAACCAGGGGCCCGAAGGCCAGGCGCGAGAACTGCGTGAGTTGCTGTGTTGCCTGCCGCAGATCCACGGTGGCGTACTCAAATACGACAATGTGTTTCGAGTACTGATCATGCAGTTTATCGACGCATGGAACTTCGATGTGCGTGCGATGAAGAAGTCTTGCGTGCACATCGCTCAGCCGGATGGTCGGTTGATACCATTCGAGGCGTTCAACCTTTTTTATCGCGACGGCAAGAGCGAGCGACTCGAAGCTCTACGTCGCGAGGTGCTCGCGCCTTTCGCCACGACACCTTCGCCTGCCGCCGCGTTCGACGCGATCGAATCGTGATGCGGAAAATCACCATCATCGGGGTCTTCCTGGCTGGATTGCTCGGACTATTCATGAGCCTTTGCGGCGGCGGGTTTTTCGTGACGATGGCATATGATTCTGTAAGCAACATCATCCGATCAGGTCAGCAAGATCAGATGTTCGGTGCCCTCGTGTTGCTGGTAATTCCGGCCGCGTTCGCCGTATGCGGTGCCGCCTTGTTTTGGGCCTGTTTCAAGTTCATTCGTCGTAGGAACGATCGAAGCCGAGAAAAAAATGGTGAGCGGTAGTTTCGCGCTGACCAGGGCTGGCAAAAGCGGACAGTCATGGTAGGGGCCGGCGTTTATCAGTCCCGTTCCGGCGCTCCCTGAGGGAAGAGCTTGCGGAATGGACGCGCCTCATCAACGACGCGGGCGACAGAGTCTCTGGCAAGAACCCGGCCGCGGTAGGCAAGAACTCCCGGAAATCGATCGCCGATTGGATGCACCCAATCCGCGTAGAAAAGCGCTGGGGCGGCAGAACAATCCGCGAGGGAGAAGGTGCTGCCGGACGCCCACGCTCGAGGCGTGAGCTGTTCTTCGAGCCAGCCATACGCAACGTCCAGCATCTTCCTGGCATCGGCGACGCCTTTGGCATCGCGCTCGGTCTCCGTTCGCAGTCGATCCGACACCAGCGTTTGCATCGGACTCATGACGTAGTTGTCAAAGAACCGATCCATGAAGCGCACCGTTAGGGCTGCGTCGTCGTTCACCGGTATCATTCGCGTCGTTCCGGGATAACGACGCATCAAGTATTCTACGATGATGCTGGATTCGACGATCGTCGCGTCGCCGTCCCGGAGAAGAGGAAACTTCTTGATTGGCCAAAGCGACTCGAGTTCGGCCCATCCCGTGGCGTCCTCGACCAATCGATAGGTAAACGGCGTCGCATTCTCGTACAACGCGATCAATGGCTTCCAACAATAGGAGGCGAACGGGTGAGCGTAGAGAGTCAACGGCATATTTATTCCCTTGGAGACTATTTGGGATTGTCAAACGATTGCAGATTATCAAAACAGTGACCGGCCCTGCACTGGCCGTTTGGAAATCCCGGCCCCAAAGCGGCCACTGGAATCCATCAGTGGGCTTTTTCCTGCATGACGGGCGGACGAAGGATCTGCTGGAGGCCATCGCCGCGCATCAGAGCCCAGGTTCCGAGGCAAACGGCGTGATCCAGAGTTTCAACGGGGTGACGGATGCCCAAAAGCAGGACATTCTGAACTTCCTGCGCTCGCTCTGAGCTGGCGTTTCGCTGGTCGTGACTGCTGGCGTGGCGGATCAAGCCAAGGATCCGCCACGTCACAGCCCGGATGACCAAGGAGCCGACGGCTCTACTTCCGTTCCGCGTAAGTCTTGACCAGCCGGTACAGGAACTCGCGGCCCTCGAGCAGGGACTTGACGCCGACGTACTCGTTGAGGCCATGAATGTTCCCAAGGTCGCGGCCGACGAACACGGGTTCCACACCGTACGTAGGAATCCCGACGGCGTTCGTGAACTCTCCATCCGTGGCGCCCGCTTGCAGGATCGGCAGCACCGGCACTCCGGGCCAGAACTCCGCGGCGAGCTTCTCGATCGGGCCAAGCACCTCGGGTGTCAGCGGAGGCGGTGGTGAAGTCGGGCCGCGTGTTTCGAGCGCCGTGACCTTGACTGCCGGGTCTGCGACCAGCTGCTCGAGTTTCGCACGCACGGTCTCCACGCTGACTCCCGGGAAGATGCGGCAGTTGACGTTGGCCCGTGCGCGTTGCGGTAGCGCGTTGGTGGCGTGGCCGGCGTCGAGCATGGTCGCGACGCAGGTGGTGCGCAGGGTCGCATTCCAGCTCGGGTCCTTGCTCGAGACGAGCGCGAGCGCACGCTCGTCGGCCGGATCGCGCAAGAAGGCGTTCATGGCATTCGCTATCTCGGTCTCGCCCTTGGCTGCTTGGATTTTCGCCATGCCGGTGAAGTATGCGCGGCTGCCGTCGGTGAACTGGGCCGGGAAGTCGAATGCGCCGACTCGGGTGAGCGCCGCGGCGAGGTGATAGATCGCGTTGTCCTTCACCGGCCGCGAGCTGTGTCCGCCCGGGTTCGTCACTTCCAGCCGGAAGTTCTGCGGAAACTTCTCGCCCGCCTCCACATCGAGGGAGACTCGGCGCCCGCCGGTGTCGAGTTCCCCGGCAGCGCCCTCGTTGAGCGCGAACGCGGCGTCGATGAGATCGCGGCGGTTCTGGGTGAGCCATTCGGCCCCATTGAACGCGCCCGCCGTCTCCTCGCCGCAGGTGAGCGCTACCTTGAGGGTGCGGCGCGGCCGGTAGTTCTCGGTGCGGTAGCGGATCAACGTATCGACCCAGATTGCCGCTTCGGCCTTATCGTCGCTGGCGCCGCGCGCGTAGAACGAACCGTTCTCCTCAACCAGCGTGAACGGATCGCGCGTCCAGTCCTCGCGCTTGGCCTCCACGACGTCGATGTGGGCGAGCAGAAGGATCGCCTTCAGCTTCGGATCCCGGCCGGGGTACACGGCCACGAGCCCCCCTTCCTTCGGATGGTCGGCCACGGCGAACGAGTGCAGGTCGCTGTCCGGGAAGCCGGCCGCCTTCAGCCTCGCAGCCACGCGTTCGGCGGCGAGCGTGCAGCTCCCGGCCGACAGCGTCGTGTTCGTCTCGACAAGTTCTTTGTAGAGTTCGCGGAAGCGCTGCTCGCCGGCCTGAGTGTCCTGGGGCGGCGCGGCAAGTGCTGAGAATGCGACCATAGTGGTTGCAGCGGCGATGCTACGCTTCATGAAGAGCTCCATTAGGGGATGCGGGGGATTAGACGATTACCAGAGCCGCCGCGCAAGATTTGAGTTGAACTTCGTTCTTTGCTCCGTCTCA
>Ga0209488_10005008_pt1 | contig 10237 bp, 10 predicted proteins | sample Rivendell_Oct201_8_FD_188349 | JGI IMG/M metagenome (GOLD analysis project Ga0209488, IMG submission 188349) | Vadose zone soil microbial communities from the Eel River Critical Zone Observatory, Northern California, USA -... | ecosystem: Environmental > Terrestrial > Soil > Vadose zone >... | reverse complement strand
ATATCGTCGCGCCGCGGCGATTAATACCGGCGTGCCCAACGCTTCGCCGATCACTAGCGGAAATAAGCCGCCGGCGAGCGCCAACCATTTCACCGTCGTGAAGACCATCACTGCGCGCGCCATGAGGCAGATAGTGACACCGAGGAAAAAAGTTCGCCGAAGGCCAAGCGCATCGGTGAGCGAGCCGGCCAGCAGCGTGAACACTGTCATAGCCGGCGCCCAGACCCAGCCCACTAAGGCTCCCGCTGCTTGATCACTGAACCCAAGGTCCGACGAGAGCCATAAAATCAACGTCTTATTGGTAATCGAATAGGCGCAGATGATGAGTAGCTTTATGGCGAAGGTCAGCCAAAGCTCCCGTTGTGCGCCTTTGAGGACGGTGAACTTCGCCACAAATCCTCGCAGTCCGCCCGTTTCAACAGGCCCAAGCGGTTCTTCCAAAGCCGGAGTCGGCGGAGTGATTTGCGCCACGCCTTTAGATCAAAGCATATTTAAGGCAAAAGTCCCTGTTTGCTGCATGGAATGCTTCTCGCGATTGTAAATTAAGGCCAGAAAGCACGTCATCAGGAGCCGCGCAGACGGCGAGGGATCTCACGATTGTCCGAAAGGGCGTGACCAAGTGTGAGGTTCCTCGCTCCGCTCGGATGACCGAGTGTTGTCGCGGCTGAGCTCAAATCATGTTGGCGATGAAATCGCGCCCATTGAATTCCTTAAAATCCTCTAGTTTCTCTCCCGTTCCGACAAAGCGCGTCGGAATTCCAAGTTCATCTTGAATTGCGACAACCACTCCGCCTTTGCCGCTGCCGTCGAGTTTGGTCACAATTAATCCGGTCAATCCGATCGCTTCGTGAAATTGTTTCGCTTGGGCGAGTGCGTTGCTGCCCGTAGTCGCGTCGACCACCAGCAGGATTTCATGCGGCGCATTCGGATCGTGTTTTGACAGGCTGCGTTTTACTTTGGCGAGCTCGCCCATCAGATTCGATTTCGTGTGGAGCCGGCCGGCGGTGTCACAAATCAGAAACTCGATATCGCGTTTGTCTGCCGCTTCATACGCCTCATAGCAAAGCGCAGCTGGATCGGCGCTGTATTGTCCGCGAATCATTTCGACGCCAACTCGCTCTGCCCAAATCCCTAATTGTTCGATTGCCGCCGCCCGAAAAGTATCGGCTGCCGCCAATAAAACCGTGTGGCGTTTCGTTTTGAAAAGATGTGCCAGCTTGGCGGTGGAGGTCGTCTTGCCGGTTCCGTTGACGCCAACGATCAAAAAGACTTTTGGATGCGCCGGGAGAGGACGAATGGGTGGGGGATTGATTGGAAGAACACGACCAATCTCTTCCTGTGCCACTTCGCTGATGTCATTTGCAGTAATCCGGCTGGCCCTGTCGCGTTCCTGAAGCTGCTTCACTATCCGCAGCGTCATGGGCACTCCGATGTCCGAGCGAATCAGCGCTTCTTCCAGCTCGTCCCAATCGACCGGTTTACCGGCAAATTTCTCGATGATGTTTTTGAAAAATTTCATTCCGCGAATGTCGTCATCCCGAGCGAAAGCCGAGGGATCCCGCTGCGCAAGCTTTAAGGTAAGTTAACGGGATCCCTCGACTACGCTGCGCTCCGCTCGGGCTGACGGAATATCCGATCGCTATTCTACGCTGCTCTTCACCACCGCTTGGCGTGCCGGTCGTGTCAGTTCTTTCCGGACCCGGTCGAGAATCCCGTTGACGAAACGCCCCGATTCCGCCCCACCGAATTTTTTCGCAAGCTCGATTGCTTCGTTAATGGAGACGACAGGTGGAATGTCGTCCCGAAATAACATTTCATAAATGGCCAGGCGCAGAACATTGCGATCAACCGCGGCGATGCGACGAAACTCGTAATTCTCGGCATATCGCCGAATGCGTTCGTCAATTTCCGCCAGATGCGCATTCATTCCATCAATAAGCGGCTGGGCAAATTCGCGGACGCGCGGTTTGGTTGGAAGAAATTCCCAGAAATCTTCTATTTTTTCCGGGCTATCGCCGTGCTGCATGTCGCGCCAGAAATGATATTGCAGCGCTGCCTGGCGCGCCTCTCGCCGCCGGCCCATTGCTACGGTCGGGTGCGCAGGTCCGACATCACATTGGCGATTTCAATCGCCGCGCGGGCGGCCTCGGTGCCGCGATTGATTTTCTCTTCAAGACAACGCTCGCGCGCGTCCAGTTCGTTAGCAAAAGTATGAACGCAGTTGATGACCGGAACGCCATAATCCAGCGCGATCCGCTGGAGGGCGTCAGTGACGGAACGGGACAGATTGTCCGCGTGATTGGTCTTTCCCTTCAAAATGACGCCAAGGGCGAGGATTACGTCCGCCTTTTTTTGTTGGGCCAGTTCGCGCACCACGATCGGAATTTCAAATGCACCAGGCACTCGATGGAGTGCCACCTTCGCCAACGGTATTTGTAAGTCTCGGGTGGCGTGATCGACCAATCCCTGCACGTAGGACGGATTGAATTGACTGGCCACAATGGCAAAGATGTGCTTGGCCGCAACGACGCGCGGTCGCGGCGGAATAAACTGCGACACGCGAGGATCAGCGGCGGGTCCGCTCATAGTAAGTGGCCCATTTTCTGTTTTTTGGTTTCGAGATATTTTTTGTTGTGCGGATTGGCCGGGCTGCGAATCGGCACCTGTTCGATCATTTGAATTCCGTAGCCTTCCAGTCCGATCACCTTCTTGGGGTTATTCGTCAGAAAACGAAATTGTCGCACACCGAGATCGAACAAAATTTGTGCACCCAATCCATAATCGCGCAGATCCATCGGAAAGCCAAGCTTGGCGTTCGCTTCCACCGTATCAAGGCCCTCTTCCTGTAATTTGTAGGCGTGAATTTTGGCTGCCAACCCAATCCCGCGCCCTTCCTGCCGCATGTAAACAAGGACGCCATCACCTTCCTCCGAGATCTGGCGCAAGGCCGCGTGTAACTGATTCCCGCAATCGCAGCGTCGCGAACCAAAAACGTCGCCGGTGAGACATTCGCTGTGCACTCGCACCAGCGTTGGTTTATTCGGCGAAATCGTGCCTTTGACCAGAGCGAGGTGATGTGAACCATCCAGTTTCGAACGATAAAGATGCAAATCGAAATCGCCGTAATCCGTCGGCATTTTCACGATTTGTTCGCGCTCGACTAATTTTTCGCGGACCCGACGATGCGCGATCAGACTCTGAATGGTGCAAATGCGGAGGCCGTGTTTTTTGCGGAACCGCATCAACTCCGGCAAACGCGCCATCGTGCCGTCGTCATGCAGAATTTCGCAGAGCACCCCGGCCGGCTGCAGTCCGGCCATGGTGGCCAGATCAACTGCCGCTTCGGTGTGACCAGCGCGGCGCAAGACGCCGCCGTCTTTTGCTCGCAAAGGAAAGACATGGCCGGGTTGCACGAGATCATTCGGCTCGGAAATGGGATTGGCGATGACCTGAATAGTTCGCGCCCGATCGTGTGCGCTGATGCCGGTCGTCACGCCGTCCGCGGCATCGACTGAGACGGTGAAGTCGGTCGAATACATTTCGCGATTTTCCGCGACCATGCGCTTCAGACCCAGCTGTTCCGCGCGTCCGTTCGAAATGGGAACGCAAATCAAGCCGCGACCATGCATGGCCATGAAGTTCACTGATGCCGCGGTCGCCTTTTCCGCTGCCATCACCAGGTCGCCTTCGTTTTCACGGTCGGCGTCATCTGTCACAATCACGATTTTGCCCGCCGCGACGTCGGCGACAACGTCGTCCACCGCGTCGAACTCGAATGTTTCGGGGGTTGTTATCTGCGAAATCACAAGAGCTAACTATTGGGCCAGAGGTCGCTTACGGCAACCTTTAGTCCGTTCGGAAAAGCGCTCTCCAGATCGCCCTCGGAATACGGAAGATTTGGCGCGGTCTTTCTTTTCTGTCATCCCGAGCGCAAGCGAGGGACCCCCGCCGAGTGTCCGCGTGCGCAAGGGCGGCTTGATCGTTAATCCGCGATTGTGGGGTCCCTCATCGTCTTCGCGATTCGGGATGACAAATCGCAACGCTCTTCGGTAGGGCGACGCTCTGCGGAGCCAACCATTACTCCACCGCTCCGTTACTCCACTTTCTTCCCACTCGTCGCGACGATCGCTTCCGGCCGATACATATCCCGATTGCTCCCCTGAAATTCCGCTTTCAGTTTCACCTGAAAATGTGAAAGGTCGACCAAGTCCCAACGTGTGAATTTCCACTGCCGATCAGCCGCCGGTTTCTCATGTTCAAAGCCAACAATGAAATGCACCGCGTCCTCGCGCACTTTGTTGGTCGCGATCTTCGGCTCGAAATAAAAAGTGCGAAACGAACTGTCGCGACTTCCGATTGCGTAAAGTTTCGGATCGAGATAATAAACCCGATGCGATAATTGATCGACGAGTTCCAGATCGGGATAGCCGGAGCGTTGTTTTCCGCCCGCGGCTGTCTTCGGGAAATCACAGACGAAACCCGGCGTCTTGTTTAAAAGCTCGCGGATCAAATCCTCAAAATGACTGCTCACCTCGTTTATGCGCGGGATTCCCTGAATCGGGCTCTCGGGAGCATTCAATCGCGCCATCACTTCATCAAGCACGCTACTCATTTGTTTCAACACTCGCGTGTTGGTTTCGTCTTTCGGATTGCAGGTGAGGACGTGCTTTCCGGTGGAATCGAAAATTACTTCGCTAAACGGAATCCAACGCAGCTGCGCATCTTCCTGCAATAACCACGGAATCAACGCATCAACGGCCGCCTTTTCGGTACTTGAGGGCACCGTAGCCGTTTGCGCGTTCACGTTTGAAAGCGCAATCACACTCACCGTCATCCCGACGCCGCAAACGCGGGAGAGGGACCTCGCAAACGCCCACCTAAAGATCGGGTTCATCTCCAATCACCGCCGCCGTCCTCAGCAACGGCAAAACTTGTTCAAGAGCGTCGTTTGTTCGCGCATGCACACGCATGAGCGGTTCGTCTCGTTGCACACTCTCGCCAATTTTTTTCAAATCGGAAATGCCGACGGCCAAATCAATTTTGTCGTCTACTTGTTGGCGGCCTCCCCCAAGCAAGAATGAAGCGCGTCCGATCTTTTCCGCGTCCATCGCAGTGATTTTGCCGGCACGATCGGATCTGATTTCGTGGGTGATAGGTGCCTTATAAATCGCAGCGATTTCTTCAAGCACGCTGGCACTCCCATCCTGGGCTTCCACCAGAGAAATAAACTTCTTCCAGGCGCTGCCATCTTGCAGCCATTTTTGAAGTTGAGCGCGCCGCGCGTTCGCAACTTTGGTCGCCAGATCGAGGACCAGGTTAACCACATCGGGGGGGCCCTGGCCGTGCAGCACATCAATCGCCTCTGCCAGTTCAAGCGCGTTCCCGACCGTGCGACCCAGTGGCTCGTCCATCGCTGTAAGCAGATATGAGATCTGAGTGCCCGTTCCTTCGCCAACCCGCAGCATGGCTTCCCCGAGCCATTGTGCTTTGTCACGCGTTTTCATGAACGCGCCCTTACCGAATCTCACATTGAGCACGAGCCGATCGAGATTTTCCGCCAGTTTCTTACACATGATGCTGGCGACGATGAGGGGCCGCGACGGCACGGTCCCGGTGACGTCACGCAGCGCATAAAGTTTTTTATCTGCCAGACAAATCTCGGCTGTTTGTCCAATCATAAAAACGCCGATGCGTTCGAGTTGTTTGATCGCGCGCGTTCGATCCAGGTTCACATTGAAGCCAGGAATGCTTTCGAGTTTATCAAGCGTGCCGCCAGTAATATCCAGACCGCGTCCGGAAATCATTGGCACCCAAAGTTCATCGCAGGCCAGCAGCGGTGCCAGAACGAGTGAAGTCTTTCCGCCAATTGCGCCAGTCGAATGTTTGTCGACCTTGGGCGGGGTGTTTGGTGGATACTCGAAGATCTGACCGCTCTCCAGCATCGCTTTGGTCAGATACCAGGTTTCCATGTCGCTCATGCCGCGAAAAAAAATTGCCATCGCGAGCGCGCTCATCTGGTAATCGGGGATTTCCCCACGAGTAAAACCAGATATGACCTGTGCGATTTCTTCGGAGCTCAATTCACCGCCATCACGCTTCTTCTCAATCAGCGATGGAACGTGCATGATCAAAACGCAGAGTGATGAATTCAGCGCCTGCTTAACTTCCGATTTATCATTACTCCATTGTCGCGGCGGCTAGAGTCCGATCGGATGCCACGCGGTTTTCATTTCAACAGTATCAAGAATCCAATACGGATTTTCCTCGTCTCGAACGAAGTAGTTTGCGACGCCGCGCCGGACATAACGCTTGACGTTGATGGCGGAGCCGGCCTGCAATTCCTCACCGATCTTGTCGTCGCCGCTGGCATCGACAATTGCATTGACGTCCATATGACTTGCGAAATGCGGCGCCAGCTCGTTGCGATCTCCTGCGAGAAGATTGAAAACGCCGGGCGGAAGGTCACTCGTCGCGATGATTTCGGAAAAGGTAAGCGGGGCGAGCGCATTCGCGGTCGATGCGAGCGCGATGACGCTGTTGCCGGTAGCGATGATTGGGGCAATGACAGACACCAACCCAAGCAAGGCGGGTGCATCCGGCGTCAGCGCAACCACCACTCCCGTCGGTTCAGGGATGGTAAAATTGAAATGCGAGGTCGCGACCGGATTTACCGATCCGAGAATTTGCGAAAACTTGTCCGTCCAACCGGCGTAATAAACCAGGCGATCAATCGCAGCCGTTACTTCGCGGCGCGCCCCCGCCCCAGAGTGGTCAACGCGGGCAAGCTCGTTTTCCAATTCGAGGCGGCGCCCTTCCAGCATTTCGGCTGCGCGATACAAAATTTGGCCCCGCAAATAAGGGCTACATTTTGTCCAACCCGGAATTGCGCTTCGTGCCGCCCGGACCGCATCGCGAAAATCTTTTCGCGAGGCCCGACAGTAATTAGCCAGCACGTTTCCATGCCCATCACGCGCGGCGATGACGCGTCCATTTTCACCGCGGGCGAATTTTCCGCCGATGAAAAGCTTGTACGTTTTCTGCACTGCCAGCCGGCGCCTTTGTCTGGGCATGAACTCAGGATTGCGTGCGCAGCAAAAAAAGAAAATGCTAAACACCTATTCGGGGATGAAACAGAGCGATAAAATTTACGTCGCCGGCCACAGCGGACTGGTTGGCAGCGCCCTTGTCCGCCTGCTTCAGGCGCACGGTTTCATTAATCTGATCACTCGCTCGCGGGCGGAAGTTGATCTGCGAGACGAACGAGCCGTGCGGGATTTTTTCGCCGAGGAAGGGCCGGAAGTGGTGGTTCTGGCAGCGGCGAAAGTTGGCGGAATAAAAGCCAATATGGATGCGCCCGTCGAATTCCTGATCGAAAACTTACAGATTCAGAACAACGTCATTCGCGCCGCGCAGGAGGCCGGGACGCGCAAACTCTTGTTTCTCGGCAGTTCGTGCATCTATCCGAAATTTGCTCCGCAACCAATTCCAGAGAGCGCGCTCCTGAGCGGGCCGCTTGAACCAACCAACGAACCGTACGCGATTGCCAAGATTGCCGGTATAAAATTGTGTCAGGCTTTCGCGCGCGAGTATGGGGCGAATTTCATCTCGGCCATGCCGACCAATCTTTACGGCCCTTGTGATAATTTCGATCTTGAGACTTCGCACGCCCTGGCCGCGTTGCTGCGCAAGGCGCACGAGGCTAAAATGAGCGGGGCAGGGGAGATGATTGTTTGGGGAACGGGTGAGCCGCGCCGCGAATTTCTCCATGTGGACGATTTGGCGGCGGCAGTTCTATTCCTACTCGAAAAGTACGATTCGACGGAAATTATCAATGTTGGTTGCGGCGAAGACATTTCCATTCGGGAGTTAGCGGAATTGATTTGCGACGTGGTCGGTTTTCGGGGCGAGCTAAAGTGGGACCGGTCAAAACCGAACGGCACCCCGCGCAAATTGCTCGACGTTTCCAAGATTAAAAAGCTCGGCTGGCAGCCAACAATTTCGCTGCGGGACGGCGTCGCCCGGCTCTACGAATGGTTCCTTGATAATTACGCGCCGCAGTCGATGGCAAGTGTGCGATGAAAAAACTGCGGGTTGGCGTCGTTGGCGTCGGTCACATTGGCAGCAATCATGCGCGGATTTACGCCGAGTTGCCGCATGCCGAGTTCGTCGCGGTTTTCGATATCGATCCGGCACGTGCGGCCGAAATTGCGGCCAAATACAAGACGAAGGCCGCGGAATCCCTCAATGAATTTGCCGAAATGGTCGACGCGGCCTCAGTCGCCACCCCTACTAATGCACATTTCTCGGTCGCACGTGATTTGCTTGCGCGCGGCAAACATTTGCTCATCGAAAAACCGATCACCGAAATTACGGCCGACGCACGGGAGCTCGCACAACGCGCGGCCGAAAAACGGCTGGTTTTACAGGTTGGCCATGTCGAACGCTTCAATCCCGTTCTTAGCGCGTTGGAACAGCGGCTGACCCATCCCCGTTTCATCGAAGCGCATCGCCTCTCACCTTATCCAAATCGCAGCACGGAGATCGGTGTTGTTCTCGATCTCATGATTCACGATCTGGAAATCATTTTGCATTTGGTGAATTCGACCGTCGAAACTATTGACGCGGTAGGCGTGCCGGTACTGAGTCGCGGCGAAGACATTGCCAATGCTCGATTACGTTTCGCCAGCGGCTGCATCGCCAACATTACTTCCAGTCGCATCAGTCCGGAACGAATGCGCAAAATCCGAGTGTTCCAGGAGGACGCCTACCTCTCGTTAGATTATCAGGGACAAAGCGGCGAAATTTACCGCCGGGTCAACGGGCAGATCACGCGTGACCCGGTCGCGATTGAAAAAGAAGAGCCGTTACGGCAACAACTCGCTTCCTTCGTCGATTGCGCGCTTACCGGCGGCGAACCCAAAGTCTCCGGTTCGCACGCTGCCGCTGCCCTTGAGCTCGCCGTCGAAATAACGAAGCGAATCGCGACCACGTAGAATGCCCGAGACAACCGTCTATCTCGTTGCGGGCGAACGCAGCGGTGACGATCATGGTGCAGCATTGCTCAAGGCTTTGCGCACGCGCGTTCCGGAAATGCGATTTGTCGGACGGGGCGGACCGAAAATGCGCGCCATCGCCGGCGGAAAGTTTCGCGATTGGATCGATGAAACCGCTGTCGTCGGATTATGGGAGGTGATCAGGCGTTACCCTTTTTTTCGAAAGCAATTTCAGGCTACTATTTCAGAGATTGAGGCGGTGAAGCCACGCGCAGTCGTGCTGATCGATTACCCGGGATTTAATTTGCGCCTCGCCCATGCGCTGCACGCGAAGTTTCCGGAGCTGACAATTATTTATTACATCAGCCCGCAAGTTTGGGCGTGGAACCGGCGTCGCGTTTCGCAAATGGCCCGGTCCATTGATTTGATCCTCTGTATTTTTCCATTCGAACCCGAGCTCTATAAGGTATCGGGTTTGCGCGCGATTTTTGTCGGCCACCCAATGACGTCAGTCATCCCGAGCGAAGTCGAGGGATCCCGTGGCGAAACCTCAAAGTCAACTTCAACAGCAGTGAGCCCGCCACGGGATGACAAGCTTGTCGGTTTATTTCCCGGCAGTCGCGAGCGCGAAGTGAAGAAGATTTTCCCGGTTATGCGCCAGGCAGCGCTGGAATTGTCGCAGCAGGATCACGATCTGCGTTTCGTCGTTTCCGCCGCATCCGAGCCATTGGCGGAACTCATCCGCGCCGACCTTTGTGGCAAACACGCTACCGGAAAGTTTTCCATCGTCACGGGCGATGCTCGCTCCGTAATGGCGCGGGTGAATGTTGGGATGGTCGCCTCCGGCACGGCCACGCTCGAAGCCGCGCTTTCGGAGCTGCCTTTCGTCCTGATTTACCGGGTGGCGTGGCTCACCTATTTGGCTGCGCGTCTGGTCGTGAAAGTAAAATATTTGGGAATGCCAAACGTGCTCGCCAATCGTGAGATTGTCCCCGAGTTTATTCAGCACAAAGCACAACCGCGCGCGATCGCTGCGGCGGTGGCGCGCTTGCTCACCGACAAAACGGAACGTAAGCGAATGCTCACGGATTTTGCATGCGTGGCGCAGAAACTCGGTCAGGGCGAGGCGAGCGTGAACGCGGCCGAGGCAATCGTAACAGAATTGCGCTACGTAGGATGAGAAACATCTGGGATATTTCGCGACCGCTGACTAAAGATCTCGCGCCTTGGCCTGGGGATACGCC
>Ga0209488_10005005_pt1 | contig 10239 bp, 18 predicted proteins | sample Rivendell_Oct201_8_FD_188349 | JGI IMG/M metagenome (GOLD analysis project Ga0209488, IMG submission 188349) | Vadose zone soil microbial communities from the Eel River Critical Zone Observatory, Northern California, USA -... | ecosystem: Environmental > Terrestrial > Soil > Vadose zone >... | reverse complement strand
AGAGAGTGCGGTATTATCAGTGAATCCAACTAGAACGTAGACAGAAAGTGCATGATGGCGTGTCGCCCCGTCCTTAGTCTTCCATCATCGTTTGGCCCACCCGTCCGACTAACCAACCGACCTTCGATATCCAGCTGTCCCTAATCTCGCGCAGAGTCTCGAGCCCATTTTTCTTGACATCGGCAAACTCGTCGAGCACACGTTCCCAGCCACGCACCGTTTCCTCACCAAACATGCCCGCTTGCCTGTTCACCACTTGGTCCACGCGCTCGACCCACACCTTCCATTCATCCATCAACCGCGAGAGGATCAAAGGAACTAGGGTGGCTTGCGTGAGGGGTGGCTGCGCAAGTATATGCGCGGTAAAGGATTGCAGGAAAAGGAAGGTTTCGGTGGGTGGACACCTGTCACGGCGTGGAAGCTGGGGTGTGTCCGAAAGATGAGAATTGGAGTGGAAAGTCCTCTGTGAGAAATAAGGAAGGTATGACTGAAATGACGCAACGAAATCGTTGATATGAGGTCGCAGTCTAGACACAATGTATTCTTCTCGCATCCCACTAGCGGTATCGGAAAAAGTATTTGAACTGACACCGAAGGTCTGTTGAGAAACATGGCTGCCGAATCCTAGCGAAGAAGGCGAATAGGATGTGGGCCTGGACCCAAAACCGAAGCCGAGAGCCGAACTCAATGAAACCTGGGACGGCGGGTGATTGGAATATGGATATGCATCACGGAGCCTCTTGGCTGATTGCGTAAGGGCTTGTAAGGCAGTATCTAAGGAAGGTCGCGGGATTAAAGAAAGGATGACAGGCTTTAGTGAGGGTTGAGATTGAATAAGTGAATTAAGAAGAGGGAGCAATGATTGCGTTGGTAGACTCGCTAGTCAAGGGATCAACTCGATGGATCATCGACAATGGCATTTGACTAACCTAGTAAAACGCCAACATCTACGTCCTGGTTATCCATGCTCTGGTTAGGAAGTTCTTTGGGTGCCCTTCCCCCCTTGGACTCTTGGGCGGACGTCGAATTGTTTCGTGCACGTTTGGGTGCCGAACGTTTAGGACGCTCAGGTGTCGGGCTCCTTTCCATCGCAACATCTCTAGTGCCAGCACTATGACTGGACGATTGCTCCCCTTGCTCGTCGTCTTGTTCGAAACGCCTCTTGAGCGTCCGGGAAGGATTGATGGTGGAGGGGGGTGGCTGGGCGAGGTTTGCATGGGCAGGCGACAAACTGGCGAGTGAAGATGGCATGGAGAGGCCGAGCCCGAGGGCTAGTTGAGAAGGGTGGCCAAGCGAGGTTGAATGGAATCCTAATTGCGGGTGGGGTTGTACAACGTTGGCCATGGTGGTCAATAGTGCGTCGTGGTCAACGTCTGGGAGACTTTCGTAAGGCGGCCTCGCTTCATTCCGTGTTCGATTGATCACGACCAAGGTGGCCAGCTAAGGCACACGATACGCACGTGGCAATCCGGTGGCATTCCTCTTCCGCTCTCCTTTCGGGCCGGGGTCCATCCGTTCCCCTGGTTGCAACCCGCTTGGGGGCCAATGGTGTTGCTCGGTGTAGTGGTTTTGTTGCAATTGTCATGCCGGAAACACGCTAATGTTTTAGCCTAGATTCAGAGTGGCACAGTCCATGCCAGATTCAGATATTTCTTTGCGATGCCCGGCGCCATCGATTGGAGGGGTGGAGTCCTTATTTGTCGAATATTGAGTTTTAAATGGAGGTGTTGTATTCGAACGCGGAAACCGCGGGGGCGTCTGTTTGCCTGATGCTTGTAGGCAGGGCATCCATAAACCAACTCAACTTGAAGTGCCCTTATCATATTAGATTCTCCCATGACCAGTTTGGGGGCACTTCAGGGGGTGCCAAATGCGTCACACTGAGCGGTGCACAATGCGGTCCGTTCATGTAGGGGGTTTGACGAAATTCCGCGTAATAACAGTGCTGCCGTGGCTGCGGTTTGTGGAGTGCCAAGCCGAAAACGCTCAGCCACCGAGTCTAGTGCTAGTTTTGAGGTCGTCCAAGTTGTAGACAGTTATGGCTAAGTAACGAATACGCTCTTAGCACCTTTCAAGGGTGTATACAAACTAGAGTCAGTGTGATAACGGGCGTCGCTGAGTGCCACTGGTGAAATCAGCTCGCCTTATCGATTTGAACCGCCTCAATCAATTAGCGCCGGACAGCCGACGACCGGTCGCTGCACTGCATCTGACGCTTGTGGCAAAACCCCTCAAGTTTTAAGGCTTTCGAGCTCTCTCTCCCTCGACCACCACCAGTTTCCCTTGTTCAACCAACAGGATGACTTCGTCCGTCCCCCTCAGAACTTATCAACATAACTCAGGAGACTATTCCGACTCCTTCACTGCTGTACCTTCTAATCCATTTGAGGATGAGGGATATGATCCTTACGCCCAGACAACCGAGTCCCAGGGGAAGCCCTGGAGTGATACGGCTTACTCAGACCCTGTGGCGGGTGACGACAACGTACATAAACGCAGCCTTAGTTACGGCTCGAAAGAACTAGGCAAGTGACCAACGCAACTTTGCGGCATACTGTGTTCTGAAGACCTTCCAGATGAACCGACAGTTTTCCCTTCAACATCAAAGGATATCAACAGCGATCAAAGACCATTACTGGCTCGATGGTTCGATCCGGGCAAGAGTCCCTTGGAACAGCGAATCGAGGCCAAGAAACGGGGCATCCCTCGTCAGAGGTATCCAGTCCTAGGTCCGTGAGGCCAGCGGTCATGTTTTCCGCCTAATTTTGACATTCTATATAGTCTGGGTGCTCACTGCAATCATGATCGCCGTCTTTATTTACGAATCGGTGGTGAATGCTCAGGCACAGGGTAGCCCTTTTTCGTTTCATGTGAGTTAACGCCCCTGGTGCGCAATCGCGAACACTCAATTTCAAACTTAATGAAGCCCGTCGTCAACCCAATGTTGGGACCTTCCGGAAGCGCTCTGATTAGGGTTGGCGCTCGCTTTCCGCCATGCATGAAGACCGTATCAGAGGTCCCTGTGACGCTGAACATGGCATGTGAGTTGGTCCCTTGTTTCAGTTGCGCACCTCATGTCGAACACTTGGCCTCTGCCAGGTCTCAATGACACCGCTAACCCGCCCGACCGACTTTGTACTATCGAGGATCTCTGTGGTCATGGAGGCTTTCACGGTAAGGAACCCAATCAGTGGTGGAGGTAAGCATACAGCGACTCAAAGGTTCCGCCGATAACCGTCCCCCGTAGATTCATCACACCCATCTTCTTGCATGCTGGTGTCGTGCACCTCATATTAAACATGCTTGCGCAGGTTACGGCTGCAGCAGAAGTAAGTGCTGCGGTTCGAGCATTACAGATCTTGAATCGCTAATTTACCGCAGATTGAAAAAGAGATGGGTTCTGGTGGCTTCTTCATTCTTTACTTCGCTGCTGGGATCTTTGGGTAAATTGGATGCTCCCCTCCCCCCTCTATCCTACTGATAATCACCTCGTTACAGCAACGTTCTAGGCGGCAACTTTTCCCTTGTGGGTGTGCCGTCTGTAGGTGCAAGTGGAGCCATCTTTGGAACTTTAGCGGTAAGACTAGGTGCTGTTCGTAGGGGCCAAGGTTGCTTACCCGTCACAGGTCACATGGGTAGATCTCTTCGCACACTGGCGGCTTCTTTACCGACCAGGACGAAGGGTACGTCTGTACTCTCACAAGTACACGTTTATGAAATTGACCTTGGTGTAGTTATTTTGGATGCTACTCGAACTTATAGTTGGTATTGCTATCGGTTATATCCCTTGTGAGTTGATCCGGCCACCCTTATTTCTCTACTCACGCTCATGTACAACAGACGTGGATAATTTCGGTCAGGATATGATTCTCAGACGGAGGTTCTAAGATGCTAATGGAGATCATATAGCGCACATTGGTGGCTTCATTATGGGACTTTTTGTCGGAGCTGTCTTTTATCCCGTTGTTAGCACGTCAAGACGACACAAGCTGATCGTGTGGGGATTCCGCCTCGCTGCCATACCTATCGCTGTCATTCTGTATGTTTTATTGGTTCGGAACTTCTATACCTCCAACCCCTATGCCGGTGAGCTTCTCACATCCTGTTTCTCCTATGTTCTTCTGACCCTGGTCCTTAGCATGTTCTGGGTGTCGTTACCTGTCGTGTATCCCAAGGAGCGGCAACAATTACTGCAAAGGGTACGTGTACCATCCTTTTATCCAGTTGCGCGTATTCTCACCCTTTTCCATGTTGACAGAACTGGAATCACCAGTATTAATGGTGCTTCCTCCAGTGGAACCTCGTCGATATAGAATTCTCACTTACCTTTGTCAACCATTATATTTCCGTCGGAGATTATGTACTACATTCCGGACTCGCATCGTTCTGTAGCATTCTCTTTTCAATGGACAGTGTGCCCCCGATCATATCTTGTTTATTTTGCATGACCTCGAGACCTTTTATGATATTTGGTCTGCGCCACCTAGTGTAGCGATACAATATTCTGCTAATAAAGACTGCTCTAAACCACTTCGATACAGTCGGCCCAAAAGGATTTACTACTACATACTGCACTATCACAGCCAATAAGATCCTTAGACATACAGGGTGAGTAGCGCACTCAAACGTCAATACGATTTCCTTTGGCCGTCAAGAAGTCATCGAGGCGATGGTGCAATGCGTGCCGTGGTGCCAGATCATCTCACCAATGAAGTTTTCGTGGTGTGGTGACTTCCTCCCGGCGGAGTAACCTGGCTTGTTCTTAATTCGATTTGTCCACGATGCACGAGCCGTCTTGCATAGACCTACATATTTGTTCCCAATCAGTCACGGTGATACTTCAAATGGAAGATCAATGGATACTGGGCGAGCAGAGGAATAACGTGGGTGCATTACAGAACCGAGTCGTGGCCAACTCCACACGTCAGAGTGGCTACGTGGTTGACGTACAATAGGGAGCCTCCGAGTCTTGCTTGTCAGTGAGTGAGAATGAGAAAGAGAGGCCCAGGCCGTCGCACGCGCCGAAGCTGAGGGTCGTTCCGTGCCGGGCCGTGTGGTCCTCGCTTGCGTGCGCGTGCGGAGTCCCACGATGTCACGGGTGTCGCTATCTCTCACCGTTGACAGCGCCGCCAGATGCTTCCTGAAGCAGAACGCTGCGATTCCAGGATGACACCGTTACTGGTATACCTATTAAAACCCGCTCTGCAGTACGATGGTCTCGCCGGCCGACATGGCACTATTGTAGTAAGAATCCAACAAATTGGATTGGGACTCGATTTCGTATTTCCCCGAGTACATTGAATATGACCTGTCGGATCCATTATATCATCCTCTGGTTTCTTAACAGCACCGTCACCTCCGTACGGCCTGGATACAGGCGGGCGGTTTCAGGGAGCTGGCTCTTCCGATCCCTCTTCCCTGAATCGGTGCGGCGCAGATTACTGATGGGAACAGCGGCTTAGGCCCAGCGATTAATATTCAATCTCTCAGCCAAGAGATTCAAATCGGGGCTTGACTTGAAATTGTCTCCACAGTGGATCCTGGTACTCGCATCAGATTCCAATGAGATGCACAAGTTGATGCATTTCTCGACGACGAGAATGGCCGAACCCTTCACCGAAGGCATTACGAGATTCCCCTTTCCTCACACAATTAGCTGAGATTCGCCAGGTTTGCCCTTCCTTTGTGGAGTGCGTGGACTCGGACTCAGAGTGCTCTCTGAGATGCCCAGAGAGACCCCTGTCAGAGCGATATTCCCGAAACATACTATCATACTCCCAAGATGAACGCTGACTCAGAGGACCTCCCCTTGTCGACTAGAGAGAACGCCATATGCCCGCAATTTTTATCAACGCACGTTGGGTCAAGATGGCGTTTGTGATGTCAGGACTGGGATAGAACCCGAGCGCCTGAAATCTTCAACGGACGTGCTTCAGCCGAATTCGACCTTATCCTCACCTTGTAATAGTGACAATGGATCCCTCCGAATTAAAACTACATTCTTGGCATCGCATCTGCATCTTTCTGTGTAACCTACACGGCCCATCCTGTGCCAGCATAATCGATCGCAACTGACTTGAAACCGAGGGACAAATCTGGTGCTGGCTTGCCTATCTCTGCAGACACTCCAAGTTGGAAGATGTGCGGACTCAATATCAACATCTTTCTCACCAACAATACTAGAATCCTCTTTCCTTCCATCCTAAAAGAAAGACGTCACGAAAATTTACATTTCCTAACTGGCCACCCCGTTCGTCATCGCATAAATGATTACTACTTTCCGAGATATTAGGATGCTGGCGTGCCCGGCCTTTCTCGAAATTGACGCACATTTGCCGCTTTCGTCGATAAGGGTCCGTCGACCATGATCACGGAGTCGAGTTGCCACTCGAGGATTCCATTACCTCAGTATGACAGGTTCGTCGCAGATCAAACGTATGAGCAGATCTACGGAATTCACATCCCTCGAGAACCCACCGAGACGAGCGCCTGAGATCTGACGATTGTTTTATGGAAACGGAGGCTTCGATATGACTTTGGTGGATACAGACAGGCACCGGGGCGGAGCGGGGGACTTGTGACGATGTCGAGACTCACGGTGCCTCCGAGTCCGAATCCGCGAGGCGTCGCTGGGAACTGAAAACGTTGCATCCGATTCTTCCCCGTAAACTGAACGACTGACTTATGAATCGCAGCCCTCGAAGTTCGGGTCGTCACGCGAGATGGAAGAGAGGATACGGGTTGAATCGCAAATTCCCAAAGTGTGGTGGTGTCCGTGAAGATGGAGATGGGAAGGCTCGGGCCTCCTAGTCCAGCTGTCGCCCTACAGTGACAACGAAGCATCTGTGTTTATCTCGTACCGGCCGCCGTTTCATTTTTACTTTTTCGCCATCCGTGCTGCTGTAGACGAGAAGTGAAAATTGAACTGGGACCGACCGATTCTTAGCAGGCATTGGAAATGAATGGCACGTTGCGAGATTACTTCTTACCATCTTACTCCTCCGGCCGCCATGAGTGGAAATGACGAAAATGACAGCCGTGCGGGACAAACGATGCGACGGAATTTAATAAACGGGGGCGTGCTTGTGAAATAAAAATAACGCCGAAGGGTGCTGTTGATGTTTTTTTTTTTAATTTGATGAACGGGCAATCCAAACAAGGCCCACAAGTAAACGGCGTTTGCACGACCAGGTGGACTATGTCCGTCCTACCATCAAAACGCCGTCACCGAGGCACGCGTGTTACAGTGGTTAACGCTGATGACATCGTCACTTGAACGACCGAGTTCCAAGTAAACGTGATCATAATAAAAACAGCAGTCGAAACGAGACACTCTATTCCCGCGCCCATGCGGCACGGCGAAGAATCAAGTCGAGTAAATGTTGGAAAAGAAAAGGGCGAATATAGTTAGATTGATTGCTATCTATGTGTACTTCAATCAGCGTGCGTTGGTAGTGGGATCGGTACTAAGATGGGCTGCTGGTACAGGCGGTTCCATTGGGCAAGTAGTAAGGAACAAATATGAGGTGTAAGACGCACAGAATCAAGTCCTCTCTACTGGGGTGCTCGCTCTGCCTTTCGTTCTGACCGACGGCCTCCGGGTGAGCGGGGTGGCCCGGGGGACGCCAGAGGTACCAGCAGCGGCATCGCTCTCTGGGCCATCCCCCGGACCGGCGTTATACGAAGGTGGCCTTTCAGCATTGTGCTCATCCTCTTCCCGTCCCTCCGTATCGGCTTGTCGAGCCCACCGTGCGTGCGATCCTGCGCCGTCTACCCACTGCAAAATATCTAGACTGGTATCTCGGAGACTTTTCGTCGTTATCAGCCAGGGCATACTTCCGGCGTTCCTTTTACTCGCTCGACTAGCGCATCGGCTGTCCGTAATCCCGTTTGCGGCGTCCTCATTCCGCCAGAAAGCTGGCATCTTGGGCGCGGCAGAGAGCATGACTGGATCGGAAGGGAGAAGAAGGGGGAGCATATGTCGAGAGTCTAGGAACTCTCCTAGGACCTCTGGTGGCCGGGCTGGCTCCCAGGAGGCCCCATCTTGCTCCCGATCGAATAAGATATCTATGTTGTGTTGTGTAGTTGAAGACTCCGTGGAAACAGAACCAGCGGAGGAGAGGGCGCGCGCGCTGACATTGTCATTGAAGATAGAGGAACTGTCGTCTCGTTCACGTTCTTCCATCTAAAGCGCCATATTATCAGGATGAGGTGTAGTTTTGTTGTGGCAATGACACTACCTCCTTCCTGAGCGCTTCTACACCCAACTTTACTCTGTGACGCTCCCAATCTTTTTGGAGTTGTGAAAGGTATTGACTACATTCTTCCGTCATGTGGCCTTCGTTGACCTCATACTTGTAATCTTTCACAGCGCGCCGCATCTACTCAGTATCGTCTTCGCTTAATGCTCAGAGACTCTTCCAGCAAACAACCTACCTGCAGAGGGTTTAAGAGCTTCAAGGTCTGGATTGTCGCCACCAGGTTTGAGAACTCTGTGATAGAGGACAAGCACTGTCCAGGAATCGCATTAGATATAGTGAGAACAAGGTCTGAGTAGCGAACCTGCATCCAACTCAACAAGTCCCGCACAGGAGCCAGGTGGGACAATATTCCGCGGGGGAGGTTGGCCGCTTCTATCCACTCTTCCAATACGCTCAGGTTTATTCCAACTTGAAGGGCCCGTGAACTGTACAAAATATCAGCGGATGTTCGTCTAGGACAACAAGGTCGCACACACCGACATAGAAATTTTTTACGACTAAGTATCCTGTTAAATATTTCACCTACACAACGGGACTCAGGGGAGTGTTCCAGCACATAGATGAGGACTTACATGCCATCCAGTAAAACACTTGAGACCACATTTGGGTTATTAGAGCAGGGTTGGCTCCAGAGAGCATGAGGAATGTTTGCAGAGCATCAAACATCGAGGTGATGCTGTTAGGATCGAGCTTCGGTGGTTGCGCGTCATTGAACATCGACTGCAATGAAACATTAGAAGAATCACCACGACTCATCGAAAGACTCTGCTTCAAAGATACAAAGCCCCGACGACTGGGCGGCGGGGATGATGGGACGGGAGACGTCGGCCGACTTGGGATGCTTAGTGAACCAATGATTCCGTTCTTAGCTGATTGGGGAGTGGTTTGGTTGGGTGCACCCTTCTTCTTTGGTGTCAAGGAGCGGAAGAAAGACCATTCCGACTCGAACTGAATACCGTCAAGCTCGGAGGGAACGGAATATTCCAAGATGGCAGGATCAAGAAGCCGGTCGGTTCTCCGTTCCACGTAACGTATGACGAACACTGCAATCAGCTCGAACGAGTCCCGCTCATTGAGGGACGTGAAGCATAGGGTGCGCACCGAAGACGGAGTTGATAATCTCCTCAATGAGGATAAATGATCCAAGTAACTCGCAGGCCTCGTTGATCGAATTATCGCACCGCATGAGATGCAGCCATACGGTCGTATTGTGTAACCAAAATACGAGGCACGGAAGATCTTCTGATCGACTCTAATCAAGGATCAGCTTAATCAAGATCAAGCCAAGAACATCCTCACGAAGAATGTCTCTTCAATCGCATCAGTGGCGCCAATTATAAGGTCCTCAAGCCATGAACTATCGCATGTGAGACAAGCAAAGCGAGCCAGCATATACAAAGCATTAGCGGGCTCCGAATTTCGCATAGATGGAGTGAAACTGATTATTAGGGACTGGAAGATCTGTGGGAGTGCAGGAGGAGAAAAGACGAGCATGCTGGTGTAGTGGAATGAAGGGGTCTTTTCTGCACTTTAGTGGATTGACACAGATGCGTAAAGTGCGACACTCACAAGGACGGTTTCTTCGACTTCACTTTCATCCACGTCAGCCTCCGAGGCCATGGCCTCCCACTCGTCATCTGCCCACCACTGCGGCGCAATCGTAAGCACCTTCCCTACATCCTCACGAACGCGTTCTCGTCTGCGCTTCTGTGCAGCCCTTTGTTCTAGCTGCCGACGCTGCTCTTCCATTCTTCCCCCTCTCCAACCCTCGCCGCGCATTGCTTCTCCAAGGAGCAAGGCGACGTCCTGTCTCCCTGGCATTGTGGAATGTGCGGTGACGATGTCCAGAGGAGTCAGCCCCCGCCGCGTCTTGGAAAACGGAGAACAACCGTGGGTTAGAAGGAATGAGACAAGGGTCGGTGGTGACATCAGAGCTGCATGATGTAGAGCGGTCCAGCCGGCTGTGCCAATACTGTGC
>Ga0209488_10005004_pt1 | contig 10239 bp, 10 predicted proteins | sample Rivendell_Oct201_8_FD_188349 | JGI IMG/M metagenome (GOLD analysis project Ga0209488, IMG submission 188349) | Vadose zone soil microbial communities from the Eel River Critical Zone Observatory, Northern California, USA -... | ecosystem: Environmental > Terrestrial > Soil > Vadose zone >... | reverse complement strand
GGTTCTCACTGTTCGCTCCGGCGAAGGCGTCGAGGGAAACCGCCTCTGAACTCGTCGAGTGGACTCTAGCTGCAATGCAGCAACCCGAAGTCAGACGAAAGCTTGCGCCCTTGGGCGTCTATCCAGCCGCAATGTGTGGAACCGATTTTGCTGCCCTTCTCCGCAAGCAATACGACGAATTTGGCCGCATCATCCGCGAGGCGAACATCAAGACCGAGTGAACGGGGTGCTTCTAACCATTGTACACGCCCAGTTATCCTTGAGCCACTGACCGGATCACAACGAATTCAATTGCCTGAAGTCGGCGTCTCCCCGCGTTGGTATCGTCGCAGCCCCATGTGGAACACCAATATCGCAAAGCTCGCGTAACCGACCGCCGCAGCCACCGCGATACCGAGATGAGCGGGCGTCGGCTCGCGCACGAGTTCCACGGGCGCGAGAACCACAAAGCCTGCTGGAAGTATCGTAAAAGCGATGAGCTTGGTCGGGCCCGAATAGATTGAGCCCGGATAGCTGGAAAACAGCAACAGGAAGTCCGTCAGGTCACGAGCGAAGCTGCGCGCACCCGCGATCCAAAAAGCAAGGCTCGCGAACGCGACACTCGCCGAGAGGTAAACCACGAGGCCGAGCACCACGCCCAGCATCGCCAATGGCAAACGCGCGGCTTCCAATCCTGCCAGAGTCGCAAGAATGGCCGTGCCCGTGACGAGATCACCCCAGCCGTGGGCCAGACTCTCGCGCGCGAGCAGGCGCGGCAACACGGCTTTCGGCTGCGTCAGCAAGGCATCGGCTTCGGCGCGCAGGATCGCGCCAGCCATATCGCGATATCCACCGAAAAAGACCCCGGCGATGCCGACAACAGTCATGATAATTCCGAGCAGGAGGCACACGTCAGCGAATTGCCAGCCGCCCACACTGCGAAAGCCCGCAAAGAATAGAATCCACAGCAGGAAGAAAAAGCCGTTGTTCACCGCCATTCCCACCGCCTGGAGATGAAATTGGTGCGATCGGCAAACGATATGCGGATCGTGGCAATCACCTGCGCGGCATAGGTGGAAAGCATCACAGGCCCTCCCGCAGCGCTTTGCGCAGGCCCGCCCGCCACACCAGGGCGCATAGGGCGCTGAGCACCACGCACCAAAGGATTTGCCAGCCGATGCCGATCCAGAACAGCTGAGCCGAAGGCGTCAGCACCTGGACACCGACCCAGTAAAGCTGCGCGCCGAACGGCGTCACCTTGGCAAAACCGTACAACCAATCAGGATAGAGGCTGATCGGTGCCACCAAACCTCCCAGCAGAAAGCTCAGCTTTTGTACAATCAACATGGCCGGCAAAACCCGACGCATCCAGAAGGCAGCAAGACCGACAAGCACATAGAGCAACATGCCGAGGACGCAGCCCATCGTGCCAAGCAACAGCAGAGCCAGCAAGACGCCGGGTGCCGGCAGCGGGCGCCCCGACATCGCGAGCGCCGCCAGCCCGGCCGCACCGAGGACGGCAAGGCGCACCATCGTCTCGCCCGTCGCCGGCGCGACGCGCTGCAGCAAGTAGGACTTGGGCCGAAGGAGATACGGCTCCAAGGCACCATTGCGAATGTCGTCCTCAAGACGTTGCTGGATCGCGACGACCGACAGCGTCACCCATTCGGTGACCCCAACATAAACTGCAAGGCCGCCTGTCGGCAGCATCCCGGCCAGCGGCGAAACTTGCTCGGAGGCGACCTTGTCCCACAGCGCCGCAAGCACGACCAGGATCAGCAGATAGAACATCACCCTCCCGAGCAGAACCGGCCAGGCGGCCAACGCCTGCACGGCGCCGAAGCGCGCACCGGCGATCGCGCTGGCGATGGCGTTGACAAACTGCGCTTCACCGCGAGGCGTGAGCGGCATAGATCGCATGGATCACCTCCTCCATCGGGGGATCCTCGATGGCAACGTCGTCGATGCCGCCGTGCGCCAGCGCCATGGCGATCACCTGCTCGATGCGCACGCGCGCAGTATCGACCTCAAGAATCGTGGTGTGCGGCTCGCTGGCCCGGCGCGTGACGCCCGGAAAGTCCACCGCCACTTCGGGCGCGGCCGACCGAATGGTGACGACCTTGCGGTCCAGGAATCGCCGTCGCAACTCCGCGACCGACTGGTCCACCACAATGCGCCCCTCATTGATCACGATGACCCGCTCGCAGACCAGCTCTATATCCCGAGTATCGTGCGAGGTCAGGAGCACGGTCTGGCCGACCTCGCGCGACTGCTCGCGGATGAAGTCGCGAATCGCGGCTTTCGCGGTGATGTCGAGACCGATGGTTGGCTCGTCGAGGAACAGAAGCTTCGGCCCGTGAAGCAGGCTCGCCGTGATCTCACAGCGCATGCGTTGGCCGAGCGAGAGCTGGCGAACCGGCTGGTCCAGGATATCAGCAAGGCCGAAGCGGTCGGTCAATTCGCCCAGGCGGCGGCGGAAGACCTCTGCATCCTGATCATAAATGCGACGCAGCAGCCCGAAGGCGTCCCGCGCCGGCAACTCCGCCCACAGCTGTGAACGTTGGCCAAACACCACCCCGATGCCATAGGCAAGCGCGCGGCGCTGCCGCCAAGGCGTCAGGCCGAGAACCTCCACGGTTCCAGAACTCGGCTGCAGGACACCCGACAGCATTTTCAAGGTGGTGGATTTGCCGGCGCCGTTCGGCCCGATGATCGCGACACGCTCGCCCTCGGACACTGTAAAGGACACGCCCGAGACAGCGTCGTGCGTCAGATAATCCGGTGAAAAAAGTCCCTTCAGAGCGCCAAACGGGCCGTGCTGGCGCTTAATGCGGCGGTAGGCCTTGCGGAGATCCTGGACGAAGATGACCTGGGACATGACGGGACTCAAAGTGCACTATTCCGTTTTTGTAGCCGCGGCAGAAATATCGTCTACAATCATTTTTTCGCACCGCCGCGCACGCTCAGTTATCCTGGACACCAGCCGCTCGATAAGAGCATGATGGAGTCCATCGCGTTCTACGGCGCCACCAAGATCGGCGATTACGTCGGGTATTCTGCGCGCGAAATCCCGGATGCGGACCAGCAGATTGTCGGAATCCAGACACAAATTCTTGGCGAGCTTGCGCCATTGGCGAGGACGAATGTCGCGCATGCGATACTCGCCGCCGATCTTCATCGCCGATTTAAAGAATCGCACAAGATCGCACAACCACGCACACGGATTTTGTTTGACTGTGCTTTGCCGATTGATTATTGGCGAAATGGTGATGTCGAATTGCGCCCGCAGCTTGGCCGGGCGCTTTTTTGTTCCGATTGATTTCCCGGCTTCGGCGCGTGGGCCTGCCCCAGCATCAACGGTGCGCGCTCACGGGTGGCCCGTCTTCGTAATGAGAAAATGAGCGAGATCGGCGTCTCTTGTTTGCCGCACAAAGCGGCCAGCACTCGCGCGTCATTAGTGAGTTTGCATCCTATGAGATACATGACATACAACCCCAACCGTAACGGTGCACAAGCCGAGGCCAGCTGCCAAACGCAGCCAGCACTTTTGGCCAAAACGAACCCATCACATGATCGGATGCACCGCGGGCCGCACCCAGTGAGAGAAATGCGGGCTATATCCGGGCTTTCGCTGGGCGCTCACAAGCAGCGGATTATTCCGCCTTGATGTTGGCCGTCCGGATCACCTTGCCCCACTTCTCGGTTTCATCGGCGATGAGCCTGCCGAAATCGGCGGGCGAGCCAGCAAGCGCCGTGCCGCCGAGTTCTGCGATCCGGGCTTTCAGCTTGGCATCGGTGAGCCCGGCATTGATCTCCCGGTTCAACGTATCGACGATCCCTGCGGGCGTGCCCTTCGGCACCCCCAGGCCGACCCAGTAGGTTGCCTCATAGCCCGGCACGAAATCGTTCACGGCCGGGATATCCGGCAATGAGCCCAGCCGCGTCGCGCTGGTCACCGCCAAAGCGCGCAGGCGGCCGGCCCGGATATACTCCATCGACGCCGCCGCGGTGACGAAGGCGACCTGCACCTGTCCGCTGAGCAGATCGATGAGCGCCGGCCCGGCACCGCGATAGGGTACGTGCACCAGATCTACACCGCTCATCATCTTGAACAGCTCGCCGGCCGTGTGCATCGGCGACCCGCTGCCGGCCGTCGCCAAGGCGATCTTACCGGGATTGGCCTTGGCATAGGAGATGAACTCGGGGACCGTCCGCGCCGGGACCGAAGGCTCGACCGTCATAATCTGAGGCAAACGGGCAATGCCCGCGACCGGCGCGATATCGCGCACGAAATTGAAACTGAGTTTGTCGTAGAGCGTCGCGTTGACGGCCGCCGCCACGTCGAAGCCGAGGAGCGTGTAGCCGTCGGGCGGGGAGCGCACGACCGCCTCGGCGGCAAGATTGGTGGCGGCGCCCGGCCGGTTCTCGACCACGAATTGCTGGCCGAGCCGCTCCGAGAGCCATTGACTTAGCAGGCGCGTAAAAATGTCGGTCGCACCCGCGGGCGCAAATCCGACGATGACGCGCACCGGTCGCGACGGATAGGCTTGCGCGATTGCAATGCGTGACACCGCCGGCAGCGCGACCGCGCCTGCGGCGAGATGCAGAAATTGCCTGCGATGGGGAAGTTTCATGGTGCCCTCCCGGAGCGGGCGCTAACTTTGGGATTGTAGCCCGGATGGAGGGCCATAGCGCTTTGCACTATGGACCGCAATCCGGGATTCGTGCCGCCAGATCGCAAGCTCGCCCCGCATTACGCCAAAACGCCAAAGGCGTTTTGGCTCCATACGGGCTACGAAAGACTCGGTTCACGCCGCCTTCGCGGCGCTGCCATCATCCAGTCCGGCCAGAACGAGTGCTGTCGTCTCGATGAGGGATGACGTATCGGCGGTATTGCGCCCTCTGGCGAGCGACCAAAGCGTTGCGAGCGCCTCCTCGGCTCTTGGCGACAGAGCGCCGCGCTCGACGAGGCCGCGGATCTGCGCGGATGTCGCAATCGAGGCGCCGGGCGGAAGTTCGCCGATGGCAGCCAGATGCGCGGCAGCGGCGATGCCGATAGCCTTGGCCATCAGCGGCAGCGCTTCTTCGGAGAACCCGCCGCCAACAAGCACGCGTGCCATGCGCAGCGACTTGTCGGCCTCGACACGCAACTCCGCCGCTCGCACGCGCTGTTCGGTATTTGGGTCAGCACTGGAATCGGCCGCGCCCGTCATTTCAGGCGATTGGTGCAACACGCGCGATTGGCCCTCGCCGAGCGAAACCATGCCGCTCGCCGCGAGCCGCTGCATTGTTTCCCACATCGACTTGTCGATCACTTCGACAGTCGGGCCGCCCTCGCGGCTCGCTTCATGGCGCTTGGCTTCAGCCGCAATGCCTTGCGCTTCGATATCGAGCACCACCAGCACGCGGATGCGACCGTCGTTGCCCGAACGCGCTTCAATGAGCCATGCACGTTCGCGATGGCGGCGCACAATTTCTTCCGCGAGCACGTCTTCCGGCAGACGGATCGGCGGCGCCGCCGCCGGCGGCACCTGCAACATCGCCTGCATGCGCTCGATCAGGGCGCCGCGGCCCGACGGCATTTTAAGCGAGCCAATATCGCCATAGCCGTCGAGCACGCCATCGGACAGCGCCTGCTTGCGGCCGATGATATGCAGGATCTGGTGCTCGATGGACAACTCCGTGACGAGATTGACGACCGTCACCGACCGCGTCTGGTTCTTGCGCCAGGCACGCGCGATGCGCTGCTCAAGCTTTGCGGGATTCCACGGCATGTCGACGTTGATAACCGCGCTCGCGGCCTGCAGATTGAGACCGACGCTGCCTGAGTCGGTCGAGAGGAACAACCGGCAGGCGGGGTCCTGCTTGAAGCGCGTGATCTCGGCGCGGCGCCGCTTCTGTGGCACGGAACCCGTGTGCCACGCCACTTCGACACCGAGTTCGCCGGCAAGCTCCCGCACCAGTTCGAGCATCCGCTCCCATTCGGAGAACACGATGATCTTGCGGTCCGGGTCTTCGAGCAGGTCGCTCAAAATGCCTTCGAGTTCTTCGAGCTTGGGACAAATGCGGCAGGTCGGATCGAGGATCGCCGGCGTGTCGCAGATCATGCGCATGCAAGCGAGCAGCAATTGCAGCTGTTTGAACTCGTCCGGCGTCAACGGCCTGCGCTTGGCTATCGATGCAATGCGAGCCGCCTTCAGCCTGTAGTCCTCGTAACGAAGACGCTGCTCCTCGGCCATTTGCACAAAATAGGTTTTGACCGTTCGGCCCGGAAGTTCCGATTCGACATCAGCTTTGCGGCGGCGAAGCATGACGTGCTGCAAGCGGCGGCGCAGTTCGCCGAGATTCCTGTATTCGATCGGCCGGCCGCGCTCATCGAGTTCATAGAAGTCGCGGTTGAAACGGAACAGCGGCCCGACCAGTTCCGGATCGAGGTACTGGACGATCGAATAGAGTTCGTCGATGCGATTTTCCACCGGCGTTCCGGTCAACACAAAGGCGTAGGGCGACCGGAGTAATTTAACCTGTCGCGCCGTCTTGATTTGCCAGTTCTTGATGCGCTGCGCCTCGTCGAGCACGATCACATCGGGCGCCAACACCTTGTTGATGTCGGCCGCATCGCCCAGCACCTGCTCGTAGTTCACGATGGTGAAAAATTTTGGCTCCCGATAGGCCAGAAGGCGCGCCGCCCGCGAGCCGAACACCGCGCGGGTCGGGCGATCGGTGAAGCGCGCGATCTGTTCTTCCCATTCGGCCTTCAGCGAAGCAGGGCACACCACCAGCACGCGCTTGATGTCGCGGCGGCGGGCCAGAAGTTCGCAGGCCGCAATCGCCTGGATGGTCTTGCCAAGCCCCATTTCGTCGGCGAGCAGGGTCCGCTCGCCGAATGCCAGATGCAGCATGCCCTCGCACTGATAGGGCAGCAGCGGAAAACGCAACATGTCGAACGTCGCCGAACCGTCCTTGACCTCGGCAAGAAATGCCGCACGCGCCTCCTGGCGCGAGCGCTCGCGGCGCAACCGGTCGAGCCAAGGCGCGAAGTGGCGCGAGACCCGGACGCGGTTACGAATGGCTAAAGGCGCGAAGTGCCAGGCTGAAATAAGAGCCTCGATGCGAGCGGGGTCGGAGGTGAGCGTGCCGTCCGACTCAAGAAACGATTCCAGCCACACCATCACAGGATCGGTGTGGCGGCGGCGGCCCTCCGGCCACATCAGGGCCGGCTTCGGCGTGTCGCGGCGATCAAGAAATACTTCGACACGCTCGCTGCCTTGCTCGGCGGCTTCACGGAACTTCCTGACGCCGCGTTCCTGCAACGCGGCCACGACGCCCTCGACATGTTTGCAGGTGCCGAGCCCATTGGCGCGATGATCGATGCAGCCGCAGGAATTGCCAAAGCCTTCGAGATCACGGATTTCAACATCGTAGAAACTGCCGCTGCCCGACAGCACCCGGAAGGTGCCGAAAAAAGGCTGCTTGGATTCGAGCGCCTCGATGCCGGTGATCTCGGTGCGGCCGCGCCAGCGCCGCAGCTCGATTTCCTCGTCGTCGGTGCTCCGCCATCCCACCCGCGGCGGCGGACGATCGATCACCGCGCGCGCCCGTCCGCCCTTGCGACGTTTGGCGCCCGCCTTCACAACGAGTGCGGTTCCTTTGGTATGCGAATCAGTGTGCTGGCCCATGGCAAAACGCTATGCAACAAATATTCGGCGTCAATTGAATTGGGACGCGGAAAACGAGTAACCCACAGGCAGATGGTGGCGGGGACAAGAATGTAGGATGGGTAGAGCAAAAAAATGGCGCGTTCTTCGCGCACATTTTTTGCGAAACCCATCAACTCCTCAAGCCGCGAGATGATGGGTTTCGCCGAAAAAACGCGTTTGAAGACGCGTTTTTTTGGCTCTACCCATCCTACGCAGCCCCCACAATCGCCGCTTCGTCGAAGAAGTTCCCCATTTGCGACGCGACGCCGTTCTTGGCGATTTCGGAAAGCCAAAGCGCGTGGATGCGCGAATCCTGATCCTGATATTCGATCTGCGCGCCGCCTTCCTTGACGCTCACGTCGGTACGGCGGCCCTCCGAGCCGACGCGGCGTTCATGGACGATCGGATAGCGTTTGGTTCCAAATCCGATCGCCACGTAACGGGCCGGCCGCGCACTCGTGCAGAAGTGCTGGTGGAACATTCCGTTCGGCGGTGCAAAGCACATTCCATGGCGCCAGTCGACGCGCTGGTAATCGCGCTCGCCTTCGTACCAGAGCAGCGTATAGCCGGAGCCGTGGATGAAAAAGATGTGCAGGCCGGGGCCGTGCCGATGGCCCTTCTTGTAGGTGCCGATCGGCATTTCGGAGACATGCGCGCCCATCGAGCCTTCGCTGATGAGCAATTGAATGTTGGATGAACCCGCGCCGCGTGCCTCCCAGGGTTTCAATTCAAAAGCGCCGAGATCGGGAACAAAATTCGTCTCCCACAAGTGGCGGCCCGGCCGGATCGAGGTCATTTCGCCTTCCCCGTTATAGTAGCCGGGCAATCCTTCGCGTTCCGGAAATGGGTAAGGATTGTCGAAGAAGAACGCTTCATTGTGGATGATGTTCATGAGGATGCGCAGCGAGTTCGACGACGCCAGACGCACCGGCTCGCGCCCCGACGCGTTGAATATCCGGTAGCGCGCGTTGAGCGGCGGCGCGAACAGGCTGCGCGGCCCCCATTCGAACGAATGACTGCCGCCGCCCGGCATCTCGACCACGACGCTGCCGGTGCCGGAGAGCACGTAGAACATTTCATCGAACATGTGTTGCTGCGGTGCCGACTGTCCGCCAGGCGGAATTTCGAGCAGGAACACCGTCATCCAGTCGCCGCGACCCTTAAGATGCGCGAACGCGCCCTTGCAGCCGTCGCCCAGGCGCGGCCAGGGCGCGGTCTCAGCGGTGAGCATGTCGACGCCGAAATCCTCGTGAATCGGAATGCCCTCCCGCTTGCTCCAGTCGAGATAGGGATCGACCAGATATTTCGGTTCCGCCGTCATGAGCGTCCCTCACGGATGCGCTCTTCATCAAAATGTTTGCCCATACGGGAGGTAATGCCGGTCTTGGCAAGTTCGCTGAGCCAGATACTGTGAATGCGCGGATCCTGATCCTCGTAATTGATCTGCGCGCCGCCCTCCTGGATCGAAGCATCGGGCGCCTGCTTGAGCTTCATCTTGTGGGCGAGAACCGGATAACGATTGCTGCCCATCGAAACCGCGAGATAGCGCGCGGGCTCCGGCCCCGTATTGAAATGCTGGTGGAACACGCCCTCGGGCGGAGCGAAGACGAAACCATGCCGCCATTCGTGACGCTCGAATTCGGTGTCGCCCTGGTTCCACATCAGCGTATAGCCCGAGCCCGTGACAGCGAATACATGCGCGCCCGGCCCGTGCCGATGGCCTTTCTTGTAGGCGCCGACCGGCATTTCAGACGTGTGGGCATGCATCGAACTGTCGGACAGAATGAACTTGATGTTGCGGCTGCCGGCGCCGCGCGCCTCCCATTCGGGCAGCGAGAGCAATCCGAGGTCGGGGACGAAATTCGTTTCCCACATATGCTTGCCGGGGCGAACGGGGAGGAAATCACCTTCGCCGGCGAAATAGCCTTTGCGTCCAAGGCGCTCCGGAAATGGAAACTTGTTGTCGAACAGAAAATGCTCGTTGCGATAGACGTTGAGCATGAAGGGAAGATCATTCGCCGATACGATCCGCACGGTTTCGGTCCCCGACGTGTTGAACAGGCGGTATGGCGTATTGAGCGGCGGAGAGAACAGCGCGCGTGCGCCCCATTCGAAACCATGGCGCTGGCCCTCGCCCGCATCCACGATGGCGCTGCCATGTCCGGACAAGACGTAGAACACTTCGTCAAAAAGGCGATGCGCCCAATCGGTCGCGCCACCGGGCGGAATGTCGATTACGTGCAGGCCGACAAAATCGCCGCGGCCGCGCAATTCCACGAAGGCCCCGCGCACGCCGGTACCGAGCCGCCGCCATGGCGCGGTCTCGACGCCATTAAGATCAACCGCGATCCCCTCGACGATCGGTATGCCCTCGCGTGCCATCCAGTCCCGATAGGAATCGATCAGATAGCGAAGGCTGTTCGTGTCACTAGCCATGCATTAATCCCCATTCCCCATGGCCCACCCGTATCGACAAACCGCGATTCAAGATATCAGTACTACATGCCCTGAAGGAAATCGATTTCATGAAACGAGCCCTAGGCGCCGCCCTGATCATGAT
>Ga0209488_10005003_pt1 | contig 10239 bp, 8 predicted proteins | sample Rivendell_Oct201_8_FD_188349 | JGI IMG/M metagenome (GOLD analysis project Ga0209488, IMG submission 188349) | Vadose zone soil microbial communities from the Eel River Critical Zone Observatory, Northern California, USA -... | ecosystem: Environmental > Terrestrial > Soil > Vadose zone >... | reverse complement strand
TGACTTGCGGTCAGCCTTGGCGTCAACCAGGCTCTCTGCCAGTTGTTCCACCGTATGCAGCCGCTTGGCCGGTTCGCCGTCATGCATCTCAAGGACTTCATATGGCAGGTGCGCATCGCGCAATGATTTTTCCAACGCCTCGCCCCAATGGCGGCGCACGTTAGGGGACGTAATCACGAAAACGCGGCTACCGGCGGATGGCAACACCCGCCGCACCTCGCGTCCGGCCCGGCGCAGCAAACCTGCACCCACCTGGACGACATACCCATTTGGTTTCGTTCTAACGCGGATCTTTTGCATGTAAGTTGATGATAAATGATTCGAATAGGAAATTCGTTTGGATGGCGAGTCAATGCCTGGTGATCGAACCAGAACGGCAATCCCCATCGCAACCGTCCACGGTACGATCATCTGTTTCCTCTGTTACCATTTCGGCACCATGAAAAGACTTCCGGCACAGGTGGATTTCATTGTTGTTGGCGCAGGCGTGGCTGGTCTGCGCGCGGCCATCGCCCTGGCTGAAGCCGGCAAAGTGCTGGTGCTGGCCAAGCAGGAACTCACGGAGTCGGCAACGCAATACGCCCAGGGCGGAATCGCGGTTGCCCTCAGCGACGAAGACGAAATCAGTCTGCATTTGCAAGACACGATTAATGCCGGCGACGGACTCGTAAACGCGGAGGCAGCGCACGTCCTGGTGGAAGAAGGCCCGGAGCGTATCCAGGAATTAATCGACTGGGGTACGCAGTTTGACCGCAAGGGCACAAAGCTGACGTTTACGCGCGAGGCGGCGCACAGCCGGGACCGCATACTGCACGCTCATGGGGATTCCACCGGCCGCGAGATCGGGCGGGCACTCTATGCCAAAGCTTCCACGCTTAAAAATATTTCATTCTCTGAGTTTGAATTCACCGCCAGGCTTTGTGTGGACCCAAGCCGGGTGATGGGTGTGAGCCTGATTTCAGGCGCTGGGGAGACGCACAACGTAACGGGCAGCGCCGTGCTGCTGGCCACCGGTGGGGCAGGCCACGTTTATAGCAACACGACCAATCCTGCCGTCGCCACGGCCGACGGTGTTGCCATGGCCTATCGCGCCGGCGCTGAGATCAGTGACATGGAGTTCGTGCAATTTCATCCCACGGCGCTTTACGTCAAAAACGCACCCCGGTTCTTACTCTCAGAAGCTCTACGCGGTGAGGGCGCTGTGCTGCGCAATTCTGAACTGCATCGCTTTATGCCCAAGTACCATGAGGCCGCCGAACTGGCGCCACGCGATGTGGTGGCCCGCGCTATCGCCCATGAGCTCGACGTTTGCCGGCTAAAGGAGCCCGTGGTCTATCTGGATCTGACCCATCGCAAGGCGGACCACATTAAGGCGCGCTTTCCCCGAATTTATGAAACCTGCCTCAGATACAACGTTGATATCACGGTTGACCAGATACCGGTGCGGCCTGCGGCGCATTATCTGATGGGCGGTATCCGCACCGATCTTGACGGACGCAGCAGCCTACCCGGACTTTATGCCGCCGGTGAAGCCGCCTGCACCGGCGTTCATGGGGCAAACAGATTAGCCAGCAATTCCCTGCTGGAAGGCCTGGTTTTTGGCGCTCGTGCAGCCGCTACGATGGTCAAGGAAGCAAAACAAGTGCGCCATCCAGCGGCCTCAGACGCGGAACCGCTAGAAGCTGGTGGTGCGCGAGGTGAAGCCGAGCCCTTCATCCAGGAAATTCAGCAGCTCATGTGGAACAAGGTTGGGATCGTGCGTTCCCGCCAAAGCCTCACCGAAGCGATAGAGCAGCTTCAGGTATGGGCTCAAGGGCTGCCGCCACAGACATCGCGGCGCAACTGCGAAGCCAGAAACATCCACACGGCCGCACAGTTGATCGCGCGTTCAGCGCTGGCCCGTCTGGAAAGCCGTGGGGCGCATTACCGCATTGACTATCCGCAACACGACGACTCCAAATTCAAGAAGCATTCCATTGTGGGTGAAAAGGGTGTCCGTTTCGTTTAAACGAAGATTCCCTCTCCCTGAAAACCAAAGGGGCCACGGATTTTTCCATGGCCCCCACCAGATTTGGAGAGTAGCGCTGATGATTACATATCGTCTCACGATGAATAACGAGACTCAAGTTACTTTTGGACCAATCTTTTAATTTCCCGTGGCGCGGGGATTTTTGGAGGAAACCTGGCTGGCTTAGAGCGCACGTTCTGCAATAATCAGCTAATGAAGTAAAAATCAATGCCAAATATTTTTTATAAAGCATCTATTTTTTGCCTCATTCGCCTCCCCTTTATAGAGTTAGGTTCGAATCCCTGGGAATTGCCGTTGTCTCAAGGGGACATAAATTTTTTGCCGGGCAAGCGTTTGTTCGATAATAGCTCTGCGTAAACTATTGAAAAGGATGAACATGCCCTATTCCCCCCAGACGGCTGATCGCTGGTACATAGCCGAATTGACAGAAGAAGTTACCCTGGAAGGCGACCCCCAAAACCTGGTTCATAAGAAGACCCGCGTTATCTTTGCCGATTCGCCCCAGGACGCCTATCAAAAGGCGCTCGCCATGATTACCGACCATGAAGTCGGCTATATCAATCAGCACCACAAGGCCATCCGTACCCGCTTCTGGGGACTGCGCGAATTGAATCTTTCCAATGAAGATATGGACCGGGCCGGAATGCTGCCGGAAGATCGCATGGGCGTTGCGCGGCGCAGAAATTCAACGGGGCTCTCTCCGGAACAGCAGTTCGCGCTGCTGTTGTCGCTTAAGCCTGGCGCTCTTCCGAATTAAGCTCTTCTTTTTTCGGAAACAGCACTGAAGCCAGCACTGACAGGCTTAGCACACCCGCCACTACCACCAACGCTGCCCACGTTGGAACATGGAATCTCTCCGGCAGCAGCATCTTCGCGCCAATAAACATCAGCACCACCGACAGTCCATAATTCAGGTAGTGAAACAGCTTCATCATCCCTGCCAATGCAAAATACAGAGAACGAAGGCCCAGGATGGCGAAGACGTTTGAGGTGTAGACAATAAACGGGTCGCGGGTAATGGCCAGAATGGCCGGAATAGAGTCCGTGGCGAAGAGAATATCGGTGGTCTCCACCACCAGAAGAACTACGAACAATGGTGTAGCCAGGAGTCGTCCTTCCCGTTGGACAAAGAAGCTCTTCCCCTCATAGCTGTCAGTGAGCGGCAGGAAGCGCCGGCAAAATTTCAAGACGATATTGCGGGAAGGATCCTGCTGCTCTTCGCCTTTGCGCATGAGTTGAAAGCCGGTCCAGATCAGGAAGACGCCGAAAGCGTAGAGGATCCAGTGGAAGCGCTGGACCAGCGCCACGCCGGCTGCGATAAAAATACCGCGCATGATCAATGCGCCAATAATTCCCCAGAACAAGACGGTCTTTTCTTCTTCAGGCGGAACTTTAAAGTACGCAAACAATAGAATGAAAACAAATAGATTATCGACGCTGAGAGCTTCTTCCAGCAGATAGCCTGTCACGAACTCCAGGGACTTGGTGGCGCCCAGCCACTGATGTACGAACACGGCAAATGCCATGGCCAGGCCAATCCAGAAAGCGCTCATCAGCAAGGCCTGTTTGAACGGAACCACTCGGCTCTTGCGGCTCACGACCGTGAGATCAAGAACCAGCAAGATGAGAATCGCAGCGTTAAAGACAATCCAGAACCAAATGTGCATGGAAATGATTAGCGAGTATGCCCGCTTACGACGGCACCTTTTGTGGCGGCGCAGGCGGAGGATTATCGCCCATGCCATTGACCAGCCGGATTGTCTCCAGAATCACGTCTCCACTGATCTTCAGACTCTCGACACTCAACTTGTCCACTGTGTCTTGAACCGTGTGGTGAAAGCTGTTGTTGTAGCCGTAATCGATATCGATGATGTCAGCAACCGGCATGCTGGCACGCGCAAACGGAATGTGGTCATCTTCGACGGCGGTTACTGTGGCAAAAAAGTGCGATTGATACCCTAGGCGGGTTGCCGACTGGAGCACAAGATCCTCCAGCCACCGGCTGGAGTTTTCATCGCGGCAGATATCAAGATCGGCGTCGCCAATCATGTCCGCCAGCAGGAACGCTTTCACTTTCTTGCTGGTACCGTCGTCCTGCATTTTTTTTGCCAGATGACGGCTGCCCCACAGCGCATCGTTGGTATGCCACTGCCTGGTGAATGACTCTTCGCCGTCGAGAAAAGCGATCCAGACGCTGTAGCCCTCCAGCTTTTTGCCGCGAAGCTGATCAGCAATGGCCAGCAGCAGCGCGCTGGTGGCTGCTCCGTCATTGGCGCCGACAAAGCTGGTATCGCGCAGCCAGTAGTTGGTTTCGTAATGCGACGCCAAAACAATAATGCCGTCTTTCGCGCCGGGGAACTTGGCAATAATATTGGTCATAGGCATTTTGCCGGCCGAGGTTTCGGCCACAAATGAATCTTCTTCCACCTGGGCGCCCTTGAGCTTGCCCTTGATATAGGCGCGGACCTGCTCGATGGGCTTGCTGCTGTCCCAACGCGGCCCGAAGGCGACAATCTCTTTGGTGTATTGCATGGCGCGTGCAGCATCCACATGCAGCGGCGGACCAACGGGTTCTATTGCTTTGGCCGACGAGCCAGACACGGGTTGACTCACCGATTGCGGGGAGGGTGCTTCACTGGCCGTGGAGGCAGCCTTCTCTTTGGAACATCCCATCCCAGCCAGGGACAGAATCAAGATTAATGCAGCACTCATTCGTAGACATAAGCTCACGCGCTGCGCTCCTTGCGGCACAGATTAGGAACAGACGTCCCTGGCGGTAAGATGCCGTCAGAGGATCGCTATCAGTCTACTGTAAGTCCTGGTTCTTGCGCTTTTCTGCGCGTTTGCGCCGCTGCCTGGGGTGGACCAGCCAAACAAGGCCGATGCTCCCGATATAGAGAAGGACCATCGGAGCAGCGTAGATGGTAAGGTTCATGATGTCGGTGGTCGGGCTAAGTATGGCTGCGAGGGTAACGCAGATCAGCACAGCTCCACGAATATGCTTGAAGAGGAATTTGGCATTCACTACTCCCATCAAGCCGGCAAAGCCGAGCACGATGGGCATCTCAAAGATTATGGCGAGGCCCAAAATGATAGTGAGGAACAATTTGGTGTAGGCGTCAATGGTAATGGTCGCCCGGAAGGCACTGCCGTAGCTATGGATGAGAAAGTCCAGCGCAACTGGAAAGATGATCTTGTATCCGAACCAGCCCCCACCCAAAAAAAGCCCCACTGAGAGGAAAAGAAAGGGCAAAACGAAACGCTTCTCATGCCGGTAAAGCCCGGGCGAGATAAAGTTCCAAACCTGATACAAAATCACGGGAGAAGCCAAAAAAATGCCAGCCATCAGTCCCACCTTCAGATACAGATTGAATGGATCTGTAGGACTGAGGTAGGTCAGATGGGGATCCATGTTGTATTTCTTAAATACAATCAGGATTGGCTTTTCAACAAAAGGATAAATTTTGTCCTGGGCAAAATACCAGCAAATGCCGAAACCTATGGCCACGGCAGCCGCGGAACGGATGATGCATTTGCGCAGCTCTTCCAAATGCTGCAGCAGGCTCATGGAGCCCATCTGCCGTAAGTCCTGCTCTATTTCCTTATGTTCGGGTTCTGCCACTAAATCAGACATCGTGATCCTGCGGGACGGTATTCTTCAAGCGCTCGGTCAGGCGGTTGAGGGCGCCCTGAATGGAGAGATCCTCATCGCTCGAGATCTTGGCGATTTCCGGCTCAAGGTGTTTGCGTGGGTCCGCATCTTCGAGTTCGAGTTTGCGGATTTCATCATGAATCTGGCCCTGGAATTCATTGCTGGCCTTCTTGAATTCTGCCATAAATTTGCCCCAGGTACGGGCGAGTTCCGGTAACTTTCTGGGCCCAAACAAGATGAGCGCCAGAATCATAATGAAGAAGATCTCGCCTGAAAAACCGAAGTCCATAGGGTAGTTTTCTAATAATAGCGCAGCTTTTCTTAAAAAAGGGCGGCATTTTTCATTAACTTTTCCAATCGAAAAAGTTCCGCAGCTTTCAGAGAGAAAAAAGCATCTCACAGAAGTACGAAAGTATGCCGATTGCCGTACTTCCAGAGTAGCAGGTTACGGAAGGCCCATTCCGGGACGAAATGCATGTAAAGCCCTGATGGGAGGAATGTTATACTGGGTTCAGTTTTCCGCAATCGGAGCTCAAGCTCAGCGGCCGAGGATTCTTCATGTCTCGTGGAACAAGTCGTTCACTTTTTTTCGTCCTTCTCATAATTGTCACCTGCGGTTTTCTAGGCTCTGCCGCCTTCAGCCAGAGGGGTAATCCCTCTTATGCAACAGGGGCCTCGGACAATGACGTCCGCGACAGTCTCCGCCAGTTTTCAGAAGTCTATAACCTGGTGGAGCAGAATTACGCGGAGCCGATAAATCCCGACAAAGCGATTTATAACGGCGCCATCCCGGGCATGCTGCACGTGCTTGATCCGCACTCAAACTTCTTCGATCCCAAGTCATACTCGCTGCTGCGTGAAGAACAGAGCGGCAAGTATTACGGCGTGGGCATGCAGATTGCCCCGCGCAACAACAAGATTATTGTAGTGGCCCCATTCGCGGGAACGCCGGCATACAAAGCCGGGTTGCGTCCGGGCGACGTAATCATCGCCGTCGACGCCAAAGCCACGGACAACATGAGCGTGAGCGATGTGGCCGACCTGCTCAAAGGGCCAAAAGGCACCAACGTCCACATTTCGATTCTGCGCGAGGCCACAGAGAAGCCGCTTGAGTTCAACGTGATTCGCGACGAAATCCCGCGCAACAGCGTTGACCTGAAATTCCTGGTGCGGCCAGGGATCGGCTACATGCACGTAACGGCCTTCAATGAAACCACGGAACAGGAAGTGGAAGACGCGCTGCAAGGCTTTGGCGAACTCAAAGGCCTGATCCTTGATTTGCGCGGCAATCCTGGCGGCCTGCTGAATGAAGGCGTGGGCGTGGCGGACAAGTTCCTGAAGAAGGGACAGGTCATCGTCTCACACCACGGGCGGAGTTCACCGGAAAAATCCTATAAAGCGACGCATGGCAACAGCGGCAAAGATTATCCGCTGGTAGTGCTGGTGAATCGGGGCACGGCTTCCGCGGCTGAAATTGTTTCTGGCGCCATCCAGGACCATGATCGTGGATTGATCGTCGGCGAAGTGACTTTTGGCAAGGGATTAGTACAGACGGTGTATCCGCTGTCTGAGAATACCGGTCTGGCGCTTACCACGGCGAAGTATTACACGCCGAGCGGACGCCTTATCCAACGCGACTACAACGGCGTTTCTCTCTACGATTACTATTACGCCCGGGAGCAGGAAGATAATCCCAACAACAATGCCAACACGAACGCGACCACTCCTTCCAAGGAAGTGAAGTTGACCGATAGCGGGCGCACCATGTTCGGCGGCGGCGGCATCACGCCGGACGTAAAAGTTAAGCCATTCAAGACTACGCACTTTGAAGATTCCCTGCTGGTGAAATACGCGTTCTTCAATTTCGCCAAGCACTACCTGGCCAACCGCCATGTGGACAAGAATTTTGAAGTGACTGACGCAGTGATGCAGGAATTCCGCAAATTCCTGGAATCCCAGAAAATCCCATTTACTGAAGCAGAATTGACTGAAGGCTCGGACTACATCAAGTCCAACATCAAGACGGAACTCTTCATCTCCGAGTTTGGGCAGGAAGAAGGCCTGCGAGTGCGAGCGGAGAACGATCCGCAAGTGATCGCGGCGCTCAACCAGCTGCCGAAAGCCAAAGAGTTGGCAGAAAATGCCAGAAAGATTGTGGCCCAGCGCGCAGCAGCTCAGCAGTCCAATCGCTAGCTAATAGCCTTAAAGGAAAAAGCCCGCCGCGATCGGTGGGCTTTTTTATGTCTGAATTCCGTGCAGGCGCAGCGACGGTTACAGGGCTCTGCTTTTACAATGCTCTTTATGGGAAGTAATTTTTGCGGCGAGATGTCAATTGCCCTTTGTAACGCCGCTCCAGTGCCGCAAAAAATGCAATGAGCGCAAGCGAGAGGCCGACAAAGATTACAGCCGCCAAAATTTCATGTTGATTCATCCAACTCGCCATGCCTGAAGGGTAGAACGGTTTCCGGCTAACTGCTAGTCACAGCGGTAATTAGGGATTCTAAAGGTTTTCAAATGACTGAGGGGATGGGACAAACGCGGGACGTTAAATGGCAGCGAAATCAGCATGAAACACGACTCAGTCGCATGCACCTCCCCGCGGAGTCACTCAGGAAGACAATCTGCTTCGCTGGTCTCGTGGTAGATGATTTCGGCTTCCCTTTAGAGCAGCGGAGCAGATCCCTCGCCTGCGCACCCTCGATGTGGATGCTCTGGACCGTTTGTTTTGTGCTCCGGCTCGGGATGGCATATCGCTGGGACCGGCCTTCTTTGGGTACTTTGGAAAAGCGTGGGACATCAGTGGGGTAGCCCGCTCAGAACATGGGAAGAACTCCCTGATGCGGCATGGTATGAGACAGGATGTCGGGATACTCGGTGAAGGCGAAAGTGTCGAGGGAATTTCATTGTTCTCAGCCCAAGAAAATCCTTGCTTTTTGAGATCACCTATGCTACCATAAGATGTTTGTTTACAGTATCTTACGGTTATTTTGCAGCGGTGATTCATGCGGGGGAGCGGCCCGAAATGGCACGAGACATCTGGTGATCGGAACCCGCAAAATTTACCACTGATAAACCCGGATAACACGATCAGAAAGCGGCCCATCGTAAAGGCATGAATTAGAGACCGCTCGGAATAGCCGCCGCGAAACCTCGTGCAAATTGAGCGGTCGAGCAAGGATCGAGGCAAGACTGGAGGGCCGAACCGCTCCGGGGCCGGCCTCATCTAATATGTTAGGCTTTAATTTGCGTAACTTTGTCACGACAACCGCGTAACTTCTAAGGAAAACCCACACTTGATAGGAAAAGCATTAGCCAAGGTTTTTGGCACCAGTAATGAACGTGAGATCAAGCGGCTGCGTCCGCTGGTGGACCAGGTAAATACCTTTGAGTCCCAGTTCAAGCAGCTGACAGACGAGCAGCTTCGCGCCAAGACGGCGGAGTTCCGCGCGCGCATCAAAGAGCGTACGCAGGAAGCGGACACGGAAATTGCCCGCCTGAACGCCGAAATGAAGAGCGCGCCCGACCAGGACATTCGCGCCCAGATTGACGAGTGGACCAAGCGGCGGATGGAAGCGCGCAACCAGGCGCTGGATGAGCTGCTGCCTGAAGCATTTGCCGTGGCCCGCGAGGGTGGACGGCGCGTGCTGAACATGCGCCACTTTGACGTGCAGTTGATAGGCGGCATTGTGCTGCACCAGGGCAAGATCGCTGAAATGAAAACCGGTGAAGGCAAGACGCTGGTTGCGACCCTGCCGGTTTACCTGAATGCGTTGAGCGGCGACGGCGTCCACGTGGTAACGGTTAACGACTACCTGGCAAAGCGCGACTCAGAATGGATGGGCAAGCTTTACCGCTTCCTGGGGCTGAGCGTGGGCGTAATCGTGCATGACCTGGACGATGATGAGCGTCGCGAAGCCTACGCCGCGGACGTCACATACGGCACCAACAACGAGTTCGGCTTCGATTACCTGCGCGACAACATGAAATTCGATCTGGCCGAATGCGTACAGCGCGGTCACAACTTTGGCATCGTGGACGAAGTTGATTCCATCCTGATTGACGAAGCCAGAACGCCGCTGATCATCAGCGGCCAGAGCGACGAGTCCACCGATAAATATGACAAGGCCAACCGCGTTGTCCCCAACCTGATTAAAGGCGAGGAGATTGAGAAGCCGCCGGGAGAGCCAAAGGAATACACCGGCGATTATGTCGTCGACGAAAAGCACAAGAATACGATGATCACCGACCAGGGCTGGGAGAAAGCTGAGCGCCTGCTGGGGATTGACAACATTGCTGATCCGGAAAACTGGGCGATGAAGCACCACGTTGAGACGGCGGTGAAAGCCCATGCCATGTATCGCAAAGACGTTGAGTACGTGGTGAAAGATGGCGAAGTGCTGATCGTGGACGAATTCACCGGCCGTCTGATGCCGGGACGCCGCTGGTCAGACGGTCTGCACCAGGCCATCGAGGCCAAAGAAGGGGTGAAGGTCGAGCGTGAAACGCAAACGCTGGCGACCATCACTTTCCAGAATTATTTCCGCATGTACAAAAAGCT
>Ga0209488_10005002_pt1 | contig 10241 bp, 6 predicted proteins | sample Rivendell_Oct201_8_FD_188349 | JGI IMG/M metagenome (GOLD analysis project Ga0209488, IMG submission 188349) | Vadose zone soil microbial communities from the Eel River Critical Zone Observatory, Northern California, USA -... | ecosystem: Environmental > Terrestrial > Soil > Vadose zone >... | reverse complement strand
GGAGATTATTGGGCGCCAGAAGGCGGAAGGGCGAAACGACGAGGGGAAGGACAACAAGAAAGCGCCGATCATTTTCTACGTTATGTTGCTGGGCTTGCTGCTGGGAGCGAGCGGCGTAAAGGCGCAAGACAAGAACGCTGTCCGCACGCCGGCGCAAGCTTCGGACGACGGGCTGAAATTGACGCTGGACAAAGCGGTAAGCCTGGCGCTGAAACAAAACACGACCGCACAAATCGCGGTGCTGCAGGCGGCCGAGGCAGTTCAGGACAAGAATATCGCCCGGGCCAGTTTGCTGCCGCAGGCGGATTTGCAGGTGAGTGATTCGCTTCGGCGCATAAATCTTCAAGAGCAATTAGGAGCAGCGATACCGTTCCCAGGGATTCCGGGACACGTCGGTCCGCTGAACATTTTCCATGCGGGACCAGGGTTCAGCACGCCGGTATTTGACCTCACACTGTGGAACCGTTACCGCTCGGCCAGAGATGCTGCGAACGCGAGCAAAGCGACGAGTCTCTCGACCCGCGAGCAAGTAATTCTGCTGGTGGTCTCGCAGTATATCGGGGCGTTGCGAGCCATGGCGACCGTGGAAGCGTCCCAGTCACGCGTCGATTTAGCACAGGCGCTCTATGAGCAGGCGGCGGATTTGCAGAAAGAGGGTGTGGGGACCGGGATCGACACGCTGCGCGCCAACGTGGAACTGCAGAACGAGAAGCAAGCGCTGCTGGTGGCGGAAACGGATCGCGATTCTTCACTGTTCGGGTTGAGCCGGTTGTTGAATCTGGATCCCCGGCAAGAGATCACGCTCGGCGATTCATTGAGTTTTTTTGATACGCCGCAGCCGGACGTAAATGCCAGCCTGGACGAAGCGCTGGGAGCGCGCCAGGAATGGAAAGCGCTGGATTCACAAGTGAAAGCAGCCGAGCACGACAAACGGGCGGCACAGGACCTTCGGCTGCCGACATTGCACGCGGATGGAAGTTGGGCCTATGAGGGCACGCGCCTGAACAACGGAATTCCCGTTTACAACTATGAAGCGAGCTTCGATTTGCCGCTGTTCACCGGCGGCCGGACGCATGCGGAAATCGTGAAGTCCAACCTGCAATTGAAAGTGTTGAATGAGCAAAAAGCGGATTTGCGCAATCAGATCTCGTTGGACGTGAAGACTTCTCTGTTGAACCTGAAATCAGCGCGCAACCAGGTAGCTGTAGCGACCCTGGGAGTGCAATTGGCAAAGGAAGAAGTGGAGCAGTCGCGCGACCGCTTCAAGGCCGGAGTGGCAAACAACATAGAAGTGATTCAGGCGCAGGATGCGCTGGCGCGCGCCAATGACAACGAGATTGCGGCCCTATACCGCTTTAATCAAGCGCGTGCGGACTATGCGCGGTCGATTGGGCAGATGGAAAAAGTTTACGCGAAGTAAGAGCGCGCAAAACGGAAAGAGGACCGGGGAATGAGTATTGAGATCGAAGTCGGTCTGGAGAACGCATCCAGGGTGAAGCCCGCGATGGAAGAGCTAAAGCTCGAGCAAGCGCCGCCGAAGGGCTTGGCGAACCCCAGGACCAGGTTTCTGCTTTTTGGCGGCGGGCTGGTTCTGCTGGTGCTGCTCATCAGCTTGTTCCTCTATTACCGGAACCGCGAAAGCACGGACGACGCGCAGGTGGACGGACATATCACGCAGGTTTCCTCCAAGGTTTATGGACGGGTGGGCGAGGTTTTGGTGGATGACAATCAACAGGTAAAGGCTGGACAAGTCTTGGTGAAGCTCGATCCTCGAGACCTGCAGGCTGCCGCGGACCAGGCCAGGGCGCAATTGGCGCTGGCGGAAACAGACGCGCAGTCGGCGGGGGTGGACGTACCCAGGACGCAATTGAACACGCAGAGCGGAACTTCGAACGCCGACGCTCAGCTTGCCGGGGCGCAGGCTGATCTTATGCGCGCGCAGAGCACTTACGATCAAGCGCAAACTTCCGACCTGGCGTGGGCGCAGGCCAACATCGAAAAAAGCAAGGCCAACGCGCAACTGGGGCAAGCGGATCTGGAGCGCTACAGGCCGCTAATGGAAAAGGGCGAAATTTCCAAGCAGCAGTTTGACGCGGCACAAGCCAATGCCGATGCCACAGCCAGCGCGCTGAAAGCCGACCAGGAAAAACTGGCGCAAGCGCAACGCGGCGTCGAGATTGCAAAGGCGCAGCTGGATTCCGCGAAAGCGCGCGTGGACCAAGCAAGAGCCGGCATTATTTCCGCCAAAGCAGATACCAAGCAGGTAGTCATGCGGCAAGCGGATTCGCAGGGAAAAATCGCGAAGGTGCAACAAGCCCGGGCGGCGCTGGAGGCAGCGCAACTCAACGTTGAATACACGACGCTGGTGGCGCCTGTGGACGGTGTGGTGACGCACAAGCAGGTGGAAGTGGGACAAATCGTGCAGCAGGGCCAAGGACTAATGGTGATCGTGCCGCTGCAGGATGTTTGGGTTACCGCAAATTTCAAAGAGACGCAGCTTCGTGCCATGAAGCCGGGGCAGAAGGTCGAAGTAACAGTGGACACCTACGGCAAGACTTTTTCCGGGCACGTGGATTCGATTGCCGGAGCAACCGGGGCAGTGCTGAGTTTGTTGCCTCCGGAAAATGCCACAGGGAATTACGTAAAGGTAGTGCAGCGCGTGCCGGTAAAAATCGTGCTGGATCCGATTCCGCCGGACAAAGCGATTTTGCGGCCAGGAATGAATGTGGTGGCGACAGCGTTCACGAACTGACGATCGCGGTTCACAGCAGTAAGTCCGCAGCTGAGGAAAGGATTTCGAGGCGCAAGGTGAAAGACAGGCTGCTAGCGAAATTGCGGATGCCGGACGGCTCGATCAACCCCTGGGTGATCGCGGTGACCGTCACGCTGGCCACGTTTATGGAAGTGCTGGACACTTCCATCGCCAACGTTGCGTTGCCGCACATTTCCGGCAGCTTGTCGGCCAGCGCGGACGAGTCCACGTGGATCCTGACGTCCTACCTGGTATCGAACGCCATCATCCTGCCGCTTTCGGGCTGGTTCTCCGGACTAATCGGACGCAAGCGCTTCTACATGTCGTGCGTGGCGCTATTCACAGTGAGTTCGTTCTTCTGTGGACTGGCCCCGAGCCTCAGCACTCTGGTCCTTTTGCGAATTCTGCAAGGAGTCGGCGGCGGAGGATTGCAGCCCAGCGAGCAAGCGATCCTGAACGATACCTTTCCGGTGGAAAAGCGCGGCATGGCGTTCGCGGTGTATGGAGTGGCAGTGGTCGTGGCTCCGACGATTGGCCCGTGGCTGGGCGGATGGATCACCGATAATTTTTCCTGGCGATGGATTTTTTATATCAACGTTCCAGTTGGAATAATTTCACTGATTTTGACGTCTCTATTAGTGAGCGATCCACCGTACATGAAGCGCGCGAAGGCCAAAGAAGGATTCCGCATCGACTACATCGGCATCGGGTTGATCAGCCTGGGCCTGGGCAGCATGCAGATCATTCTGGACAAGGGCGAGCGCGAAGACTGGTTCTCCAGCGGATTCATTCAGGTGTTCTTTGTGTTGATGATCATCGGAATTATTGCGGGAATTCTTTGGGAGTTGCGGGAAAAGCATCCGGTAGTGGATTTGCGGATGCTGAAAGACAGGAACTTTGCGGTAGCCACGCTGGCGATGTTCTTTCTGGGGTTTGTACTGTACGCGAGCACGGTGTTGATTCCCCAGTTCTTGCAGCAAATGATGGGTTATACGGCGGAACTGGCGGGGCTGGCGCTGTCTCCAGGCGGCGCGGTGATCATGTTCATGATGCCGGTAGTGGGAATTTTAGTATCGCGAGTAAACACGAAATATCTGATCGCGTTCGGATGCACGATATCGTCGCTATCGCTGTTCGTGATGGCCAGCTGGAATCTGCAGATTGATTACCGGCATGCGGTTCTGGCGCGGATGATGCAGAGCTTCGGGCTGGCGTTCCTGTTCATTCCGATCAATGTGTCGGCGTTCTCCTTCGTGCCCAAGGAAAAAACCAATATGGGCACCGGCATCATCAACCTGGCGCGAAACGTCGGGGCCAGCGTAGGGATTGCCACGGTCACGACGCTTTTGCAGCGGCGCACCCAGTTTCATCAGGCGCAGTTGATGGAGCACGTGAATCCGCTGAGCCTGGCGTACCACCACATGGTTGCCGGTACGCAGGCGAGATTGCTGCTGGCAGGTTCGGGCGTGTACCACGCGGCATCGCAAGCCGCCGGAACGGTTTACAGCACCGTGCAGCGGCAGGCGGCAATGATGGCCTTTATCGATAACTTTCACATGCTGGGAATTGTTTTCTTTGTGGTGATTCCGGTTTTGATGCTGCTGAAACGACCGCCAAGGGGAGTGACCGCGCCGGTGCATTAGTTACGGCTGTGAATGGGGCTGAAATATTTCGCAATCGAGTTTCGTAGTAAATAGGGGGAACAATGGCAACGCAAGTGGCAGTGGGAACCGAGCTGAATGAAGTAAAACTGATCCGCGCGGGGCAACGGGGTGACTCGCAAGCGGTGGAAGCATTATTTCGCCGCTACCAGAGACCGTTGTTTCAGACCGCGCTACGCGTGTTGGGAAATGCCGAAGACGCCGAAGACGCACTGCAAGACGGGCTGCTCTCCGCATACCGCAACTTGAAGCGGTTCGAAGGGCGCTCGCAATTTTCCACATGGCTGACGCGCATCGTGATCAACGCTGCGTTGATGCGCAGGCGCAGTGCGAAGTCGCGTCCGGCCATTTCGCTGGATGAAACTCCGCGCGAGGACGAATTGCCGGCAAGCGAACGCTTCGCGGACGATGGACCGAATCCCGAGCAGGTGTATGCGGGCACCGAGCTGCGCGAGATGATCAATGCAAATCTTGACGAACTTTCTCCACTGCTGCGCACGGCGTTCGTGCTGCGCGAAGTGCAGGGTTACTCGACCGGCGAAGCCGCGAAGAAGCTCGGCGTCACGGAAAATACGCTGAAGGCGAGGTTGTGGCGCGCGCGTCATCAGATGGCGGAGCGGTTGGGCCGCCGCCTGAAGAGGATGAAGGACGATATGACCGGCGGCATGGCCGATCCGGAATGCAGTTACTGCTAAAGACGGAGTAAAGAAGTAATGAACTGAAGAGAGGCTGGCGATAGCGCCGGCCTTTTCTTTTACAGCATCAGCTCAGTGCAGGCTGGCATATTCGCTCTTGGCTTCTTTCAGCATGGGGATATCTGGATCCGCATCTTTCCAGAGCGCCAGGAAATCCTGATAGGCAATTTTGGCTTTCGCTCGGTCACCGGCAATCGCGTACGCCCGACCCAGCCCCAAGTGGGCCAGCGCGCCGATCGGGCCATTAACCACCACGCCGCTGTGGTCCAGGATTTTCTGATACTCCGCGGCCGCTTCTTTACCCTGTTTGGCGGCGAGGTACGCCTGCGCGCGAACGTTAATGGGATAAAGAGCGACGGAGATGGTGCTTCCGGTATTGGGCTGGCCGAGTTCGAAGGGAGCGCCTGCTTGCAGTTCGGAAATGGCTTTCGCACTGTCATGGCGCAGCAGGGCTTGCTGACCGCGCAGGGTCGGGAGATAGATGGATTTCACCAGGGTATCTTCAGGAAAGCGTTTGACGAGATCGGTCACCGACGTCTGGGATTTGACGGTGTCTCCCGCGAGGGTCTCTGCCATCGCGGCAAAATACTGAACGTCCCGGCCATCAGACATGGCCAGCGCGGCGGCGGCGTGCTGTTTTGCCGAGGCTGAATTTCCGAAAAGCGCCTGGCGTAAACCGGCTTGCGCTTCGTAGGTTGCGGCGGTCTCCCTTTCGTCCGCGTGCGCCGCGGACTCTACTGCACGTCGGGTCAACTCCTCCGCTTTGCGAAGTTGGCCGTGATAGGCAAAAGTATCGGCATCCATCGCGAGCAAGGTGTCTTCGACTCCCGCTTTGCCCATGGCCCAAGCCACATCCCGTGCCATGCCAGCTGTGTCATTTTTCAAGAACGCCAGTTGGTACATCGCCGTCCGCAAATATGGCGAATCAAGCTTTTTGGCTTGGGCTTCTTCGGCGGTGACGCGAGCTTCGTCGAACCGGCCCAGCGTCAAGAAGCCGGTGACCAGGTTGGAATAATTCAGGCCGCTGGGATTCAGGCGAAAAGCCTCTTGCGCTTCTGCCAGAGATTTTTCGTAGCGTCCGAGACTTGCGTCAATTGAGCCCAGATTGGTGTAGGGAATTTCATCACGGGGATAAGTTTGTGACCAAGCTTGGTATGCGCGCGAGCCTTTTTCCAGGTCGCCGGAAACGAAATTGTAATAGTGCGAGTCAATATAGAGTTTTTCCCGCTCGCTGGCACGATCACGCAGATCGTAAGCCTTTTTTGCAAACTCTGCTGCGCGACCCGGCTCGGAGATGTTGTTGTAGGCCGTAGCGAGCCCGGCGTACGCCATGGCGAAATTTGGATCCAGCTTGATGGCGTGCTGCAGAGGCACAATGGAATTCGCAAAATCGTTGGCGCCGGTCATTTTGCGACCCAGGCTGTAAGCCTGCAGAGCTTCCAGCGAAGAAGTGGACGCCTGTTCGACCGGCGTGTCGAATTTTTTCACGGTACTGAGCGATTCGCCCAGTTTGCCGCGAATCTCGGAACCCGCTTTGGCCAAGGCGTCGAGAACGTGATTCTTGTCGTTGGCTTGTTCCTGGGCGCTGGCCAGCGAATCTCCGGTCGCGCAATTTACGGCCTTCAAAATAACAGTGTATTGGCTGCCAATCTGGGCGATGGAACCGTTGAGTACGGCGGTGCTTGATGTGCGCTGGCAGACTTCGCGCGCGATTTCCGGCGTGAGTCGTGCGCTTGGAGACTGCTCCATCAGCTTCAGGGTTTGCTGAATGCGCTCCTCGGTGAGCAAGCTGAGGAACGGTGATTGCTCCAGTTGCACCTCGAGACCCTGGCGTAGCGTGCCGTCAAAAACGGAATCGCCGGTGGTGTTGGTGAAATCGGCGAGCACTACCGTGTCCTTTTCGGAAAGTTTTGCAGTTGCGTGGGCATGCCAGTATCCGGCCACGGCAATGGCGGCAACGGCTGCCGCGGCGACCAGCAGGACCATATTTCGGCGAGAACTGCGGGCTAGCGGACCGTGGCTTGATGCCCTTGAAGGTGTGGCTGCTGTCTGGCGACCGCTGGAAATTCTCCTGCTCCCGGACGAGGACGGCGGTGGCGCGTCGTCTTCTTCGGAGGATTGCTGAACCATGGAGCGGCTGGAACTGGTCTCACGTTTCAGGCGCTTCAGATCCGCGCGCAGATCGGAAGCGTGCTGGTAGCGCAGCTCGCGATCTTTTTCCAACGCTTTGTTGATGATGCGTTCGAGTTCAGGCGGTACTTCGTCGTTGAAGCGAACCGGAGCTGCCGGAACTTTGTGCAGAATGGAATCGAAAATCGCCGCTGACGTGTCGCCTTTGAAAGGCAGGACGCCGGTGGCCATTTCGTAGAGCACCGCACCGGTAGAAAACAGATCGCTGCGCGCGTCGAGAGTTTTGCCCAGGGCTTGTTCAGGCGACATGTAAGCTACCGTGCCCACCGCGCTGCCGGGACTGGTCAGGTGGTCTTCGGTTTGCCCTCCGTCGTTGGTTACGCCGGTTTCGCCTTCCAGTGCGGCATCGAGTGGAGTGAGTTTGGCCAGTCCAAAATCGAGGATCTTGGCGTGGCCGCGTGCGGTGACAAAAATATTGGCCGGCTTAATATCGCGGTGAATGATGCCCTTCGAATGAGCGGCATCCAAGCCTTCGGCAATGTCGACGCCAATTTCCAGCAATCGCTCCAGCTCAAAGCCACGGCTGGTAATCAGATGCTTTAGCGTCGAGCCCTCCATGTATTCCATGACGATGAAGGCGCGGCCGTCTTGTTCCTGAATGTCGTGAATGGTGCAGATGTTGGGATGATTCAGTGCGGATGCGGCGCGGGCTTCGCGCTGGAATCGCTCCAGTGTATGCGGATCTTTGGCAACATTGTCCGGCAGAAATTTCAGCGCGACGAAGCGGCCGAGCTTGGTGTCCTGGGCTTTGTACACCACGCCCATGCCGCCGCCGCCGAGTTTTTCAATGATCCGATACTGGCCGAGAGTTTCGCCGATCATGGGTGGATTCTGCGCTGGAATCTTATCCGTAGGCGTGGGGCAGAGTCAAAGAATTGCTGTGTTAGACAGAGGATTCAGAGAGTGCGGGCGGATACGCGCCGAGAATCCGCAAGAAGCTGGTCGCGGCGGTGAGTTCCTTCAGAGCTGGTTCGAGCTGCGCAAGAGCATCGCTTTGGACATCAAGGAAGAACTGATACTCCCACGGACTTCCGTGAATAGGACGGCTCTCTATTTTCAGAAGGTTAATTCCGTGGCGCGCAAACGGTTCCAACGCCGCCAGCAGCGCACCCGGTTTGTGCGCGAGTCGCAGTGCCAGGGACATTTTCAGATGCTTCGCAGGATGATCGCAGCGGCGGACGAACAATTCGGTCATTAAGTCCGTTTCAGCAGACGATGCCGAGCTGGTCGAACACCAGGCCGCGCCACTTTCGTCTCTCCGAACGGGGATAAGCAACACGAAGCGGGTGTAATTCTCAGCATTGTCCTGAATGCCTTCCGAAAGGATCACGCCTCCATATCGTAGGGCTGCGGATCTTCCGGCAATTCCAGCCGAGGATAGATCTCCGCTGGCAAGGACATCACGCACGCTCCCTGCAGTGTCTTCGGCGGGAACGCGCTTCAGCTCGGGGTGGGAAAGGAAAAATTTTTCGCACTGCGCGAGCGCCATGGGATGAGAAGAGACAGACTTGAGGCCGGACAGTGTGGCTCCGGGACAGCCAATCAAATGGTGCTCAATCGGCAGGATGGTTTCCGCGACGATGCCCAAATTACTTTCGAGAAGTAAGTCGTACACGCGAACCACCGAGCCGGCCAGTGAGTTTTCTACGGGAGCCAGGAGCGCGTCCGCCGCGTCTTCGGCAATGGCCCGGAAAGCGGAATCAAACGTGGCACGTGGAACCGTGGTGATCCAATCGCCGAGCAGTTGGATCGCGGCGGCTTCGCTGAAGGCGCCGTGCTCACCCTGGAAGGCCACGCGCGGTGTCGATTTTTGCGCATTGGACATGGAACGTTCATAGTTTTAACAGTTTACGGAGAAGAAGCAACTGCGGCCGCGATGGAAAGTCAATTTGTCCGCAAGGCTCTAGACTTGACCAGAGAGGCAAAATTGTTGATGTTCAGTTTTCTGCCGTAGCGACGAAAGCGGCGTTATAATGGCCACATGCCCGTGAAACTACCTGCGCAAGTGCGGCCACAACCCACTGAATACGCCGCTTTTTACGAAACCTATATATCGCTCGTCCCCGGAACGGACATCCTGGGCGTGCTCGAAGCACAGCGCATGCTGATGACGCAACTGCTTGGCGCTCGCAGCGAACGCGAAGGGAATTTTCGTTACGCAGCAGACAAATGGACAGTAAAAGAAGTTGTCGGGCACATTATCGATACCGAACGGATTTTTGCCTACCGGGCGCTGCGAATTTCGCGCAACGACAAGACACCTTGCGAAGGATTCGAACAGGACGATTACGTGAAAAACGGCAATTTTAATGAGCGCACGCTGGTAGACCTCGCCGAAGAATTTGCTCAGGTGCGCAGCGCTTCGTTAGCTCTGTTTTTAGGACTGGATGGCGACGCGTGGCAACGCCGCGGCACAGCGAACAAAAACGAAGTTACCGTGCGCGCGCTGGCATACATCACCGCCGGGCATGAACTGCATCACCGGCGCATTCTGGAAGAAAAGTACCTGCCTGCCATTCCCCGTGCATAGATTCGGCGCTAATTTTGTGTCCGCTTGTGCCTAGCGGCTTTCCCCAACCAGAAAAAAGACTGCAAGGAAGCGGAACGCAAGACCCACCGACCAGATCAGAACCGGCCCCGCGTCCGCGGTCATTGCATGCGTGAATGCGCGGTAGGAAAAGACGGCTCCCAGCGCCAGCATCAGGGCGGAATTCACTTCCCGGGGGGAGACTAATTTCCCAGTGAACGTTCATCCTCGGCCCGCGATGCGCTATTCTGTTTGTTCAATTCGAACCCGAAAAGGGAGCTGATTACAAGCCATCATGCACGATTTGAGTTATTTTCGCGAACATCTCGATCTCTTCGCCGACATGGCAAAACGCCGCAATATCACGCTGGAATTGGAGGGCTTCCGCGCACTCGATAAGGACCGTCGCGAACAGA
>Ga0209488_10005001_pt1 | contig 10243 bp, 7 predicted proteins | sample Rivendell_Oct201_8_FD_188349 | JGI IMG/M metagenome (GOLD analysis project Ga0209488, IMG submission 188349) | Vadose zone soil microbial communities from the Eel River Critical Zone Observatory, Northern California, USA -... | ecosystem: Environmental > Terrestrial > Soil > Vadose zone >... | reverse complement strand
GCCAGTCTAAATAGCAGGTCAAATCTTTTCCGACACAATATAAGGTGCGCGATAAACGAGGCATTGCTAGATGTACCAGTGTGGTTGAGAAGTGGGCTTCCTCAATCGGCGAATAAATATCCTGGGCGCGACGGCTGCGGGAAGCTTGTTGTGATGACATTTTACCTCCAGGAATGCCGATCAAAATGCGCGGGCAGTTCAGAGTGCTTACCACGTTCAAAGACGGTTCCGGGCGTTGCCCAGCCACATGCTTCGAATTGCTGCCAATGAGCCAATAATAAGCCAAGACAGGACTTTACGGCGTGGCAAGTTATTGAGGGATTCTGTTCTGAACCTCAACCTCAGTTTTTCGGTTTGACACTTCGGGGGGTGGGTTCTATATTTTGTGGCGCCCTTGTGAATTTTCCAATTGAACCGAGCGCATCGCAGACAAGAGCGTCAACCGGCCGGATGCCAGCGCGGTTACGAATCCCTCTGGATTGACCCCCGTGAAAGGACGCGCTAAAACCGGGAGGAACCCGCGCAAGAGTGCGTATGGAAGCCGAAGCCACAGCGACAAATTATTCGAAACGAGGCGGCAACATTTTGTCCGCTGAATTACTGTCGGGCGAACAGATTCAGAGCGCCGTGGAAGAGGTGCTGGCTGAGACCCTGTTCATTGATATTCACACGCACCTGTTTTCGCCGGCATTCGGCAAACTTGGACTCTGGGGAATCGATGAGCTCCTAACGTATCACTATCTCGAAGCGGAGTTTTTCCGGTCCTCGAATACCACACCGGACGAATACTGGAAACTCTCGAAGCGCGAACGCGCCGACGCTATTTGGCAAGCGCTGTTTGTTGAAACCAGCCCGATCTCGGAAGCGACGCGCGGAATTATCGCGGTGCTCCGCGCATTTGATCTGCCCACGGACGCTTCGGCGCTGGAAGAGGCGCGAAAGTTTTTTAGAACGCAATCGATTGAAGAGCACATTCGCAGAGTTTTCCAAATCGCGGGTGTGAGCAACGTGGTGATGACCAACGATCCGCTGGACCTCGAGGAGCGGGCGGTGTGGTTGAACGGCGCTCAAGGTCACACGAATTTTCACGCCGCGCTGCGGCTGGACCGGATTCTTTGGGGATGGCCCGCGCATTGGAAGCAATTGGCGAGCCAGGGTTATGCCGTTGACGACAAAGCACCAAGGAAATCGATCGCAGAAATTCGCCGATTTCTCGCCGACTGGACCAAGCGCATGCGGCCCGTATATATGGCGGTTTCGCTCACGGACGAGTTTTTCTATCCCGATGGAAGCATCACCAGCAGAATCCTGGGAGAAGCGGTGCTGCCGTCCTGCCGCGAATTCGGGCTGCCAATGTCGCTGATGATCGGCGTGCGACGACAGGTGAATCCCGCGATCCGCCTTGCGGGCGACGCCGTTGGCAGGGCTGACCTTCGCGCGGTGGAAAATCTGTGCCGCAGTTTTCCTGAGAACAAATTTTTGGTGAGCGCGCTCAGCCGCGAGAATCAGTACGAACTTTGCGTGTATGCACGTAAATTCAATAACCTGATGCCATTCGGCTGCTGGTGGTTCCTGAACAATCCGTCGATGGTGGAAGAAATCACGCGCGAACGGATTGAAATGCTCGGTACCAGTTTCATTCCGCAGCATTCCGACGCGCGCGTGCTCGAACAGCTTATCTACAAATGGCGAAACACGCGCCGCACTCTTGCTCCCATCCTTGCGAATGCCTACAGCCTGCTTCGCAACGATGGTCGCGGAATAAGCCGCCAGGATATCCAGCGGGACGTGAACCGTCTTTTTCGGTCGAATTTCGAGAACTGGACGGGAGCGCTCGCGAGATGAGTCTTGGCGCCTCTCTCACATTTCTGGCAACCAAGGATAAATACCAACGATGAAAATCACCGATGCCAAAGTGATTGTTTGCAGCCCGGGACGCAACTTCGTCACGCTGAAGATTACGACCGAAGACGGCATTTACGGCCTCGGAGATGCCACCCTAAACGGGCGCGAGCTCGCCGTGGCGAGCTACCTATCCGACCACGTCATTCCACTTTTGATTGGGCGCGACGCGCGCCGGATTGAGGACCTCTGGCAATACCTTTATAAGGGTGCGTACTGGCGCCGCGGCCCGGTCACGATGTGCTCGATTGCCGCGGTTGACACCGCGCTCTGGGACATCAAGGGCAAAGCTTTGCAGGTGCCCGTTTACCAATTGTTGGGAGGGGCTTCCCGCGACAGCGTTCTCGTCTACGGCCATGCCAGCGGGCAAGACATCGAGGAAACAGTAAAGTCCGTGGCCGACTACCTCAAACTTGGATACAAGGCGATCCGCGCACAGAGCGGCATTCCTGGTCTGCACAGCATCTATGGGGTTGGCCGCGGCAAAATGTACTATGAGCCCGCGGAAAAAGATGCGCCGCATGAAGAGGCCTGGAGTTCGGAACTCTACTTGAATTTTGTTCCGCGATTATTCGAACGGCTGCGGAAAGAATTTGGCGAGGATCTTCCCTTGCTGCACGATGCGCATCACCGGCTGACGCCCATCGAGGCGGCACGACTCGGAAAGAGCCTCGAACCTTTTCACCTGTTCTGGCTCGAAGATCCGGTGCCGGCCGAGTTGCAAGAAGGCTTCCGCCTCATCCGTCAACACACCACGACGCCTTTGGCCGTCGGTGAAGTTTTCAATTCTATCTACGATTGCCAGCAACTCATCCAGGAGCAACTCATCGATTACATTCGGACCGCGGTTGTGCATTCCGGCGGAATTTCGCACCTGCGAAAAATCGCCAGCTTGGCGGAGCTCTATCAAGTCCGGACCGGGTCGCACGGCGCAACCGATATGAGTCCTGTGTGCATGGCTGCCGCGCTGCATTTTGATTTGAGCATCCATAATTTTGGGATTCAGGAATTCATGCGCCACACGGACGAGACGGACCGTGTGTTTTCGCATTCCTACAGTTTTTCTGGTGGAATGATGCACCCGGGCGATGCCCCGGGCCTCGGCGTGGATATTGATGAAGTGCTGGCGGCCAAATATCCATATCGCCGGGCGTATCTCCCGATCAATCGCAAATTAGACGGCACCATGCACAGTTGGTAGGAGGAAGCCTGTCGGCGGGGAATTTGGATCCTGGTGTCCAGCTCAGATTCAACCAAAAATTTTCAGACTGGAAGCCGACGGCAAAAACGAATAGCTTTCCCTTCACACAATGGACCCAACGCAACGCACCCCGGTATCTCGCAATCTAGCGTCACAAGCGCAAACCTCGGCTGCAACGGCCGGTGAACAGGCTGCGCCAAATGTTTCCTCTCGCTCCGGCTACTTTCGCTGGGTGATCTGCGGGCTGTTGCTTCTCGGCACTACCAAGAACTACATGGATCGCAATGTCCTTGGAGTGCTCCGGGTAACGCTGCAACACGATCTGGGTTGGAATGAAATCGACTATGGCAACCTCGTAGTCGTTTTCCAGGCCGCCTATGCGCTGGGCATGCTGGTAGTTGGCTGGCTCATTGACAGGCTAGGTACTCGGCTGGGCTACGCTCTGGCGATGATTTTCTGGAGCCTCGCCTCGATGGGGACTGCCCTGGGGAATTCCCTCGCGAGCTTCGCGGTCTTCCGATTCGCTCTCGGCTTCGGCGAGGCGGCTGTCTTTCCCGCCAGTAGCAAGGCAGTGGCCGAATGGTTCCCGAAGAAAGAACGCGCGCTGGCGACTGGAATTTTTAACTCTGGGACCAACGTTGGAGCCATGCTCGCGCCGGTTGTGGTGGCGTGGATCAGCGGACGGTGGGGCTGGCGCGGTGCCTTCATCGGGATCGGAGCTCTCGGTTTTGTCTGGCTGGTGCTTTGGCTGATCATTTATCGCAAGCCGGAAGAACATCCAAGTCTTTCCAGGGCCGAACTCGACTACATCCGCAGCGATCCGCAAGGCGCCGCGGAAAAAATCAAGTGGGCCAGCTTGGTTCCACTCCGGCAGACATGGGCATTTGCCGTCGGGAAATTCCTGATCGACCCGGTTTGGTGGTTTTATCTTTTCTGGATGCCCGGTTTCTTCCAGACCAGGCACGGCCTCTCACTTACGCGGATCGGCCCTCCGCTCATCGCGATCTATGTACTCGCAGACGTTGGCAGCGTCGCTGGCGGCTGGATATCTTCATTCCTGATTAAGCGTGGGCGAACCATCAACGCGGCGCGCAAAATTGCGATGCTCATTTGCGCCGTCGCCGTCACACCCGTGGTATTCGCCTATCGCGTGGAAAACACCTGGTCAGCCGTGCTGCTAATTGGACTTGCCGCTGCGTGCCATCAAGGATTTTCCACCAATCTTTTCACAGTGCCATCCGATATGTTTCCTGCCGAGGCCGTCGGCTCGGTCACGGGAATCGGCGGAATGGCCGGTGCCATCGGCGGGCTGCTCATCGCGTGGGTGGTTGGACATGTGCTCCAATGGACCGGGAGCTATATGATTCCCTTCGTGATCGCTGGTTCCGCTTATCTGGTGGCACTTGCCATGATTCAGCTTCTGGCTCCCGGACTGGAGCCAGCCAAGATTAATTGAGAAGCCCAAACGTGATTGACGTGGGCCGCCTTATTGATTGACGCCGCTGGCGAGGATGCCACCGTCAACCACTAGCAGGTGGCCGGTCACGAAACTGGCGGCATCTGATGCGAGAAACACCGCGGCGCCTGCCAACTCGTCGAGCTGGCCGAACCGCTTCATCGGCGTGCGAAGCAAAAATTCCTTCCCGCGCTCCGTTCCGTCGAGCAGCGCGGCATTCAAGTCCGTGCGCAATACGCCTGGAACAAGCGCGTTAACACAAACGCCTGAAGTGGCCCATTCGATCGCCAGCGTTTTCGTGAGGGAGGCAACGCCCGCTTTGCTGGCGCCGTACGCGGCAACCTCATAAAGCCCCACAAACGACGAAAGCGAACCGATGTTGATGATGCGCCCATAACGCTTCTCGATCATGTGCCGGCCGAACACTCGGCAAGCGCGCAGGGTGCCCTTCAAATTTGTTTCGAGGATGGCATCCCATTCCGATTCCGGAAATTCGAGCGTAGGCATTCGTTTGGTGCGACCGGCACAATTCACGAGAATCTGGACGCTGCCGAGCGCATTGCACACTGACTGTAAAAGCCGCTCGAGGCTGGCGTTGTCGGTAACATCGCAGGTCTGTTCGAACGATCGACGCCCAAGCGCCACGACCTCCGCGGCCGCACCTCGTACCTGTTCTGCCCGGCGACCCGTCGGCACGACGTTCGCGCCGGCCTGGGCGAGTCCTCGAACGAGAGCGAGCCCGATGCCGCTGGTTCCGCCGATCACCACCGCTGTCTTATTCTTGAGATCGAGAAGAGGATGACCCATGGAGTACTCCTCAGTTTTGGCCGTTGCTGCGAATCTCCAGCGAAAGCATCAGGGTAATTTCATCGCCCAGAATTACGAGTCGGGAGTTAAAGGGTTGCAGTGCAGTATGAATCCAACTCGCCTTTCGATTCAATTCTCCTCCGATGCGGAGAATTCGACGCACCATATTCGATTGTAATGTGAGAAGTAGGATTCGACTGTCGAGTATTGCTGAAAAAATCGCTTACCAGTCTTGATTTGATACCGCGTCCATCTGCAGTGACATCGCGACGGGGCCTGGGAACTTGCCTGGGGCGGGTACCGCGGCAGTTAACATGGTGCCGGGGGCCAGAATCGAACTGGCTACGCCCGCCTTTTCAGGGCGGCGCTCTACCAATGAGCTACCCCGGCATACGGAGCTTTAGAAATTGTAGGGGCCATGCGGAGTTGTGTCAATTCCGCGAAACACGCTCCGAAAATCAATGAGAGGAATCGTCGAATTCTTTCATCCAGCTCCGGTTTTTGAGAACTTCGCGCGGCTTGGTTCCGTCGGGCGGCCCGACGATGCCGTCTTTTTCCATAAGGTCGATCAGGCGTGCGGCGCGCCCGTAGCCGATTCGCAAGCGGCGCTGCAACGTGGAAGTGGAAGCGCGGCCGGCGTCGCACACCACTCGAATCGCGTCTTGGTAGAGATCGTCGTCAACGTCCTCGCCGCCTTCGGCATCGCCTTCGGCCGCACCTTCTGTTTTGCCGTTCTCATCCTTGGGCGCAGCGAGGAGCTCTTCCTGGTACTTCGCCTGGGCTTGCTCACGCCAGAAATCGCAAACGGAGGTGATCTCATCTTCCGTCACCAGCGGGCCGTGAATGCGATGAAGCCGCGCCGAACCCGCCGGCAGATACAACATGTCGCCTCTTCCAAGCAACGATTCCGACCCGTTCGAATCGAGAATGGTGCGCGAGTCCACTTTGCTGGCCACGCGGAACGAAATGCGGGCAGGGAAGTTCGCCTTGATCAAGCCGGTGATCACGTCCACCGAGGGCCGCTGCGTCGCGAGAATCAAGTGGATGCCCACCGCACGCGCCATCTGCGCGAGCCGCGTGATGGACTCTTCCACGTTGTTGGTGTCCACCATCATCAGGTCCGCCAACTCGTCAATCACGATGATCAGGTAGGGAAGCGGCTTGTGCTCGGTCTCTTCGAGATTGTCGAAGAGCGAGAGCGATTGCTCCTTCTTAAACGTGCGATTGTACTGGTCGATGTTTCGAACGCCGCGCTGCGCCAGCAGCTTCAAGCGGTTCTCCATTTCGCGCGTCGCATTTCGCAGCACGTTTGAGGCAATCTTCGGATCGGTCACCACCGGCGCGATCAAGTGGGGAATGTTCTCGTAAAGATTGAGTTCCAGCCGCTTCGGGTCCACCAGCACCAGCTTCACTTCGTCCGGTCTCGCCTTATACAGGATCGACATCATCAGGGAGTTGATAAACACGCTTTTCCCGGTGCCGGTGGAGCCGGCGATCAACAGGTGTGGCATGGCCGCCAGGTCCGTCACGCGAATCCGGCCGTGCAAATCGCGACCCATTGCCAGTGTCAGCTTGCTTGGAGAATTGACGAACTCCGGTGCCTCGATGATTTCCCGCAGCGCAATCGTCTGCCGCCTGTCGTTCGGCACTTCGATGCCAATCGTTGATTTGCCGGGGATGCGCTCGATCAGGATCGATTCCGCCTGCAGCGCCAAGCAAAGGTCTTCTGTAAGGCTGGTGATCCGGGTGTACTTGATGCCCGCTTCCGGCTTGAATTCGAAGGTCGTAACCACCGGCCCCGGATTGATTTGCGTCACCCGCCCTTGCACGTCAAATTCGAGGCATTTTGCTTCAATCGCGCGCGCTCGCTGTTTCAGCTCGTCTTCATCGAGCTTCTGGCTGCGTTCGCCCTCACGCAGCAGGGAAGGCGAAGGAAGTTTGTAATTCGGGCTGCCCTTCGCAATTTTAGGGTCGCCGGCCTTCCTGGCAGGTGACTTCTCAGATTCGCGATTAAGGAAGAAGATCGGCGTCTTGTGGGGGCCGTCCTTTGTTTCTTTCTCACCCCCTTCTTCGATTTCGCTATTGCCCTTGAAAATACTGCTCTCGTCGCCGAGGCGAATCGTCTTGGGAGGCTCATTCAAGATTTCGGCTTTCCCAATCGATTGCGGCGGAACAGGTTTCCTCCCCGATAGGCGGGACTCCTCCACGCGACGGCGCATGCGCTGCTGCTCGCGCTCTTCGCGCCAGGCATGCCAGCGCGCCTGTGCCTTCTGCAAAATGCCCAGCCTTTCCACTTTCCCGATCGGTCCATTCGGACCGCTGGCCCAGGCATGCGCGCCCGAGAAAGAAAAACGCGTGGTCATAAACAACGCGGTCACGAGCAGCGCCACGGCCACAAGATTCGCGCCCCATAGGTTGAACCCGGTGCGCAGCCCGCTGGAGATAAGCGCACCCAGGAATCCGCCGGGCGGAACCGCGCCTCGCACATCCCAGACATGCCACAACGAAAGCAGCGTGGGCAGCGAAAGCAGGAGCAACCCAAAGCCGGCAACCGTGGCAACTTGCGAACCAATCGCCCGGCTGCGAAACCACCGCCAGCCCAAAACCAGGCTCGCCGCCGGTAACAAAAACGCCGCGAACCCGAAGATCTGGAAAAGGAGGTCCGCGCCATACGCGCCGGCCGGTCCGATCCAATTCCGCGCCGGGCTGCCGTCGGGAACCGGAGCGCTTACGTTAAATGCGGCGTCCTTGGGAGAATACGAAAGCAAAGCCAGCGCGATGAGTATCGCCAGCGTGATACACAAAAACCCTATCAGCTCATTGAGCCGCTTATTTCCAGTTGGCGTCAGAAGGCGCACAAAATCACCTCAGCTTTTTGGGGAAGGCTGAGTGTCGCGGCGGGCGCTGGCGCTATCGCACTCCCGCCTGGAGGAACTCTCAAACACACTGAATATAACAAACTACCGCTCGGGAGCGCCAAAAACTTTGTGCGCCCGTGTTTCCATAAATTCTCAGTGCAGCAACCCGGTCGCCCACGCCAACACCAATGCGCCCACAATGATTCGGTATACCGCGAATGGGGCGAATCCGTGCTTTCTCACCCACGCCAAAAACCACGCCACGGCGCCGTAAGCCACGATGAACGACACCACGAATCCGATCGCCAACACCACCCAGCCGTGCGCGTCAATGTGCGTCACTCCGATCGCATTCTCGCCCTTGCCTCGCAAGGATTTCAGCAAGTCGTAACAAGTGGCCACCACCATCGTCGGGATCGACAGGAAAAACGAAAACTCCAGTGCCGACGCTCGCGACATCCCCGCAAGTTGTCCCCCAGCGATTGTCGACATCGACCGCGACGTCCCTGGAAACAGCGCCGACATGATCTGGCACGCGCCAATCCAAATCGCCTGCCCCATGCTCATGTCCTCAATATGCCAGGTGTGGATGCGAGTTCCCGTCGCGCCCAGTCCTGCTGTTTCCGACTCCGAATTAAACTCGTCCACAATCCACATCAGAAGTCCGCCTATCAGCAGCGAGCTTCCCATGATGTAGAGGCTTTCGAGTTGCTTCCCAATCACTTTCGTCAACAAGAATGCCGGTAGCGCCGTCACCACAAAGGCGACGCACACCAACCCCAGAGGATGCGTCAAGAATGTTCGGTCGCCTCGAGCGCCTTGCGGGAAAGTAGCTAAGAGCTTTTTTATGCGCTCGCGGAAGTAAATCGGCAAGCAAAGAATCGCGCCCAATTGAATCACGATCGTATACATCTTCCAATAGCCGCTCGTTAGGCTCACGTGGAAGAGCGCTTCGGAAATGCGCAGATGCGCCGTCGAGCTCACCGGCAAAAACTCCGTCAATCCCTCTACGATCCCCAACAGCACAGACAACAAGTAGTCGCTCAAACTGTTACTCCCATATGATTACCCGTTTTTCCCGCGCCCGGCAGGATTTTCCGCATTTCGTACGCGTCGATTTGCCGCAAGTAATACCGCTTCAGCGTCGCTTCGATACGATAGCCATGCCGCTGCCAGAAGGCAACGCCCGCTTCATTGCCGGTTGCTGTTTCCAGCAAAATCGTTCGAACGCCGCGCAGCGCCAGGTTCCTCTCGCTCTCCGCCAGCAGCGCCGAGCCCACTCTCTGCCGCCGGTGCGATTCCGCCACGTCCAGCGTGATCACGTGCGCCAGCGGAGGATTTTCCTCCGTCAAGATAAATCCCACGATCTTTCCGCCATCTTCCGCCACCATGCCGTCCGCCGACGGCAGCTTCAGGAAATACCGCAGCATGGTTCTTGAATACGCAATCCCCGGAGGAAAACACGCCTGGTCCAGCCGCAGCAGGGCCGCAAAGTCCCGCGGTTCATGGGCGCGCATCGTGACCGGCATGGCGCGATTGTAGGCTGAACTTTCCCCGCTGAACAGCGCGCCGCTTACTGCGGCATCGGCGGCATCTTCATTCCCAACGCCTTCACGGTAAGCGCGTCGGGAACGGCGGGATGGCCCTCTTGCTTCGTCACCACGCCAAACCCGCCGCTGTAATCCCACATCGTCCAGCCAATTCCGTATTTCTCCAGCGTCGTTCGAACGTCAGAAATCCACGCCGCGCGGTCCTGCGGATTCGCCGCCTTTCGATACACGCCGAATTCGTTGCACGTCACCGGCACATTCCACCGTTTGGCCCACGCCGCCACCTGCCCGATTTCGCCGTCGATGCGCGCCGCGTTCCAGCGGTCCAACCCGTAATGAATCGCCTGCAATCGATTCACAGCATCGGGAAGCATCGCCGCGGCCGCCTGCACATTTTCCGGCGTCGATGGATACGGCAGCTCCTTCAAATAATGAACGTAATTCGTGCTCCAAGTCGCGCCCTGGTGCG
>Ga0209488_10005000_pt1 | contig 10244 bp, 15 predicted proteins | sample Rivendell_Oct201_8_FD_188349 | JGI IMG/M metagenome (GOLD analysis project Ga0209488, IMG submission 188349) | Vadose zone soil microbial communities from the Eel River Critical Zone Observatory, Northern California, USA -... | ecosystem: Environmental > Terrestrial > Soil > Vadose zone >... | reverse complement strand
CCGCAGGGCGTAATGACCGTGTGATGATGGGATGTTCGCCAATAACGTGCGTGGATAGAATGATACAAACGCCACATGCCCCCTCCGAGAGGATCCTAAAGTAGTAGGCACGGAGCAATGACTATGTAACGACGCTCGCCAGGAGACGAGAAGTGACGGCGAATGCTGCCCTTTCTGCAGGTTGGAGTTGCGAAGATAGGTTCCAAGTGGAAACGGAATGTGGAGATTGATGGGGTGGGGGGACGCTTGAGTTATCCTTCAATGTTCTGCGCATGGCAAGGACCTTCAATTGAGGGAGATCAGGGTGGTTAGTTGCAGGGCCCAGTCGGACTCAATGGCAGTCGAGATACGCACTACGACCAGTCTTTGTGATGATGAGGTGCTATGGCTACCAGTATTGAACTTACGAGCGTGTATCCGGGAAGAGAGATGACTGCACTTCCTTTAAGCGGTGTCTAATATACCCTCTGTTTGATTCTAGTTTTTATTCTTTACCTTTTTTTTTTTCTAAGTACATCCTACGAACCACGTGAGGACTCCACGCACTTTGTTAGATACATTGATAAAATAATAGCACCTTTGGCAGGTATCAACTTCATATTTCTGACATACGGTTCCCCCAGCGAATCACGGTGAGCTAATGGTGCATTCCATGATGTAAAATGACCGTCTATCATCGGGTGTAGTATGTTGGTGTCGATTCCCACACTAGCTATTCTAGCCTTATCTGATAACATTCAGGGGCAATGATCGGAGGTTTGTACCGTCACGGTGGCATGGACAATGAACGGTGCCAGAGTCTTCAAGTTGGGGGATGCATTGCTGCATTGCGCAACATATCAATAGGACTGTCTGGAATGTAAGACAAAGAATCATTTTCGCGCTGTGACCGGGCCCTTGGGGAACGGTTGCCTCGCTTGTCAACTTAGTGTGCTGCGCATCTGTCAGTTAAAAAAAAGTTCGAGCCAAAAGACGTAATGTCCATAAAGGTGAAATGGGCGTTATGTATGTATTCCCCGCTGGTTGATGTTTCTGCCAGCCCAGCAACTTCTGACTGTCTCAAGTTGGCGGTGCAGTATCAGTGACAGCATCCTTTGATTCCTCTCTCGTCGCATTGAAAAAAGACATGCCCACAGCCATAATCTATCGGCCCAAAGTCGGCCGAACCCTAATTTCTGCACGTAGTCGCCCAAGGCAACGGTGGCAATTAGTGGACGAGAACGGGAACGGATGTGGTGATGATGGGTGGACGATGACTAATGATCCAAATTATCTGATAAACCCATCACTTCATCACATTGAACCTTGAAAGTTCTCATCGTCTCATCGAGGTACGTAAACGGAACCTGATACATCTCCACTACCCACGTTCACCTTCCCTCCGAGTAGCAGTAGCTGATGGCAGAGACGCTCTTGGCCATCGTCCTGGTCACGTCTTCCGCCAATGGAAGCAGCCTGATATGCCGCTGGCCACCCTCTCCCCAAACGACGCCCCGCCTAGCGCGCCCGCGCCCGAGCGTGAACTTTGACCCGGACCAATACGACAACTCGTGGCGGTCGGCGAACTTCAAGGAGGGCGTCCTCGACACTAATAACGACGACTTCAGCGCGCCGCACCCACCACAGCACGCGCTCGACGAGTGGCAGTACATCTGGCAGCGGCCCCGCGCCGCGCGCGACCGCTCGCACTCTGTCTCCCGCTCGACATCGCACTCGACGCCTTCGGGCCGCGCCTCGCCTATCAAGGACGCTAGCAGTGGTGCCAGTGCCGGTGCCTCCAGCAGCGGAGCGGTAGCAACGCCAGCAACAGCAACAGCAACGACAGGTGGCAGCAATGCCGGAGGAGGTGGTGGTGGTGGTGGAGTCGGTGGGGTCGGGGGGATGGCGTACGACGTGGACGTGGACGCGCAGGGTGCGGATGCGCCGCTGCAGGACGAGTACGGTGCGCTGTTTGGCTATGCAGCCGAGTTCTTTGCGGGGCTGCTCGTGCCGAAGCGCGCGCTCTGCCATCAAAAGTTCGCGCTTGCCGTTGACGACCTCTTCTTCGTGGGGCACCCCGTCTGCACGGACGCGGACGGCACGTGGCGCTTCAAGCGCGAGCGCGAGAAGGACTTGAGGGATGCGCGCGGGCGCGGCTCGCACAAGCGGCGCGTCTCGGTTGACGATATTGACTTGTCGTCGTCAACAGAGTTTGATTCGTCTGCGCAGGAGAGCAATGGTTCGCCTGCGCCCCTTCCTGGACCCGTGCCGCATCCGCCCGATTCGTCGTCGTGGTTGGAGACGTTTCACGTCGCGTTCGTGCACGAGGTTCCTGACCCGTCGTCCCCCGCCTCGGGTACCATCGGGAGATACTTTGATGTGGTCTACCAGCAGGTCGCCTTTACGCTCACCGCGGTGTTGTTCCAGGAGCAAGTCTTGTCGAACTTTGTTGAGCAGGAGTGTGATGTCCTGAGCGCGCTCAAGGACGACTTTGCGTCCAAGTGTGCGTGTCCGTGCTGTGTCGATTGAGCTCCCGCAGGCTGATCAAATTCCCTTCAGCTAGGACATACGAAGAGTACATGAACGAGGCATTGACAATCTCCTCAATAGCGCCTGCCATGAAAACACTCTATGAAGCCATCAAATCGCGCTCGCTCGCCCATCTCACGATCCATAACATCCCCTTGGAGCTCCAACTCCCGCCACACCTCGACACACTCCTTCACAGCACAGATGACGAAGACTTTGCAGAGCACGACGTGGTCAACTCGCAAGAGGGAGTAAGCACATGGGGTAGCGGCTTTAGCGTCGCATGGCGTCTGCCTGCTCTGCAGCCATGGAAGAGTTTGCTGCTGTTGAGTGGCCCTGATGACCCCGATCGCCAGTGGGCAGACGTATATGCGGCGATTCGAGGGACGAACGTGCGAGAGGAGGACAAACTGCTAGCTGAGCAGTTGATCAGATTTCTCGAGACTGTAGACCTCACTCTGTCGTACGTCTTTTTTTCTTCCTTTTTGCTTGTCACAGGACTTTTGCGCTGAAAAATACTCCTGGGATTCAGCCTTGTCGATGTGGCGAGCCTTTTGGATTGGGACCTCGACACGCAAGTGTACCCTATCGTACGATGGCTCGTGCACCACCGGCGCGCCAAAGTTGTTGACATGGTTCACCGGGGTCTCAAGACAGTCTTTGCGCTACCCATAAAGATCGAAACACCGTAGGTCCCGGCCTCTCAACCGCGTTTCCCCCATCTCCTTAGCACCCATATAGGCTCAAAGACCTCGCACTGGAGTTCCGACAGGCCTTCCCGGACCCCGCCATCCCTCAGTTGCCGCAACTACTCGCCACGATTTCTGGCGCTTCGTCGAATCACTTTTACGCGACGGTGGTAAAATCGAAGGATCGCGTTCCGATGTTCCACGAGGTCGTCCGATGGATGCTGCAGAGGGACCTGCTCGTCACCTTGCATCTGCGCGTGCGCATCGTGGTTCCGGCCACGTTGAAAGCCAGAGTCCGCCGGCGGAGAGAAGAGCGGCGTGAGAATGGGTGGCACGCGGGGGTAGAGGATGCATTCCAGGCGCACGGGCACGTTTCCCGTACAGGGAGTGCGGGAAGCGAAAGCGATTTTGGGTTATTCGATGGTCCACCGTGGTATGCGCGCCGCGGCCCGGGCTCGAGCAGTGGGAGCATCGTCGAGGTCGTCGAGCCGCCCATCCTTGAGGAGGGTATTGAGCTCGATGAGGAGATCGAGGATGAGGAGGCTGCGGCTGCGGCTGAGGCGGAGGCGGAGGCAGCGAGTCGCAGCGGGGACGAGGAGGGAAACGAAGACGACAATAATGAGACGTCGATCTTGGCAGATCCCGGGCGCGCGACGTTTGTGCAGCGTCAGTGGTTGCAGGCCATGTCGGAGGGGAAGGACGAGACGGTTGCGCGGCGATTTGATCAGTGCGTTTGCCCGTGGCAAGCTAGTATGAGGACTAACAGAATGGGCTCTAGGATTAACCAATACTTTGATGGCAAGTGCACGGACGAGGAGATACTGTTCCGGGCGGAAATATCTCGCAGGCAACTGCGAGAGGTCTTACATGTTTATGATGAATACGTGGGTGTAGACTTTTAATCCGTCGTTTGCAGTTCCTGATTTGGGTCTATAGGTACAGACATTTCTACATCCATCATGAAAGTGTAATCTATTACTATTGTAGGATATTGAATGAGTGAAGGAAACAGATTAGAAAGGAACTGACGTGGTCTATGCCTGAGGTGGTGAGGATCGCCGACGTCGGGAGTGGTAGTTGTCTTTTCTATGTCTCGGCGAGCGAGATCGAGAACTGCGACGGCGAGTGGACGAGCTCGTCTCCACGGTTGTGCTCTCACGTCCATTGTTGGGGCGGCGCAATCGTCTCATATCATCTGCTTCATCTACCACGCCCTCGTGATCCCTGTGCTCAACCGGTCCCTCAGATTGGGTGGGAGGTTGTTGAGCCTCTTTCTCCTTGTTGCGCTTCCACATGAGTTTCCTCAAACATCGCGGGCAGAGCACGACCTTTACGAGGGCGCTTTTGCGTTCTCCGTGCTCTTCATAGGCAAAGGGAAGTTCCAAAGTACTTAGTTGAAGGGCCTCGTCCTTGCTCTCGTGTTGCTTGCAGCGCGTATTGCCGCAGGTGTTCTCTCCCGCCCCAGAAAGCACCTCCGCTTCGGTCCGCCAACGAAGGGCAAACTGGTACGATACGTAAAGAGTGTCAGCGCAATGACGGAAGCGTGACTGAGAGAGTGCGTACATTCCCGGATTTGTAGTGCTTGAGATCGCAAACGGCAAACTCGCGGAAGAGACTATCGTAGTATTTTTGGGCGAGTTGGTCGTTCCACGAGAGATTGTGGGCCTCGGCCGAGTCATCGTCTTCGCGCAAGAACTTGTGCGAAGACTTGAGAATGTCGAACTCTGTAGGGAAGGAGGTGGAGGATGACGATGATGATGGTGTTGGATAGAGCGACATTAGTGAGTCTCGACCCCCACATCACGTCAGAGGACCTGTGAGCGCCTCATAACGTCACTCTCGCTCAAAAGACACGCTCTCTTCGGATCTTTGCCACCATACACCAATGACCAGCCCAACCAAGCCTCTCAACATCGTCAGCCCCCGCTCCCAGCAAGCACCCGGCTTCGGCACTCCTAGCAGTCGCAGGGGTGTTGGCTCGCGTCCCAGCACACCTGGCAGCGGTACCCCGGATCTACGTAGCCTTCGTGCACAGTACATAGGCACCCCTCCCCCTCTGCCGAACATCCCACCCCGCACGGGGACCAGCACCCCCCGCCCATCGACGTCCACGGAGCCCATCGTGCTCCCCGGCCGCAGCGCAGGCCCTCGTCATGTGCCCTCTATAAGTAGCATCACCGCTCGGCGCCCCGGCGCCCCCGTCGGGCTCGGCCTCGACGACTATCCCCCGCCAGATCCCACGATCACAATCGACGTCGAAAACCCGTACGAGGACGAGAGGGTGAAGGTTCTTCGCAAGCACCTCGTCTCGCGCGAGGAGCGAGAGGGGAACAATGGCTCCTCCGGCTTCCCCTCGCGCCAGGCATCGTCGTCGAATCTTTCCCATCATTTTCAGCAGGACGCTGCGTTCCCAGTTCCTTATCACACCCCAGGAGGGGATATCACGTACGTCAGACGGGGACGTTCTATCTGTGTGGCGCAGCTATTCCCATTCTGAGGTTTGCTACTATCTCTCCTAGGCACGGTATCTACAAGTGGCAACAGGACCAGACGCGCCTGTCGCGTCCGCGCTCCGTGTCATTTGCGGGATCTACGGGGGTGCCGCAGGATCCCGCGTTTGAGCATATTCGCGAGCCTGGTGGTTTCCGCAGGAACTACGTGCTACTTCAAGGTCAAGGAAGCAGCCGCGAGGAAGGGGAACCGCCTCGCATTCTCAACAACTTTATCGACTTTCTCTATCTCTTTGGCCACTTTGTGAGTCATCCCCTTACCCTGTTTTATCTCGGTACCTAATCAACATTCAATAGGCGGGAGAAGACCTTGAGGAGATCGAGGAGGAAGATGAGTCGATGATGGATGAAGATGAAAGGCGATACGACCAGCCTTCTGGGTCCCGGGACGTGCCCCCACTGCATACGGGTCTAGAACCTGCACAAGGCTCACTAGCACGGATCCTGGCAGAATCGCAGCCAAAGTCGGCCGTCTCGGAGACATCCCCTCTCCTACCACGAGCCTCGTCACGCTCACGCATCAAGCGTCGCCGGGCGAGTATCAGCCGTGGAGACGTGACCGTTGGTCAAGCCATATTGTTGGTACGTCACAGGTTGCCTTTCTACAACAAGGACGTTTGTCTACCCTTCTTTCGTAGCTCTTGAAAGGGTTCGTCGGCACTGGGGTTTTGTTTCTGGGGAAAGCGTAAGGCTAACTACCGTTCTCGAATCCCGTCGGTTGGCTGATCGCCTCCCATCAGCTTTCTCAACGGAGGTATCTTGTTTTCTGCCTTGACGCTTTCGGCCGTCGCCATGGTATCCCTTTACGCGTTTTTACTTTTGGTAAAGACCCAGTTTGCCGTATCAGGGAGTTTTGGAGGTGTGTATGCGCCGTCTGTGGTAGCCGTGCTATCTTTCTAACGAATTCTAGATCTTGGCGAGAAGCTCTATGGCCCATGGATGCGCTACGTCATTCTCACATCTATTGTGGTCTCTCAAATTGGCTTTGTCGCTGCATATATTATATTCGTCGCAGAAAACTTGGAAAACTTCATCTTTGCTGCTTCACGTTGCACAACCTTTATTCCAGTTAAATACCTCATTCTCATGCAACTCGTTGTCTTCCTCCCCCTGGCGCTTGTCCGAAATTTGGGGAAGCTTAGCTTAACGGTCCTCATCGCGGACGTGTTTATCCTTGCTGGTCTCATCTACATCTTTGGCAGCGAAATCGGCATCATCGCCCAACGTGGCATTGCCAAAGTTGAACTTTTCAACCCGAAGGATTTTCCACTGTTGATCGGGTGTGTAGGTTTGTATTGACCGGCCGTGTGTATACTCATATCTTTTATAGCACGGCGGCCTTTTCCTTCGAGGGCATAGGCTTGGTGAGGAACTTTGTTTCCCTCGTGATGTGAAAGTTTTTTTTCTTATCTGTTGTAGATCATTCCGATCACCGATTCCATGCGTGAGCCGCACAAGTTCCCTAGGGCACTTACTGGGGTCATGCTCTTCCTTCTCGGTAAGTTTGTTCTAACTCTGAATTTGAAGACTGTCACTGACACCTGTCAAGTGCTCTTTGGGGGCGCTGGCACCCTGTCGTATCTCACCTTTGGATCCGATATTGATACTGTCGTCCTTAATAATCTTGACTCTTCGTCGCCCCTCACGCTATCAGTGCAGTTGCTTTATGCGCTGGCGATTTTGCTTTCTGCGCCACTCCAGCTCTTCCCTGCAGTACGGATAATGGAGAATGGTCTGTTCACTCGAAGCGGGAAGATGAATTGGAATGTCAAGTGGCAAAAGAACGTGTTTAGGTTCTTCGTTGTCATGGGTTGCACCGTAATCAGCTGGGCTGGCGCGAAGGACCTTGACAAGTTCGTCGCGTTCGTGGGAAGTTTCGCCTGGTAAGTGCCAGTTGCGCCGAGTAGAAAGCGAGGACCCTCATGTCCCTTATAGCGGACCGCTTTGTTACGTTTACCCGCCGATGCTTCATTACAAGGCATGTGCGCGTACCTGGAAACAGAAGGCTGCGGATATCGCCCTGGGTGTGTTCGGTGTTGTCGCGACGGTCTATACGAGCACACAAACTATCATGGTGAGCTCGGTCGCTTTCTGCCTCTGACGTGGATTGTCTAATGCTGTCATCAATAGCTAATGCTGCAACCGGCGGCCCCTGTGCCTCCTATTGGGAACTGCGAGATCCGACGCTAATTTATTTTTTTAATATCGATCTATGGGTATGGTGCTAGATGATTAGGGACGGCAGTGCAGTGCAAACGTTACTTTACTCTGAACGTTTAGATAGTGTCAATGTGCCAATTACAGTCATACTGAGTTGACTATCTGTACGAATTCGGGGTGCGTGGTGGTTGTGCGGTAACAGTTATATTCGGAACGGCTGTTGAGTTGAGCGGAAGATGACGCATGTGATACTGCGCTCAGCGGTTCTCGCCCGGAAATCAGAGGTTCGGCCTGAAGTTACAGGCGCCTGATCCTCTTTTTTTGTTGTTACAAACCACCATCATGTCCAAGGAATTCAAGGAATTTACCAGGGAGGAGGTACAGCAGGTGTGCCTCGCTAACCGCTTTGTCAGTCGTTAGCCGACTGACGCACTCCCAGCACAACAAGCCTGGCGACCTGGTTAGTACGCAAACCGCTGCCACCCATTCACGCATATCTCACACGCGCACGTCCCTCCTTACTCCCCTCCGACTCTCCGCGCTTTTCAGTGGGTCGTCATCGACGCCAATGTATACGACCTCTCGCGCTTCGCGGACTTGCACCCCGGCGGGCGCGCGGTCCTCGTCGACAGTGCCGTCGCGGGCCAGGACGCGACGGAGGCGTTCTATGGCCTGCACCGGCATGAGGTGCTCGAGCGACCGCAGTACGCGCGCCTTCGCGTTGGCGTGCTTCGTGGGGAGAAGAGCGTCGTTGTTGGTCGTGTTGTTGGCGGGCTTAGTGAAGTGCCGTATGCGGAACCGACGTATCTCTCGAAAGGATTTCATAGTCCGTATTATTCTGAGGTGCGTGCTGCCACTGTACTACTTACTGCCTGCGCCGCGCGCACGGCCGCCTGGTGCTGGGTGGGGTGGTGCGATGCGTCGCGTACCGTCGCGCGCGGGGTTTCCAGTTTGTTTGAGGCTTTCTTTGGGGCGCTCGCTTATCGTGAGGTGTCCTGTGGTGGTATATATTAGAACCACAAGGCGTTCCAGAAGGTCGTCAGGAAGTTCTTTGACGAAAATGTATACCCCGACGCGCAGGAACGCGAGCGTGATGGGAAGCGACCCAGTCAGGAGGTCTTTGACAAGATGGCGTACGTCCGCATTGTCTGACTCACTGTGGTCCATTCTTATACTAGGGTTTGTAGCGAAGTAAATCTCCACGCCATGCGGCTGGGTCCTGGGAAGCATCTCAAGGGCCTCTCGCTCTTTCATGGTCTGGTCAAGCCCGAAGAGGTGGGGTCTTTTTTTCCTTAGTGACGGGTCTCGGCTTCTCATGATGCATTTTCTTGTCAGTTCGACTACTTCCATGAGGTCTGTGGATAGACACGTTGGGCTCTGCCAGCCAGATACTCACCGCAAACGGACAGCTCATCATAACTCAAGAAATGATACGAACTGGAGCCCGGGGATATGCTGACGGTGCGGAAGTTCGTTCTCTCGGCTCACACTCCCTTTCCCGACCAGTCTGCGTTTCAGGTCTTCTTGGTGGTGGGGTCATTGGCTTGCCACCGGTACTCAACTTTGGCAGTCCGGAAATACAAGCCAAGGTAGCTACCGTATTCCTTATCAAGACTTACGATTGACATCTCTAGATCGTACCGGAAGTGTTTGCTGCCAAGAAGTTCATCTGCCTTGCGATCTCGGAGGCGCAAGCGGGAAGCGATGTACTGGGCATGAAGACCACTGCTGTTAAAAGCGAGGACGGTAAATACTGGATCATCAACGGTGAGAAGAAATGGATCACAAACGGACAGTGAGTAAATGGTTTTCTACTTTGAGCCAATCGAGGATCCTCATACCTGCGTTGTCCAGTTTTGCGGATTAGTAAGTACGGGTATTCGCCCTACTCCGGACACCACGCTGATGCCGATATCAGCTTCACAACGGGCTGTAGAACCGAGGTGAGCTTTCAGCACCGACAGCAAAGCCAGGGTGCATAACACTCGGACTCTGGATAGGATGGTCTGACAGTCATTCTCATACCCCGTCAAGAGGGTGTCACCACCACGCCGATCAAGACGTCCTACTCGCCGACTGCCGGCACGGCCTTCGTCACCTTTGATAACGTCCGCGTCCCGGTCGAGAACACGCTCGGCCCCGAGTGTGGTGGGATCTTCGTTATCCTGAGCAACTTCAACCACGAGCGTTGGGTGATGATTTGTGCATCCGCTCGCGCGCAGCGGGTGATCACCGAGGAATGTCTCAAATGGGTCTCGCAGCGCAAGGCATTTGGTAAGCCGCTCAGCTCGCAGGCCGTCATCCGCGCGAAGCTTGCCGGGATGATCGCGCGTGCAGAGGCCTTGCACGCGTGGTTGGAGGATGTGACATACCAGAT
>Ga0209488_10004999_pt1 | contig 10245 bp, 8 predicted proteins | sample Rivendell_Oct201_8_FD_188349 | JGI IMG/M metagenome (GOLD analysis project Ga0209488, IMG submission 188349) | Vadose zone soil microbial communities from the Eel River Critical Zone Observatory, Northern California, USA -... | ecosystem: Environmental > Terrestrial > Soil > Vadose zone >... | reverse complement strand
GGGGTGGCGTCCTGCATGTGGGTTCGCCCGATCTTGACGATGTCCCTCCAGGCTTGTGCTTTCACACTGATTGCATCGCGCAAGGAGGCGACTGCGGGAATGAGGCGTTTCTTCACGTTGACGGCTGCCGCGATATACATGGCCGATGGAAATGAGTCGTTCGACGATTGGGCCATGTTGACGTGATCGTTCGGGTGGACGGGCGTCTTGCTTCCGAGCGGCGTTTTGGCGAGTTGGCAGCAGCGGTTGGAAATCACCTCGTTGACGTTCATGTTGAACTGGGTGCCGCTGCCCGTCATCCAGACATGCAAGGGAAACATGTCGTGGTGCCGGCCGGCGAGGATTTCGTCGCACGCCTGAACGATCAACTTGTAACGCTGATCGTCGAGCCGCTTGCCGACATGGTTCGCGGTGGCAGCCGCCTTCTTCAAGGTGGCGTAGGCGGTGATCATTTCACGGGGAATCAAATCGCTGCCGATGCTGAAATGCTCGAGCGAGCGCTGGGTTTGAGCACCCCACAGCTTGTCCGCGGGGACTTCAACCGCGCCGAGGCTGTCACTCTCCTGCCTCATGTCGAGAACAGGATCGTTGAGCAATTCCACTCCGCTCGGCGCGTGGGATGGCTCGCTCTTGTGATCTCGATTGTGCACAGCAGCAGTCATTGGATAGCTCCTTTGTTAGGACGTCGCGACTTGACATGAGATTTGTTCATCATGTTCTCGTAGATGGCGGTTGAACTCGTTGGGCGTAGTCTGCCGGCCGCGGCACCGGCACCACGGTCAAGGACCGCACGCCTTGGGCCCCGTGGATCAGGACACCCTCGATATCCGCGGTCGCGGAGGGACCGGTGTGAAACGTTGCGTAATGTCCTTGCTCGAACTCGGGCCGCTTGTAGGCATGGTGCAGGTTCGGGACGATGTCCGCGGGGTCGAGCAATGCGATCAGGTGCTGCGACAGATAGCCGAGCGCGTTGACCCCAAGACCACCGTCGGTCAGACAGATCGAGCCCGTCTCTGCGACCGCGAACGCTGCGCGCACCACCCCGATATCCACATCCGCCAAATCCTGCGGCACACGCACGCGGGATAACGGACGGTTTCCCGTCACCTCGGAGGTCGCCGAGCACACCACCTTCGCCTTTGCGAGACGTTGGCGGATCGCCTGGAGCGGATCCTCACCCGGGGGCACGTCCAGGAAATCGCCGCCCATGGCGAGCAGCGATTCCCTGAAGGCGGCGAGCAGCGACACGGGCGCCGAATCGTCGAACATCGGCACCCAGGGCAGGGGCTTATCGAGCTTGGGAAGATTGGCGCGGACTGCAGACAGAATTTCGTCGCGGGCGCTCATGGGGTGCCTCGGTTGTTTCTGTACCAAGCGTGGAAGGTCTGCCGGGGCGCGTGCGGCACTTCGCGGTGCTTGCCCCAGGCGTTCAGCCGATTGTAGATCACGAAATGCGGAAGCACGTTGAGAGCGACATCTGCACTCGCGATCGCGGCCCGGTACAGGGTGGGACGCGCCAGCAGCGCGCCTGCCGCCTTCATGGCGGACTTCTTTATCAGCGGCAGCTCGTGGTGTTCGGCCATGACCTTACGCCAGGCCGCGATCTGCTCATGGATGTTGATCTTGACCGGGCAAACATTTGTGCAGCTTCCGTTCAGTGTGGATGAGAACGGGAGTGCACTGTATTTGTGCCGGTTGAAGGTCGGATCGATGATCAGGCCGATCGGTCCCGAATAAGTGGCTCCATAGCTGAGCCCGCCGCTGCGGCGATAAACCGGGCATGTGTTCATGCAGGCGCCGCAGCGAATGCATTTCAGCGACGTCCAGAACTCCTCCATGCCCAGGCGTTTGGAGCGGCCGTTGTCGACGAGCACCACATGCATCTCGCCGCCGGCCCGCGGGCCGCGGAAGTGCGAGGTGTACTGGGTCATCGGCGAGCCCAGCGCGCTGCGCGACAGAAGGCGGACGAACACCGCCAGATGCTCCAGGCGCGGGATGATCTTCTCGATCCCGATCGAGGCGATGTGCAGCTTCGGCACGTTGGCCGACAGGTCGGCATTCCCCTCATTGGTGCAGACAACGAACGTTCCGGTCTCGGCGACCACAAAATTCGCCCCCGTCATGCCCGCATCGGCTTCGAGGATCAGAGGGCGGGTCGCCTCCCGCTGCGCTTCTGCCAGGTAGTGGACGTTGCTGTTGCCCGCGTCGGTGCCGAGCGTCTTGGCGAACACCTGGGCCACGTCGGTGCGCAGCTTGTGCACCGCAGGCACGACGACATGGCTCGGATCCTCGTTGTCGAGTTGCTGGATGCGCTCCCCGAGATCGGTCTCGATCACCTTGATGCCAACCGAGGCCATGTAGTCCCGGAAGCCGCACTCTTCCGTGAGCATCGACTTGCTCTTGATGAGCGAGGCAGCACCATGGTCAAGCAGGATGTCGTGCACGATCCTGTTGTGCTCGGCGCCGTCGCGCGCCCAATGGACGTGGATTCCATTCGTTCTCGCATTCGCCTCGAACCGATCGAGATACTCGTCGAGATGGGTGAGGGTGTGCTCCTTGATGGCCGAAGCGAGCGACCGAAGCTCCTCCCATTCGGGAATGCGGTGCATGACGCGGTCGCGCTTCTGCCGCAAATCCCAGAGCCGCTCGTCGTGCATCTTCTCGTGTTGGGGAGCGGCGATGAAGCGGTTGGCTGCTTCCGACTGACTTATCCGGTGATTGCCTCGGATCCGTGCACCCCGCGGCTGCGGTTCGGGCGCGGACGACGGGCGGATCGGATGCGATGTCCCCTCCGCATGATCGAGCCTGCGGCCATTCTTGACTTCGCTTTCATCCGATGCGGCAGCGAGCTCCGGATGGAGCATCCTGCCTGCCGCCTGGACCGGCGCGTGAGTGTCGCTCATGCGGATGCTCCATTCAGAATCTGCGCGATGTGAATGTATTTCATGGGTATACCGGCGCGCTCAGCGCATCCCTGCTGATGCATCATGCAGGAGCTGTCGGCCGAGACGACGTATTCCGCGCCGGACTGAGACTGGTCACAAACTTTGTCATGGCCCATCTTCGACGAGACCCCCTCCTCGAAGACCGAGAAGGTTCCACCGAAGCCGCAGCATTCATCGGGGCGCGCCAGTTGCACCACCTCGATTCCGCGCACCTTGTGCAAGAGGTCCAACGGTTTGGAGAAGGGTTCGGCCCGGCGCTCCGACATGCTCGCATGTCCGAGGCCACGCAGCGCGTTGCAGTTGTTGTGGTAGGCCACACGGTGCGGGAACTCTGCCCAGGGGAATGCCTCGACCTTCAGTACATCGTGAAGAAACTCCACCAGGTCGAAAGTGCTCCGCCTTACCTTGCGAACCGCGTCGGTCTGCGCGACCGCATCGAGATTGTATCGAACGTGATGCACGCAACTGCCCGAGGGCGCGACGACATAGTCGTAGTCCTGAAAGTTCTTGACGAACAAACTTTCCGTCGCCGCCGATTCCGCATGGCATCCGCTGTTCGTCATCGGCTGGCCGCAGCAGGTCTGATCGAAGGGATATTCGACCTCGACGCCGAAGCGCTCCAACAGGTGGAGTGTCGCGATGCCGACGTCCGGATGAAAGGCGTCGACATAGCAGGGGACGAAAAGCCCGACCTTCATGGCTCACTCCTCTCGAAATTGGCGATTCTGTTCGCCGGCATCGTTGCGCTGCTCTTGCCTTTGAAGACGCTGTAACTGACGATCGTGTAGAGCAGCATGAGCGGAAAGACGACGAAACCGCCCCAAGACATGAACGCGAGACTGGAATGGGGTGCCGCGGCATCGTCGACGGTGATGACGAAAGGAATCATGTACGGCCAGAAGGAGAGCGCCAGCGTGCCGAATGCGGTCACGAAGATCAGTGCGACCATGTAAAACGGCCAGCGGTCGTTGTGGCGCCTGATGCTGGCCCCGAGCGCGATCGCCGCAATCGCGCCGATCGCGGGGAAGGCGAACAGATACGGTCGCTCGATCCACCGATCCATGATCGGAAGGCGCTCGGCGAGCGCGTGGATGAAGACGACGACCAGGAAAACCAAGAGGCCGACCGCGAGTACGGGGATCTGCCGGTGCGCCACGTCGCGGACCTCACCGTCGCATTTCATGACAAGCCAGCAGGCGCCGAGAAGCCCGTAGCCGACGCACAGACCAACGCCACACAACACGGCAAACGGGGTGAGCCAGCCGAAGTCACCGCCCGCATATTGACCGTTGGCGACCGGGAGCCCCTCCACCAGGGCGCCGACCGTCAATCCCTGCATGAAGCTCGCGACCAGCGATCCGCCCGCAAAGCTCGCATTCCAGATCCACCGCATCCGTTGCGTCTTGTGGCGAAACTCGAATGCCACTCCGCGCAGGATCAGACCCAGCAGCATGACGATGAGCGGGAGATAGAACGCCGACAACAGCGTCGCATAGACGACCGGGAAGGCGCCCCACAGGATCACCGCGCTGACCACCAGCCAGGTCTCGTTGCCGTCCCAGATCGGCGCAACAGAGCCCTGGATGGCGTCACGCTTGGAGTCGCCGTTCACCAGCCCGAACAGCATGCCGACGCCGAGATCGACACCGTCGAGCAGCACATAGAGCAGAATGCTGACGGCCAGTAGCGAAACCCAGAACATGATCATGGCTATTCTCCCGCGCCAACGTGGCTGTGTTGGACCATTGGGATTTCGGCCAGCGATAGCGGGCGGTTCGGGACGGCGATGCGCCCGCTCTCGAACAGTTTTCCAACCGGACCCGTGCGGATGAGCCGATAGACGTAGAACGTGCCGAACGAAAAGATGAAGGCATAAACGGCGCAGAAGATGACGAGCGAGATCGTCGCTGCGCGCGTCGTTAAGAAGGGCGTCATGGCGTCCGCGGTTCGCAAAACTCCGTAGACCACCCAAGGCTGACGGCCCACTTCGGCCGTGAACCAGCCCGTAACGATCGCGATAAAGGGCAGCGGGAAGCTCAAGAATGTCAGCCAAAGCAGGAAACGGTTGCGCTCCAGACGATGCTTCAGACTGAGGTAGGAACCGAGCCAGGCCAGCCCCAGCATGACCACACCGCATCCCACCATGATCCGAAAACCGAAGAACGGGATGAGCACCGGCGGCCAGTTTTCCCGGGGGATGCTGTTGAGCCCGGTCTCCCCGGCGGTCAGGCTGTCGGAATCGATCAGGCTCCCGAAGGGCGGCGGCAGCGTGATCGCGTACAGGTTCCGCCGGTTCTCGACATCCGGCCAACCGATGAGGACCTCGGAAGCCGGCTTCTCGTCGTTCCAGCGCGCCTCGATCGCAGCCATCTTGGAAGGCTGATATGTGTTGACATACTCGCCGCACAGATGTCCGAAGAAGAGCTGGATTGGGATGAGGACGGCGGCGAGACCCAGGCCCATGCGCAGCATGACCTGAGACTCGGCGTGATAGTCGCGCCGCAGCACATACCATGCCCCGGTCGCGGCAACGCAGAAGGCGCCGGTCAGATAGGAAGCGAGCAGCATGTGCGGAAATCGCACCCAGACCACGAAGTTGAAAATGATCTTGATCCAATTGTCGGGAACGAATGCACCGTTTTCCGTGACATACCCGACCGGCACCTGCATCCAACTGTTGTTCACCATGATCCAGAAGGCGGAAAACGTCGTTCCCAACGCCACCATCGCGGTCGAAAACAAATAGAACCATGGCGGCACGCGGCTGCGACCGAAAATGAGGACGCCGAAGAACGTCGCCTCCAACATGAAAGCGGTGAATGTTTCGTACATCAGAAGCGGACCCTGGATCGGGCCGGACATCTTGGACAGCACGCTCCAGTTTGTGCCGAACTGAAACGCCATCACGATGCCGGATACGACACCCATTCCGAACGCAACGCCGAATATCTTGAGCCAGAAGTCGAAGAGCACCCGATAGACCGGCCGACCGGTGGCAAGACGCAACGCCTCGAGAACGGTGAGCCACGCCGCCAACCCGATCGTGAAGGATGGAAAGATGATGTGGAACGTGATGGTAAAGGCGAACTGAATTCGCGACAGGAGAAGAGCCGTGACATCCATTGGAGCCTCCTGTCTCGCTCAGGCCCACAGGTTCGAACGGGCGAGATCGACGAGATCGTCGGCGCGGCCGTTGAACACGGCTTTCACCATGTAGAGCGTGAAGCCTTTTGCCATCTCGGTCGTGATGGCGGGCGGGATGGGGAGCACCGTCTTGCTGACCACCGCGTCGACCAGCACCGGCCCATCATGGGCGAGCGCTGCGGCGATGCCCTTGTCGACGTCGGCCGGATCCTCGAGCCGGATGCCGCGCACGCCCGACGCTTCCGCCATGGCCGCAAAATTCGGATTCTTGAAGCCAGTGCCGTAGTCGAGAAAGCCTGTTGATTTCTGCTCGATCTCGATGAAGCCGAGCGCGCTGTTGTTGAACACCACGACCTTCACCGGCAGGCCGAGCTGCACGAGGCTGAGAAAATCACCCATCAGCATGGTGAAACCGCCGTCGCCCGACAGCGAGATCACCTGCCGTCCCGGAAATGCCGCCTGCGCTCCGATCGTCTGCGCCATCGCATTGGCCATCGAGCCGTGCCAGAACGAACCGATCAGCCGCCGTTTGCCGTTCATCGCCAGATAGCGCGCGGCCCATACCGTCGGCAGACCGACGTCGCAGGTGAAGATGGCATCGGCGGCGGCGTGGTCGCTGATCGCCTTGGCGACCTGCTGCGGGTGGATGGGCCGCCTGCCTGGCTTGCCGACCGCGAGCTCATCGAGACTTTTTCGTGCCTTGCGGTAGTGTTGCGTCGCCTGGTCGAGATGGGTGCGGTCGCGCTTCTCCTTGACGAGAGGGACCAGCGCGTCGAGCGTCGCGCGGACGTCGCCCACCACGCCGAGATCGACCGGCGCGCGGCGGCCGATCTGTTCGGGTCGCACATCCACCTGCGCGATGCGTACACCTGCGCCGTGGGGATAGAACTGGCGGTACGGGAAATCGGTGCCGAGCATCAAGAGAACATCGCAATCGAGCATGGCATAATAGCCGGACGAAAAACCGATGAGCCCCGTCATGCCGACGTCGAACGGATTGTCCCACTCGACATGCTCCTTGCCGCGGAATGCATGCACGATGGGAGCCTTCAGGCGATCGGCCAATGCGAGAACCTGATCATGCGCGCCCTGACATCCCGAGCCGCACAGCATGGTCACGCGGCCCTCGCCGTTGAGCAGCGCGGCGAGACGATCGACATCGACGTTCGACGGCGTCGCGACCGCGCGGCCGGGTAACAGGCCTTCTGCCTTCGGCACCGGCGCGTCCGCGGCGGGCTGAAGCGCCACGTCGCCTGGCATCACCACGACCGAGACGCCGCGATTGCCGACTGCCTGTCGGATCGCGATCTCCAAGGTGCGGGGCATCTGGTTCGCCCCCGAGATCAACTCGCAATAGTGACTGCATTCCTTGAACAGCGTTTCGGGATGCGTCTCCTGGAAATATCCGGCGCCGATCTCGGCCGACGGGATCTGCGCCGCAATGGCAAGCACCGGCACGCGCGAACGGTGGCAGTCGAACAGGCCGTTGATCAGATGCAGGTTTCCGGGCCCGCAGCTACCGGCGCAGACCGCGAGCTCGCCCGTCAAGTGCGCCTCGGCGCCGGCCGCGAAGGCGGCGACTTCCTCGTGCCGGACGTGGACCCACTCGATCTTGCCTTGGCGCCGCAGCGCGTCGGTCAGCCCGTTCAGGCTGTCGCCGACGATGCCGTAGATCCGCTTGACGCCGGCCGCTGCGAGGGTTTCGGCGAATTGATCGGCGACCGTCTTCATGATCTCTCCTTCTCAAGGGCGACGCACTTGGCAATCGTCTGCTTTCCTGGAGGTAGGAGTGGCGACTTCGAGGCGCCAATATTTGGCCTCGTGGTCTTCGATACCTTTGCGGTATCATCGATGGAGGAAGAAGCCGGGCGTCCGGACTTGGCAGCAGGCTGAGCGCAGGCGGCGACCGCCGCCGTTATTTGAATCAAAACAGATCTTCCCGCGATGGCGGCACGGTGTGCCAAGCTGAACAAGGTGGATCGTAAGATCATGGAGCTCCGGCATCTTCGTTACTTCGTTGCTGTCGCCGAGGAGCTGCATTTCACCCGTGCGGCCGAGCGGCTCGGCATCAAGCAGCCTCCCCTCAGCTTGCAGATCCGCCAGCTCGAGCGGGAAATCGGCACGTCATTGTTGCGTCGCGAGACGCGCGGGGTGAAGCTCACCGAGACGGGGGCATTGCTGCTCGACGAGGCGCGCCGGATCCTCGACCAGGTGGAGCGGACCAGGGCCGGCGTGCAAAGCCGCGCGCGCGGCGAGACAGGACACATTCACCTGGGCTTCGCCGGCGCGACCTATGTTCACCGGCTTGTTCCCGGCATCATCCGCGCCTACCGGGAGCGCTATCCCGGCGTCGTCCTCTCACCGGAGCAAAGCAACACGGCGCGATTGATTGCCGCGTTACAGAGCGGCGAGATCGACGTCGCGTTCGTCCGACCGCCGATCATTGGTGGCGAGGGGATTACGCTCGACCTTCTGATCGACGAACCCATGATGATCGTGCTGCCGGCATGGCATCCTCATGCCGGCGATCGCTCCATGCCGCTCGCGGCCCTCGCGCCGGACACCTTTATCCTGTTCCCGCGCACGATCGGACCCGGCCTCCACGATGCGATCATCGCGAGCTGCCAGCGGGCCGGGTTCAGTCCCAAGCTTGGCCAGGAGGCGTCGCAGACCGTGTCGATCATCTATATGGTGGCGGCGGGGTTCGGCGTGTCGATCGTACCGCAATCGCTCGCACAGATCCGCGCCGAAGGCGCAGTTTATCTAGGCATTGAAGGTGGGGCGCCCCGCGCGCCGATCAGCCTTGCCCATCGGCGGGATGATCGCTCCACGATCGTCCGCAATTTCGTGGCCTTGGCGCGACGAACCGCTCGATCGGCACCTCAGGAAAAAGGAGAGACCTAGAACCAGGGTGCGGGGCCCGCCTCCGCCGGAAGCGTCAGTCGCCGGCCGTGCGATTGGCGCCGCCTCGCATCAAGCGTCGTCGTCATCGGATTGGCTCGGGGTTCCGGTTGAGGTCGAGAATCAATCTGCGCGGTGGCCGTCGCGCCAGCCACCAGGCGCACGCCATTCGTCGGAACTGCGCGGCACGCCCAGCTCTCACGCGCTGCACGGCTGTGCCGCCTGGCCGAGGCGACGAAATTGCGGACGATCGTGGAACGATCATCCCGCCAATAGGCAAGGCTGATCAGCGCGCGGGGGGCCTCGCCTTCAATGCCTATATAGGCAACGCCTGCGAGGCGGACCTGCGCGATCGATTGCGGCACGATCGACACGCCGAAACCGGCCGCCACCATGTGAACCATAGCCGATATCTGCGGTGCCTCCTGGCCGAGCTTGGAGCTGAACCCGACCCGCTGGCAGCTTTCGATGATCGCATCATACAGCCCGGGTCCGATCGTGCGCGGGAACAGGATCAAGGTCTCCTCGGCGAGGGCCGCGAGCGGCATGAAGCGATCGCCGGCACGGGGATGCGAGTCCGGCAGCACGATCATCATGGGTTCTTCGACCAGGGGCTCGACTGCGAGCCCTTCAGCATCGCTCAGCGGCGGTCGGACGAACGCGACGTCGATCTCGCGGCTCCGTAGACGTTCGACCAATAGCGGCGTGTTGCCTTGCTCCGGCGTGACGACGACGCCGGGATAGCGCTCGCGGTAGGCGCGGATGATGCCGGGAACGAGCGGTTGGAAGCAGGTCGCACCGGCGAAGCCCAGGTGGATGCATCCGGTCTCGCCGCGCGCGCGGCTTTGCACGGCGGCCTTGATCCGCTCCACCTGGTCGAGGATCCCGCGCGCTTCATCGAGCAGCAACGCACCGGTCTCGGTGAGTTCCACGCCGCGGGTCAGGCGACGAAAGAGGGACGTTCCCAACTCCCGCTCGAGTTGGCGGATCTGACAGCTGAGGGGAGGCTGCTTGATTCCGAGCCGTTCGGCTGCGCGGGTGAAATGCAGCTCCTCGGCAACCGCCACAAAATAGCGGAGATGCCGGAGTTCCATGGTCCCACGCCCGGCGTTGGCCTGCTCGGCACGCTCGTCCGTCATCGCGAGAAGCCTGCTCTGATGATTCATATTTCACCACCGTATCGTTCGGCTGGAGCGGCGCAAGATGACCCTTGCAGTTCCGTCCGTCACTTACATGCTCAAGTCATGGCATCATG
>Ga0209488_10004998_pt1 | contig 10246 bp, 10 predicted proteins | sample Rivendell_Oct201_8_FD_188349 | JGI IMG/M metagenome (GOLD analysis project Ga0209488, IMG submission 188349) | Vadose zone soil microbial communities from the Eel River Critical Zone Observatory, Northern California, USA -... | ecosystem: Environmental > Terrestrial > Soil > Vadose zone >... | reverse complement strand
GGATCTTCAAGATTGGCCTCATCGCAGTGTTCGGAAGAAATCGCGGACATCTGTGATGATCGCCTCCGGTTCCTCCCAGGCTGCGAAGTGCCCGCCACTCTTGTGATGTCTTTTCTGCTTGAGGTTGTAGTAGCGTTCAGCCCAACGGCGCGGGGCATTACAGAATTCCTCTGGCAACACCGAAATACCGACCGGCGCCTCGACCACAGGTATTCTGTTGTGCACCGGAGTCCACGGGTTGTGGGCAGCCTCGTAGTAGTAGCGTGCCGAGGTTCCACAACTCTGCGTGACCCAGTAAATCATGATCGTCGTGAGGAGATCGTCCTTATTGAAGCGGGTTTCAACGTCGCCGTGGCAATCGCTCCAGCTGCGTTGCTTTTCGACTATCCACGACGCCAGGCCAACCGGAGAGTCGTTAAGCGCTGCCGCAATGGTCTGCGGCTTGGTGCTTTGCAATGCCGAATACGCCGACTCAGTGGCGAAGAATTTCTGCAGCCGTACCGCCATCGGCGCTTCGTCGGCATCGTAGTCCTCGGGCGCCGGGATACCACCGCTGAAGAGGTCCAACGGCGCCGTCATTGCCAAATGCACACCCATCAGGCGCTCAGGATACCGGTGGCCCAAGTCGGCCGTGATCAGCGCGCCCCAATCGGCCCCGTGAGCCGCAAAGCGTGAATAGCCCAGCCGTTCCATTAACTTCACCCACAGCCCGGAAGTGCGCCAGAAGTTAACGCCGGCCCTGACCAGCGGCGTCGAAAAACCATACCCCGGCAACGAGGGCACCACCACGTCGAAGGCATCGGCGGGATCTCCGCCGTACGAGGCGGGATCGCTCAACGGCCCGATCACTTTGCGATACTCCCAAAATGTCCATGGCCAGCCGTGCGAGAGGACCAGGGGCTTAGGGCTGGGACCCTTGCCGCGAATATGGATGAAATGGATCGGCACACCGTCCAGTTCGGCGCGGAATTGCGGATACGCATTCATTGCGCACTCGTGCTTGCGCCAGTCGTAGCCTTCTATCCAATAGGCCAACAGTTCCTTGAGGTAGCTCATATTGCTGCCGTACTGCCAGCCGTCGTTGGCGAAGTCCTCCACCCAGCGAGTGCGCTTCAGACGCACCTGCAGATCGTCAAGTACATCATCAGGCACATTCACGCGATACGGTTCCACCGGTAGTGCCTCCCTGCCCCCCTGGGGCTCGCAGTTGCCCGCTGCTGCGCCTGCGCTATTCATTGGTATCCTTGACGAGGTTGAGATAGGCCCCATAACCTTGGGCCTGCATATCGTCGCGATGAATGAATCGCAGCGCTGCTGAGTTGATGCAATAGCGTAGTCCGCCGCAGTCCTCAGGACCGTCTGGAAATACGTGACCCAAATGGCTATCGGCCTGGGCGGAGCGCACCTCGGTACCCCCTTCTCTTGGGTCAGGACGTTCGCGCACATTGACGACATCGAGAGGTTTGGTGAAGCTGGGCCAGCCGCTGCCAGAATCGAACTTGTCCGATGACGTAAACAGCGCCTCACCCGACACGACGTCGACATAGATGCCGGGCTCGGTATTGTGCAGATACTCACCGCTACCGGGTCGCTCGGTTGCGGCCAGCTGTGTAACGCGATACTGCTCCGGGGAGAGCTTGGAAATGGCGTCGGAATTCTTGCGGTAGTTGGGCATCGTCTTCTCCTCGATAAGGCAGCGGTTGGCACGCACCGCTGCGTGCCAGCCGCCGCGTGACCTGACTAGCTACGCAGTGACTTGAAGCTCGCTCGCAGCTCTTCCGTGAAAATCTTCGGTTGCTCCCAGGCCGCGAAGTGACCACCATGGTCGACCTTGTTATAGTGGATCAGCTTCGGGAACGCCTGTTCAGCCCAAGAGCGCGGTGTCGGGTACAACTCGTCAGGGAATACGGTCACCGCCACCGGAATCTTCACACCCTTCTGGTTGAAGAAGCCAAGCTTGTTCTCCCAGTACAGGCGCCCGGAGGAGACGCCCGTGTTCGTCAGCCACGTCAGTGTGATATTGTCGAGGAAGTCATCGCGGCTGATACCGCTCGGCTTTCCGGCAAATGCTCCGGCAATCAGTTTGTAGCTACGTGCATCATGGTCCAGCAGGTAAGCCGCCAGGCCTACCGGTGAATCTGCAATGCCGTACAAGGTCTGGGGTCGCAGCCCCATCTGGAACGCGTAGCCAATGCCCTTTGAGTAAACGAAAAGGAGCTCGTCGTAGCAAGCTTTCTCTTCAGCTGAGAGACTTACCGGGGACTGCGCGCCGGAAAATGCGGCATTATTAATGTCGTTGGGAATGGCTCCCGGCATGTTGGTATGAATGGCAAGGAGCCCGGGTGCCGCCTGCACGCCCATCTGCTCAGTCACGACGGCGCCCCAGTCCCCACCCTGTGCGACGTACTTCGTATACCCGAGGCGCTGCATGAGCGTCGTCCAAGCGCGCGCGATGCGCGGAGCATCCCAACCTGGAGCAGTTGGCTTTGCCGAGTAGCCGTACCCTGGAATGGACGGAATAACCACATGGAATGCGTCGGATGCATTTCCGCCGTGCGCGGTCGGATTCGTGAGTGGCTCGATGATTTTCATCTGCTCGATGATCGAACCCGGCCATCCATGCGTCACGATGATCGGCAGCGCATTCTCATGCTTCGATCGGACGTGGATGAAATGGATGTCCAAACCATCGATCTCGGTGACATAGTTCGGCAAGGCATTCAGCCTGGCTTCGACCTTCCGCCAATCGTACTCGGACGCCCAATAAGCGGCGATCGCCTGGATTGACGCAAGTTGAATGCCCTGCGTGGCATCCGAAACTGTTTCCTTGTCCGGCCATTTTGTCGCCTGAATGCGCTTTCGCATATCGGACAGCTCGGATTCGGGGACTACCTTCACATGAAACGGGCGGATGGCTGTTGTATCGCCGCCCTTCGGTTGTGCAACTGCATTCATGGCTGTGCTCCTTGGTGATAACAGAAAATTGGAAAAACCTAATGGGCTCGCCGCAGCGATTGCCACCGCAGCACCGCAAAAGCGACGGCGCGCAAGAGCAGGCCTTTATTCATAAACGATCTCCCTTCCCATTTTGTGGCGTGACGCTGTTGTGGCCGCGCGGTGCCGAACTGCTTGTTCGGACTGCGCGGTAAGAATGCCCAGGGAATCGGAGTTCTTCTAGTACACGAAGGTGTCCCGCACATCACCGCCGGCGCTGCATGCGTGGAGAGCGTTGGAGTGAGAATTCGACGTTTTCCTCGGCCGCCACGCGTGAATCCGGAGTGGACGCTCCAGGGATGCCTCGGCGCATGCGCCGCGGGTACACTGGTTTTTCGGGGATACCAAAGTACCATGGGCAAAGCCGCACTTTGAGCGCAGCATATTTTTGGGAGACAAGGATGGAGCACGAACTTAGCCTTGTCCACGTCCTCCCAAGGATGGTGTGGACCGCCTCGCCAAACGGCCACGCAGAATGTGCGGGAGCTGGCTGGTTGGACTTCACAGGATTAGCGCCCGAGGCGGCAGCCGGTGATGGCTGGCGGTGCGCCGTGCATTCTGACGATATCGGTGCCTTGCTTGGCGTCTGGAGAGCGACAGTCGATTCTGGCTCTCCAGGAGAGATCGGCGCGAGGATGCGTCGCAATGATGGGACGTATCACCGCTTCTTGCTTCGTCTTTGTCCACTGACCGATACCACGGGGGCTGTCGTCCGTCTCTGCATACTGCATTCGCTCATCCCCGATCGGTCCACCGCAGCAACACGTGCTGATGAGTGTGGGCTCGATACCAATATTGAGGATATAAAGCGTGCTGACGCGGACTTGCGCGCACATCGGCTTGCTGCGGAGCGCGCGCAAGCTGATAGCGTTCTGATAGCGCGGGAAGCCGAGCTCAGACGTGCTAATCAATACCTCAGCATCGCCCAGCGCCTAAGCCACACCGGAAGCTATTCGCGGGATGTTGCGACAGACAAGCAAACTCTGTCAGAGGAGATGTATCGAATCTGTGAGTTCGATCCGAAGGAGCCTGTCACCCACGAGATGGTGCTTAACCGCATTCATCCTGAGGATTTGGAGATGTTCAAGGAGATGCAAAGACGGGCGCTAGCGAGCGGAAGTGATTTCGATATGACCTATCGAATGGTGATGCCGAGCGGAGCCGTGAAGCATCTGCGCTCATCTAGTCAGCGCCTGACCGAGCTTCCCGATCGGCTCGTCTACGTCGGTGCAACGCAGGACATCACCCAATGGAAGTTGGCCGAAGCGGCCCTGAGATCTAATGAGGCAGAACTTCGGCGCGCCAATGACGATCTTCTCCGCGCCTACCGCCATATCGCCGAAGCGCAGCGGCTCAGCAATACTGGAAGTTTCACATTAGACTTTAGCAAGAACGATCTTTATTGGTCAGAAGAGCTCTACCGCATCTTCGAGCTTGATCCCTCGACCACGATAACCCTCGATCTGGTGAAAGGCATGGTGCATCCCGAGGATGTGCCGGCTTACCTGGCCGCGGTGGAAGGTGCCGCCGCAGGCTTGACGATCGATTTTGCCTACCGGATCGTCACGAATGGCCATATCAAGCACCTTCGCGCGGTAGGACACCGTATTGAGCACGCAGGGGATCGTCCTATGTTTGTAGGCGCGGTGCAGGACGTGACAGAGAGTCGATTGGCGGAAAACGCGCTGCGTCAAGGCGAAGCGCTTCTAACACAGGCGGAAGCTGTCAGTGAAACCGGTAGCTTTCTTTGGGATTTGGAGAGCGGTGACATCCGTTGGTCAGACGAGCTCTACCGAATCTTCGAGTTTGAACCGCATTCACTGATTACATTGGCACGTATTGCCGGGAGCGTTCACCCGGATGACCGTTCCGCCATGGAGGAAATGATCGGCCGGGCACATGCAGGCCTAGACTCCGAATACTTCCATCGCATTTGCTTGTCTGGCGGCTCAGTGCGGTATCTGCATTTCGTCGCACGCTCTTTTCGTGATGAAGCCGGACAATTACGCTACCTCGGAACGGTGCAGAACATTACCGAGCGCACGCTGGCGGAAGAAGCTTTCGACAGAGTGCGATCCGAATTGGCGCACGCGGCCCGGGCGATGAGTCTTGGGGTGCTCACCGCCTCTATCGCACACGAGGTCAATCAGCCGCTCACGTCCTTAGTGACCAATGCCGGCACGTGTATAAGAGTGCTAAAGGGCCCCGAGCCTGACGTGCAACTGGCCCTGACGATGGCGCAACGCACGATTCGTGACGCGAACAGAGCGTCCGATGTGATTCGCCGCCTACGAGCGATGTTTTCGCGAAAGCGCGCCGCCACCGAAGAGGTCGATTTGAACGAGGCCACGCGAGAAGTACTCGCGCTCTCCGGCAGCACTCTCCAAAGTGCGCGAATAGTGATTCGGGCGCGTCTTGATGAGGACTTGCCCAAGATTCGGGGTGATCGGGTACAGCTTCAACAGGTCATCCTCAATCTGGTGCTGAACGCGACGGACGCGATGCGCTCCGTTAATGACCGACGTCGGCATTTGACGATCGTCACGAGCCGCGGCGGGCGGCGTGAAGTCAGTCTTTCGGTACGCGACTCGGGAACCGGGGTGGAGTCGGGTAACGTCGAGCGCCTCTTCGATGCCTTTTACACGACCAAGAGCGAGGGCATGGGCATCGGGCTGTCCATCAGCCGCTCGATCATTCAAGGCCATGCAGGTCGGCTGTGGGCAGCGCCTAATGGCGACGGGCCAGGTGCGACATTCACGTTCTCCATACCTTGCGATTTGGCGGCCTCAAACACCGAGGATGCCAAGGAAGTGTAATGGGGACGCGTAAGCTAGTATCAGTGGTCGATGACGACGAATTTGTCCGTGAGGCGTTGCCGGACCTGCTGCGGTCATATGGCCTTGAGGCATTGCCTTTTGGCTCTGCGGAGGACTTTCTGGCCTCGGAGCACCTGGGCAGAACAGGATGCCTCATCCTTGATGTGAGCATGCCGGGAATGTCCGGTCCTGATTTGCAGATTGAGCTCGCCGAGCGGAAAATCAATATTCCGATAGTGTTTATTACCGCCAATACAGACAGTCTTGGATGGGAAGTACCCCCGAGCGGGACGGTCGCCTGTCTCACCAAACCCTTCAGCGACGCCGCGATACTGGAGGCCGTAAACTCTGCTCTTGACATGCAAGGGCATTTAGAATGAAAAGCAACACTCGCGTAAATCGTCGGAGGCGCTAATGTCATCGCGTCAGGTCTGCGATGCAACTGTCTTTGTTGTGGACGACGACGAGTTCATTCGTGAATCTCTCGAGACGCTGATCCGTCTGTCGGGCTGGGTTCCGCGCACATTTGCATCGGCGGATTTGTTCCTTGTTGAGCCACCTGCGGAGGGACCCAATTGCCTCGTTCTCGATGTCAACCTTCCCGGCCTGAATGGTTTGGACCTCCAGTCACTCGTTGGTCTTGAACGAAGCGACATGCCAATCATCTTCATTAGCGGTCATGGTGATGTGCCTATGTCGGTGAAGGCAATGAAGGCTGGAGCCGTTGAATTTCTGACGAAACCATTCGGGGAGGAGGTCTTACGCGGTGCCATTGCCTCGGCACTCGAACGTAGCAGCGCAAAGCTAGCTGGCCGCGCTGAGATGCAGGTGCTTCGGAAGCGCTACGCCACCCTCAGTTCCCGTGAGCGCGAAGTGATGGCCGGGGTTGTCTCTGGACTTCTAAATAAGCAAGTCGGTGCGGAACTTGGCATCAGCGAGATCACGGTGAAGAAGTATCGCGGACGCGTGATGACGAAGATGCGCGCCCGCTCTTTGCCAGATCTTGTAACGATGAGTGCAAAGCTGGGGCGGTTCGTTTCGGTAAAAGAACACGCGTCTGACGATTCGTAGATGTTAATCGGGCAGGGAAGCGGCTGTTAACGTCAATCCTTTATCCCCCCGCTTTAGAACACATCTTGGACGTCATGGCTGGCCGCTTCGGGCACTCCCCACGATAACGCGCGCCTTATCGCGTGCAATCGGAGTGCATTCGTCTATCCGCGCACGATGGACCACTTACAAAGATCTGTCTAAACCCGGCGAGGTTGCTGACGTCAAGTGCTGTCCAGAGCCTCAAGTAGTTAGATCGAGCGCCGCAGCGCTCCGCGAATCCCCTACAGGAACAGGTCGGGCTGAAGTTGGGTGCTTCCGGGGACCACCGAGTAGGATTCGAAGTTATTGACTCCGTGAGCGGCGAGCACCTGCTCGTCAATGTAGAAGTTGCCGGTATTTGCCGCAACACGCGCGTCGCTGGTAAGAATCAGCGCGGCTGCGTCTGCAACTATCGCCGGCGTGCGGCAATGTTCCGGACGGACATCTGGAATCATTTGCAGTGCGGCAGTCTGGATCACTGTAGCCGGCCAAAGCGCATTGACAGCGATGCCGTAGGGTTTGAACTCCGCGGCGTGCCCCAGCACGCACATCGACATGCCGTACTTGGCCATGGTGTAGGCCGTGTGCTGCGCAAACCAATGCGGCTCCATGTTCAGAGGCGGCGCGAGCGTCAGAACGTGGGGATTGCGTCCGAGCTCGCCTGACTTCTTCAGCGCAGGCAGGCAGACCTGCGTACACAGGAAAGTGCCGCGCACGTTGACGCCAAACATCAGGTCGAAGCGCTTCATGGGCGTCGCTTCGGTACCCGTCAGACTAATGGCGCTTGCATTGTTGATCAACACATCGATCGATCCGAAACGCTCGCGCGCTGCTGCGACCGCCTCGACAACTTGCGATTCGTCACGGATGTCCACCTTGAGCGGCAGGCACTGGCCACCGGCCGCCTCGATCTCCTTGGCCGCCGAGTAAATCGTGCCGGGCAGGCGCGGGTTCTCCTGCTCGGTTTTCGCCGCGATCACCACCTTGGCTCCCTCGGAGGCGGCCCGTAGCGCAATCGCCAGCCCGATGCCCCGCGAGCCACCGCTTATAAACAGCGTCTTGTCTTGGAGTGACATGAGCATCCTCTAAGGAATCCTGGTGTGGACACTACCGCCAACCGGCAATTCAATCAAACCGAGAAAAGTCTGGTCGGCGTCGCTCAAAAAACGCCGCGAACGCTTCGCGCGCCTCGGGCGATTTCAGCCGCTCACGGAATTCCTCGCCTTCGAGGAGCATGCGCGACCCGATCGCTTCAATCCGGCTTTGCTTCATGAGGCGCTTGGTTGCGCGCACCGCGGCTGCCGGCAGGGCCACCAGTTTGTCCGCTTGCAGCCGCGCATGCCCTACCACTGCATCAGCAGGCAGTACGGCGCTTACAAGTCCCATCTGGAGTGCCTCGTCGGCTCCAAACGGTTCGCCGAGCAACAGGCGCTCAGCAGCGCGCTGGTAGCCAAAAAGCTCCGGCAACAGCAGGCTCGAGGCCGCCTCGGGTACTAGGCCCAATTGTGCAAACGGCAGACTGAACCGGGCGTTGTCTCCCGCGTACACCAGGTCGCAGTGCAACAGCATGGTTGTGCCCACACCGACCGCTGGACCGCACACGGCCGCAACGAGTGGCTTTGGAGCGCGACTGATTTCCCTAAGAAAGCGAAACACCGGGCTGTCATCGCTACTAGGCGGGTGGTCCATAAAATCCTGCAAGTCATTGCCAGCGGTAAACACGTCACGCTTACCGACGATCATCACGGCGCGGACGGCGGGCGCCTCACCCGCCTCAATCAAGGCGGCGGTGAGCGCGCCGTACATATCAGCGGTGATGGCGTTCTTCTTCTGTGGCCGATTCAACTCGATTGTAAAGATGCCGCCTTCGCGTGTGGTCAGGATATCCATGGAATGTGGCACCTCGATAGCGCTATTAATCCAAGTCAACCAAACGGGACGATCGTAGACAGTGGCCGGAATTCTAGGGCAATAAGTCGGGGCACGCACGGCTATGACGAGTCGGCCCCATAAGATTGCGCCGCCTGCGGCCGGCCTGGTGTGCCGAGAGCAAGGCATATTGCATATACCGTGCGGAGAATCAGAGAACGTCCTGCCAACGCTCTTCTCGGTCCGGCGCGACCTCTTGGACTGGAAGATCGAGCCACTACAGCACTTCGAGAGCTTTGCGCGCGACTTCGACACCCCACTCCTGTAGGAAGTGGCCACCCTCCGCCACTTCATGCGGAGGTGGGCAGTTTCGGATAATTTTCGCCATTGCACGCATCACAGGCGGGCCCAGCACCGGATCTTTCATGCCGACGGCCATGAACGTTCTGCCCATCCACTTGGTTCGAAACCACTCGCGGGCGCGGCGGGATAGTACCGCGCCCTCCGCATCAGGATTGTCGGGCACCAGGTTGGGAAAGCGCCGCACTCCGCACTTGAATGTTGCATCGGGATATGGCGCGTCGTAGGCCGCGGCCTCCGCAGGGGTGAGGTGCGGACAGGAACGGGCGAGCAGTCGTCCCACCGCCAAATCCGGATTCTTATTGTTGTACGCGCGCCAGTCGAGAAAGCCCTGCCCCAGCGGAACGTCGCCGGTAGCGAACGCGGTGTTCATGATCAAGAGGCCGGAAAATCGCTCCGGCATCTCCATCGGCAAGGTTAGCCCGAGCAGGCCGCCCCAATCCTGCACCGTTAGTACTACATTGTTGAGGTCGAGGCGTTCCACGAGATTCTTTAGCAGGTCGCGGTGGAACATGAACGTGTAGCGGGAGTCGTCGGCCGGCTTGTCGCTCTTGCCGAATCCAACCAGGTCCGGCGCTACCACCCGGTGGCCGGCCGCCGTAAACACCGGAAGCATGCGCCGATAGAGATAGCTCCAAGTGGGCTGCCCGTGAAGGCATAGAAATACCTTGGCCGCGTCGCGCGGACCTTCGTCGAGGTAGTGAATGCGCAGTCCCTGGTAGCTCACGAGATCGCTGACGAAATGCGGTGCAAACGGATAATCTGGAAGGTTGGTAAAGCGTTGATCTGGTGTACGAAGTATGGCGGACAACGTAGTTGCCTCCCGTTGGTTGGGGGAACAGACAGCAAAGCGCGTGTATTGGATCGCACCTCCTTAGCCTACCGCATGCCGGGAACGGCCGCTTCAAGGCAGTCAATCCAGCACCGTCATTGACGGGCAGTGGCCGATTGTGCATTGGAACGACCGGTAACGGAGACGATAGCTTCGAGATGATCGTTCCCTTTGCTGGATGCTTCCAGAGTCTGTATTTCAACTCAACTGTGTGCTGTCACGCCGTCGATGCGGCCGTCAAATCCGGGAAATCGCCTCCCACGGTTTGGTTCGCTCTCCAGTT
>Ga0209488_10004995_pt1 | contig 10250 bp, 11 predicted proteins | sample Rivendell_Oct201_8_FD_188349 | JGI IMG/M metagenome (GOLD analysis project Ga0209488, IMG submission 188349) | Vadose zone soil microbial communities from the Eel River Critical Zone Observatory, Northern California, USA -... | ecosystem: Environmental > Terrestrial > Soil > Vadose zone >... | reverse complement strand
GAGATTCGCCAGGTGCGTGGCCAGACCGCCGAGCGTCATCGACTTGTCGTGCGGCTTCCAGAGAAACTGCGCGTCGGGCATGCGATCGAGCAGCCGCCTGGTGGTCGCCATTTCATGATCGAATTCCGCGAGCAACGTGTCTCTGAGCGCCATGTCTCGCCTCGGTAGGCTCATTTTACTTGCCGCGGCCCTGGTGCCGGCGTGCGGGCCGCCGGCAGCGCTGCCGGCGCCGCGACAGGACGCGCCGCCTCCGCAGGTGACCGGCACGCTCGGCGTCGCGGGGCTCGCCCGGCCTGTCCGCGTCGTCCGCGATCGCTGGGGCATTCCGCACATCTCCGCGCAGTCCCAGCATGATCTGTTCGTCGCGCAGGGATTCGTGCAAGCGCAGGACCGCTTGTTCCAGATGGATCTGTGGCGGCGGGCGGCGCAGGGCAGGCTGGCGCAAGTGCTCGGGCCAAACTTCGTCGATCGCGACGCGATGACGCGCCGGATGCAATATCACGGCGATCTGACCGCTGAATGGGCGAGCTACGGGCCCGATGCCCGCGGCATCGCCGAGGCATTCGTGGCCGGCATCAACGCGTGGGTCGCTCTAGCGAGACAGAGTCCGCCGCGGGAGTTTCTGCTGGCCGGCTGGCTGCCGCAGCCATGGGTCGCTGAGGATCTGCTGAATCGCACGGACGCGTTTCTCGCCAGCGGCGACGCGGCGCTCGAGGCGCTGCGCGCGGAGCTCGTCCCTGCGCTCGGAGAGGCGCGAACCTCGGCGCTGCTGCCAGGCGACCTGCCGCGAGGGCTGGCGAAGGCCGGCGACATCCAGAAGGTGGGCGAAGTGCTGGCCGACGCCCTGCGGCGCGCCGGCACGCCGCCATTCTTTTCGGGACTGGCGGCGCCGTTCGCCGGGTCGAACGCCTGGGCGCTGGACGGTTCGCGCACGGCGACGGGCGCGCCGCTCGTCGCGAGCGATCCGCATCGGCCGCTCACCGCGCCGGCAGTGCGCTACCTCGTCCATCTGCAGGCGCCGGGCTGGAACGTCATCGGCGCCACCTCCCCCTGGCTTCCCGGCGTCGTCATCGGCCACAACGATCGCGTCGCGTGGGGCATGGCGGCGTCGCCCTCCGACACGCAGGACCTCTACATCGAGCCTGCGGCGGCTGTGGTGGAACGGGTCACGGATCCGATTCTCATCAAGGGCAAGGGCAAGCCGTTCGCGTTCGAGCGCCAGTACACCCGCAATGGCGTCGTCATCGGATCCGATCGCGAACGCGGCCTGGTGTTCACGCTGAAGTGGACCGGGTTCGACTCCGGCGCGGCGGGCGAGCTCGGTGCCCTCACGCTCGACCGCGCGGCCAGCCGTGCGGAATTTCGTGACGCGCTGTCGCACTGGAAGATGCCTGTGGTCGACGTCGTCTACGCGGACGCCGCGGGAGTGGGACATCAGCTCGCAGGTGGTCGAGCTGTGGGCGGGCCAGGCCCTTCAGGCCCGGTGGTTGTCGCCGCCAATGAAAGCGTGGCGAGAACCAATCGCCTGACGGAGATGCTCGGCAGCGCCGGGAAATTCAGCGTCAATGATCTGAAGCGCCAACAGCACGACGTCACCGCGTGGGTGGCCCGGCAGCTCGCACCGCGGCTCGGCGCACTCCATTCGACCGATGCGCGAGTCGAAGCGGCACGGCAACAGCTGATGGCCTGGGACAGGCGCGTGACGCCGGACTCGCCGGCGGCCGCCCTGTACGTCGCGTTCGAGCGCATCGTGTGGCGGAAGAGCGCGGAGGCGAGCGTGCCCGCCGCAGTCCTCGACGACTACCTTGGACGTGCGCCGTTTGATCCCGCGATCGTGCTCAAGGCCGGCAACGCGCTGTTGCTTGACGCGCTCGCGCTTGCCGTCCAGCAGACGGCGCTGGGCGCAGCGACAGTGACCTTCAAGCATCCGCTCGCCATTACTCCGGCGGCGCGGCGTCTGTTCAACATCGGTCCGTTCGAGCCGGGCGGCTACGACTCGACAGTGAACGCGAACTTCACGCGAACCGATGTCAACATCGGCGCCTCGTTCCGGCAGATTGCCGACGTCGCGGACTGGGATCGTTCGGTGGCGACGAGCGCGCCGGGTCAGGCGGAGCAGCCCGCCAGCCCGCATTACTCTGATCTCGCGAAGCTGTGGGCCGCCGGTGAGTACTTTCCGCTGTCGTTTTCAGATCGCGCGATTGAAGCGAACGCGGAATCGACGCTTACACTGCGGCCACGATGAGGCAGGGCTAAAGCCCTGCGCTACAACCGTCGTAGCGCAGACCTTTAGGTCTGCCGTGTCATTTCACCTTGTGACAGTGATAGCACCCGAACGCGAACTGCTCGCGGTTGTATTCGTACGTCCGCGTGAAGTCGTAGGCGGGCCGATGAAGGAGGCGGGCCATGCCAGGCATGACGATCTCGCGCATGTAGCCGGCGCGTGAGGCCTTGCCCGGCTCGGCGGCGTAACCGTAGAAGGCGTTTCGCATCTGCGCGTCGATCGGCCCGCCGAAGTTCTCCCAGCCCGCTTCGCGAAGCACGGGTCTCGGCAGCGCCGCGACCGCGGGCATCTGCCAGCCGGTCGTTTCGGCGTCCGGACCGTGACACGTGCGGCACGTCACGTGGTCCGGCGAGCCGGCAATCGGCGCGAGCGCCTGACGCGCCCATGGCATGACATCGCGCCGCATGAACCGCACGATGTCAGCGCGGTCTCGTTTCACCCCGCCCGGATAGATCGCATCGTCAGCGGCATATGAGATCGAGGGGCTCTTGCCGTGCAGCCCCACGATCACCGCGGCCATCGCCGCGATCACGAACGCAATCCCGGTTAACGCTTCGGTTTTGCCCGGCGTCGCGACCCGCGGCTCCCACGCCATCGTCTCGCGCGCCGCGTCGGCATCGAGGCGCGCGCCGGGATCCGTCGCCACGAGCTCGATGAGCGCGGCCAGCTGCGGTCCGCGGCGAATGTGGCGCAGCACGAGGGGCGCATGCCATGGATCTCTCGGACACACCTCGAGGGTGGAGAGGCCGAGTATCCGTTGCAGCGGGGTTTGCGTGCGGTGGACGTCGCCGACGTCGTCGAGCGCAAGCTCGCGCGGCGGAGCGGCGATGCGGAGATCAGAGAGGAAGTAGCGGCGGCTGGACCACAGCCGCCGCTCAAGCGAGCCTTGCACCTGCTATGTCTTCGAGAAATTCACTTTCGGCGCCTGCGTCGCCGCGGGCGGCGCCTCGAAGAACGGATAGTCCTTGAAGCTGAACATCTTCGCCGTGAGGTTGGCCGGGAACTGACGGCGCGACGTGTTGTACTGCTGCACGCGCTCGTTGTAGCGCTGCCGCTCGGTCGCGATCCGGTTTTCGGTGCCCGACAGCTCGTCCATCAGCCCGTTGAACTGCTCGTTGGCTTTCAGGTTGGGGTAGTTCTCGACGACGAGGAGCAGCCGGCCGAGCGCCGATGTCTGCTGATTGGCCGCGGCGATCGTTTCGTCCGGCGATTTCGCGCCGAGCAGCTTCGATCGCGAGTCGGCGATTTCCTTGAACACGCTTTCTTCGTGCGTCGCGTAGCCCTTGACGGTCTCGACCAGATTCGGAATCAGGTCGTTGCGGCGCTGCAGCTGGTTCTGCACCTGGGCCCACTGCGCCTTGACGCCTTCTTCCTGGCTGACGAACGTGTTGTATGAGCAGCCCGTCAGCGGAATCGCGACGAGTCCGAGCACGAGCAACTGCAAGGCAAACCTGCGTGATGTCTTCATAGTCTCCATCCTACCAGCCTGCGCCTCCACCACCACCTCCGCTCCCACCGCCACCAAAGCCTCCAAACCCGCCGCCGAACCCGCCGCCGCCAAACCCGCCACCGCGCCCGCCGCCAAACGGCCCGACGCCGCTCGACCATCGGCTCCAGGGGCTCAGGCCCCACAGCAGCAGACCGGCGCCTGTTCCGCCGCCGCCGATCCGGCTGACGACCAGGATGAGGATGAAGATGATGACGGGGAGGGCAATCGGAAAGTTCGGCCTGCGATCGCGTTCTTCGTCCGCCGGCAGCTGCACGTCCTTCAGCACGACGCCGCGACCCTTGGCGATCCGTCCGACGAGGCGCGCCGTGCCGACGAGGAGGCCCTGGCCGTACCCGCCGCTGCGGAATTCCGGCACCATGTACTGCCGGCTGGTTTCGCCCGCAAACCGGTCGGTGACGAACTCTTCGAGGCCGTAGCCGACTTCGACCCGGACGCGGCGCTCCTTGATCGCCAGCACGATCAGCACGCCGTTGTTCTTGCCCTTCTCACCGATGCCGTTGCCGTGGTTTTCGAACAGCTTGGTCGCGTACTCGCGGATGTCGCCGTAGCCTTCGATGGTCTCCACCGTCGCGACGACGACGACGTCGCCGGTGGCGTCTTTGAGCGCGCGGCTCAGGCGCTCGATGCTCTGGGCGCTCTGCGCGTCGATGACGTGGGCGAAGTCGTTCACGGGCGCCGTGAGCTCAGGGAGATCTGCGGCGATCGCGACAGGGCACAGGGCACAGAGCAAAAGGCAAATCAGGCCTGCCCTTTGCCCCATGCCCTTTGCGCTTTGCGCGATCACTTTGAGTCGCCCCAGGTGTCTACCCGCTTCGTCAGCTGTTGGACCGCGTCAAGGTAGCTGGGGAAGAGTCTGGCGGCTTCTTCGTTGGAAATCTCTTTGACGCCGACGAGCCTGGTGACCTCGTCAGCCCGCGCCGCTTTGCTGTCCAGGCGCCCCATGTTTTCGAGCAGCGACTGCCATGCCGGCGCTGACCGTACGATCAAGACTGACAACGCGTCGTCACGTCCGCGAGCCTCCACGTAGCCCTGGCGCAGATGCAACAGATGGCTGCGCGCCTGCACCTCGCAGGCCCTTCGTAGGTCAGATGGTTCGACGCGCAGGCCGTCGAACGGGTTCCGGCCGGAGACGACGACGTGGTCGGCGAGGATCGCGCTCAGTTCGAAGGGGAAGGCGTCGAGGGACCGTGCGAGCTCGGAGGCGGGCAGAATGAGGGGCGTCGCGAGGCCGTCGTCGTGCCACGCGGCGACACGCTTGGCGCATGCCAGCAGGTCGCCGGCCCCGACCACGTCCACCACCGCGAGCGTATGGGCGAGCAGGGGTTCGTGGTGCCCGTGATGACCCTCGCGGTGGTGGCTGGCCGCCTTGTGGGCGCCGGCGCCGTAGTGGACAAACGATTGCAGGCGGCCGCCAAAGATCTCGCGGAGGTCGCGTTCGAGCGTCTGAAGCGAGGAAGAAGCGTCAGTCATACAAGTATTATTACGGAATGCGTCTAAGGGAGTTGAGCATCGGCTGCTTTGGCGGCGGCACCGGCATGCCGAGCGTGCTGGGCGGCCTCAAGAGCAATCCCTGGCTCCACGTGAACGCCGTCGTCACGATGTTCGACAGCGGCGGCAGTTCGGGCCAGTTGCGCGACGAGCTCGGTGTCCTGCCGCCAGGGGACATTTTGAAATGCGCGCTGGCCTTGTCGAGAAATACGAGGGAAGCGCGGCGTCTGTTGCTCGCGCGACTGCCGACGCTCGAACACGCTCGGCTGGGCGGCCACACCGGCGGCAACCTCCTGCTCTCGATGATGCAGAGCTACAGCGGCGACTTTCTAAGTGCTGTTGACGGCCTGCGGGCGCTGCTCGGTTGCCGCGGCCGCGTCTGGCCGGTGACGGTTGAGAGCGCGCAGCTGTGCGCGGAGTACGGGGACGGATCGATCACGCGCGGCGAAGTGGAAGTCGACGCGGGCCAGTCGTCAGGCCGTCACGTCACGCGCGTGTGGCTCGAGCCGCAGGTGTCGATTCATCCGATCGTCGCGAAGGCGATCGGCGCGTTCGACGCGATCATCATCGGTCCCGGCAGTTTTTATACGAGCCTGATGCCGAACTTTCTCGTCCGCGGGGTGCCGGAGGCGATTGCCGGCACGACCGGCCCCGTCATCTTTGTTGCCAACCTGCTGACCGAAGGCGGAGGCATGGCGGGGTTCACGGCGGCGGATGCCGTCGCGCGAATTGAGGACGCGATTGGCCGGACGGTGGACGTCGTGATGGTGAACACCGCGCGGCCGAAGCCCGAGGTGCTGGATCGCTACGCGCAGGAGCACAAGCGGCCGCTCGAGGCCGGCACGCTGCCGTCGCACTGCGAGCTGGTCGGCGGCGAGTTCTGGACCGGCGACATCGCGCGGCACGACCGGCTGCGGCTGTCGTTTGCGATCTGGAGCGTGTTGTCCCGGCGGCTGCTGGGAAACTGATGTATTCCGCGAGCCGTTGACCGTCACGGCTTCGACCGCCCGACCACTTTCTTCCGTACCGTTTTCTGTCCCTTGGACGCTTTGATCTTCGCGGCTTTCTCGACGATCTCCGCGAGCATCTGGCTGGCTTCGCCGCCCTTGGTCGGACCTTTCGAGATCCAGACGTCCGGCGTGTCGGCCGCGAGAATGTCCTCGAAGTCGCCCTCGCTCTTCACGCTCTTGGGCGCGAACTCCGCGATGTCCACGTCGCCGGCCCATTCGTCGCGGTGCTTGATCAGCAGCCAGTTCCGGCCATCGTCCTTGGCGTTTTTGCCCCAGCCGCGCGTGCGGACCAGAACCCACGACCCCTTGAGCTTGTAGCCGTCGAGTGTGAACTTGAGGTCGCCCTTCTTGAGCGCCGCGTCCACGTCTTCGGCCTCTGGCGTCCAGGTTCCTTCGTCCCAGAGCATCACGATACCGGCGCCGTAGCCTTCGGGGATGACGCCTTCAAAGCTGCCGTACTCGATCGGATGATCTTCGACGTGCATGGCGAGCCGCTTCGTCCCCGGATCAAGCGATGGACCTTTGGGCACGGCCCATGAGAGCAGCACGCCGTGGTGTTCCAGCCGGAAGTCGTAGTGCAGGTGGCTGGCGAGATGTTTCTGGACGCAGAAGAAGAGGGCCTTCGACTTCTTCTGCGGCACCGCCTTGCCCTGGGGCTCAGGCGTCTTCTTGAAGTCGCGCTTCTTACGGTACTCCTCGAGGGCCATACAAACTGGGATCTTAGATCACGCCTCCGCTCGCGCCATCGTCCGCTTGATCTGCGGCGTCAGCAGGCTGAGTGGGACGGCGACGCAGATGAGGATGGCGACAACCATGAAGAAGAAGCGGCTGTGCGGCATGCGCTCCCAGTACGCGCCGATGGACCCTGCCAGATAGCCGCCGAGGCCGAGGCTGGCGAACCAGCCGCCCATCATCAGGCCGCGCAGCCGTGGTGGTGACAGCCGGTTGACGAGCGACATGCCGATCGGGCTGAGCGCGATCTCGCCGAGCGCGATGATCACGTTGGCCGAGACCAGCCACCCCGGCGACACGCGTCCCGTATCGCCGCCGATGAGGCCTGCGTAGGCGAGCCCCGCGAACGCGGCGGCCACGAGGCCCACGCCGAGCAGCATCTTGACCGGAGTGGATGGCTCGGCGTTGCGCCGCTGCAGCCAGACCCAGATCCCGACCAGGACCGGAGACAGAAAGATTACGCCCAGCGACTCGAAGATCTGAAAGCGCTCCGGCGGCCACGACGTCGCCGTGCTGTCGCGTGCCCAGAACGAGAACGTGAAGAACATCTGATAGAACGCGAGCCAGAAAACGAGCGAGATGCCGAAAATCGCCATCAGCGTGATGACGCGCGACCGCGTCTCGCCCGGCGGCAACGCCTTCGCCTCCACCGACGTGTCGTCGATCCGGACGGCAGCCGTTGCGACGTGGCGGTTGAAGGTGATGAAGGTGATGAGCGAGAAGACCATCGCCACGGCGGCCGACATGAACGCCAGGCTCCAGCCGTAGCGCGCGCGCAGCACCGAGACGAAGAGCTGCGCCAGGAACGCGCCGATGTTCACGCCCATGTAATAGATGTTGAAGCCCTGATCGCGCAGCTGTGGTTGATCCCGGTACAGGTTGCCGGCCAGCGTCGAGACGTTGGGCTTCAGGAGGCCGCTTCCGCAGGCGAGCAGGACCAGTCCGGTGTAGAAGAAGGGCAGCGACTCGACGCCAAGCGCGAGATGCCCGAACAGCATCAGGACGCCGCCGACGATGATGGCGCGGTTGAAACCGAGCAGCCGATCCGCGATGAATCCACCCGCAACGGGCACGATGTACACGCCGGCCGTATAGAGCCCGTAGACCTGGCCCGCCTTCGCGATGCTGAAGTGCAGCCGCTCGTTCATGTAGAGCGAGAGGATCGCCACCATCGAGTAGAAGCTGTAGCGTTCCCAGAGTTCCGTGAAGAACAGAACGTAGAGGCCCTTGGGGTGTCTCAGCATGCGGGAGCGAGCTTACAACGACCCGCCGGTGCTGTGACAGAATGTTGAACCGATCCAGACGATGCCTCGCCGCGTGCTGCTCCTGCATACCGCCAGCGACCAGATCCGCAGCTTCGAAGACGCCGCGATGCGTCTCGGCGTGCAGCTCGTGCCGCATCCTGTGCGCGATGTATCAGCCGCGACGGCGTTCGCGAAGTCCGAGGCCATCGACGCGTGCGTGGCCACCGACAGCCGCGCGATCGTGTCCGCCGCCGCGGTCACGCGCACGCTGGGATTGCCCGGACATCCACCCGGCGCCGCCGAGGTGTCGCGCAACAAGCTGTTGACCCACGAGCGGCTGCGCGACAGCGATCTGCTCGTCCCGTGGTTCTTCCCGACCTCCATGTCCGCCGAGCCCGCGTCGCTGGCGGCGATGGTGGAGTTTCCGTGCGTGATCAAGCCGCTTGTGCCGTCCGGCGGACGGGGCGTCAGGCGTGCTGACGATGTGGGGTCGTTTGTCGAGGCGTTCGGCGGCCTGCGCGCGCTGATGGCGTCAGACGCGATGCGCGGCGAGATGGAAGACGACCGCGGCACGGCACTGGTCGAAGGATTTGTGGAGGGCTGGGAGTTCACGCTGGCCGGCGTGATGCATCACGGCGCCCTCAATGCGCTCGCGTTGTTCGACAAACCGGACCTGCTCGAGGGCCCGGCGTTTGAAGACAGCCTGTACGTGACGCCGTCGCTCGCGCCCGAGCCGATGCAGTGGGACCTCCTCGACGCCGTGTCGCGCGCGACCGCGGCGATCGGCCTGCATCACGGCCCGGTGCACGCGGAATGCCGCGTCGGCGATCGCGGCGTCTTCGTGCTCGGCGTGTCGGCGCGACCGCTCGTCGCCGGGTGGGCCAAAGTGCTGCGGTTTCAGAAGGACGGCAAGGGCGCGACGATTGCCTACGAAGAGTTGGTGCTTCGTCACGCGCTGGGGGAATCTCCGGACGGCTGGCGGCGCGAAAAAGAGGCCTCAGGCGCGCGAAAGGCGCCTGGCGCGCAGGCGTTCAGCTACGCGACGGCCGCGTCTCCGGAAGAAGTCGAGCGGATGCTGCGCGACGCCGGCGACGCGAAGTAGCGGTGGTACAATCCCGACATGGCTGACGGTGAACGCAAAGTAATGTGCAAGAAGCTCGGCAAGGAATTGCCGGGACTGGACGCGCCACCGTGGCCGGGCGAGCTCGGTCAGCGCATCTACGACACCATCTCCGCGCCCGCCTGGAAGATGTGGGAAGACCGCATGAAGATGATCCTCAATGAGTACCGCCTCATGCCCTGGCAGAAAGAAGCGCAGGACCTGATGGCGAAGCACATGGAGGAGTTTCTCTTCGGCGACGGCGCAGCCCTCCCGCCCGAGTACGTTCCGCAGCAAGAGCACAAACACTAACGTCCGGCCGAAGCCGGACGCTACGCGGAAGGCAGCGACGCGACCTGCACGCGCGCGTCGTTGAAGCATGCGCCGCCCGCGAGGTCGGTCAGCCTGTCGGGCACGAGCGCCGTCCCGGTCACGCCGTTGCGCGTGCTCCGGCGCCACAGCCCCTTCGGCAGGCTGACGGTGCCCGGCCGGACGCGCGGCTCCACGTCGAGCTCGCAGTGCACCTCGCCGAGGTCGTTGAAGATCCTCACGAGATCGCCGTCCGCCAGCCCCCGCGCCTGCGCATCCTCAGGATGCATGACCAGCTTGACGTCAGGGCGAGGCAGCTGCCCCAGCGTCGAATTGATCGTGCGTTCGCTCGACGGCGAGATCAACGCGAGCGGATATTTGTCCGTCGCCGGATCCGGCTGGAACGCATAGAGCCCCATCGGCGCCTCCGCGTCGAACTCGGCGGGGAACAGCTCATGGTGTTCACGGATCCCCGGCGGTTCGAACGGATCGTCGCGAACCTGGTGGGCAACGCGCTAGAACATGGCGGGCCTGGCGTCCGGGTCCTGGCCGCGAAGAACGGGGTCCACGCCCT
>Ga0209488_10004994_pt1 | contig 10253 bp, 6 predicted proteins | sample Rivendell_Oct201_8_FD_188349 | JGI IMG/M metagenome (GOLD analysis project Ga0209488, IMG submission 188349) | Vadose zone soil microbial communities from the Eel River Critical Zone Observatory, Northern California, USA -... | ecosystem: Environmental > Terrestrial > Soil > Vadose zone >... | reverse complement strand
GCAGCCGAAATCCCGAGTGCAGCGAGGGATCTCTTAGCATGGGACGCATCCACGTTCTCTCCGAAACCGTCGCCAATAAGATCGCTGCTGGCGAGGTTGTGGAGCGTCCCGCCTCAGTCGTGAAAGAGTTGCTCGAGAACTCGCTCGACGCGGCCTCTACACGCATCAAGATCAGCGTCGAGGCGGGCGGCAAGAGACTGATTCAGATCACCGACAACGGATGCGGCATGGTTCGCGACGACGCCATGCTCGCGTTCGAACGGCACGCGACCTCCAAACTCAAAGACGCCGAAGACCTGTTGAGTGTTGCTACCCTGGGATTTCGCGGAGAGGCCTTGCCCTCCATCGCATCGGTATCGCGGCTGCGCCTGGAGACGCGCGCAGCCGAAGAACAGGCAGGAACGGTAGTCGAAATCAATGGCGGCAAAATCGCGCGCGTGGAAGAGGCCGGACTGCCGCTTGGCACTTCGATCACCGTCCGCGATCTGTTTTTCAATACGCCCGCGCGCAAGAAATTCCTGAAGGCAGAATCCACCGAGCTGTCGCATATTGCGTCGCTAGTAACGCACTATGCTCTGGCCCATCCGGACAAGCATTTCGAGTTGCACTCGGCGACCAACGCCGTGCTGGTTGCGCCTCCGGTCGCGGGATATGGAGAGCGGGTATACCAGGTCTTTGGCAAGGAGACGCTGGACCAATTGATTCCCGTGGCGGCGATGCAGCCGCTCGAACGCGTCGGATTGCCGCAGCCTCCACCCTGGCGACGCGATGCGGAAGAAGTGCTTGAACCGAAAGATCCCGGCGAGATGCGCCTCCACGGCTTTGTTTCGAAGCCCGAGATCCAGAAGCTGAATCGCAATTCAATCTTTGTGTTTGTCAACGGACGCCTGATTCGCGATCGCACCGTGCAGCACGGGCTGACCGAAGCGTACCGCAACATCCTGCCGCCCACGGTTTTTCCGGTGGTACTTCTATTTCTGGAGTTGCCCTCTGCCGAGGTGGATGTGAACGTGCATCCTTCGAAGACGGAAGTCCGTTTCCGCCAGCAGACGGTAATGCACGATTTTGTCCGCGATTCCGTTCGTGCGGCGCTCATGAAGGCGCGCCCCGTGCCGCAGTTCACCACGGAAATTCGTGCGCATGCAACTGCAAGTCCGTCGCTCACGCCGGGCGCGCGTCCGGAGTGGGAACCTTCGTCCAATGTGGCTGTCGGCATGGCGCAGCCGGCCGTATGGGGATCGCCGGACGCTATCGCATTGGGAGGGATTGCAGCGAATGGAGGATTTGCTCTGCAAGCTCCCGCGCAGCCTTCAGTTTCGGAAAGATTCCATTTCGAAGGCGGCATTGCCGTCGAGGCCAACGCAGCGTTGCCAGTAGCCCGCGGGCTCGAATTGATTCCGGGCCAATTAATTCAGGACAGAATTCCAGACCATGGCTGCGCTCCTGCGCTCGACACGAACGACGAGGATCCAACTTTAGCCTCGCTCGGTAATCTCAAGCCTCTGGGACAGATTCGCAACTCATTCATTCTTGCTGTGAACGAAGACGGGCTGTGGATCGTGGATCAGCATGTCGCTCACGAGCGCGTTCTGTTCGAGCGCGTTCTGAAGCAGCGGGCGATTCGTAAGGTGGAAAGTCAGCGGTTGCTGATGCCGATCGTTCTCGAGCTGTCCCCCGCGCAGCAGGCAGTGTTCGCGGAGATTTCCGACGAGTTGCAACACAACGGTTTCGAAGCCGAGCCCTTCGGCGCGCGCAGCGTGGCGGTGAAAGTCGCGCCGGCAGGAGTCGACGCCTCCTCCGTCGAGCACATGCTGCACGATTTACTCGACCAGTTCTCGCGCGAAGAGCAGTCGCTGAATCTGGAGAAGATCCGGTCCTCGATCGCGGCCTCGATCGCGTGTCACGCGGCCATCAAAGTCAACATGCCGCTGGAGCAGAACAAAATGGAATGGCTGCTGGCGGAACTGGCGAAAACTGAACATCCCATGTCCTGCCCGCACGGCCGTCCCGTGGTACTGCGGTATTCTGTAAAGGACATTCAGAAGGCGTTTAAGAGAATCTAGACCCGGACCTCGGACTTCAGACCCCAGACCTCGGCTAAGAGCCGACGGTGGCTACCTGGGGTTCGCTGCGACACTGGCGACGAACGAGAGTAAACGAAGTTCAGGCTTTTGCTGAAGTCTGAAGTCCGAGGTCCGACGTCTGCTTTTTATGACCGATCAAGAGTTGCAACAAATGCGGCGCGAAAAGTGGCGGCTGGATGGCAAGCCTATCCGGACGATCGAGCAGGCGCGCTCTTTTGTGGAGACCGTTGGATTCTGCCTGATGTTCCCCGTGCGTCCGACCGTCCCCGTGCCGACTTTTATCGGCGCGTTTGTCGGCTCCGACGACCGCCTTCCCACCTGGCAGCACGCCTACTCCGATCCGCGCGCCACAGAGTCCACCGAACTGATGGTCCGACTGTTGCGCGAGCGAGCTGCGTTTGAGGCGAACCTCCTCGAGAACAATTCATTCCTATTGGCCGCATCGGTGTTCCCTTATTTCTACGCGTTGGTGGGCGAACGAAATCCTAAGCTGGCGCCAAAGCCAGGATCGCGATCTCCTTACTCTGCGCTGGCCTGTGACGCATTCGAGTTGATCCGGCGCGACGGGCCCATCTCAAAACAGAAAATGCAGGAAGTGCTGGGCGGCAGCGTATCGTTTGCGGCGCTCGACAAGGCTCTCGGCGAGCTGTGGTCAAAGCTGCGCATCACCCGCGTCGACTACAAGGCCAGTGAGGGCTCGGTCTGGGATGTTCTCTACCGCTGGGCCCCCGAAGCCGTGAAAGAGGGCGTGGGATTGTCGGTGCAGGAGGCCCTCACCGCGCTGCTCTCGAAATATCTGGACTGCGTGATCGCAGCCGAGCAATCGGAACTGGAAAGCTTCTTTGGAAACTTCGTCGCCCGTTCGAAGGTGAAGGAAGCCGTGAATGCCCTCCTGGCCGCGCGGGAGTTGAGCTTCGTGCATGTGGGCGGGCGGTCAATGGTTCAGATTACGCCGGAGAAGATAGTTGAGACTGCTCCGCGAAGACTGGCCACCCCAAGGCGATGACGGTTCTCTCTCCGTGTACAATCGTCTACTCCTGCGATGACCGACCACTCTCACCCCGCCGACTCTCCACGAAAATTAACCATTGCCATCGACGGCCCGGCCGGTGCGGGGAAGAGCACCATTGCGTCTCGGCTGGCGCGAAAACTCGGGTACGTGAACCTGGAAAGCGGCGCCATGTACCGCGCCCTCGCGCTGAAGGCGATCGACCGGGATACGTCCTTTGACGACGAAGCCGCGCTGCTGAAGCTGGCGGAGAATTCGCGCATCCAGCTTGAGCCTACCCTCGGCGGCAATCGCACGCTGCTCGATGGGCGCGACGTCTCTTCGCGCATCCGTGAGCGGGACGTGACCGAAGGGGCGTCCCGCGTTTCAGTGCATCCGGGCGTGCGCGAATGGATGGTTGCGCGCCAGCGCGAGATGGGCGCGGGCGGCGGTATCGTAATGGAAGGCCGCGACATTGGCACGAAAGTTTTCCCCGACGCCGATCTTAAGATATTTCTCGATGCTGACCCCGTGATCCGCGAACAACGGCGGATGCAGCAGCAGAAGAGCAGGGGGGAGATGACCGCCAGCCTGGCCGCAGATTTGCGCGAGCGTGACCGCCGCGATCGTACAAGAGCCGCGTCTCCGCTCGAGGCCGCCGCGGATGCGATTGTCATCGACTCAACGAAGTTGAGCGAAGCTGAGGTACTGGCCCGGCTTGAAGAATTAGTGAACGCGAAATTGAATCATTGAGAGCGGATGGGCCCAGCCCCCAACGTGTACTATTCAGTTTTCGGTTGGCTCCACTTCGTTCTTCGGCGCGCGCAATGCTTTCCCACTCTTAGGCGCTGCTGGAGGCTCAGGCGGCCTCGGCTCACCGATTGCCGCTTTGCGGATCTCGATTCCACCGTGTTCGTTGTTGAGCACAATGTGTGAGGACGCGTTGCCCACCGTACCCGACGCACTGGCCTGACGATCGCTGTTTTCCACTTTCAGTTCCCCGAAGTCTGACTGAATCTCGCCGTCCCGTGTGCGCGCATCGATGCGGAACCCCGACTTCTCGGACACGCGCAACCGGATGTCCCCCTTGCGATTGTCGATCTGCACGTTGCCCAGCGAACGCATCGTGACTTCGACGCCGCCATTTTCGTCTTTCAATCGCACGTCGCCGGCAACGCCTTCCAGCCGGATCTCCTTCGAGCGAGTTGTCAGGCGCACCGGTCCCGTCAGATTATCGGCATGCAGATCGTCGGAGTTCAGGTCAAGCTCGCCGTCAATCTTCGAGAACTCCATATCCGTTCGCGAAGATTTGAAAGTTACCGTCCTGCCGATGCGCGCCAGCTTCACACTCTCCTGGAATTCGCCATCGAGTTGTACAGCGCCCTTAACGTCGCTGACCGAGACTTCATTCAGCCGTCCTTCAACGTGCACGTCTCCCGTGATCTGCTCGATCTTCGCCGAGCCTTTCTGGAGACTCACCTTCACGTTCCCCTTCACCTCTTCCACCGACACGTCGCCGCGCTGGTCAGAGATTTCAATGTCCGCGTCGCGGCCGGCAACCGTGGCGTCACCGTGGCGCGACACAATTGTGATCGCGGCTTTCCGCGGAAGAGAAATGTCGAAGTCGGTGAGCACGGGATGGTCGCCTGCACCCTCAGTCTTGGCGTCCAGCGTAACCAGCCCGCCAATCGTGGTTAGAGTGGGCTTTGTCTGTTCGTTGTATTTGGTCGCATCGTCCTGGTTCGACGCGCCAATGCGCTTGCGAACGACCACGGTGATCTTGTTGTCGTCCGAGGCGTGTACGCTGACCGCGCCGTGATTGTCGATCACTTTAAGGCTGGCGCTGGCAGGGAAGTCCTGCTCCAGATGGTCGTCGAAATTGAAGGACTCACCGAAAATGCTATTGAGGTCGTCATCGTTAATGTTGATTTGATCGCGGATGCCAGACCAGTTGAAGCGCGCCGCCTGGGTCGCAATTAACCCGAAGAAAACAATAATTACGACCAGAAATATTCCAGCGGCGCCAATCCCGGGGGCTGGCGCTCCTTCCCGCTGCGCTTGCTGATACTCGATCAGCTTGATCACGCCCCACAAGATCAGGAGTACGGGCCAATAGTGTGCGAACCAACTTCCCAGCCGCATCCATGACAGCAGGTGCAGGTTGCCCAGAAGGAACACGATGCCGACAACGATCAGGACAAACGGTCCCGAGAAAGAGCGGCGTCGCCTGCGTGGAGTTGGTGTGATCACTGGGTTAGCCACGGTTCACCTCCTCCGGTGAGGTTCCTGACGACGCAGTTCCCGACGGCGTGGCCGGCGGTGGGGCACTGGGCGGAGTCTGCGCGACCAGCGGACCAACATGGCCATCGGACGAAGCCTTGCTTTGCAACAGTTTAACCACGCCGATTACGAGCAGAATCGCAGGCCACGTTTGCCCAAAGCCGACACGTCCCGTCTGCTCCAGAAGGAACAAGACGCCCAGAGTCACCAGGATCGAAGGTCCCATCAGTCTGCTGGTGCGGCACTGTTCGCAGATGCACGGTGGACGATAAGTCCCCAGCAGCCCCCAGTGTTTGGCAAACAGCCACACGCCGAAAAAGATCAGGATAAGAGGCCAGTAGCGATGGAGGCTGAAGTCAAAGACCGTGTTCAGTAAAAAGAGAATCCCGAGTCCGATCAGAATGACCGCGCCCGCAGGGACCTGAGTCGATCCAGTTGTGGGTTGGGATTTTTCACCGATGCCGAATACCTGCGCCAAGCCAAACGGGTCCGGTGCAGGCTCTCCAAGCTGGATTGCTTTAGCGGTGCGCACCGCGTCGATGATCTGGTAGACGTAGAAAAACGCCATACCAATGCTGATCATCGTAATCACGTACCAGGGCAAATCAGAGCCCGCGCCGATAATCATCAGGACGGCAATGACGAGATGGGTCAACCCTTTGGAATACTGACCGGTGTACACCGCGCCCACACCAAAAGGAAAGAAGCCGGCAAGAATTCCGGCGACCGCAGGATTTGGTCCGGATGACGGTCCGGGTGCAACCTTCACCCCGAGCCCTTGATCTTTGAATTGTTGATAGCCGGATTGCGGCGCTGTCTGTGGCGGCACGAAGCCGGGCACAGGCGGCGCTGTACCTTCCATCCTTGCTGCCAGACAAGCTTCGCAATAGATCACTCCGCGCACGTCGCGGGTGCAATTGCCGCACAGCGGCTTGCCGCACGTGCGGCAGAACGCCACTGCGGCAATATCGTTGTGAGTGGCGCAGTTCATACGAACCTCCTGTACGTGGTCACCGACACTACAGGCAGATCGCTAATAGATGGACCCAGTGGAACGCTGGCCAATACTACACGGCTATCAAATTGGCTGTAGTTGCGCTCCTGCTTCTGCTCGGGCTGTTCAGTTGTGTCGTTCCTCCGGTCTTTCTGTTTGGCCGGTCCTGTTCTATCCAGGCCGGGTTCGGCGGGCGTGACGTTTCGCTTCAGTTCACGCACGCGCGACTCGACCTCGTAGACGAACCGGATATTCTCGTAGTAACGGACCACCCTCGCCTGGGTGCTGTAATACGTATGCCGTATGACAGCCGGCCGCAAACTCACCTGACGCAAGTCGGAGGGTTTCACTCCGGCCACGCTCAACGCCACAGACAGCGAGAAGAAGGCCATGCCGAACGACATGGCAAATCTTGGTTGCCGTACCGTGGCCCAGATGGGCTCGACCATCCCTGCGGCCCAGGCCTGCGTCTTCTCCCACCATGAAACATGTGGCTGGGTTGAAGCAACAGGGGCTCGCAGGCGATCCGATGCGATTCCCGTCGTCGATGCCAGAATGTTCTCGACCAAGCCGGCTGCAGGCTCCACGTCCGTGAGTTGTTTCAGCCAGTTGCGGCCCGCCTCAGCGTCGGCGAACAGCGGCCCGCATGCGGAACAAGTCTGCGCATGAGCCTGGAACCGGTCGAGTTTTCCTCCTGTCAGGACGCCGTCAAGCGCGTCCGTGAGCAGGACATCAAACTCGTGACACTGCATTCCATTGCTGGTCTGGTCTGGCATCACATCACCTGCCTATAGGTACGTTGTAGCAGGCGCGCAAGTTCCGCCCGCCCACGATTTATTCGAGATTTCACAGTGCCCTCCGGTACCTTCAAAACGGTTGCGATTTCGCGATAGTCCATATCCTGTAAGTCCCTTAGAATCACTGCCTCCCGCAGTTCCGGCGACAGCTTTGCCAAGGCCGCATGAACCACTTCCCCCACTTCGCGGCTGCCTACATGCGCGTCCGGGGGCGCAGATTGGTCCTGAATTTGCTCACTGAGCGGCTGCGCATCTTCGTGGTCGGACGCTGCCCCGTCGAGCGAATCGGTCACCCGGTCCTGCTTCGTCTTGCGGAAGTGATCGACCAGTAGGTTGCGCGTAATCGTGGTGACCCAGGTGACGAAAGCGCCTTTCGAAGAGTCGTAACTCGAAAGCGTGCGATACATCTTAATGAAGACCTCTTGAGTGAGGTCCTCGGCGTTATCTCCCGATCCTGCGAAACGATAGCAGATGTTATAGATACGCCGATTATAGGTCCTGACGATTTCTTCCCAGGCGGCGGCATCGCCGGCAACACAGCGGCGCACAAGCATCGCAACGACCTGGACGTCTTCCAACTTGCACTCCCCGGAAATGCTGCTGACTGGGCCTGAAAAACCAATCCTGGAATTGTTAGCTTGGTGAGGCCAACACCAAAAAAACTATTCCCGAGCTCCTACTCCACAAGACAATACGTGGATGTGCAGCCCAAAGTTCGCCATTGCAAGTTTATGTAAGAGAGGGAATTGTAGCAGCGAGTTCAGCACGCATTCCTGCGCCATTGGCCAAGTGCATCCATGATGTTTCTTGTCAGCCCGGACGCATGGTTTCATTGCCTCAATTCGCGGTTGGAGAACTTAGCTATGAGCTATTGCCTGCTGGAAACTTTAACCAACCAAATGGCGTCCCCGCAAAGCGTAAGAGTCTTGCTATGACCGAATCTGGCCCATCCTCCCTAGCCCGTATCTGGCGGTTCGAGAAATCAGGAAGTTATTAACTCTTTAGGGTATTCGGGGTATCTACGAGGCCAACGTTAAGCGCATCATACCTAAGACGATAAGACCCACCGTGCTACCTCGTCTGGGGAAGAAACTAAAAGTCAGGAATCGTGTTTAAAGAAGTTGAGGGGTGTGAGCAGGGCTAAACGGGAATCCCGAGCGACTCGGCATTTCCAACTTGGATGTCCGGAGATGACTTCACTTATGACAAACACACACAAGGCAATGCGTTGGATGAGCACACTGCTCGCGGTCGCGCTCCTTGGCACTACGTTCTCGCTGCGAGTGGCAGCGCAGGATCAACAATATCAGCAAGATGATCCTCCTGGACGTGTCGCACGCCTTGGCCACATGGAAGGTTCGATTTCATTTCAGCCGGCCGGCGAGTCAGAATGGGTGCAAGCGGTCTCCAACCGCCCCTTGACTACGGGCGACAAGATCTGGGCGGACAGGGACTCGCGCGCCGAGCTGCAGTTGGGAGCGGCCTCGATCCGTCTGAATAGCAACACTGGTTTTTCCTTTCTCAATCTGGACGACCGTACCGTGCAAATCCAGCTCAGTGCCGGCGCCATCAATATTCGTGTTCGTCATTTGAGCCGCGACGATGTCTTCGAGATCGACACGCCCAACCAGGCTTTTACCATCTTCCAGCCTGGACGCTACCGGATCGAGTCCAGTGAGGACGGAAACAATACTGTCGTCAGCGTGCGCGAAGGAGAAGGAGAATCGACCGGCAACGGGCAGAGCTACACGCTCCATGCCGGCCAGCGTGTCACCTTCAGTGGTACGAATTCGTTGAATGCGGATTTTGGGGATCTCGGTCCTCCCGACCAGTTCGATAACTGGAGCTACGGACGCGACCGCCGTTATGAAGACTCGCGTTCCTCGAGATATGTCTCGCACGACGTCGTCGGTTACGAAGACTTGGATGACAACGGGGACTGGCGCCCCAATTCAAGCTATGGCAACGTGTGGTACCCGCACGTTGCCGCAGGCTGGGCTCCGTATCGCGAGGGCCACTGGGCCTGGATTGATCCCTGGGGATGGACCTGGGTCGACGATGAGCCCTGGGGCTACGCTCCGTTTCACTACGGCCGCTGGATGGCTATCGAAGGCCGCTGGGGTTGGATTCCAGGACCGGTGGAAGTTGCCCCTGTTTATGCGCCCGCCCTCGTGGTCTTTGTAGGCGGAGGTAGGGTCGCGTTTGGCGAGAACGTTGCGTGGTTCCCGCTGGGTCCACGTGAAGTTTACGTTCCCTCTTACCAGGTGAGCCGTGAGTACGTGAACCGCGTCAACGTCAGCAACACCACGGTCAATCAGACGACGGTCACCAACGTGTACAACACGACCATCGTCAACAACAATACGACGATCACGAACGTAAATTATGTGAATCGCAATGTGAACGGCGCGGTGACGGCGGTTCCGCAACATACCTTTGCAACTGCGCAGCCGGTCGCGCGGGCTGCGGTTCCAGTGAACGCACGCCAGTTAGCGTCTGCTACTGTGGCTTCGAGAGCGGCCGTACCTCCGGCGCGCGAGGCTGTATTGGGAGCGCACGCACAAACTGCAAACAGAGTCGCTGCTCCCCCTGCGGCAGTGAGTAACCGTCAAGTAATCGCTAAGACGGCACCGCCGCCGCCACCGCCGGCTTTCGCGGCCCGGCAGCAGCAGTTGGCGGCGCATCCAGGTCAACCTCTGCCTCGTCAGGAGATGCGGAGAATGGCTCCCGAACATCCGGTTGGGAATCAGCCTCCAGTAAGAGTCGTGGCCGGAGGCAGGCCCGCGGCGCCAAACGCGAACCGTCCGGGGAACCAGCCGTCCAATACCCCGGCGAACCAACCCAACAATCAGCCGGCGAATCGTCCGGGGAATCAGCCTGCGCCGAATAATCGGCCGGAGCCAAACCGCCCCGAGCCGAATCGTCCGCAGCCGAACCAGCCCGCTCCGAACAATCGCGCCGAACCAAATCGTCCGCAGCCAACTCCAGCAGCGCCTAACAACCGGCCAGCGGAACCTCCGGCACGAAACGATCGTCCGACTGCGGCGCAGCCGAACAATCGTCCAGAACCGAATCAGCCGTCGCCGAATAATCGTCCCGAGCCGAATCGT
>Ga0209488_10004993_pt1 | contig 10255 bp, 12 predicted proteins | sample Rivendell_Oct201_8_FD_188349 | JGI IMG/M metagenome (GOLD analysis project Ga0209488, IMG submission 188349) | Vadose zone soil microbial communities from the Eel River Critical Zone Observatory, Northern California, USA -... | ecosystem: Environmental > Terrestrial > Soil > Vadose zone >... | reverse complement strand
CCGTGTTGCGTATGGTCCACTTTGCTTACATGCCGTCGCCAATACCCCGGCAGGTCTGACGGAACTTGTTCGCTCGTACCGTTCCACCAGCTTCGGCCTTCCCACGAAACCGGGGCGGGTCGGCTCCTGCATTAGTCTTTTCGAGGCCTGCTCAGCGTTTACTCACGTTACGGCCTGCACGCTCGCCAAGTCGCCTAGCGACTCTCTGCACCAGAGGCTTCAGCAGTTTCGTTGCCTCCACTGCTGCTCTGATTGCTACCGGGTGGAGCGAACCAGTTCCCGGGCGGGTTTACTCCCGCTGTGGACCACCGCCTTTTCACGGCGCACCCGGTTACTCGACCAGCATTCGCGAGAAGTATCAGGCCTATCTTCTCAACGAAGTGACTCTGGAGATCGGCGAACAGACCTTGAAGCCCGGCGCTTACGGGTTCGGGTTCCTGGGAGGCGGCAAGTTTGTGGTGATGGACATCGGAGCCAATGATGTTTTGAATGGGACTTCGCAGCGGGATGCCGAATTAAAGCGGCCGGTTCCGCTGCAAGTCGTCGCGTCTTCGACCGCAGGCAGCTACCGGATGTACGCGGGCCGCGATTATTTCGAATTCCGCCGCGCTCATTGAAGGCGGCGGAGTGTCACGTCTGAGTCCCCTTAGTGCTTCAAGCAGATTTCGAGCGCATAAGAATCGCGCCGGTTTCTTTTCCTTTGCATCCCATTGCGGCGCGTCATAGGATGCAGCCCACAGATCCCACCAACTTTCGCAAAGAGGAGTCCAGCCATGCATTTCCATAACATCAATCTGCTAGCCGTGTTGGTTGCCGCCGTCTCCACGATGGTAGTCGGATTTCTGTGGTACTCCCCTTCGCTTTTCGCGAAACCCTGGATGAAAGAGATGGGCTACGACCCCAACGACAAAGCCAGGATGGAGGAAATGAAGAAAAGCGCCGGCCCGGCCTATAGCGGCTCCTTCTTAGCCAGCCTAATCTCTGCTTTCATACTGGCACTTTTCCTGCACGAGATGCGCGTGCAGAGCCTGCATATCGGCCTGTTGGTTGGGTTCCACGCTTGGCTGGGCTTCGTGGCCACTGTGCAGTTCACCTCGGCGCTGTTCACAAAGCAAAGCATGAAGCTCTTCGGGATCCATACCGGCTACCAGCTGGTGTGCTATCTCGCCATGGCCGCAATCCTCACCGGCTGGACTTAAGCGGTGAAGTTTCGCTGCAATTGAGGTGTCTTGCAGTGCGGGAATCGGTGGACGGCGTCCAGTCTGGGGGTCATCGAGCCCTCGTTCCCGTTTCGGGGACCCCTCGCTTGTCGTCCCCAGAGGAGTATTGCCAAATAGGGAACAAGGGACGACAAGGTTCTTGAACTCCTAGTACCACCGCCACATCATAGTCCTTGTGCCCAAGGCACATTCTAGGAGGGAAGATGCGTAAACTGTTCATTCTAGTGGGGCTTATCCTGTTGGTTGCGGGATCAGCGGCAGCCCAGGATTATCCCAAGGCCGAGATTTTTGGTGGTTATCAGTTCATCCGGTTCAATCCGGGCGGTGGCGCAACAGGGTCCAACTGCCAGGGTGGAGCAGGCTCGGTTGCGGGAAACCTCAATCACTGGTTCGGGGTGGTCGGCGATTTTGGTGCTTGCAAGGTGACTGGCTTGCCTTCAGGATCAAGCGCCCATCTCGTGAACTACTTGTTTGGTCCCAAGTTGACGTACCGCTCGCATGGTAGGTTGTCTCCGTTCGCTCAGGTGCTGTTCGGGGGGGAACGTATCAGTGCCAGTGCCACCGGTTTCGGCTCCACTTCGGATAGTTCCTTCGCGATGGCCTTCGGCGGCGGCGCCGATTACGAAATGACCAACCATGTCGCCATTCGTTTGATACAAGCAGAATACTTGTACACGAAGTTCGGCGGCACGCACCAGAACAACGGACGAATCTCGGCGGGCATCGTTTACCGCTGGGGCAAGTAAACCACACCTTCGGGAGAAGGGCTCCGCAACAACCCGGGGCCCTTCCTCCGATTCCAACTTCCACACGAGCAGTGTCCTTGCCTCCAAATCCCCGTCTTTGGTTCAAATTTTTGCCGTAAACTCTTCGGCATGAATGTCGATTGGCTGCGCGAACTATGCCTCTCGTTTCCCGGCGCGACCGAGCAGATTCAGTGGGGATACGATTTGGTATTCAAGGTCGGCGGGAAGATGTTCGCGGTCACCCCGCTCGAACCTGCTCCGGTTTATCTCTCTTTCAAGGCTTCACCGGAGAACTTTGCCGAACTAACAGAGCGGCCCCATGTCATTCCCGCCCCGTACCTGGCCCGCGCGCAATGGGTTGCGCTGGAAACCAGAGACGCCGTGCCGCGCAATGAACTCGCCGGCCTGTTGCGCGAATCGTACGAACTGGTTGCCGCAAAACTTCCAAAGAAACTCCGCGAGTCTTTGTCCAGCTCCAAGCTCCTCCAATCTAAGCCCTCCAGGCGCAAGCCAGCGCGCAAGAAAGCGTCGAAGAGGAAACACCGGCCTAGCCGCTGAGTTTCGGAGAGGATATACTCACTGAGTTTCTCTCCATTCGAATGAGACAGGCATTCCGTCGAGGTGGCTCGTGTTCGGACGCATTTCGTTACTCACGGCTTCGGCAATTCTTATGACGTCATCCCCTTTCAGCGAAGCAAACTCCACGCCCTCAGCTCGGGGCCTTCTCGTCGTAGCGAACCAGATGGAGCACACGCTCCTTATCGTGGATCCCGAGAGCCGCCGCGAACTCGCGAAAGTGGTCGTTGGCGTGAATGGCCACGAAGTCATCGTATCGAAGGACGGCCGCTTCGCGTACGTTCCGATCTATGGGAACTCCGGAGTCGGGAGGCCCGGCACGGATGGAAGCACGATTGACGTCATTGATTTGCAGGATCACAAGCTCGTCGGCACCATTGATCTTGGCAAAGGGCTTCGGCCGCACCGCGCCGAATTTGGACCGGACGGCTTGCTGTATGTCACCGCAGAACTTGCCAACGCGGTAGACGTCATCGATCCTTCCACGCGGAAAGTGCTCGCGGAAATTCCTACCGGCCAGGCACAATCGCACATGCTGGTTCTTTCTCCTGACGGCCGCCGCGGCTACACCGCCAACGTGGGTGCCGGGAGCGTTAGCGTTCTCGATCTTGCGAAACGCAGCCTGATAACTACGATTCCTGTCGCGAAGAAGGTTCAGCGCATCTCCATGTCTCCCGACGGGCTGAGCGTGTTCACCCACGATCAGGACGCGCCTCGGATTGCGGTCATCGACACGGCCACGAACAAGATTGCGAAATGGATCGAACTGCCGAGTCCAGCCTACGCCTCGGAGGCAACTCCTGATGGCCGCTGGCTGCTGGCCCTCGGCATGGTGGCTAATCGCCTCTTCGTCGTCGATTTGCAGACCTTGAAGGCGGTGCGATCGCTGGAGGTTCCGACCAGATCGTCGGAGATTTTGATTCGCCCGGGCGGGGAAATTGCCTACATCAGCGGAACCGGCGCGGGGAAGATCGCGGTTCTCGACCTGCGCACCTGGGAAATGCAACAGCCCATCGAACTCACTCCTGGCGTCGATGGGCTCGCCTGGATTCCCGCGACGAACGGAAAGTGAGCGGAATTCGAATCGAAAGAAACAGCGGCCCGCAGCAGTTTTCGAACACTCTCTTATTTCTCGCCGAGATGCTCCTCGGGAACATCATCTTCGGGCACTTCGTGGGTTTTCACTTCGCCCTCGTCCGCATCACCGGCGTCTTCCACGCCCTTGACTAATTCAGCCTCAAACGCGTTTCCTTCCTCGAGCAATTCTTCCACGCTTTCGGAAGCCGCTCCCGCGATCCCGGACAATCCCTGCAAATCACCGGACTGCCCAGCCGACCGCGCTCCCAGGCCCTTGGGCTCGAACACCACACTCCCGATGTCTTCGCTCTTTCCCCGGACTCTCTTCTTGCTCCGCGCCGCCTTTTTTCGCAAAGGCTTTCTTTTCGGCGCAGTCTTCTTTTTCGCCGGCTTTTTCCTGGGGGCAGCCTTCTTGCCCACAGCTTTTCTCTTTGCTTTCTTCTTACTCCTCTTTTTGGTGGCCATACGCGGAGTCTACCACTTTCCTTCCCGCCCGGTTACCCGAAGCACGCATCGCTGAATTTTTCCACTGCGTGCTGCACAGGTTCACTTCTCACCGGCCTCGAGATCCACGAATTCCAGGTTCCACGGTTCTTGCGCGACGTTCAGCCGCGCCACGCTTACGGGCAGTTGAAACCTGCGTGGGCCGGCGCTTCCGGGGTTGATGTACAAGACGCCGTCGCGCTCGATCTTTCCGGGCTTATGGGAATGACCGCTCACGACCAGTCGAAACCCAGCGGCGGCCGGATTCAAATGCAGGGCGTTCACATCGTGCAACACGTAGATCAACACCGCGCCGGCTTCCGCAACCGTCGTCAATGGCAGTGCCCTGGCCCACTTTTGCGTATCCACATTTCCACGCACGGCCACGACCGGAGCCAGTTTTCTCAGCTCCTCCAGAATCTTGGCATCCCCGACGTCTCCGGCATGAATGATCAACTCCGACCCGCGCAGCGCCTCCACCGCTTCACGGCGCAGCAATCCGTGCGTATCGGAAATGAGTCCAAGACGATAGGGATTGTCCGCCACGCACAAATCCTAAAGCAAGGCTCCTGTGCGATGCACCTAAACTTTGGATGTTTGGAGTTTTAGTTGTTGCAGGCTAGGCAGAAACCTTGGTGGGACCCACGCGGCGAAGCGGCTTCGAGCCTGGAATTGGGAATTGCATGTGCCAGAAATTGGTTTCCGGAGAGACGAACTCCACACCGATATATTGCTTGCCGTCGCGTGCGCGGTGAATCGAAACCACGCGGCACTCCATGGATTGAGTGGTATTGTCGTTTACAAGAATGACCGTTTGTCCCACCAACACGATCTCTTCCAGCGGAAACAGCGCTCCGTGCCGGTTCACCGACTGAGAATTCGTCTGTGCGCTGAACTTCTCGCCGTTGTCTCTTTTCCCATGGACCGTCAGGGGAACCGTCAAAGCTACCCGAAGCGTCCGCCGCCGTTCCTTGCACCGAAAATGTAGTAAAGACATTTCGACCGGGACCTCAAACTTGATTTCTATAGCTGCTGGCCTTGGACTTACTTCCGAGCAGCGGGCCTCGCCATGCTATTTCGCGTCAGCAGGGTGCCGAAGCGAAAGAACAATAGAATAGAGGTGATTAGCACGAACCTTGCCCACACAGCCCCAAGGTTGACTTCTGGACCCTCCAAGCGCAATGGCTGGACGGTACCATAAAACGCCTTTCCAAAACAGTACCCCTGTACTTCCCCTTTTTGGCATCGACAACCAGTTACGGCAAAGAGCATGTCGGGAGCCAGCACACTGTCCAAGTATCGGTTAGCTCCTTACCTGCACTCCTCGAGGAACGACTCAGTCCCGGCTCGTATCCCTCTCATTATCCAGTATTTGTGTAGACTTTTGGCGTGTTTCCCAGGGACCAGGCGGATCCACACACGGCGGGAGAACTTTTTCCCAGCTTGCCTGTGGAAAAAAAATTCGCGCTTTTCTCCACTATCCTGTCCTTTCAGGCTTCCAGCCCCCTGTAGTGTCCGAAGGTGTCCTTCCGTTTCAATGCAGAGGATCTTGGTGCCGCGCCGGGAGCACTGTCTCAGGGCCCGAGTAGCTTGACGATTTGCAAGGGGTTTACACGGGCCCTCTCGACAGTAAGGCCCCAATGGAGGTGCGGCCCGGTGACCCGCCCTGTGGCCCCGACCTTCCCCAGCACATCGCCAGCCTCGAGAATATCTCCTACTTTTGCGCTGATCTCAGACAGGTGCCCATAAAAGGTATAGATCCCCAGCCCATGATCCAAAACGAGGGTATTGCCTGCGAAAAACAGCTCATCGGCCAGAACCACCCTGCCCCGCTGCGCGGCATGCACGGGCGTTCCTGTCGTCCCCGGCAAATCCGCACCGCCGTGGGGCGACCCCGGATTTCCGTTTAGAATTCGCCGCTTCCCGAAATTCGAACCGGCCGCTACTCCATCCAGTGGCACGCGAAATTTGCCATTCCAAAGTCGCTCCGGCGTAACGCGGTCGAAAATCTCGCGCAACCGGTCGCGCTCCTCATTGGCGCGCTTGACTTGCTCTGGATTAGGCTCGACGAACTCTTTCCCTACCCGCAGCCGTTCGGTCGCAAATTTCCCAGCTCTCACGGTGATGTTGGCGCTGCAAACAATCTTCTCGCCGGCAGCCTTTTGCGCCGTTACTTTCAGCTCATACCGGCCGGGCGCCTTTTCCAAATCGACGCCCAATAAACCTGCATGCACTGCCACGCGGCTCTCCTCCTGCCAGAAAGGGACGCTCTGGCCGCCCCAATCGCCTTTGACTTCCGTCAGCGGCCGCGCGCTTTTCAGTTCCACGAGCAGCAAGCTTCCCTGGCTCGAGACCGGCGAACTTAGGCGCAATGTCGCTCCCGCATTGCAGGAACGTGCTTCCTTCGCGGTCACTCCGGCCGGGCGCAGCAAAGCACCCGGCCCGAGCCACAACAACGCAAACAAGATTCGCCACTGTCGAACGGGACTCAAGCTCCGGCCCTTTGCCGCTGCTGCCGCAGCATCGCGACGCGCGGTTCAATCTTTGCAAAATGCGCGCGCCCCAGCTTCGATCCCAGGATGGCCTTCTCGGACAACAAAAATAGATCGGGGTTTTTCGCTTTCTCACGAAGTTCTTTGAGAAAGGGCCGCACTTTGGCAAACATAAAGTACAGTTCGCCGCAAAACGCCGGCTCAAAGAACAGCTTTTCGTTCACGACGCCATTCACGAGAAAAGACGTCGCAATTCCCCAGTAGCTGCCAACCTGCCGCAGCCAGTTGTTCTCTTCCGATCCAAAGGCCATCGCCACTTTCATGAAATCATCGGCATTCTCCGGCCAAAACGTGGTCAGCCACCATTGGCGCGCCTTGCGCATTTCCGGCTCTCGCCTCAGGTTATAGAGTTCGAGTATCAAACGCGCATCGTCGGCAGTCGGTTTTCTCGGCATCGCGCCCTCCAAGATTATCGCGCATGTGATTCTACCCTATCGGGCCAGTAGGTCGTTTTCCGGCCGTTCTAGTGTCCGGCAACGCGACAGATTCATCCCGGCAGCGGACGCCCGCGAATCGTCCGGGTCTTTGCGCTTTGAAGGAAGTCTTTTTGATTCTATGACTTCTGCTCCTACCGCCTACGGCATGAAGATTGCCTCGACATCGGGTGGGAAAATCCGTCTTCCACGTCTGGTAATTCTAAACCAGGGAGGCTTCCGTGAAAAAGATCGACCGCATGCGCGAGAAAGTGACCATCCTGCCGACTTCCATGTATCTCTCAAAGATGCACGATGCCGGTTGGAGCCTCGTCGCCCTGGAATGGGAACGCGAAGTGGAGTCCTCTGCCACGCCCGAGCCGCAGGAAGCCTCCGGCGCCTCCGAGGAAATCCCGTTTGGCCTCCGCATCTCTTCGGACTGCCACCATCTGGAAGACGACCCACTGGAGATGCAGACGCTCAAGTTCCTTGCTGAAATGATCGTTCAGGACATTTCTTTCAAGAGTATGGCCGAGGCCCTGAACATCCGGGAGTACCGCACACGAGACGGCCGCCCCTGGAACGCCGCGACCGTCTTCCAGCTTACCCCTCGCCTGATCGACGTCGCACCGCGCATCCTCTCCGGCGCGGAATGGGAGTCGCGCAAGAAACAATTGACACGCGTCGCCTGGAACTCCTGACCAATACTCTTTCCAAGGATCTTGTGAAGGTGAGGATGTAGGAACAGACTTTGGTCGGCCCTCTCTGCACCCTCGTCTTTACCGCGAGACAATCGGCGATCCGTCGGCGCGCACCCCAGCGCTGCTCCACTGCACAGGTTCAACGCGTCCCAGCACGAACACCCAACTCGCCGCGCCAAGAATCGAAATCACGCCCGTGATCACGAAGGCCCACACGAAATTTCCCGTGCGCTCGACCGCGAATCCCGTCACGGCCGGCGCCGCGACGCCGGCCAAATTCCCAACAAAGTTTTGCAAGCCGGTCCACCTTCCCGCCGCCCGCGGCCCCGCCAGCGTCTGCGTGATCGCCCAAATGTTCGACGCGTTCATCCCGAAAGCCGCGCTCGCCACCAGCAGAAACGTCACCGCAAGTTCCGGCCCGGCCATCGCGCACGCCACCAGGAATATTCCTCCGACCAATTGCCCCGTCCCCATCATCGCTTTCCGCACGAACGTCTCGCTCCGCCCGGCCGCAATCCATCGGTCCGAAGCCGCGCCCGAAATCACCGCCACGCACGCCATCAGCAGGTACGCCAGCGCGCCGATCCTTCCCATGCGTTGCAGCGAAAAGTGCCGCTCGCGCACCAGGTAATACGGCAGCCACGTCAGCAGGCAGTAGAGCAAGTAGTTCCCGCCAAAGTGTCCGAGAAACGTCCCCCACGCCGACCTCCGCTTCAGGACGTCAATCATTCGCGGCCCGGCTTCCGCGGCTTGACCCTCAGTCGCGCCAGCGGTAACCGCCCTCCGTGGCATCTTCGCGAGCCACAACGGCAGCCACAGCAGCCCTGCGCAGCCCAGCCCGATAAAATATGGCCTCCAGCCGTATCGCCCCATCAGTAGGGCCCCCAGCAGCAATCCGAACGCCGGCCCCGCCGAAATCCCCACGCTGATGAACGCATTCGCAAATCCGCGTTGACGCTCCGGAAAATGCCGCACCAGCAGATTTGAAAAACACGGATACGCCGTGGACTCGCCCGCTCCCAGCAGCAGCCGCATCGCAAACAATCCCGCGAAGCCCGGCAGCACGCCGGTGAACAGCGTCGCGACCGACCACACGAAAAACCCGGCCGCCAGAACGTATCCGGCGTCGAAGCGGTCCGCCAGCCAGCCGGAAATCAGCAAGAAACTCGCGTACGTCCAGAAAAATGCGGAAAGCAGCACGCCCAATTTCCCAGGTGACATGCCGAACTGCTCTTTGATGATTGGCGCCGCGATCGAAAGCGCCCCGCGATCGATGTAGTTAATAAATAGCGCCAGAAACAGGAGCGTCAGTACGCCCCACAACGCCGGTGAAAGCTTCCCGTCTTCGCGCATCCGCGGCCGCCGCTTGATCTTGCGTCCCGAATGCTACTACGGAACCGCTCGCCAGATTCCGTCCTAGTCGGAAGAATCTGCCTTACTCCATATGTGGGCGAACTTCAGTCCGCCCTCTTCTCCCTTTTCCAATTTCTAATTTCTGATTTCTAGTTTCTAATTTCCAATTTCCTCACGCCGACACTCCTCCCTTGCGCAGCTGCGGTGAGCCAAGCCTCTCCTCCCACCGAATCCGCCCGGTCATCTGCATCACCACAAACAGCGTAAGGATCGCTCCAATCGTTACCGCCAATCCCGTGAAGCCTTCAAAGAAAAACGCGTACGAAAAGAGCACCAGATAGATCAGTTGCGTCAGTCCCGCATCCACCACCGCGAAGCGCAAGTCCACTACCAGCCGCAAGTAGCTGACCACCAGCGCAATCGAAACCACCGACGAAATCGCAAACGCCGCATGAATCGAAATATGATCCGCCAGATACGCCAGCAGCAGATGAAACGCAAAGAACGCGCACGCCAGGAAGAAATAATTCATCGCGTGTAAATCGTTCCCGCGCAGCGTGGACAGCATGAACACCAGAAAGAAAAAGAAGAACAGCGACACCGGCGCGAAATAGCTGATCCGCCCCGCCAGCGGACCCGGCTGCAGCTTCTGCGGCATCTTCAACGCGATGTCGAATCCGGACACCAGATTCTGATAGTTCCACTCCAGCTCCCAGCCGTTCGCCGTCTGCCGCTTTTCCGTCGGCGAAAGCGAATTGTCCGGGAAATCGAAACCGGAAAAATCCGTTTTCACCAGCAGGTGGAAGTCGCGCGCCTGCGAAATTTCCTTTCCGCTGCCATCCGCATTCTCGCGCGCAAAAGTGTATTTCCAGTTGTCGAGCCCCTGCGAGCGATAGGCCGCCTTCAGCACGGACTTCGCACCGGCCGCCAACCGCGTCCGCGCCACTGCCTGCGACCCGCTGAAGGTAAGTGCCAGAGGCTTGTCGTCCAGCAGCAATTGCACGTTGTCGTACACCGCCTGCTGCGCCGGAAACGGCAGTCGAAGCACAAATTCTTCTTCCCGCGAGGACGGATTCTGAAACGTGTAAGCTCCGTCGAAGTCCAGCTTGTACGTGCTGAACCACAGCAACCCCT
>Ga0209488_10004991_pt1 | contig 10258 bp, 8 predicted proteins | sample Rivendell_Oct201_8_FD_188349 | JGI IMG/M metagenome (GOLD analysis project Ga0209488, IMG submission 188349) | Vadose zone soil microbial communities from the Eel River Critical Zone Observatory, Northern California, USA -... | ecosystem: Environmental > Terrestrial > Soil > Vadose zone >... | reverse complement strand
CCCTTTTTTTTGTTTTTGTTGTCCTTCAAGTTTCTTATCGTTCTTGTTAACCACCATCACCGACATGTTACTTTCTACTCTAGACTGTCCCACTCATGGACAGCCTCGCGACCACTTTGACCACCCAACCTCCATCTTCTGCCCAACCCGCTCCCAGTGGTGATGCAACCCCGGGCAATGGCTCTCTTACACCCGCCGTCGATGTGAACGTTCCGCCGGCACCGGTAAAGCGAGGACCCGGACGTCCCAAGGGGAGCGGCGTCAAGAAGCACATCGACCCGAACACCCCTATTCCACCAAAGCGACCCGTCGGTCGTCCACGCAAGGACGGTCTCCCCGCAGGTTCCGTACCACGCGGAACCCCCTCCTCTGCCACTCGCAAGCGCAAGGTTGCTGCGCCTGGTGGTTTCGCCACCCCTTCAGCTGACAATGGAAGCAATCAAACGCCAGCACCTACTACCTCCGCCCCGCCCTTTTCAGGCTCGGTGCGTTTCTTGGCCGCGCTGAAAGGGGATGGCGCATTGATCCCCCACTATCAGCCTGCTTACAGTAACTATACCTACCCAACTCCAACTACTCCTGCGCCCCAGCAGCCATGGAGTACATCGTATAGCACCTTGTCGGCTGCCCTCCAGTACAAGCCAACCGAGACCCCCACCTCGCCTCAGAAGGCTGTACCAGCCGTTGACCCAGTCCTCCACGACGATTGGCCAGAGCTTCTCCGCACGGACCCCAACACACTACTTCAGAGCCTTGTCTCCTCGCTTCAAGCACCCAATCCTGTCTCTCGTGTTGGAATGACTGTCGAAGAGTCTTTCAAGTTCCATGTCAATTCGTTATCACCCCAAGAAGGCACTGGTCCCATTCCGCAGCTATATTCATTCCTCAAGACCTTCTGGTTGCCGTGGTCGCCGACTTATTTCGCCCTCACAGCCTCGTCATTCACCTCTCCTACCGCGCCCGAGCATCGCTTTTTTTATTGGGACCCCCTTCCTTTAGTCTTCAACGGGATCGCTTGCCCATTCTGTGCAGTGCCGCTCCTCAATCGGGGCTGTATCCGGTCCGCCCCTACAAAGGTCTATGACCTCGGCAGGCCATTTTTCCTCATCGGTTGCGAGTATGCGTGCAACAACGTGCAGTGCAAGGGGCGTTCTGGAAATGACGGACGTCGCTTTGCCAGCACGGACCCCGTGGTAATTCGTGCTCTCCCTCCCGTGCTCCGTGACGAACTCCCGGTCACTTTGCTCACCAACGGGGTCACTGATCCGCAGTCATGGAATTGGCAACCGATTGGTGTTTCCAAACCGTTATGGGCTGTCGTCGTCGGATGTATTGGCGAGGGTCTGGGCAAAGAAGCCACTTTGCGTGTAGTACGGGCCGCACAGCAGAGCTTTCCTGTCCCCGCGATGCCGAAGGGTGAAGGGGCGGCAGAAGAGGACCCGGAGGATATGGAGTTACAGCATCCGCCAGATGCGATGCATGTTGATGAAGCCGCTCACGATGCCCCCGAGGTTCGTAAGCCGTACTATGACGCGCCGTAGACGCTGACTCGCCATGCAGGGAGGAGGAGCATATGCGGAGACTTGGAAGAGCCACCCAGCGCCAGTCACGGCACAAGCAGAGCAGAACACGCCCTCTACGTCTGCTCAACCACCCACGGCCACGCATGTGTCATCACACCTACACACTCACGCGCCTGTTTCCGCACCGTACAGTTACCCGCAGGGTGCGCCCTACATGCCGTATGCCTATGGCCCTTATCCGATACCCTACCAGCCACTTCCCGAGTCCGCTAGTCCAGTTTCAAAAGAGAGCCAAGCGAAACGCATTCGACATTGTGTCAAGTGTGGCTCTAAAGACTGCAAGGGCAAAGGCGGCCGGAACTTTTGCACAAATGCTTGTCAGGACTGTGGGGACATGGAGTGCAAAGGGAGGAACAGTAAACGCCCGGACAAGACTTGTCGAGATGCGTGGCCATGAATAGCGTTACGGGGTCGCAAGGTTGAAAGGTGAGGGAGAGAGAGATGTGTATTGTGTATATATGGACCTACTTTCTAACTAGCTGATGTAACTAGGGTACCATGTCGTCTTATCTTCTTGACGGTGCCACCTCTTTAGTCTTCACGTTTCTGCAATTTTGTACTACCTTAGCTTGCCAGGGACATTTTATGCTTGCCTCACTGGTCGAACTTGTGATGATCGCTCAACTCTTCTAAGAACCCAGCAAATCATTTATTGAAAAAGACGGATACTGTAGTGAAGATATTAGTGCGGTTCAATGCGCGTGCCGTCGGGGGAAAAAAAAAGTGGTGATGATGAAAGTTCAGCTTTCCGTTCTAAATGGCCATACTCGAACGGTTCCTCTCGTAAGGGAGAGTATACCTGAAGGAGGACGACCATCATAAGGTCATAGAGGAGATACCAAGGGGTAAGTTGACATCATGAATAGAAAGAATTGAGGATGAGAATGGGATGCTCACTGTTGTCGTCACGGTTGTGGTTACAGTCACGCACGTGGTGAGTCGTTTCGTTGGTACAGTAGCTCTTCAATCTAACACCGCTAGTGCGAATGATTGCTACTCCCTGAAGCAAACATCATGGTCTGTTCCGATGTTGACTGTGATGTTCTTACCAAGACCTTGCAATTTTATCTCCCGGACCGCCTCATGGGTACAAACTCGTCACCTGCGCTTCTCACACGTGTTGGCAGGATCGCAGCCTTTTCGTCCCGCTAGGCTCTACTTGCGACAGCCCGACGACCGACCTTCATGTCGCTCTCAAACAACAACCCGGCCATGACATCCTGGATCGAGCAACAGTATGACCCTCGTCTTAACTCAGGTCTTCTCTACCCCACGGACCACTCAGAAGGAATCACGCGTGGGGCAGAACATCCTCCGTCCATGCATACCGGCTACTCCTCCTACAGTCCCCGTCATAGCCCTAACAGCAGCAGACCACTTTATAATCTAGGCTTATATGGCCCACGTCCACAGCCCTCCCATTCGGACCACATACAAAGTCTTTCCACCCCTGTAATAGCACCACCAGTACCGGCTATGACAGAACTCGAAGAAGACAACGAATACATGGAAGTCGAGCCCATAGTAGACAACGCCGATCCATTTTTCGAGTCAGAGTACGACGACGAAGGCCAGTCTCACGGAACGCGTAGGTTTGTTGGTGGTTTCATTAGAGGACTGAGGAAGATTCCAAAAGTGGTGAAGCGGGGCTTTTTTCCGGACAGGCGGGAGGTCCTAACGCCTCCGGGTCTCACGTATCATCAATCCCCCCTGTATATCGACGATACTCAGCCCCAAGATCCGGAAGAGGCACCCCCTTACGACGCCTTTGCCGAGCGTGTCGATGGCGATTACCGCTACACGGATACAATTAATATGCCTGCCGAGTTTAGGTCGTCCGATAGCCCTTCACGGACGCCGTCGCATTCACTCCGCGCCCCCCGTTCCGAGTCGCAGCTCACCTACCAATCACTCACCAACCCACCAGCACGGCATGTTTCTCAACACGGCTCATTGCACCATTACCAGAGATCATCTCCCCCGCGTACCGTCCGTAATCCTGATCCTCCTTCGTCCACGGACGGGAGTGGCACTGTGAACGGGGATTCACCCCGACCCTCGCATCCCCTATATGAAACAGAATCAGAGCCCGTGGTGGGGGCTGTGGCGACCCCTCCTCGTCGATCCCCTCTGGGACCCTCTCGTCGTCCGACCGTGACGGTTCAGAGCCCCACTGGTAGTCCCATCTACATCGAACCCCGGCGCGCGGAGGACTACGTTGGTATGGACATGGATGAATTAAGCGAACAGACACAAAGCCCCGAACCACAAGTGTCATCTCAGTTTGCGCGCATAGCCAAGTTCTTTCGCGACCTAAACAGTCTTCCATGGGTGTCGTCCAACGTGACCGTCGACTTTGATCCAACAGAAGCGGAACGAGCGCGTCAGGCGCACGCGCGAGTTCCTGGGAGGTCATGGTACACGGGCCATTTGCATGACTTGGACCTGCTAGGTGGCAGCACGAGCACCCGCAGGCTTACCGCACCCTCCGGTCATTCGCTCGCACGCGCTCCGGGCTCAAGCGCGACGCTAGCACCCCCACAAGGATCAGGCTCGGCGTCCAGCAGCGAGGGTGCAAGTACACACCTCCCCTCAGCACCTACCGCCAATCCCTCGTATCCTCACATTCCTACATTAGCGCTACCACCTCAACCGATCTATCTCTATCCTTACGCACCCATGCCACAGCACCCGGCGCCGCCGGTGCGTGCACCAGACGGGACAGAGCAAGTCTCCCCGCAGTCAAGTGGTCATTCGGACGTCCCCCGGCAGCCGTATGTTTTTATGGTCGCGATGCCTCCGGGATACTCGCCTGGCCCAGTGAATATGTCACACTCGATGCAGCCAGCGTTCGGCATCCCTTATCAATCCCCCGTTTGATGCACTATTCTTACCATACCGTAAATTGACTATTGGTATCTTATTGTGCTAAGTACTCGTCATAATTTCCCAACCTTTCGCTGTCCTGTACATCGCAGACACCTGGCACCGACACGTCCATGTAGCCTTATGAGTATGAGCAATGTACAAAATCGCGGTCTTGGAAATGGCTAGACGGGAAATTTTCGTGTCATACAATCGCTAAGAGCGGCTAAAACGCCTCATGGGCGGGACTGTTTTTTCGGTTGCAGCCCCTCGCCCAGTTCTTTCACTTTGTCACTCCTTCCACCATGCCCAGGGAAATCATCAACATACAGGTGCGCCTCTGAAAGGAATAGCAGTCCAATCCATCTCACTTATCCGCACACAGGCTGGCCAGGTATGTGCCCAATGTGCTCTCCCGTTAGCGGACGGAAAAGTTCAACGGACGTGTTTGATATACAGGCTGGGAACCAAGTTGGCGAGAACTTTTGGAAGATGCTCCTTGCTGAGCATGGGCTCGACCACACTGGGGTGTGTCGCCACTTTCCGTCCCGTTTCCAAGTACAACTCGGAGCTGAGCCTAAGCTAACAGATTTACCATGGCACCGACCCATTGCAGCTCGCGCGGGTGAGCTTCCTCGGTTTTCTTTTCCTTTTCCTTTCTTTTTTTCTAAACTCTTTTGGGAACAAAGGTGGAGACGTACTTCTCGGAGGTCAACGCGGGATCGGCGCCCAAGTATGTCCCGCGTAGCGTACAGATCGACCTCGAGGCTGGTGTCTGCGACCGGTTGCGCACCGGCCCTACTGGCGCGCTGTTCAAGCCGGACACGTTCATCAATGGTGAAAGCGGAGCCGGGAACAATTGGGCGAAAGGCTGTTCGTATCTTCTCTTTTCCGTCGTTGTTTCCCCACTCATGTTCATCCTGCTTGTTCAGTCTACACTGATGGTATGTTACTACTCCGAGGTTTTCCTGTCATCCCCGGTTTCTTATTCTTTCAGGTGCCGAACTCGTGGACACCATCATGGTAAGAGCTTATTCGCATTCTCATTTCATTGTCTTATCATGGCTGCCTAGGACACCATGAGGAAGCAGAGCGAGCCCTGTGATGCACTTCAGGGATTCCAGATCATCCATTCACTCGGTGGTGGTACTGGCGCCGGGTTAGGTTGCCTGCTTTTATCGAAGCTGCGGGAAGTGCGTTCTTCCTCGAGAATCCGTTTCGTCCGTCGTTCTTATAGTGACTCCTGCCATCAAGGAATACCCAGACCGGATGTTGGCAACGTTCTCAATTCTCCCGTCCCCAAAAGTCTCTGAGACTGTTGTTGAAGTGAGTCGCGAGACATTGAAGGAGGACTTGTTTACTGATGTTTTTTTTTGACAGCCGTACAACGCGCTGCTGTCCGTTCACCAGCTCATTGAGAACAGTGATATGACCATTTGCGTTGATAACGAAGCACTGTATGTGATTCTTCACGACGGGCCCGCGGTGCACTTTCGAGTTTGGCTGATGCTCGTAACCTATTCAGATACGACATCACCACGCGAGCCCTGAAAGTAAAGAACACGACATTCGATGACCTTAATAGTGTAAGCCGATAACCCAGTCCACATCCTTGGGCTCTTGCTTGACGACATTTGGCGTAGGTGATCTCTCAAGTCATGTGTGGCGTGAGCACTAGCCTGCGGTTCCCCGGCCAACTAAATGGGTCAGTTATCGCGAACTGCTGGTCGGTAGTCTCGCTGATTCTGGGATATTTCAGCGATCTTCGGAAGCTGTGCTTGAATCTCATACCTTTCCCCCGGGTGCGCCTCTTACTATCTACCCATCTGATTCGACATCTCATTTTCCACCTTAGTTGCACTTTTTGGCACCAAGTTATGCCCCGCTTCATGACCCGAAAGCGCAATCATTCCAACGTTTGTCCGTTTCCGAATTGACTAGCACGTGCGTGTATCGTCCTGTGAGGAGCAGACAAACTTCCTAAATCCTTATCTTTAGCCTCTTTGATCGTAAAAGTCTCCTGGTTGCGTGTGATCCACGCTTTGGGTCGGTGACATACATGTATCTCAGACGACTTGCGACTGACGGTGAATCCAAAGGCGCTACTTGACGGCAGCGACCATCTTTCGCGGCAAAATATCCTCCCGAGAAGTCTGTTCATTCCTTGTGTTCTTTACAGGCATTATCCGCTAACTCGTCGTCATAGGCTGAAGTGCGTGTGCTTGTTGTGACCGCCAGGGGATGTACTAACACCCTTATTTCCAGTACACCGTCCTCCAGCTACAACAGAAGAACTCCCATCTCTTTGTCGAGTAATTAATTACTGCTTTTTGTTGACAATCCTCAATTGATGCATTTGGACAGCTGGATTCCAGACAACGTCTCGGTAACTCTATGCTCAGTACCGCCTGTGGGGCAGAAACAATCGGGGACTTGCCTTGCCAATACCACGGCTATCCAAGAACTATTCACTCGTAGCCTGTCCCAGGTTTGCCGTTCCTAGTGATGTTTCTATGCAAGCTAAACATTTTTTCTACAGTTCACGGCGATGTACAAGCGCCAAGCTTTCATGCATTGGTATACAGGGGAGGGTATGGACACGTTGGAGTTTTCGGAAGCAGAGAGCAACACCCGTGATTTAGTGTAAGTTCTCCCTACCTTCCCTTTTTATCGAGCGTCTCACTGATCCTTTGTGCAGAAATGAATACCAGCAGGTAGGGCTTGTGATAACTTGGCCCTTGACAATCTCTGATACCCCACACCCCACTTTTTAGTACCAGGAAGCCACTGTTGACAATGAGGAAATCGAGGGTGAGCACCCCAGCGAGCTGGATGAGTCGGCGTTGGGTGAGCCTTTGGTGGAATAGTCTCAAATTCTTCGAGCATTTTTCTTCATCATCTACATACATGCAAGTCCTTTTTGCTGTTCTTTGGTTAGTAGACGAACGGAGTCTAAAATCACATGCTATCGTAGTTATTGATATAAATAAATAAATAATAAATGGTTAGTTCAACACTGACTGACACGTCTCCGACCATGACTTCACTGACCATCGCTGCGACTGGAAAATCACCCCTCTTGCGGGGTCTTCCCGTATCACTCAAGCTCGACAAACCAGCGGATGTTGCAACCGTCGCAGACGTAAAGGCTGCGCTGGCAGCAAAGTTCCCTCGGGTATGGCGCAAGTTCGGTTGGCACTTGACCGCGCTGACGCGCCTTATAGTTGTATGTTGACCGTCAAAAACTTTCACTCAAGGGTGAAGCCAAAGCCCTTGATAACGATGCCATTCTGGCTGCCGCAGGCGTGCATGACGGAGGCGAACTAATTGTTAAGGACCTTGGGCCGCAGGTTAGTTGGAGGACGGTGTTCTTGACTGAATACGTGCGTCTCCCTTTTTCCCTTTCTTGATATCGATCTCATTTCTCTCGTCGCTTGATCACGACATAGGCCGGTCCACTCGTCATCCATCCGATCATCTATCATCTGCCGAACGTGTTCTATGGGGGCTCCGTGCAACGAAGCAAATTGCAAAAGTGCGTCACCATTCCCTCGGCTAGGCGTACCGGAGTTGATCGCAAGTTAGATACGTGTACGCAATGGTCATTGTACACTTTCTGAAACGCGAGCTCGAATCGGTATTGTACGTGGCACTTCTGCTGCTTGGATGACGATCCGTCCTAAAACACCTTCTCATTCTAGCGTCCATCGATTTTCGCATGCGACCATGCCTCTGAAGAATATTTTCAAAAAGTATCTGCTCTAATCACTCAGATGACTTGTTTTTCTGATGTTAGTTCAGCTCCTTCCATTACCACATTCTCTCAGGTATTTTGGTCCTCATTTGTCACGGTCGTTACTAAAACGTGCATCTACAGGACTTTTCCTTGCATATCCAATATATGGCCCGACATATGCCGTGACTTCCCCGCACATTAGAGGCACCGTGCGATCCAACCCGCAACACCTTTGGATCTGTGCCGGGGTCTGGCTCGTGCGTGTCGTTTCTCATTTCGATTGTTGAACAAGCACAATGTTCAACTGACGTTTCAGTTCGCGGAGCTGTCCAACCTGAGCGCTCATGTAACTCTTCGCAATTTGCGGCCACCGGGCACGAAGAAGCGCGCAATTCCTTATGGATATGGGTTTGGGCTAATCTCATGCCCCAACTACTTTTTTGAAAGTGTGGCCTGGGCAGTCGTTGCATATATGTCGGGCTCCTGGGCCGGTACGTCGCAGTCGTTGCACTACTCGGGACTAGGTATTGACTTTAACCGGTTTAGCGTGGCTATTCTGGGGCGCGTCGACGGCCCAAATGATGAGCTGGGCAGCCAAAAAGCACTACGCATACAAAAAGGAGTTTGGGACTGAGTACCCCCGCCAGAGAAAGGCCATGATACCGTTTTTATTCTGAATTTACACGCAGGGAATTTATGGGATTTGTCGAGCAGCAATCGCAGCCAGCTGTCTAAAATGTGATTCGTAGCATCGTTTGGGTCATTCCTTCAGAAATTCGAATGAAATTCGTCATAATCACACCTTTATGAGGAATTTGCACCCGGCGCAACTGAGCGACGTTGCCTGTGCCTTGATGTACCGTTCAAATTAGCGATTAAGCAGAGGTCGAAGATCAATTATCCCTGTGGGATGGTCCCACAGCTCCACCAGCCCGCATGAAGATAATACAGAATGTATTTTCCCTCTGAAACTGGGTGCTGAAATCTAAGGTACGACCTAGCAGTTGCTCTACAGTAGAGGACTGGCAAGACGATGCCTCATCTCGTCCCGAGTGAATATTACGTTTGCCGACCGAAACAAAGCCCTGAGTGGCTAACCAACATCAGTAGCAACATCAACTGCGTCCTGTCCCAAATAGTCCCGGAGCCCACGGATCATACCCACGGTCGTAATGCAATTCTGCAACGACAGGCTGACCTTCCCTCCTCGGACAGCAACTGAGCGTTGGCGATAGATCAACACACGTGCCAGCGTATCGAGGTCGATATGTTTGAGATCCATGCCCTCCAAGGAAACTTGGCGTAATGCAGGGAGAAAATCTTTCCGCTTCACGATGGCGAGCAGCCCCCGCACGGCCTCGTCTCGAGCCTTGTCGTGAAGTGCGGCAAAGGGAAGGAGACGAGACCGAGCGTCGGCTGAGCACAAAAGGGTGTCACGCATGCACAGCGTGTGAATACGTTGCAGCGCGGTTGTTGGTAATGCAGAGATCATTTGGGAAAAGAGGTCGGTGGAGTTGGGCGTGCCAGCCCAGATGAGTGAAAATCGCAGTCGGGGTGATCCAGCGTCAGGAGCTGGATCAAGAAGCATGAATGTCTTCTTGGCAACGTCCATGGGTGAAACAATTTCGAGGAGGCGGAAGATGTGGCCCTCCTCATGCGCATGATCAAGGTATGTGGACAGGACTGGTGATACATTTGATGTGATTGTATGAAGAATCGCTAGGTCCTCGAGTGGCTCGTCGATGTCTTGGTAGTCGGTACATGTGATGGAAAGAGATGATGATGAGGGGATTATGATGCCTTGTAAGATGAATGCGATCACGCCGGAGACGTTCATGAGCTCAAGGTTCTGTAGGTGCGGTAGGCGCAACACTCTGGGTAAATTCTCGATATCGGTCCCGTGCGTGTTTTCCAAAACAAGGGTACGCAATTGGGGAAGAAGACCGAGAAGATCATGAGGAAACTCTACTTGACAGTTCACCAGGTGGAGAGACACCAACGGCGCCCGAAAAAGAGGAGAAGAAGGTTCGATGTCACAATACGAGAGGGTCAAAGAATGCAGCGCAGCAGAATT
>Ga0209488_10004990_pt1 | contig 10261 bp, 9 predicted proteins | sample Rivendell_Oct201_8_FD_188349 | JGI IMG/M metagenome (GOLD analysis project Ga0209488, IMG submission 188349) | Vadose zone soil microbial communities from the Eel River Critical Zone Observatory, Northern California, USA -... | ecosystem: Environmental > Terrestrial > Soil > Vadose zone >... | reverse complement strand
TGCGACATCGGGGATTTGCGCCGCACTTTTTGCCAGGCCGTACTCGATGACGAAGTGTTGTCCTTCAATAAGGCCCCGTTCGCGCATTCCCTGGCGAAAGCCATCAATGAACGCTGGAGGTGGTGGTCCGACGCGTAGGAAGCCGACGCGTCGCATCGGCCGGGACTGCTGCGCACGCACCTTGATCGGCCAGGCCACCGCGCCGCCGATGAGACCTATGAACTCGCGCCGTCTCATTGAGCCCCCGGAGAAAACGCCAAGCTAGCACTTTGCGATGGGGCGCCGAGTAAGAAAGAGCAGCAAATCGACTGCGACCCAATGTCCGCTAATGGAATGGTCCGGCCGTGCTCCCGCCCTGCCAGCAACGAACTGGCAGGGGGCACCGAAGACAAGGAGCACGCCATTCATTCACTCTCCGCGAGGCATTAGTCTCAATCTGTCAGACCTGGGCCACGTTCCAGCTACGGCAATTATCGCCGAACCCTTCCCATCCGCTCTCCGTGACCGCGACGGTGTCCTCGAGTTTGATGAACCCGCGCTTCGGATGCAGGATCGCGGTTTCGATCGAGATCACCATGCCGCTCTCGAGCGGCAGGTCCTCGTCGGTGGCCGGATAGGGCACCACGCCCTTGCCGGTCAGATGCGGAGCCTCATGACTGACGAGCCCCATGCCGTGGGCGAGAAAGTCGAAATGCGGCAGTTGCTTCGAGCCTCGCATGGCCTGTTCCGCCGCCGCATAGATGTCGCCGCCGCGCGCCCCCGCGCGAATCGGCTTGCGCGCCGCCTGCTGAATGGCCTCGACCTCGCTGAGCAAGTCCTCAAGCTCGGAGTCCGGCTTGCCGACACTGCCCATGCGGCAGAGATCGCCGATATAGCCGTGATAATTGGCGCCGGAGTCCAGCGAGATGATGTCGCCGGCACCGAGCAGCTGGTCCGATGGCGCACGATTGAGACTCGCGCCCGCGGAAATCAGGCAATATTCGAAGTTGAGGCCGCGGTTGGTTTCTTCCCTGCGCAGATGCGCGACGACGTCGTGCTTGGTCATGCCAGGCCGGCACGCCGAGAATGTTGCCTGCATCGCGGCGACGACGCGTTCGGACGCCTCCTTAAGCAGTGAAAGCTCTGAGGCCGATTTGCGCGCGCGCAGCCGTTCCAGCGCCATCGTGGCATCGACCAGCCTGCTGTCCGGAAAGGCGGAAGGCAGCACATCGGCCGCGTCGAGCGGAAGGAACGGCATTTCCACGCCGATACGGGCGCTGGCGACGCCCATTTTCCTGACATGCAAGACGGCTGAGTGCATCGCCTCGGGACCGGTCATCCACGACGTCTCGGCAACACCGGTCCAGAACCGGTTGAGCTGTTTCTCAAAGCCCTCGAGCTTGTTGCCAATGAACACCGATCGATCGGCGTGGCCCTTGGCATAGATAAAGACCGGCAAATAGCGATTGATGCCGATGGCATCCATCGTCTCGAAGAAGAAGAACCGGTATCCGCCAAGCAGATACCCGACATTGTGCTTCGACGTCGCGATCAGGACATCGATGCCGGCCTGTTCCAGCAGGTCGTCCAGCTTCTTTGTGTCGAAGGGAATTGTCGAAGCAACGTTAGCGGAGCGGTTATTCATTGCAGCACCCTTTCCTTTGATAACCCGGCGCGATGCGGCGGCCTGACGCGCGGCAGCCGCGCGCTCTCGCGGATGATGAATTCATAGGAGAGATCGAGATCGGGATCGCTGGTCGGGCCGGCAAGACCGAGACTCGACCCCGGCGAGAAAGCCGGTGTAGCCGGAGATGTCCGCGGTCACGAAACAAGCGGATTCGGGTTTCGGAAGCATTGAGCTGTCCCTTCCTCGTAGAGAAAGCGCCTTGTGCAATACTAAAAGCCTAGCACTTTGCGCCGGCCAGCGGGGGGATATGGCACCCAACCGGACTCAGACGCGATCAGGTTCGACGTCTCAGATGGGTCAAAACCGGAAAAACTCAATGAGAGCAAATGTTTTCCGCTGTTCACCCAACAACGGACATCGCCAAGATACTTCAGCATGTCCGCTTCGTGCCACAACCGGCTATATGCGTCGCAGCGGGACGGCCCTCTTGCCGGCTCAAGGTTCGGGCAGTTTTGCTGGTCGAATTCGTCACTGCGAGGAGCGATGGCGACGAAGCAATCCACACTTGTTTGGCGGAAAGCTGGATTGCTTCGCGGAGCCTGTCATTGGGCCACGCTTTGCCAAACGGGTTGAGCTAAGGACGCCGTTACGTCCGTGGCAGCGTGAACTGAAAAGTCGTGCCCCGTCCCGTGCTGGGGCTCGCCCACAGCCGGCCGCCATGCGATTCGATGATCCGCCGACTGATCGACAGTCCCATGCCGGTGCCTTGCGGCTTGGTGGTGAAGAAGGCCTCGAAAATACGCTCGCTATCGTCATGCAGCCCGGGGCCGGAATCAGTTACCGAAATCAACAACTTACCGTCGTCGCTCCTTTTCGAGGTGACAGTCAGTTCACCACCCGCGTCTCCCATTGCCTCGATGCCGTTGATCATCAGATTCATCAGAACTTGCTGCAGCAGTACCCGATCTGCTGTAGTCGCCGGAAGCCCCGGGTCTAGCGCAGTACGGAGTGAAATGGAGCCCCGGTTCGCCATCCCGCTCAAAAGAACCGTCATCTCCCGAACGATTTCGTTTAGTTGAACCGGTTCCAGTAGTGGCGGACCTCGCCGGTAGAGCAAGCTAACTCGGTCGATGATCTCCGCGGCGCGCGTCGTGGCCGCGACCATTGCTGAGGCAGCGTCGCACGCTTCTGTCACGTCGGGCACATCACGATGCAGCCATCGCGCACAAGCCTGGGCGTGCGCGACGGCGGCGGTGATCGGCTGCTTGATTTCGTGACCCAGCGACGCCGCCAACTCTCCCGCGGTCATTACCCGGCTCATATAGGCCAGGTCCGCCTCGAGTTGTCGTAATCTCTCGCGCTCTTCCTCCGCCCGCTTGCGATCCTCGATGTCCGTCAAGGTTCCATACCATTTGCGGATCCGGCCGCTCTCGTCGCGCAGCGGCAAGGCTCTGACCAGGAACCAGCGGTATTCGCCGTTAGCGCTACGATGTCGTGCCTCGTTCTCGAACGGCTCACCGCTGGCCATTGAAACTTGCCACTTGTTGACGTGTCCATCGAGGTCGTCGGGGTGAACCGCAGACCGCCAACCGGCGCCCGAAGTAGAATCAACTGACAATCCTGTGTATTCGACCCATCGCCGATTTACCCAAACGCTGCTTCCGTCGGCCAGGGCGGTAAATGCCATGGTCGGGATCGCCTCGATTACGTCTAGCAGCTCTTTTTCACTCCGGCGGGCGGCCTCCGCAGCGACCCTGCGTTCGGCTCGCTCGCGGGCTTCGCGCAGTGCGCGCTGCACGGCAGGCACCAGCCTCGCCAGCCTCGGCTTTAGAATGTAGTCCGTCGCGCCGAACCGGAGCGCATCGATGGCCGCTTCTTCGCCGATCATGCCTGAAACAAAGATGAAAGGCAGATCGTGGCGTTCGCTTCGCGCAAGCTCTAATGCGGAAATGCCGTCGAACGAAGGAAGCTGGTAGTCCGCGAGAATCAGGTCGATCCGGCCGCTCTTGAGGGCGGCCAGGAACTCGGCTCGCGTTTGAACGCAAGTTATCTCACAGACGAAATGATCTGTTTCAAGGAGGTCCTGGATGAGCTTCGCGTCCTGCGGGTCGTCCTCCAGCAACAGGATCCGGAGAGGAGTCTTGACCTTGACTGCTTCATGCTGCCCGCGGGCGGCCTCCGCGGCCATCTTGCGTTCAGCTCGCACGCGCGCTTCGCGCAGCGCGCGCTGCACCGAGGGCACGAGCCTCGACATTCCGGTCTTCAGAACATAGTCGGTCGCACCGATCTTGAGCGCTTCAACCGCCACTTCCTCGCCGAGCGTGCCCGAAACGATGATGAAAGGCAGATCGGACCGGGCGCTTGAGGCAAGCATCAACGCCGAAAGCCCATCGAACGAAGGCAGCGTGTAGTCGGCGAGGATCAGGTCGATTGTATCGTCGTCGAGAGCCGCCAGGAACTCGGCGCGAGTCTGGGTGCGGATCACGTCACAGGCGAAGTTGTCGGCTTCAAGAACGTCCTGGATGAGCCCCGCGTCGCGGGTGTCATCCTCCAGCAACAAAATTCGCAAGGGTGTCTTCACGTTTGTGTCCTCACGTTGGCTTCTTCACGCTGCCCGGCGGCGGCTCGTTGATGACCGCCCAGAACACGCCGAGTTCCTTGACCGCGTTGACGAACTCATGAAAGTCGACGGGCTTTACGACGTAGGCGTTCACCCCGAAATCGTAGCTTCTCATCTTGTCTTTTTCCTCGTGGGATGATGTCAGCACCACCACCGGGATGATCCTCAGACGCTCGTCTGCCTTGACTTGCTGCAAGACCTCCAATCCACTGACCCTCGGAAGTTTTAAATCGAGCAGCATGACCGCGGGGTTGTCGTTTAGGCGAGCGTGAAATTCTCCCCGACAAAAGAGGTAGTCCAGGGCTTGTTGTCCGTCGCGGGTAATTACCACCTCATTGGCAAGGTTGTATTCGCCCAACGCTGTCAGCGTAAGCTCCACGTCGTTCGGATCGTCCTCGACGATCAAAATGCGTCCCAGTGTGCTCATGTCGTGCTCGCCGTCCTTTCCGCCAGATCGTGTGCCTTAGGCAGTGAGAAATAGAAGGTGGCGCCCTGATCTACCGCTCCTTCGGCCCGGACCTGGCCGCCGTGGCGATGGATGATGCGCTGAACGGTGGCAAGTCCAATTCCGGTGCCTTCAAATTGTTCGGCAAGATGCAGACGCTGAAAGACGCCAAACAACTTGTTTGCGTACCGCATGTCGAAGCCGGCGCCGTTGTCTCTGACGAACACCTCTAGTTCCTCGTTGTCCTTGTCCACACAGCCGATCTCGATTTCGGCCCGGGTTCGCATGCGTGTGAATTTGACCGCATTGGAAACCAGATTGACGACAACCAGCTTCAGCATGGAGGAATCGCCATGACAGGCTGGAAGCGCGCCGATCTTCCACGCAACGTCCCGATCCCCGGTGTCGCGGCTGACTTCCGCGATGACCTCCTTGACGACCTGCTGCAGGTCCACCGCCCTCATTTTGGCCTCAGCTCGCCCAAGCCTGGAGAACGCCAGCAGATCGTCGATCAGGTTACCCATTCTTTTGGCTGACTCGAGAATCGTTTGTACGTACCGGCGACTCTTGTCATCGAGTGAAGAGGAGGCCTGTTTTTGCAACAGCTCCGAGTACGCGGCGACATGGCGAAGCGGCGCGCGCAGGTCGTGGGACACCGAGTAGGCAAACGATTCCAGTTCCTTGTTGCTTGCCTCGAGCTCCGCAGCCCGCTTCTGAAGCTCCCGGTTGAGCTGCTCCAGCTCGCGCGCTGCCTGGACGCGCTCGCTAGCCATCTCATGCCATCCGCGGTGTGCCATTTCGAATGGCGCGGCGGCTTGCGTCAGGAACTCTCCTGCCCGGGCCACATGACGTTGGATGTCGGCCCCGTTTGATGACTGCTCAATCAATGAAGCCAACAGCGTATGGTGGATCGCGACCAGGTCGAGCAATCCGTTCCCCTCCGCAAGTGCCTTCCTCCCAAGCTCGAACGCGTCCATAAGAGCGTCTTCCATCTCCTGTTGGACGTAGGCGGTCAGCGCGTTGCGGTAGCGCGTCTCGAACAATGCGGCCTTTGTCGATTCCGTGCTCATTTTGCTTCCACAAGTCTGGAGAACGGCCCGATCAGTCCGGATTTTCCGGCTCTTGCATCGAGCTTCCATTCCATCGCGCGACCAGGACCAACGCGTCGTCAGTGGCCTTCCCGTATTGCGCAAGGATGCGATCCGCCGTTTCCTGCGGGCGAGTATCAAGCGGGATGCCGCGTTCAAAGCCTTCGCGCACGCCGTCGGTCGCGAAGATCAACAAGTCTCCTTGCCGAAGCCGCTGGGTCGTCGCGCGCAGGGGAGGCAGCCGATGACCCACGATGCCGCTTCGCATCAAGATGTGCTCACGCTGAATTCCACCCCTGCCGCTGTCGCGCAGCAGGAGACCGGCGACGTTGCCGATTGACAGCCATGTCATGGCCCCATCCTGGCATTCCAAGGACGCGAGGCTCATCGCGGCGCCGCGTGTCTTGATCAGAGCCTCGTGACAGCACTTCAACAACTCGAGGAAAGGACGGTGCGCTTGTTCGGTCAGAGTGACGAGGGCCACCTTGGCCGCGACCGCGGCCTCGTAGCCGTGCCCCAAGCCATCGGCGACCGCGATGAGCACACCGCGCGGGCGGGGGATCACCGCGGAGAGGTCACCCGACTCCTTGTGTCCGCGCAACGGCCTCGCGGCGACACCATATTCGAGGGCCGCATGACCGGGGACCGCGGTGCTGGGCATCATCGCTCCCATTTGGTCATCGTCACCTCGGTTCCCTTGCCGAGTTCGGATGCAAGCTCGAACTCATCCATCAATCGCTTGGAGCCTGGCAGACCGAGTCCCAGGCTGCGCGACGTCGAATATCCGTCCTCCATCGCCCGGGCGATGTCGGCGATTCCGGGGCCCTGGTCTCTGGCAATCACGAGCAACCCCTGCCGCGGCCCTCGTTGCACGATTCGCAGAACGATCTCTCCGCTTCCCGCGAATGTGACGATATTGCGCGCCACTTCCGAAATCGCGGTCGCGATGAGGGTCTGCTCGCTGGTGGAGAAACGCAGACCCGACACGAGGACCCGGGCCCGCTGACGCGCGGTGACGACATCGACATCCGCTTTGATGGGGATGACAAGATCACCGGCGTCGGTCATAGCGGGTTGCCTTCCGCTCCAATTCGCTCACGGAGGGTGCTCAACCCGTCTTCCAGGTCGAGGGCCGTCGTGGTCCCTTCCAGGGTGAGACCGAGCTGCACCATCGAAAATGCGACGTCTGGCTGAATGCCAACGACGATGCATTCAGCTCCCAGCAGCTTGACCATCTGTGCGATGCCGCGCAGCGTGCGGACGGCAAAGGAATCCATCACGTCCAGCATTGCCACGTCGACGATGACGCCCGTGGAGCGATGGCGCCGAACGCCAGCGCCCAGGTCCTCACGCAACTGCACAAGGTCGGCATCCGTCATGGAGCCTTGCACGGAGGCAATGAGAAATTTGCTCTGCTTGAGAATGGAAGCGCGCATGTCCGTCAACCTATTGGCCGGAGGACGTCTTTGATCGCGTTCTTGTCACCGTGTAGCCCAATATTTCCTCCGCGCGCTCGATACCGCTCTGCAGGTCTCCCACGGTGGTCATTCGACCAAGATCGATGCCCAGCGTCACCATTGTTTGCGCGATCTCGGGTGAGACGCCGGCGACGATTACGATCGCTCCCATGAGGCGGGCGGCCTCAACCGTCTGCACCATGTGGTTCGCGACTTTCGAGTCGATCGCTTGGACCCCCGTGATGTCCATCACGACCACCTTTGCGCGGTTGTCGCGTACCGCACCCAGCAGCTGTTCCGTCAGCAGGCGTGCACGGTGTGTGTCGATCAATCCGATGATCGGCACGAGAAGCATCCCTTCGCGGAAGGGCAAGACGGGAGTTGGCAGTTCCTGGATGGCGTCCTGCTGTTCGCGGATCGTGCGCTCGCGCGAGTTGATGTACGTATCGATCGCCAGTCCGATATCGAGGAAGGTGAGTTTCATCAGCGAGAGGAATGTCACCCGTCCGCGTTCTGGCTGGTCCTGGTATGCTTCACTGAGCCGGTTTGATACGGCGCGTAGGTAGAAGTTGTACATCCCGAGGTAGGACTTCATCGGGAGGTCTATCCGCTCATGGATCGCGCCGATGCTGAGGCGATCCTCAACATAGGCGAGGTCATATTTCCCTTGCGTCAGGCGCAAAAAATATTCTTGCTGCGCATTCTTGACCCGCTGCAGAACGTGCGGATCGTGGAAGTAGCTGCGCGTTTCCTCGAACGACAGCAGATGTTTGTAGAAGTCCTCGATCACCGCATCAGCGTATCTTTGCGCAAGCTCGTTGATCTCCGCCAGATTGCTGACGTCGGCGTCACCGAACTCCAGGAAGTCCTTGCGCCATCTCGCCACTCGGCGACGAGCCACGTGGGTTCATCGAATTGCTCCTGATCCTGGAGACAGTGCGTATTTTTCGGAATTTGTGAGCCTCGGGCGGGGCCCACGCGGCACGCCACTTAGGATCAATCAAAAAGCCTCATTTTGCAATACCGCCCACCGCAGGGACGGTGTTTTGGGTCGCGGTGGGGGCCGCCACGAATTACCGCTCCCCATCAGCGCCCTCCGCCGATGATTTCATGGAAACGATAGCGATTTCAGCTTTCTAGTGTTTGCAGGGCGGTCTGGCCGTCGTCATCCGAATTTCGGTCGAATCCCGTCGCGTCGGCCTCCCGCCGTGGCCGGGACAGACCAACGCGCCGCTCAGACACCCAAGATGCCGCCTGCAAGCTGCGCCACGAGATAGCCGCCGGCTTCGCGCCACGGCAAATCCCGCCGCACCGCAAATGCGAGGCTGACGGCGGGATCGAAGTGCGCGCCCAACATTGATCCTGCTCCCCGTTTGGCCGTCGCTTTTTCGTGTCCAGCGGTACGTCGGGTCATCAGCGTCACAAAGCATCCACGTTCCCATATACGAACTTGTTGAACGTCCAGGAAAGCCGGAACGACACTAGCCGCCTAGATTAGAATAGCTTCACTCCCACGCCTAGCGACGCGCCGTCGCATCGTGAAGAGCGCTGCACCGCGTCCGGTACACGAGACTTGTTGCTTCACGCTCTCTCAGGATGACGCCGAATCAATCCTGTATCCTCGAAAAATCCGCCACCGCGCGGGTGGCGGCGCGGATTTCGTTGAGCAGCTTCAGGCGATTCTCGCGCAGCTTTGCGTCGTCGTCGTTGACTTTCACCTTATCGAAGAACGCGTCCACCGCTGGCCGCAGCTTTGCCATCGCGCTCATCGCGCTCGCAAAATCCTCCTTTGCAACGGCAGCACTTGCCTCAGCCTTCACCTGCTCAATCGCTTTCGCAAGCGCCTTTTCCTCAGGCAGGCCATAGAGCGCGGAATTGGGCGCGCCGTCGTAAGTCCTGTTGTCCCTCTTCTCCTCGATGCGCAAAATATTCGCGGCACGCTTGGTGCCCGCGAGCAGATTCTTGCCGTCGTCGGTGTCGAGGAATTTGCCGAGCGCCTCGACCCGGCGCACCACCATCAAAAGATCGTCCTGGCCTTCCAGTGCAAACACGGCGTCGACGAGGTCGTGGCGGGCGCCTTGTTCGCGCAGTTGGACTTTCAGGCGATCGGCGAAGAAAGAGAGAAGCTCCACGATCGGCTTCCTCAGCTTTTCCTCAACAAGCCATTTGGGGTTCACCCCGTAATCCAGCAGCTTCGAAAGAATCGCCAGCACAGCTTCATGAGACGCCGGCGCCTGCCAAAGCTGGGAACGCATTGTCGAGTGTTGATCGGGATTTGTGAGCAGAACATGCTTGTCGAGCACGCGCATCACCGGGCTAACCAGAACACCCGACAATTTAATTCTCAGATTATTGTCCAACACGATCCGTATCACCCCCAGTGCCGCCCTGCGCAAGGCATACGGGTCCTTGCTTCCGGTCGGCTTTTCGTCGATCGCCCAGAACCCGACCAGCGTGTCGATCTTGTCCGCCAGCGCCACCGCAACGCTGACCGGATCGGTCGGCACGCGATCCGTTGGCCCCTGCGGCTTGTAGTGGTCCTCGCTCGCGGCGGCGACGGAAGCATCCTCCCCTTGCGCCAGCGCGTAATATTTTCCCATCAGGCCCTGCAGCTCCGGGAATTCGCCGACCACTTCGGTGAGCAAATCCGCCTTCGCAAGCCGCGCAGCGCGTTTTGTCTTTTCGACATCGGCGCCCACCAGCGGCGCGATCTCCGCCGCCAGCCGTTCGATGCGCTCGATGCGCTCGCCTTGCGTGCCAAGCTTCTCGTGAAACACGATGTTGTCGAATTTCGGCAGCCGGTCTTGCAGCCTCGTCTTCAGATCGCTCTCGTAGAAAAACTTCGCGTCGCTCAGCCGTGCGCGGATCACGCGCTCGTTGCCGGCAACGATGGCCTTGCCGCCATCGGAGGCTTCGATGTTGGCGGTGAGGATGAATTTGTTGGTCAGCTTGCCGGCCCTGGGATCGCTGACGACAAAGCATTTCATGTTGTTGCGAATCGTGGCGCGGATCACCTCGGCCGGGATTGACAAAAATTCCTTCTCG
>Ga0209488_10004988_pt1 | contig 10264 bp, 12 predicted proteins | sample Rivendell_Oct201_8_FD_188349 | JGI IMG/M metagenome (GOLD analysis project Ga0209488, IMG submission 188349) | Vadose zone soil microbial communities from the Eel River Critical Zone Observatory, Northern California, USA -... | ecosystem: Environmental > Terrestrial > Soil > Vadose zone >... | reverse complement strand
GCGTCCTCCCTCCGCTCTCGCAGACAGAATGGGAGAGCGAGTTTGACAAGTACAAGGCCACGCCCGAGTTCCGTCTGTGCGTTGCGTGTTTTTTTTTTATCCCCGTTTCCTTCCCTTTCACCACACGCGGTTCGCACGGTACGCTGAACATCATGGGTCCTCCTCAGGCTCAACTCGCGAATATCGCTCGACGACTTCAAGTCGATATACTACATGGAATGGGGCCACCGCATCCTCGGACGCACCATCGGTCTCGCCTTTGTCCTCCCACTCGGCTACTTTGCCCTCCGACAACGCCTCGCGCGCTCGCTGCGCGGTCCGCTCCTGGGCATGGCCGGACTGCTAGGCGCCCAGGGTGTGCTCGGATGGTACATGGTGCAGTCAGGACTAGAACCGGAGAACTTCACTGCGGCTGGCGCCGTGCCGCGCGTATCACAGTACCGCCTCGCCGCGCACCTCAGCGCTGCGCTCGTGCTCTACGCCGGCATGTTCTCCGCCGCGCTTGCTGTCAGGTATGACTGGCGCTTCGCGCGCAACGGCGCGTGGAGCTCGCTCGCAGATGGCCGCTCTTGGGAGGAGGTGCTCCGCAATCCGATCGTGAGGCGCTTCAAGGTTCACGCTGCTATCGTCGCCGGGCTCGTCCTCCTCACGGCGCTCTCCGGTACGCAATAAGCGCGCATAACATGTGTGCATAGCATTTTCCAAACCTACGACTAACCGATTTTTTGATTGTGCTTTTTTGTGGAATCTAGGCGCATTCGTCGCCGGTCTCGACGCAGGCCTCGTGTACAACGAGTTCCCACTGATGGGCGGTCGCCTCGCTCCCCCGCTCAAAGAACTTTTCTCACCGTACTACGCCACCTCCGACAACAGTGGTCTCTGGCGCAACCTCTTCGAAAATCCGATCACGGTGCAGTTCGACCACCGCGTGCTAGCAACGGCAACGTACGTCGCGACGGCCCTACTCTTCGCGTCCAGCCGGCGCGCCGCCGTGCGTGCGGTGCTGCCCCCGCTCGCGCACCGCATGGCAGCAGCAGCGTTTGCGATGGCCAACGTGCAGGTCCTCCTCGGCATCTCCACGCTGCTGTATCTCGTGCCTGTGCCTCTCGCCGCGGCGCACCAAGCGGGTAGCGTTGCGCTACTGACGGCTGCCCTCCACGTCCTCCTCGCGCTGCGCCGACCAGGCACCGCTGCGCGAGCATGGCGACAAGCGAATTTGGCACGGAAGGCAGGCGCGACGACAACGACCACAGGGAACAGTGTTTGATCCATTTATGTCCTCGCACGGACAAGTAGTGAGGAATAAAGGGTCATTTTACATGTAGATCATCATCTCTACTTATTGCTTTTCCCCACACAATCTAAACACACACAACTCATCCCTACTTCAATTTACGATAAAGGACAAAGTATCTACTACTCGGACATCTGCACGTCCTCGTCGCTACCTGTCGGTGGCGGTGCCGAACCCGATGCGGCAGCGGGGACAGGGGCGGGAGGTGGAAGCTCTTTAGGCTGCATCGTCTGGAGGTACGCTTCGATCGGGGGACCCTCAAGGATACGAAAGTCGACTGACGTGCCGGCGGCCTCGTGCACGCCACTCGGGCCTACGATGCCAATCGAGGTGTTGTTCGTCGTGAGTTCCTTGTCCTGTTGCAATGTCTCACGGAGCGCGTGCAATCCGTGGCGGATAAGGTCTTCCAAACCGCCTGTAGACGTGTTCGATATACACACATACACATTGGTGAGCCAGAATCGCGAAAGAGAGAGATAAGAGATACGGCACAGTCGGCAAAGGACTCAAAGTGTTTCTCGAGGTAGGTCTTGGCGCTCTGACTACGCGCACCGATCGAGACGGCAAAGTATTCGAAAGATGTGCCACTGGGCGAGAACTCGTATAAGTGCGGGCCAGTGTGGTCCAGCCCAATGACGAGGAAACCGACGCCATATGGTCGCCGGCCGTACTCTTGCGTGTTCACCTGGGCCTCTGCGTGACATTTCGTACGTGCGCGTCAGTTTCCGAGAAGAGACTGAGAGGAAACCGACGCAACTGTCTGTGATGGCGGACACGAGGCGATTCACGGGGACGGGCCGATTGAAGACCATCTTGGACGCCATGGCCTGTTGGCGCATAAAGTTGCTGCACGAAAGAAGAGAGAGAGAGGTTTATTGACCAATGTCTAGGTCTCAGAGGGAGGAGGAATCGGGTGTATGTATGGACGGACCTGAGTACGCGTGCGTCCGATGTGAGGCCTGCGATCGCGATGCCGACGTGGTCATCGATGCGGAACATCTTTTGCTGGTACGAGGCGAGCTCTCCGCTCGAGCGCTAGACAACGCACAAGAACAAGAAAGAGCAGAAGAACCATGAGCGACAGGGCAAAAACAAGATGTACGAAACAAACACAGGGAGGGAGACACCGTGGTGCGCTCGAGCCCCGAGCAACACCACCATCGCATTAGGAGATATCGCACGTACGTACCTTGAGAGCTAGAAGAACGGCATGGGTTTTGGAGCGCAGGCCGACCGCTGCTGAGCCCTGCTTGACGGCCTCGAGTGCGTACTCGACTTGGTGTAATCGGCCTTGGGGCGAGAATACGGTGTTGTCGGAATCGTACGTGTTACGGAACTGTTCTCGCGGTAAGTATAGTGTTATCGACAAATGACAGGAGAGGGTTCAGACCATGCAGAGAGATAGATGAGCGAGTGGTAAAGCAAGTTTGACACGACACGGGCCGCGCGTCCAATTCCCCTCAGGCTTGGTTGACGCGTTGACCTCATTGGATTGCAATTACAAAGTACTGATATTAAATTATCGTAGTCTCATTTACAGTACTAATAGATATATCAAAATATGTAACGAGTAAGTTGTAGAATTGGCATCCAGCTCCCTGCCGAGTCCTGCACGATGCCGATGATCATGAGATCGCTGCGCTCAATCCCACCTTTCCCGATTCTCCATTGACCGCTTCGCTGGTCGGAACACCCGCGATCCAATTGACAACTCTAGAAGGGAGAAATTTTCAGTATGCGTGCAGTTAACTGTGGCTCAAAAGGTTTGACCTTGAGAAAGGTGTCTACTGCATGCCCAACGTTATGCGCAAACTTGGCAATTGTGACGGGTTCATGGGTAATTGGGACCTGGCGCCTGAATTCCTTGTAGCCAAGCCACTTTATGATAGAAAGTTTTCCATGAGCGACTAGTCCAAAAGGTCAAGAATTATGGCACTGACTTGGATACGGATATCTGCCACCCATTTTGAACCCAGTGGCGCGAATCGTTGCGCGTTGAAGAGGCCATCACACTGACCAGCAGCGCAACGTTCGAGAGGAATACCGAGTTTCCCGTCCGCGTCGTTGAAATATATGGGCATCTGCAATTCCGCTTCTCCTGGATGTTGTCTTCCATCCTCAACGGAGGACGGATTCCGCATCGTTTGGGGTACCACAGTGCCCATAGCCAATATGCTACGGTCAAGTACCCGATTTACCCCAGAGGAAGGCCGAACGGGGACATTTGGAGGAACGGAGTCGACGACAAAGGAACGGCTTTCTATCTCCGGGTGGGATAAGGTCTTGTATGAGGGAATGGTGTTGTGCTTTAGTAGAAGACAGAAGTACTGCTCGGCCATACGACTACTGAAAGTTTGAGCTATGTATCCGTCGACGAGAAGGCTCTGCGTAAAGGTCAAAGTCAGGGAAGCGCGCAAGTGGTTGGCAAATCTCACCAAGGGCTGGTTCATGGAGGGCTAGAGTGAGGAACTGATTGCGTCGCTTGATTGGGCTGTATATATTCTATGTCGCAACTAGGCAGCCCAAGCACTTGGACACAAAACGACGGGTATCCACGCATTATTCATGCGTATTCATACTCCATCCACACAACAGGGATCCGGTGCGAGGAAAGTGCGTTTAGGGCAGTACTTTCCACACTGCCCACATGTGCGAGATGTCGGGGATGATGCCCCAAACCAAAGATATTAATCAATCCAGCGGCCCCGAGTCACTCACCGTTGGAGGTTTTGACATATGCTGTGACCTCAGGTGTAGGGAAGAGTTTAGATTACTGCTAGTTTCAGTGCTAGTTCAAGTTGTCGGATGGTAACTGTGACGGCGCAAGCTGTGTGGACGGGGAAAAAGCCATCGCCATTAGGTCCTTTTCGCATCGCGCTGTTCAGGACAGATTTCTCGAAACATCCCGGCCGGTGTGAGAATGACGAGGAAGATACTTGCCGAATGTGCGAGAAGGTGGCACTCTGACGATCTGATCGAGTGGCGGGGACGGAGTGCTTGTCCCGGTACTGTACCAGTGCCAGTAGGGAGTCACCGCAGCCCGCAGTCCGGGGGTTCGTATACCCGGCGACTGCGGGGGCACGTGGCACAGTAGCACTATACATAGTACTGTACTTTACTTTCAAATGGCACTGTCGAATAGAACGAAATCCTGTCGATTTCGGAAACAACAAGTTCCTCTTCCGGTGCGCGTCTCCACCCCACCCCTGAGTGGCTGTATCAAAAAAAAAAAACTTTTTTTTTCTGATCCTTTGTTATGACCAACTGTCGCTCCAACTCTCCAACGCGTTCTGTGGTCCTCTGCATTTCCGAACCGTGATACAACAACGTTATCGGTACCCCCAGGGCTCGTGACTTTTAATCTGTACTGCCACAACTCTGCTCGCATTCCGGATGCCGTACGTTGACCTAGCCAGATTTTAATCGCAACATCGTCGCATGACTACTTCATCGGAGGCTGCTGCATCGTATGAGGCCCATAGTTTTCCGCCATAGCGCTCACATACCATGGTGTCACCCTCAACGTCGAACCTGCCTAGGTCTTGAACTATCCTACAGCAAGACACTGCGATGCGGCCCCGTTTAACGTACTCTCCAAAACGAACCCTTTATTTGGGTGCCCAACGCTGTCATTTCTCCGCAGTTGATCCCACATACGCTCTTCAAAATCTACCCCGACTCTCACGGCGCGACGATCTAAAAGGAAGTAATCCCCATCATGACCCTCTGAGCGGCTACCTGAACCCAACATGTCATCCGACATTTGTGGAAAGCCTTTTCAGGATGCCTATGCTGGAGGACACACAGCGCTCTAATGCATGTGCGCCGATATGTTGGTAAAAGTCATGATCGTCCTCAGGTGGGACGATGAGAACCCCGTATCTGCATAGTAGCCATCTCCGCATCATGTTGTCTTTCTGCATTCGTCGTCTTTAAAATTCTAACATATCAATCGCACACAGGGAAAACCAAAGTGGTCCTATTATCCTCATAATGTAAGCGTCGCGCTAAGCAGCGTGTTGGACTGGTCACAAGCGTACCTCAATCACACTCTGCCATTGGGACGCCAAAGACCCTCATGCGGAGGCGCGCTCTAGGCGCTCTAGTTCTTTAAAACTTCCACAGGAGCTTCCACAGGTACTTACAACGGCTACCAAGTTAATACCTTCAATCTCAACTTGAAGTTTCTCCATCCTTCCCTGATCCATGGCCAGTGCCCCAATCAACACGGATCCTTAGCCATCGTTTTAAAGTTGGTATCAAGCGGATATCACTGCGGTCACGGTCACTACAGTAGTGCCATCAGGCGCCTGTCTGATGTTGGTTCAGCACAGTGAAACGGAAGGACTCGATCCCCGTACGTGGAATCACAGGATGTACTTGCACATTCTAGCTCGTGAGAACAAATTTCAATTTCTTGAGCAGTACTATCTCCTGGGTTCCCCGGTATGTTTGTTCAAGCCTTTCAAGTCTGATCTTGATGTGGCTGCAAGGAGCTGCTAGTGGAGCTCGGGCGAGTGTTCATTCAATTGTAATTTACACCTCTACTTGAGCGGTCAGTGGGTGACGTGTACGTGTCGCGTATATCAGAGTCAGAGTCAATTAGCCTCTTCATCTCACTGTCACTATGTTTGACACCTAAACGTCACTTGATGCGGGGTTTCGTACATAGTGTTGGGTAGGGGGTCCACTATGACATTCGACACTCTAGCCTCAAAGGTTACTACATCACACGAGCACAGGGCCATGAACGCGAAACGCGAGGCCTCACAGCCTTCGAGTGCAGGGCGCTAGTAGATAACGGTTGGGCCCGGGGCCGGTCACCGTACCATCTAGGGGCTCCACTGCATGAACGTTGCATTAATAGCAGGACATCATGTCGTGGCTTCTTATGAAGCCGGGAGATTCGGACCTCGAACGATAACGATGATATGCGAGCACAGAGTGATGATGTTTGGTCTGTAATCGTATAATCGTGCATTGAGAAACCTGTGTATCTGGTGGTCCGTTGGCATCAATTTGAAATTTTATTGTAGACACGAGGTAGCCTCCCACGATTCTGTCCGGCGCTTCGATTCTTCAACTGTCACCTCCGCCTCACTGACAGCTCCTCCCTCTTGTCTCGAGATGCAACTTCAGCAGGACCGACCCCAGGCAATTCTTTTTCTACTAGTTTGGGGCTGATGATAAACTTACCCCCCAATATTAATCAATGTGTCGTTTGCTAGGATGCTAGGATACAGTTACACAGCATGGATATTTTAATAACGTCCATTGTTCAGTAAACCTAAATAGACAATGCGCTCCATGCGTACTGCACATGTGTTTACGCCTAGGACAAAATAGTCGATCTCTGCTGTGCCCTTATAACAGCTGATGGTTGTCCTTTAACAGCAGTGATCCTTCCCCACCCGCAGTACCGCGTATGGCCGACCCTGGTTCTCCGTTTACGTTTGGCGAGCGCGTGGGCTTGGTCCTACTAGCTGAAACGTCTGCCGTATCAGCCTGTGCTATTGTTGGCCTCCTGTCCTATATTGCGGTGAGCTGCTCAACCCTCGAATGTGTTGCTTGACTAGACTCGACTTGTCTATTTGAAGTATAGCGCTGTCTGTATCATTCCGGGTTCATCTAGGAGATGGAGAATCAGTGGCCCTGCTGAGGTTTACTTTCTTAACCAGCTCCTGTGGGATCTTGTTCAGGCTATTGGCGAGTCAGGGAGATGCCAGTGACGAGATGTCTCCTAATTGGCATATTTTACTTTAGGCGGTCTTATGAATGTCAAGTGGGCGGTTGACGCTGTGCGTATCGACATTTGATGGCATTTCTGGTGTTCATAGCCATGCTCTAGGCTGTAAAACCAGGTGCTTACTGCTCTGCCCAAGGTGCAACCTCTTAAAGCTGGTACCAATAGTAAAGGGCGATGTTGACATGATAGGCAGGTGCTGTCAAGCAGATGTCCGATGTCGGTTCAGCGATCTCGTAAGTGCTAAATATGTGAGCGACCGTCGGTTCAGAATTTTTACTGGTGTATTTGATGATAGGACGTTGGTCAGTTATTGATTTACGCTTCCACGTCTTTCTTCATTCTAACTCACGTGGCTCCAAATCGCGAAGATCATCTCATTTTATACCCTCCGAGTGCTTTGTTTCTGGAGAATTAGAAACAATGATAGCCAGACAGATACAGAGCAGAAAGAGTGGAAGACGAGGTTGAGTTCCAGTTTCATCGTCGTCGCCTGCCTATGGGCCGCTCTTGGTCTTCTTGTGGGCATCAATGTAGCCGTCGATGGAGTGCGCCACTTCTACGGCCCAACTGGGTATTGTAAGCTCGTCTACATACGCTTTCTTGTAGATCAAAGCCTGACGCGGCACAGGGTGCTGGATTCGAGCTGAGTATTCTGTTCAGCGCACTGTTACCGATTTCGCCTTCATGTGGGCAACCACTTTATGCAATATCGTGGTCTACGGAATACTTTTCTTATACTTCAAGGGCTATATCATAACAGATGGGTGGCATATACGAGTGTTGGGTAATTCCGAGCCACACAATGTTCTTGGGCCGTCACGACAAGCATATGGCCTACTCTTGTGAGACATCCTCCTGCTTTCCAGTCGTCCTCGTTTTGAATGTGTCTTTCCAATCAGCTACCCGCTCGTCTACACCGTGACCGTGAGCTTTTTCTGGTCCTGCTGCCAGTTTCCGAGGTTTCTAAACGACAATTTGTAGATTATGCCCGTGTCAGTTGCACGCTATAGCGCTTTCGCACACCATCAGGTCTCCTTTGCTGTTACATGTTTTGTCGACATCATCTATCTTTCCACTGGCCTGCTTAATGTCCTCCTTTTCTCATTTACGCGCCCCTACCTCCTCCCACATGACCCAGCAATTTCCGACACGATGTCCGAATCATTCCCTAGCACCAACTTGAATATCGCCGACGCGTCCCACTCCGAGGGTCCAAATGGCTCGGAAGGAGAAAAAGGAGAAGATACCCAAAGAGCTGAATGGTATGGACTTCCACGAACCCAGAGTCCCATCGGCGACTGTGACCCAACACGTGGGGGAGACGGACAGGGGCCAGAGAAGTCTTTGCACGAGAAGGTGGGGGTGAAGGACGCACCATGACATTTCACAAGTTCGTAATCTCACCGCCTCACCGTGTACGCCCTCGGTGTTAAATGTGGTCTGACAGGTGTCTGATGCGCCCCAGTGAGGATAATATACATATTGTACAACAGTACCCGTTAGATCCCATGTGCATACAGAAAATCGGTGATGGTTGTCTACAAGGATTGCCATTCGAGTGGCCATAGTCGGTGGCGTTATTCGGGGCTTGGCGACTTACGGGCGGTGACACGCGGACACCCATTTTGGGCGTGCGTGCGACCCGGACAGGCGGGACGTCCGGCTGCTTTGCGCCACCATATCTGGTAACCCTTGCGGGTAGCGCGGGGGTACGAGAAATACCGAGGACGCGAGAGATGGCGGTGTCGATGTGATATGTTATCTCCGAGTCTGGGTCGGCCTGTCGTCTTCACGTGCCCGAGATGCGCCCGTCTCGGGCCCCTGGTTTACATCCGTATATTGATCGGTCCATTGAACGTTGCATCGTGTAGCACTGGCATACTCATACTAGTGGCATACGGTCTTTTTGAAAACGTTGTTCGACTGTCCTTACAGGGAGCGCTGCTGCTGTAGTAGTGAGTACTGTTAGTACACAGGACTACGATCAGGTTTTCAAATTACCGGCGCAGCAACGCAGCTGACGGCTTGATCCTTTCACCCTCACCAGTGTGACGTTGTTTCGACTCGCTGTGACCTCAACTGCGCTTCCTACAATCAGTCCCCATCTTCGCGCGCGCTCTCGGGCTGCTATCGAGCGTCATGCATCCGAACCCTCGGTGATCCAGGGGTACTCAGTTGTTACAACTTCCAGAGTGGGTTCTGGATGGTATTCGAGGACTGGAACTCCCCCAAACCCGTTCGCTACCGCCTTCAAGTTTTGAAATGCGCTTCTTACGCCGGCATCGTTCATTTCCGCCATCAAATCATCGATGGCCACGCCTCCGTCATCATTGCTGTTCGTCATCTCACAAGCGTCTTCATCTCCATTCCTCGGCCTGAGGAGGACCATCCCTGTCGGCGCCACTACGCTTGCACGGATGTCATATCGCGGGTGAGTTCGACAGCCCTGCCCAGAGTGGGCCCGGCAAGCTCGTGGGACTCCAAACTAGAATCTCCCATGATCTATCCCACTGTTCTCCTGCCACGTGGAGCAGGCAGGTAAATCGATCGACGTGGCCAGGACAAGTCAACTCGAGAAGACTTCACGATGCGATGCCATAGGAGTGCATCCTGGCCTAGATGACCTACGGTGAAGATACGACTCGGATGACATGGTATCCATGGGGAGGCTTCAAGCTTCATGTGGCGTGTCGGGTGAGAGCTCGCCCTGCCCTGAGGAGGCACCACCGGGCATGATTGCGTCACCTGTAACAGCCTAGTTGAAATATACGCCGTAGCAATGCCGTAGGGTCATAAGTACGATCCGGTATAGGATGCTGTACGAAACAGGGGCAGTCGAACCTGCAACTGAGGCTGATGGGATCGGAAAACGACATCTGCTGCCAACGGCCTGGGCAAGCGTACTCACCACTATAACATAAATCGATCATGAAGGGGGCTTGTCACCACCAAGAAAGGCCACCATAAGTAGAATTCCGTCCCCACAGTTTTCCTGTACAATATGGTCAGTCGAAATTGAACTAAAACTCAAAGGATAGTGTATGACGTTGGGCCGCTGGCCCTTGTATTTGAGAACTTAAAAACAAAACAACTACCAAGGGAAAGTGAGAAAAGAACGGAAAAGAAAAATAAATATTGAGACCCGTAGGTCTACCACTCTGAAACAGCGTGTCATCCTTGTGCAGGGGCCATGCTAATCTTCTCTGTATCGTTCCAATTTTTTC
>Ga0209488_10004987_pt1 | contig 10264 bp, 8 predicted proteins | sample Rivendell_Oct201_8_FD_188349 | JGI IMG/M metagenome (GOLD analysis project Ga0209488, IMG submission 188349) | Vadose zone soil microbial communities from the Eel River Critical Zone Observatory, Northern California, USA -... | ecosystem: Environmental > Terrestrial > Soil > Vadose zone >... | reverse complement strand
AAGTCGTGAGCGCGAGAGTAGCGGCGACGTGCCTACGAGCCAAATCCCGGTTTGTAGCCCCTCTCCCGCACCGCGGGAGAGGGTGCCCGAGGCGAAGCCGAGGGCGGGTGAGGGTGCAAGCGATCCGAAAGACCCTCACCCGGTTCGCCCTGTGGGCTCGCCGCCCTCTCCCGCGATGCGGGAGAGGGGCTAACCCGTTACGCGTTCGGGCTATACAGCGGGCCGCGGATGATCTGGCCGGGAAGCGCGTCGGTCAGCACGCCGTTGTCGAGCAGGACGGTGCCGTTGACGATGACGTGGTCGATCCCGAGCGCGTCGCGCTTCACCTGGACCCCGCCGCCCGGCAGGTCGGCGACCGGCTCGCGCGGCTTGGAGGCGATCGTGTCGGGGTCGAAGATCGTGATGTCGGCGACCTTGCCGGCGGCGATAAAGCCGCGGTCGGTGATGTCGTGCATCAGCGCGGTCTTGCCGGTCAGCCGATAGACCGCCTGTTCGAGCGTCATCGCCTGCTGCTCGCGCACCCAATGACCGAGCAGGTGGGTGCTGGTCTCGTGCCGGTCGGCGGTATGCGGTCGGCCGCCGCCGTCGCTGGTGCCGATCACCGTGTACGCCGACCCGAGGATGTGCTTTTGCACTTTTGGATCATGGTTGCGGTCGATCGCCTGGAAACAGGTCTGCAGATCCTCGTCGAGCGACAGGTCGAGGAAGGCGTCCATGATGCTCTTGTTCTGCTCTGTCGCGATCTGCTTGATCGTCTTGCCTTCGAGGTGGCGGTTCTGGCCCTTGGTGGTCATGAACACCTGCACGAGGTCCCAGCGCCGGTTGAACAGGCCACGGACGCGACCGAGCCGGTCGGTCATGCCGCCCTGCTGGTCGACCGTGCCCTCGACCGCCTCGGCCGACAGCGCCTTGCGGATCTCCGGGTCGCGGAAGGCCTGGATCCGCTCGCGATAGGGCCGCGCCATGACCTCGTCCCAAGTCGGCATGCCGCGGAAGAAACCCTCGGGGTGGGTAATGTCCTCGTCCTGCGGGACGTTAAGGCCGCGCTCCAGGTTGAAGATACCGCCGGCAACGGTCGAGAGGCACGAGCCGTAGCAGCGGGCACCGCTCTTGAACCCGTCCTCGAGCCACTTCAGGTGCTCGACCCACTCGTCGGGGTTGCCGATCGGATCCGACATCAAGTTGTAGATCGACGGCCGGCCGGTGCGCGCCGCCAACTCGCGGGCGACCGCGCGCGTCTGCTTGGTACCGCCAGGCGCGCCGCCGGCGACCTGGAACACGCCGGTGCCGAGTTCGCCGAGCACGCTGGCGAGCGCCCAGCGCTCTGCGTCGTCGGGCACCCCGGCGGGATCGCCGCGATCCTTTGGCGCGGTCGAGAAGCCGAGCGCGCCGTCATACATCGCCTCGCGGATCAGGCGCTGCATTGCAGCCATTTCCGCTTGTGTCGCCTCGCGCTCGGCGGCCGCCTCGCCCATCACATAGCGGCGGATGCCGGAATGGCCGACCAGCGTGCCGACGTTGATGCCGCGCTTTTTGCCGAGCGCGTTGAGGTAGTCGCCGACCGATTCCCAGGTCACGTCGACGCCGGCCTTCAGGACCGGCAGTGGGATCTGCTCGGCGTCGGAGAAAAATTCGAGATACCATTCGCCGTCGCCCGGCCGCACCGGCGCGATGACTTGGCCGCACTGGCCGACGATGACCGTCGTGTGGCCGTTATGCAGCCAGGAGCCGCAATAGGGATCCCATACGGCCTGTGGATCGAAATGAGTGTGATGGTCGATAAAGCCGGGCGCGACGACGCGCCCCTCGGCATCGATCGTGCGCTCCGCGGCGGCGCCATTGTATTTGCCGACCCCGACGATCCTGCCGTCCTTGACCGCGACATCGGCCTGAAACGCCGGCTCGCCCGAACCGTCGACCACGCGCCCGTTCTTAATGAGCAGATCGAATGCCATCGCATTTCCTCCCGCTGGTCGGTGCGCCGTCGCCCTCGTTGATACCCGCGGGGCTTTGCCTTGGCTCTGCAGCCGGCGCGCCTGTTATCTCGACCTTGGGTTTATGGCATCCGTCGGGGTGCGACAACCCGTTCCGGCGCGCGGCGGCCTCTATGTTAGCGCATGGCCCAGCCGACTCTCAGGTGACGCTGGTTGCGACCGAGCCGATCCCGGCAAAGGCGCACTCCACCCGGTCGCCGCGGTTTAAGGGGAATTGCCGGGTGAACGAGCCGCTCATGATGGTGTCGCCGGCCCGCAGCCGCTCGCCGAATTCGGCGACCTTGCCGGCGAGCCAGGTGACGGCGTTATAGGGGTGACCGAGCACGGCGTCGCCGCGGCCGGTCGCGACCTCGGCGCCGTTGATGCCCACCCGCGCCTCGACCTTGCTCAGCTCCGGCAGCGCCTCGGGACCGACCGGCGGGCCGAGCACAAACGCCTTTTGCTGTGCGTTATCGGCAAGCGCCAGCGCCAATTGGCGGGTCAGGTCGCCGCGCGTCTCGATAATCTCAAAGGCGGGGTGAATGCGCGCCACCGCCGCGGCGACCTCGTCCCGGGCCGCGCCGGGTGGCACATCGCGGCCGAGCACGATGCACAATTCGTTCTCAAAGCCGGGCTCGATCAGTTCGTCGCGGCTGAACACATGCCCCGACGGCTTGAGGCCGTCCGCCAAAAGGCAGCCGAATACCGGCTCGTGCACGCCGAACTGCTCCTGGATCGCGCGCGCGGTCAGCCCGACTTTCCAGCCCACCCGCTGCACGCCGCGAAGCCGCAGCCGCGTCAGCAGGATGCGATAGGCCTCGTCGATCGCAAGCCGATCGGCCCAATCCTGGGGAAAATATTCGCCGCGCGCGGCGGCGGCCTCGAATGCCGCGGCCGTCGCTTCGATTTCGGTCGCATCCACGGCGCAATCCGCTGCTCTACGAGGCCGCAGCAACCGGCTCGGGCATCGCGAGCGGCGCCGCCGCGGCGCCGTCGTAAAGGTGGCAGGCGGTCCGCCGTCCCTCGATTGTCGTGAGCGCCGGCTCCTCTTCGGCGCAACGCGGCATCGCATGCAGACACCGCGGATGAAAGCGGCAGCCGGAAGGCGGATTCAGCGGGCTTGGCACTTCGCCAGCCAGGATGATTTCGTCCTGCCGCTCGTCCGGATGGCTCGGCAAGGCGGCCGAGAACAACGCCTCCGTGTAGGGGTGCTTCGGGGTGCGGGCGAGCGTGCGCGCCTCTCCCTGCTCGACAATCTTGCCGAGATACATGACGACAATCGTGTGGCTCATATGCGCCACCGCGGCGAGGTCATGCGCAATGAACAGGTAAGAGAGCCCGAGCTCGGCCTGCAGGTCGCATAGCAGATTGAGGATCTGCGCCCGGATCGACACATCGAGCGCCGAGACCGGCTCGTCCAGCACGACAAGCTTTGGCGAGAGCGCCAAAGCGCGGGCAATCGCGATGCGCTGTCGCTGCCCGCCGGAGAATTCATGCGGGAACAGATCGGCGGCGCGGTCGGGCAGCCCGACCATGTCGAGGAGGCGCCGCACGCGACCCCGCACCTCGTCCCTCGACAGCTGCTCGTTGGTGACGAGCGGCTCGGCGATGATCGCGCCGACCCGCATCCGCGGGTTCAACGACGCGTAGGGGTCCTGGAAAACCGCCTGCACGGATTTGCGATACTGCCGGCGGCCGACGGCGTCGAGCTCGTGCAGATCGCGGCCTTCGAATCGGATCGAGCCGCTGGTCGGCTCCTCCAATCCGAGGACAAGCTTTGCGGTCGTCGTCTTGCCGCAGCCGGACTCGCCGACAACACCCAGGGTCTGGCCGCGCTCGATCGAAAACGAGATATCGTCGACCGCGCGCACGACGCCGCGGCTGCCGCCGAACGCGCCACGTTTTGCCGAGAAATGCTTTGTGAGCCCGACCGCCTCGACAACCGGCATCAGACCGCCTCCCGGCGCAACACGGGAGCGGCAACGCCGATGACAGGAGCGGCGAGCCAGCACCGCGTGGTGCGCCCCTCCTCCGGCGCCGTTTCCGGCGGCGCCGATTGCAGGCAGCGGTCGAAGGCGCGCGGACAGCGCGGCGCGAAGGCGCAGCCCGGCGGCAGCTTTGAGAGATCGGGCGGCTGTCCGTCGATCGCGGTCAGGCGCTGGCGGTCGTCGCCCATTTTCGGGATCGAATTCAGCAGCGCCTCGGTATAGGGATGCATCGGGGCATTGAAGATGCGCGACACCGGGCCTGATTCGACAACGCGGCCGGCGTACATGACCGCGAGCTGGTCGCACATTTTGGCGACGATGCCGAGATTGTGCGTGATGAAGATCAGCGCCAGGCCATGCGCGCGCTGCAGATCGCGCAGCAATTTCAAATATTGCGCCTGGATCGTCAGATCGAGGCTGGTCGTCGGCTCGTCCGCAATCAACAGGCGCGGCTCGCAAGAGATGCCGATCGCGCCGACGATGCGCTGGCGCATGCCGCCCGACATCTCGTGCGGGTACTGCGTCACGCGGGTTTCAGGCGACGGGATTCGCACCGATTTCAACAATTCGCGGGCCCGGTTCCAGGCGGTGGCGCGACTCGCCCCCTCGTGCACGCGGATCGGCTCGGCCACCTGATTGCCGATCGTGAAGAGCGGGTTCAGCGAGGCCATCGGATCCTGCAGGATCATCGCGATCCGGCGGCCGCGGATCTTCTGCATCTCTTCGTCGGATTTCCGCAGCAGGTCCTCGCCTTCGAACATCATCCGGCCGCTGACGATGCGGGCAGCCGGCGGCAGCACGCGCAGGATGGTGAGCGCGAGCGTGCTCTTGCCGGATCCCGACTCGCCGACAATGCCCAAGGTCTCGCCGGGATGGATGCGCAGCGAAACATCGTCGACCCCCCGCACGACACGGGTGCCCTGGGCCGAGACGTAATGGGTCGAAAGATTTTCGAGTTCGAGGAGCGGCGTGGACGGCATGAATTGTCCCGGGGCTCAGAGCTGGCGCAGCTGGGGGTCGAGCTTAACGCGTAGCCAGTCGCCCAGAATATTCGCCGACAGCACCATCAGCATGATGCAGCAGCCGGGGAAGATGGTCAGCCACCAGCGCCCGACCATCAGGCTCTGCTTGCCGTCCGAAAGCATCAACCCCCAGGCCGGCTGCGGCGGCGGGACACCAACGCCGAGGAAGGACAGCGTCGCCTCGGTGATGATGACGACACCGACCATCAGCGTGCCGAGCACGATGGCGGAGTTGATGACGTTGGGCAGGATGTGGCGGCGCATGATTGTCCATTTCGAGCAGCCCGCAACGATCGCGAGCCGCACGAACTCCCGCTCCTTCAACGACAGCACCTCGCCCCGGGTGACGCGAGCGTAGCGCGTCCAGTAGGTGATCCCGAGGATGATGACAATGTTCCACATGCTCGGCCCGACGATCGCGGCGAGAAAGATCGCGAAGGTCAGCGCCGGCAGGGCAAGCCACGTATCGACGAGGCGCATGATCACCTGATCGACCCAGCCGCCGAGATAGCCCGAGATGATGCCGAGCGTCGTGCCGACCACCCCGGCGAAGAGGACGGCCGTGATGCTGACCACCATCGAGACGCGCGCGCCGAAAATCAGCCGGGACAGCACATCGCGGCCGAGCTGGTCGGTGCCGAGCAGGTATTTCGTGGTCCCGCCCGTCTCCCAGAAGGGCGGTTTGAAGCGTGCCACGAGGCTGCCGACCTCAGGGTTGTGCGGCGCCAGCTGATTGGCGAAGACCGCGACGAACGCGATGCCGAGAAGGATCGCGGTCGGGATCATCGGAAAACCCGACAGCCGCAGCCCGCGGATAAACCCAAACCGCGGCGCCTGCGACGGAAGGGTTAGGACTTCAGAGGTGGTGCTCATGACGGCTCAGCTCGCCAAACGGATGCGGGGGTCGATCACGGCGTAGAGAACATCGACAACGAGGTTCACGATGACGGTCATCGCGCCGAGCATCAAAACGGTGCCCTGGACGACGGGGAAGTCGCGGAACGCAATACCCTCATAGAGCAGCCGCCCGACGCCGGGCCAGGCGAACACGGTCTCCACGACGACCGCGACGCTGATCATGATGACGAAATTGATGCCGGCCAATGTCAGCACCGGGATCAGCGCGTTCTTGAAGGCGTGCTTGGCAATGACGAGAGATTGCGGGAGGCCTTTCAGCCGCGCCAGCTTGACGTATTCCGACCCGAGAACCTCGAGCATCGAGGAGCGGGTCAGGCGCATATGCGAGGCGGCGAAATACCAGCCCAGCGCGAAAGCCGGCATGATCAGATGCAACGGCGTCCCGGAGCCCGAGGAGGGCAGCCAGCCGAGATACACCGAAAAAACCAGGATCATCACCAGTCCGACCCAGAACGAGGGCAGCGACAGGCCGAGCAGCGCGAAGACTTTGCCGGCATTATCCCAGAAGCGGCCGACGCGCACCGAGGCGAGGATGCCGCTCGGGATGCCAATCAACAGCGAGAAAGCCATCGCGGCTGTCGCCAGCATCACCGAATTGGGGAGCCGCGACCAGTAAAGCTCCAAAACCGGCGTGCGGTAATAAAAGGACTGGCCGAGATCGCCGGTCAGCACGCTCGCCATGAACAGGGCGTATTGCACAATCAGCGGGCGGTCGAGACCGAATTGGTGATGGATCGCGGCGATGTCTGCGGGGCTGGCGCCCGGCTCGACGAGCAAGGTCGCCGGGTCGCCCGTCACCCGAACGAAAAAGAAGATCGTCAGCGACAACAGGAACAGCGACAAAACGCAGTAGCCGATGCGCCTAATGACGAATTGTTTCATCGCGTCCTCGGATGTTAAGCGCTGCCGTTAGTTTCGTCCTATGACTTGATCGTGAGGTCCTCGAAAGGCGCGGTGTAGGCAAAACCGGGGATCTGACCAAAGCCGGCCTCGCCAACCCGCGGGCCAACGCCGTTCAGGAAGCCGAGTTGCCAGATCGGCGCATAGATCGCCTTGTCGTGAACCAGCTGCTGCATCTTCGCCAGCATCGATGCGCGCTTCTCGTGATCGAGCTCGTCCGCCTGCTGCGGATAGAGCGCATCGATATCGGGATAGCTGCCATAGGCGAAGGCGCCGTCCTTGACGACAAACGCGGCGAGACGCGTCGCGGCGTTGCCAAAGGCGCCGCTCGCACCCTGGATGATGCCTTTCGTGTATTTCTTGCTGGCGTATCCGGCGAAGAAGCCAGCGCGCTCGATAGGTTCGAGCTTGGTGCGGATGCCGATTTCGCCGAGGTTGTTGGCCGAGATCTCGGCCATGTTCGCGTAGGAGCTGTCGCAGTAGAGAAGGCCCGCGTCAAATCCGTTCGCAAACCCCGCCTCGGCCATCAGCTTCTTGGCCTTCCCGGGGTCGTACGCGGCGGCCGGCGGCTGCCAATAGAAGTCGAAGGTGTAGGGGATGATGCTGTTGGTGATCTTGCAATAGCCGAGGAACAGCGCCTGGCTCATGCCTTCGCGGTCGATCGCGAGATTGGCCGCCTGGCGCACCCGCAGATCGTGCCATGGCGATTTCGGATCCCACTGCTCGGGGAAGTAGAGCCAGTTCGGCGCCTGTAAGACGACCGGCTTCAGCGCGAGCCCCGGCGTCTTCTCCAATTCCTCGGCAAGCTCGCCGCGGATCGAATACGCGATATCGACCTCGCCATGTTTCAGCGCCGCAAGCCGCGTCGCCTCGTCTGGGATCACCTTCATGACCAGCCGCTTGACGCTCGGCGGCTTGCGCCAATAGCCCTCGAAGGCTTCAAGCACGAGCTCGACGCCGGGCGTGAACGAGACGAATTTGTAGGGGCCGGCGCCGATCGGTGCCTGCTTGAACCCCTCGTCGCCGACCTTCTCGACATATTTCTTCGGCACGATCCAGCCGGCGCCGCTCGCATTCGAATAGAAGTTCAGAAAGTCGGGCCACGGCTTTTTCAGCTTGAAGCGGACATGCTGCGGATCGGGTGTCTCGATCGACGCAAGATTGCCCTTCATCAGGTCATGCGACGTGCCGCGGTAGCGTTCATAGGAGAACTTGACGTCTTCGGCGGTGACCGGCTCGCCGTTGTGGAACTTGGCCTCCTTCCGGATCACGAAATCATAGGTCAGCCCGTCCGCAGACGCCGTCCACGACTCCGCCAGGCACGGCGCCTCCGACTTGCCCGGCATCGGTTTCACCATCGCGTCGTGCAGCGCGTACAGCACCATGAACGGGGTGATGATCCCCTGCGTCTCCGCCGGATCCAACCAATTCGGCGTCAGCGCGACATGCACGCCGTAAGTCAGCTGCCCGCTCGGCGCGGCAGATGCGATGCGCGGCGCGCCGGCCGCGAGACTGGCAGCCGCGGCGGCCGCGAGAACCTCGCGCCGGGTAAGATTGGTGTTCGGGCGGCCGAAACCGTGTGACTCCATAGACACTCCTCCGTGCTGGCTCTCGTCGTGGAGCCTTGCCCGGAATGTAGCGGAGGAGGCCGCGAAAGTCTTTGCGATTCTCAAATGCCGCACCCATACCAAAGGGTTAGCCGCCCACGCGTGCGTGCGGCCCGCCGCGGCGCGTCGGGGCCCTAGCCGGATTTCAGCGTTATGTCCTCATAGGGGCCGGTATAGGCAAATCCCGGGATCAGCCCGAAGCCGGATTCAGCAACCCGCGGCCCGTGCCCGTTGATAAAAGCGAGCTGCCAGATCGGCGCGTAGATCGTGCGCTCGTAGACGGTCTGCTGCATCTTTTCGAGGATCGTGCCGCGCTTTTTCTGGTCGAGCTCGGCGCCCTGCTGTTTGAACATCTCGTCGAGATCGGGATAGCTGCCATAAGCGTACATGCCGCCCTTGACCGCCATCTGTTCGAGGCGCGTCGCCGCGTTGCCGAACGCACCGCTGCCGCCTTGGATCAGGTTCCTGTACTTCTTCTCCGCATAGCCCTTGAAGAAAGCGGCGCGTTCGAGCGGCTGCAGCCGGGCGCGGATCCCGACCTCGCGCAAATTGTTGACGATCGTCTCGCCGAGATTGGCGTAGGACGCGTCGCAATAATATTCACCCGCGTCGAAGCCGTTCGGATGACCCGCCTGAGACAGAAGCTGCTTGGCCTGTTTCGGATCGTAGACCGGCTTTGGCGGCTGCCAATAAAAGTCGAAGCTGTCGGCCACAAACGGATTGCCGGTCAGCCGCGAATAGCCAAGGGTCAGCGCCTGGTTGATACTGTCGCGATCCATCGCGAGGCTGGCGGCGCGGCGTACCCGCTCGTCATGCCATGGGGATTTCTCATCCCACTGGTCGGGGAAGGCCAGCCAGAACGTGCCCTGAATGACCGAGGGCTTCAGCGTCAGCCCCGGCGTCGCGCGCAGCTCCTCGGCCAACTCGCCGCGGATCGAGTAGACGATATCCACCTCGCCCCGTTTTAGCGCGGCGAGCCGCGTCGCCTCATCCGGAATGCAGCGGAATACCAGACGCTTGACGCCCGGGGGCTTGCGCCAATAACCGTCGAAAGCCTCCAGCGTCAGTTCGATGCCGGGGTCGAACGACACGAATTTGTACGGGCCGGCGCCGATCGGTGCCTTCTTGAATCCGTCCTCGCCGACCTTCTCGACGTACGCTTTCGGCACGATCCATCCGGCGCCGGTGGCCGAGGTGCCGTAGAACATCATGAAGTCGGGCCAGGGCTCCTTGAGCACGAAGCGCACGCGGCCGGGATCGACGATCTGGATCTCGCGCACGCGCTCCTTGAGCAGCCTGGCGCCCGCGCCCCGGTAGCGCTCGAACGAGAACTTCACGTCGGCCGGCGTCACCGGATCGCCGTTGTGGAACTTCACGCCGCGGCGAATGACGAACTCGTACGTGAGCCCGTCCTTGCCGGCCGTCCACGACTCCGCGAGGCTCGGCGTCTGCTGGCCGGCCGGCATCGGCTTGACCAGCGCGTCGTGCAGCCCGTAGAGCACCATGAACGGCGTGATGATCCCCTCGGTCTCGGCGGGATCGAGCCAGCGCGAGGCGAGCGTGATGTGCACGCCCCACGTCATGGTGCCCTCCGGCGCGGCGCTCGCGGAGCGGACCACGCCGACGAGGAGGGGGATCGACAGGAGCACGCCGAGGACGCACGAGATGGAACGCCTCATGGGTACCTCCCAGCCGCGCGGTGAGTATACCGCCCGACGGCCGCGTCCACCTTCAGCGCGGCCGCGGTCGGCGGTGGTGTCGCACGAAGACGGCCACGTCGGCCTTGCTGATTCGTCCCGCGGCCACGCCGAGCACGAGATCGGTCAGCTCGTCGTCGGGCGCCTCGAGCCGTTGGC
>Ga0209488_10004986_pt1 | contig 10264 bp, 8 predicted proteins | sample Rivendell_Oct201_8_FD_188349 | JGI IMG/M metagenome (GOLD analysis project Ga0209488, IMG submission 188349) | Vadose zone soil microbial communities from the Eel River Critical Zone Observatory, Northern California, USA -... | ecosystem: Environmental > Terrestrial > Soil > Vadose zone >... | reverse complement strand
CGCCGACAGGGCTTTGAATGCGAGAATTGGCAATCATGGCGCCGACGCCGCTGTCGCGATCGGTCAACAGCAGGACCTGGCTAGTGTCGCCATAAGATTCGATCACTTTTCCGACTACGCCTTCGGGCGTGATCACTCCCATATTCTTGCGAATGCCTTCATGCAGGCCCTGATCGAGATAAACCACCGCGCTATTGGCATCGGCGCTCGAACCAATCACGCGCGCCAACACCATCGGTACCTTGGCCTGCTTCTGCTTGAAATTCAGAAGACTGGCAAGGCGGTCGGCTTCCGCCGACTTACTTTGCAGCTGCATGATTTCCAGTTTGAGCTGGCCATTTTCGCGGATGAGTTCTTCGTTCTGGCGGGCGGTGTCGCTCAACGCGAAATAATGCCGCCAGGCGTCGCGGACTTTTCCGATGCCCCAGGCGCCGCTGCGTTCCACCGGCGAAACGGCGGAGACGGTCCAAACTCGGATCAGGCGGCCCTGCGAATCGCGCTTGATCTGTACCGCGAGCATCAAGACTTGCAGCAACACTACTCCCGCCAGGAGGAACAGCGAGCGATGTCGAGAGGGTAGGCCTGCCATTGGTGTACCGAAACGCGAAATTGGCGACTCGAATCTTTCTTGAGCGGCTAGTGGCTGGGAGCTAGCGGCTCGATCTTATGAAATTCGAAAAAACAAAAACCGAAACTTGAAACTAAAAACGGCTAATCGATGCAAACTTGGCGCAAGAGTTTGAAATCGCTGAGCATCTTGCCGGTGCCGAGCACGACAGAGGCAAGAGGATCATCGGCAATCGAGACCGGCAAGCCGGTTTCTTCGCGGATACGCTTATCGAGATTTTTGAGCAGCGCGCCGCCGCCGGTTAGAACGATGCCGCGGTCGCTGATGTCCGCAGAAAGTTCCGGCGGAGTGCGTTCGAGTGCCACGCGTACGGCGTTGACGATGGTTGCGACACATTCCGCGAGCGATTCGCGAATTTCGCTGTCGTCAATGGTAACGGTGCGCGGAACGCCCTCGATCAAGTTGCGGCCTTTTACTTCCATGGTCAGCGGCTTTTCCAGCGGGTACGCCGAGCCAATTTCCATCTTGATCTGTTCCGCAGTGCGTTCGCCGACCAGCAGGTTGTACTTGCGCTTCAAATATTGCATTACGGCTTCATCCATTTCGTTTCCGGCGACGCGCACGGAACGCGAGTAGACGATGCCGCTCATGGAGATGACGGCGATGTCGGTGGTGCCGCCGCCGATATCGACCACCATGTTGCCGCTGGGTTCTTCAATGGGCAGACCGGCGCCGATCGCCGCGGCCATGGCTTGTTCAACGAGATACACTTCGCTGGCGCGCGCTCGATAGGCGGAGTCTTGCACGGCGCGCTTTTCCACTGGAGTAATTTCGCTGGGCACGCCTATGACGATGCGCGGGTGCACCAGCACGCGGCGGTTGTGGGCCTTCTGAATAAAATACGTCAACATTTTTTCGGTGACTTTAAAGTCAGCAATTACGCCGTCTTTCATGGGCTTGATAGCCACCACGTTCCCGGGAGTGCGGCCGAGCATTTCTTTGGCTTCGCGGCCGACGGCCACCACTTCTCCAGTTACTTTATTAATCGCGACGATGGAGGGCTCGTTCACGACGATGCCTTTGCCATGCGAAAAAACCAGGGTGTTCGCGGTCCCTAGATCAATAGCCAGGTCGGACGAAAACAAACTGAACACCGACCTCATGTTGTAACCGTTCTTGTTCATTCCCCCAGTCCTTTCGAATCAGAAACGCAAAATCTCGACGCCAAACGTTCTTCCGTCAGGGTTTGTAAACTTGTTTATCTAAGGGCTTGTAAGACAAACCCTTAAACCCTGAACCCTGCTCACGTCAGGGTTTGCAAGTGCAAACCCTGAAACCCGGCCCCTGCGGAGGGCTGACAAAAATAACCAGTTGCGGTGATGCTATATTCTCGCCGAAGATCGAACTGAGCGCAAAAACCGGCGCGGTTCGGCGAAGAGTAATTCGCAACAATTACTTTGGCACGACGATGGTCACCTGCTGCTTTGCGGTGCCGCCGCGGCGATTTTGTCCCACGATTACGATCGAATGCTCACCCGGTTCCAGCGGTTCAGTGAAGTAGCGGAAGCCGCCGTCACCGCCGATGCTGGGCACCGGCTGGCCATTGATAATCAGCGCCGCGCCCGGTTCCGTCTTGCCAAAAACTTCTACCACGCGCCCGTGCAGCTGGGTACCGGCGATTTCCAGCATCATCTCCTGGGTGCGACCCTGTGCGACGAGAGTGAATTTAAAGGTTTCGCTGACTTCGCTGGTCTTCTTGTTGGCGTCGGTCGCGAGGACGTTCCAGAAATAATCTCCCGCATCCAAGCCACTGATTTCAACGGACGGTCCCGGCAGCCTGACCTGCTTGATCATCTTGGTGAACATGGCAGTGGCGCTAATGCGCAAGGTGTAGGAGACGGCGTCCTTCACCGGCCTCCATTCGAAATGGATCGTGGCCGCTTTGGGAACTTCGACGATGATGGGCGCCAGATTTAAAGGCTGGGAGAGATCGGGAGGCGCAAGCACGTCGGACCTGGTGATCGGGCCGACCGAAGAAATATTGGCCTTCTGCCACTGGCCCAATTCGACTTTTTCGGTTCCACGACGGACTTCCGCGCCGCCGCTGGCCACCGTAATTTCGGTTTCCTTGGATTGTGGGTCAGACTTCACGGATGCGCGGCTATTCGGCCGCATTTGCGCGACGGTATCCTGCATGGTCACAGCCGCATGGGAATTCGGAGAACTCCAGTTGGGCGTGGAAAGGTCGACAGCGCCGGTATTGATGCGCACAGCGGTGGTTGCCTGGTCCAGGGTGACGTTGTTTTCTTCGACGGTAACCAGGGTGTCCGCCTTAATCGTGTACGAGGTGGTGTCGCCAAACGTAATACGCGCCGCTCCATCCCCGGCAGTCTGAATTAGGTCGCCCTTGTCCAACGTGGTGCGAAAGTCCGCGTCCACCCACTGCACGGAGTTGACCTTTTTCACCTGCACTCGTCCATCCAGGTTTACGAACTTGATTTGCGTCACTGCCAACGGCACCACATCGCTATCCGAGCCGCTGACCGCGCTGGAAACTTTTTTCAGCACCGCCGCGTAAAATCCCGGAGTTACGAAATAAACGGAAGCGAAAATCAGCGCCACCAGAATTATGGAGTACATCACCAGGCTCTTATAAGACACCGCGTGCCAATACACCTCGACGCGCTTGACCCGCTCCGGGCTGGCCTGATGTTGCGGATTGTTTGGCAATTGGCTATTCACAGTTGAAGGCGCGCAGGCGCGCCATTTTTGAAATCTACCACACGGTTCGCGGGTCCGAGGTTCGGCGCGGGACTTCGTAGTCAAATTGCAAATAGCGACCCGGTTACAACGCCCATAGCACGAATGCGCCGCTCCCTTTTGCTACCTGTCCGACCGGCCAGTGCGGCAATGTGCTATCTGTTGCTTGTGAGCTTGGAACGCAAGTTGCCAGGAGAATGCTGTCGAAAACTACAAAGCATTGACGAAGCGAAGAAAAAACCCTGCTTGCGAGACTTCACAAGCAGGGTTCTGTTGTGCAGCGAAGAGAATCGCTCGTCAAAAGCGAATATAAGGGCCAAATGACGCGCGGAAATTATGGTGCGTGCCGCCATTAAAGTAGATTTCGTCCCCCACGTCGAGACGCAGGCCGACGGGGCCGATGTACCCTTCGAGTCCGCCACCCGGGTAGACTGAACCCATGACGTTTTTATCGCGGAGATTCTGCACGTTGCTGACAAACGTCCCGAGTGTAGCCGGAGCAGCGTCGAACATGGCGTCCACAAATCCGCCCTTGATGGTCACAAAGGGATGGAAATTGCTGTGGCCCAGGGCCAATTTGGGTCCAAAAAGCCCATGCAGCAGCCGGTAGTTCGAACGGTTCACAGTGATGGTCCCGCCGTTGTCGAAATTTTCCGTGAACACCTGGTTAAAGTCGTAACTCATTTCCGCTTCCAGCATTACGCGATGACCCAAGCCGACCCCGAGCCGGCCGCCGACCCCGGCGAAATTGGTATCCGTTTGTGATAGACGAAAGTAGTCGGCATAGGCTCCAACTGCGACATGATCCTGGGCAACTACCGCCGGCGTGGCCACAGTCCCGCACAATACTAAGAACAGCACAATACGGCTCATTCGGGTCTCCTGAAACAAGTTTTATGCTGCACGGAAGAGAGCCGAGGGCAAGGCTAGGTTGAGGACGACTTCTCTGATTAGTTAGACGCCCGGTTGGAATGCAGCGTTGTGCTTGGGTTATGCGTGGTTTCCTGTAAAAAATCGGGAGAAGTGCTGGAGTTCCAGAAATTGAATAAAAGTCAGTCGCAACGAAAGTTTGCCGTTGACGACGCGAAAGCAACGTATTAGCGTACTACCCGCTGGGTGAGAGGTTCTGGTACTACTCCTCTATTGTCCGAACCAAAGGCAATAGAGAACATGGTGGCACAGCGGGACAACTCCCTGCGGTGGCTGGTAGCAAGAACGCGGTAAGTTTCCGCAACTGCTTCTACGTCTGGCCCTCCGGAGGAAGCGTCCTCAAGTTCCAAGCCAGCAGGAGTATCTGGCGCACGTTATGTCCCTATTGCACTTTCGCTGTAAAGAACGCCGCCGTACACAACGAGTCTCTTTGACCGTGCCATTGGGTTTGCAGGGACATAATGAGGACGGGGAAAAATTCTGCATTCATGTGAAGTCCAACGCCGTCAGCCAGCATGGCGTGCAGCTTGAAACGGAACATCCCCTGGTCGTCGGGCAGGTGCTGATTATTGTGAACGAAAGCAGCGCGCGAAAAGTGGAAGCACGGGTGGCCTCGATTCAGCGCAAGCGCGACGGCAAAACTTACGTCGGCTTGGAGTTCCTTTCGACCGAAATTAATTTCTGGAACATGACTTTTCCGATTCCCGGAGCGAAACCGCTTCGCCGATCCATTCCCAAAGTAACTCCCAACAAAGTAACTGCTTAATTTTTGTTTTTGCGGCGAACGGATTTTCTGGTTTTCTTCTTAGGGCCAGGCTTGCTGCTGCGTTGGCTTTTCTTGCGTGAGGCTTCACCCTTCAGCTCTTCCTGCGTTCGCTTCGCCAATTTCGCAAATACCAGCTCATACGATGCGCGAAGCAGTTCCGATAATTCGCCGCGTGTGATGGCGTCGGGAGATTCCAGGGCCACCCATTTCGCGCGTGCCAGATAGGGCGCGGGAATAATTTTGTGCCGCTCGGTCAGTTCCGCGAACGATTCGTCGGAACATTTGAAGCTGAGGCATACGGGCGCGGGTTCGAGGGGCGCCACAGCAAACATTTTTCCGCCCACTTTGATGACCAGATCATAGCCCCATTGAATCTGCTCAGTCGCGCCGGGTAGCGGAAGGCATATCGTGCGCAGCCAGTCGATGTCGATCATGGCTTCCTCTTTGAAGTTAATGGGTTTGCGCGGCGCGATCTATTACCGGCAAATCGCCGCCGCAAGGCCTACCTCGCTTGCGGCTCTGCGTAGCGTTTGAAGAAAGAGTCGGGTTTCCACTGCGGGCGGTCTGTTGCATTTGCCGTATCCAGCAGCAAACGTCTGACGATTTCTTCGTACAACGCCGCGGCGCGCAGGTCCACCGGTTGGTTCAGGTCGTCACTGGGAGCGTGATAACGCTGCGTGAGCCAGTCCTTGAATATTTTTGCTTCGGGCGAATTGGGTTCGTAGAAAACGTCCATGATCACGGAGGGAATGCCGTGACGGATAAAATTGTACTGGTCGCTGCGTACAAACAGATTGCGCAGAGGTTCGGGGTCGGGAACCGCTTGCACTGCAAGGGATTGCGCGATGGCGGAGGCGCGATCGCCCAAAGTCGAATCCTTGATGCCCTGTACGCGCAGAACTTTCAGCGGCATGATGGGCAGAAACATATCGATGTTGATGTCCGCGACGATCGCTTTCGCGTCCACCGTGGGATGCGCGGCAAAATATTTTGAGCCTAGCAGGCCTTTTTCCTCCGCGGTCACCAGTACAAACAAAATTGACCGGCGCAATTTTTCCGGATGGTGCTTTAGCGATACCGCAATATCCATCACCGCGGCTGTTCCGCTGCCGTCGTCCATCGCTCCGTTGTAAATCTTGTCGGCGTTGACTGGCTCGCCGATTCCCACGTGATCGATGTGCGCCGAAAGGACGACAAATTCCTTTTTCAGCAGGGGATCCGTCCCCGTTAATTTGGCCACGATATTTGCCGATTCCAGATCCACCTTCTGGATGATTTCCCGGGCCTTGAGCGTAACTTTTAGATCGAAATGGGGGAGCAGGCTGCGTTGCTTGCCGAGAGCGGCGATTTCCTCGAACGTGTGCCCGGAACCCGCGAACAGCCGTTCCGCCGACTCCGGATTAAAAACCATGGCCATTTTCAGCCCGCCAACCTCGTTAAATTCGGCGTCCGCCAAGTCCATCGAAGGGTGCGCCCGATTCAGCGACATGCGGGACCACGGAATATCCATGGAAGCAGGATTTGGAATCGCGATAATTCCAATCGCGCCGCGTTCGGCGTAGCGTTTCCAGCGCTGGCCAATCCCGCCGTAGTGCGCAGCAAGCGAGCCGGGCACGGTGGAAGGCGAACCGGCAAGATACACAACGATTTTTCCGTTAAGGTCCAGACCCGCTAGCTCGTCGAGATTGTTTTCCGGGACTTGCAGACCATTGCCCGCAAACACCAACTGAGTATTCAATTCTTGGTCGCTACCCTCGACGCGGGTTGTGAAATAAGCATCCGTGCCGAGCGAAACAGGAGTCGGCTCGCCTTCCGATGTCAGAAAGGCGAACGAATTTTTTTCGTCGATGGTGCGCTGCACGAATTTCAGGTTTTGATAGAAACCATTGGTGCCAGCCGGTTCCAGGCCGGCGTGCTTCAGTTGCTCGACCGCGTAAGCTTCTGCTTTGCGTAGTCCCGGGCTGCCGGTTTCACGGCCTTCCATGTTGTCGTCGGCGACTATTTTCACGTGGTCCCACCAGCTTTTTCCGTCAAACAAGAGTTTTTCTGGTGTCTGAGCCGTCGCGACCGACGCGAACAAAAACGTCAGAACAAAAACGCCAGCAGCGCAGAAGCGAAGTGTCTTGTGCATGGGATTACTCTCTCTTTATTCTATGTTTTGCTTTGTTGCGAGATTTTCTCGCGGCCCTTGAACGAATTATTTCGCGCGGCTGAATTCCACAAATTCGCGCCCGGTATACAGGCGGAATTGCCCCGCCTCGGGAGACATAACCTGCAGCGGTATAGGGCGTTTCATCTCAGTGTCTTTCTGCGAAGCCGCTCGGAACAGTTCGTTGGCCGCCAAATCCAGCACCACAAATTTTCCGCCTTCGATGAATCCCACGCCATACGCTCCGGGCTTTAGAGTTTGCGTGCCGAGCTGCAGCGTGGCTTCCGTGATCAGATAGGCCTGATATTTTTCGCGGATCCCCGTCGAATAGCCGGAATTGTCCACCAGTCCCGCGAGTACGTAGAGGTCGTCAGAGAAATGGATGCCGCCGGTATTGCGCATTTGCGTAGGAGCGGTCTGCCCACGAAAGAAAACCGATTCGGGAAAGAGCTTGGGCTTGATATCTGATGCCTTCAGCACCGTATCTTTGTCCGGCTTCGGCAGCGCCGATTGGCCCCGCAATAGCGCAGCACTTCCCGCGATCAGCATACTGAGAAAAATTGCCGTGCTCTTGAGCGCAAATTTGCGTCGATTCATCTTCATCCTTCCTCCAAAACTCCTCCACGTATTGGCGTAAAGAGTACATCAAGTTGCCTACGAAAGCAGTCTCCGCCGGGATGGCCTTTTTCGCGGTTCCGATACTGCTGGCATCCTGTGTTACCGTACACGGGTTTATTTCTCAGGGAGGCTCCCGCAATGTTGCAGCGACGCGCGTTCATGAAAGTTTTTTCTGCGGCTGGGCTGGGCGGCACGCTGCTGCCCGGAGCGCTGTGGGCGCAAGCACAAGACAAGCCGGTCATCACCAAAGACATGATCGACGCGGCCGCCAGGATTGCCGGCGTTGTGATTTCCGACGAATACAAACAGATGATGCTTGAGAGTTTGAACGACCACGGCAAGGGGTTCGACGAGATCTTTCAGTTGCATATACCGAATTCCGTCGAGCCAGCATTGTTGTTCGTTCCGGATACTGCGGGAGTAAAGTTCGCAACGCAAAAATTGCCGATGCGTATGTCCGCAGCGCCAGCAGCAGCGGTTAACAACATTCCGGACGATTTGGCGTTCGCATCAGTGCGCGAGCTCGGGGAGTTAGTGCGCACGCGAAGAATTTCGTCAACGTTACTCACGCAGATGTATCTCGAACGCTTGAAACGTCACGACGCAAGATTGAAATTTATTGTCACGTTGACCGAGGAACGCGCGCTCGCGCAGGCGAAAGAAGCCGATCGCGAAATCGCCGCGGGGAAATGTCGCGGTCCGCTGCACGGATTGCCCTGGGGCGCAAAAGACTTGCTCGCCGTGAAAGGCTATCCGACTACGTGGGGCGCGGGTGGCTTCGTAAAACAAATCATCGAACAAGACGCAACCGTTGTGAAGCGGCTCGACGAAGCAGGCGCGGTGCTGGTGGCAAAACTTACGCTTGGTGCTTTAGCGAACGGCGACCACTGGTTTGGCGGGATCACTCGCAATCCATGGAATCCGAGGCAGGGCTCGAGCGGTTCGTCCGCGGGCCCGGCATCGGCCACGGCCGCGGGCTGCGTTGCGTTCAGCATCGGCTCGGAAACGCTGGGTTCGATTTCCTCTCCTTGCACACGCTGCGGCTGCACCGGTTTGCGACCGACTTTTGGATTTATTCCGCGCACCGGCGCCATGGCCCTTTCCTGGAGCATGGATAAACTCGGACCGATTTGCAGAAGTGTGGAAGACTGCGCGCTGGTTCTGGATGCGATTCAGGGCCCGGATGGCAAGGATCGCAGTGTTCATCCGCACGCGGTATTTAATTGGGACGCCAATCTCGATTGGCGCAAACTGCGTGTCGGCTATTTGAAAAAAGATTTCGAGCCAGCGCAGGAATCGCAAGGAGTACAGAAGCCGGAAGCCGCGGAAAAGCCGGCTTCGCCTGAGGAGCAGGAAAAACGCGAGAAGGATCGCAAACGGCGGGAAGCTTCGCGGGTCCGCGCCGAGTACGACCGCAAATTCGGCGAGGCTGCTTTGCAAAAATTGCGCACGATGGGCATTAACCTGATTCCCGTGGAAATGCCCAAGTTTCCCTACGATGCAATGGTCATGATGCTGGAGTCGGAAGCTGCCGCGGCGTTCGACGGACTTACGCGTACCGGTCGCGACAAATTGCTTACCGAACAGGGTTCCGATGACTGGCCCAATACTTTTCGTTCCGCCCGTTTCTTTCCTGCTGTCGAATATATTCAGGCCAGCCGAGCGCGCCGTATGGCCATGGATGCCGTGAGTAAGGTTTTTTCCGGCTTCGACGTGGTTGTTGCGCCGACTTTTAGCCAACAATTGGTCATTACGAATTTAACCGGGCACCCTGCATTGATTTTGCCGAACGGTTTTCGCGGACCAGACGCGCCGCGGCCAGCGTCCACGGCGGAGGGAGCGGACGAAAACGTGGGCGGCCCAGAAACTCCCGTGAGCCTCACTTTCCTTGGCAATTTGTATGGAGAAAATAAATTGCTGGCACTGGCGCGCGCTTATCAGGAAGCAACCGCCTTTCACAAATCGTACCCAAAACTTGACGCCTGATCACAGCGTGGATCAGCTGCCTTTTTGAACTGGATAACCTTTTTCCGCCCAGTCGGTATTGAAGCTCGTCGGCAGGATCAAGACACGCAGGCGCGCAAATCCCAGGTCTTTTAGTGCTGTGAATGCCGGACGCAAATTTGGACATTTCTCCAGTGGGCAGCAACCGCAGTAAAGGACCACATCGGAATTCTTCGGCAGCGTGGCGGCATATTTTTTTAGATCGCTGATGCCTTGTTCTGCGGAACCCGGCCCATAATACACGGCGCCTGGAACGTGTCCGCCGTTATAGAGCGTCTTCACGCCTACATAAATAACCAGCACATGCGGATCTTTCTCTTGCTGGAGCTCGATGACCAACTGGGCCGGCTGTACCGTTTGCGCCGCATTCCACGGATCGTCGGGCATCGCGACGGCAAGATTCCGCGTGAGCGCGCTGGTCAGCAAAATGGCGCAAAAAAGCGCGACAAGGAGTTTCCTGGCGGGAACA
>Ga0209488_10004985_pt1 | contig 10264 bp, 11 predicted proteins | sample Rivendell_Oct201_8_FD_188349 | JGI IMG/M metagenome (GOLD analysis project Ga0209488, IMG submission 188349) | Vadose zone soil microbial communities from the Eel River Critical Zone Observatory, Northern California, USA -... | ecosystem: Environmental > Terrestrial > Soil > Vadose zone >... | reverse complement strand
GACGGCGTCAGCGTGCAGCAGTACACCGCAAAATATCAGAAAGCATTTCTTGAAGACTCCGCAATGATTGGCATCGAGCGGCCACATCTGGTGCGCGCCACCGAACACATCCCGCGGATGGCTGAGTTTGTTGCCGGGCTAGTCGAGAAGAATGTAGCCTATCGCACCGAAGATGGGTCGTATTACTTTCGCATTGCCAGCTTTCCGCGCTATGGAAAACTCTCTAAGAAGGACTTCAGCGAAATGCGCGACGGATCCCGTGTCGACCTGGACGAATATGACAAGGACAGCGCACGCGATTTTGCTTTGTGGAAGTCGCCCAAGCCTGGCGAAGCTTCCTGGGATACTTCGATTGGTCCGGGACGTCCGGGGTGGCACCTGGAATGTTCGGCAATGTCAATGGAGGAGTTGGGAGAGAGTTTTGATCTGCACGCTGGCGGCGAAGATCTCGTATTCCCGCATCACGAAAATGAGATTGCGCAGTCGGAATCACTGACCGGGAAGACATTCGCCCGCTTCTGGTTTCATGTGCGCTTCCTGCTTGTCGAGGGCGAGAAAATGTCGAAGAGCCTGGGGAACTTCTATACGCTGCGCGATCTTGTTTTGAAGGGGCACAAGCCGTCATCCATTCGATATCTGTTGACCTCGGTTCCGTACCGAAACCAGCTTAATTTTACTTTCGACGGTCTCAAGCAAGCAGCCGTTTCCGTGGAGCGCCTGCGCAATTTCCGGCAGCGGATAACGGAGGGAAACTTTCCGCCGGGATCGAATTCAGAGATGCGCACGCTTGCCAGCGAGACTATCGACCGCATGCGAGCTGCGCTGGACGACGATCTGAACGCCGCACAGGCGCAGGGCGCGATCTTCGAGATGGTCCGAAAGGCAAACTCCGCGCTTGATTCGGGTGAGGTGAAGAAAGACGATACGCAACCTCTGCTCGCCGCACTGGAAAACTTTGATGAGATTTTTGCGGTGCTCAAGGATGACGATAGCGCCAAGATGAAACACGTTCTGGATTGGGCGCCGACCGAAGGCCGCGAGAAGGACATTAGTCCTGAACTTCGGGAGGCGGTGCAATCCAGCCAACTTTCTGACGCCGACATCGAAAAGAAAATTGCCGAGATGGAAGCCGCGCGGCGTGGCCGCGACTTCAAGATCTCGGATGCTCTCCGCGCGGAACTCACGGCCGCGGGGATCATCATCGAGAATACGAAGGATGGGGTACGCTGGAGAAGAAAGTAGTTCTTCCGGTGTTAATCTGGTGGCTGAAAGCTGACGGCTCTAGCCGTCAACCTTTATATATGAACTCCCTCGATGAATATCTTCGCGATGCCGAACAAGCCCACGGACATCTGTGCGCTGGACAAGTGCTGGGAGTGCGACTGGCGATGCTCGGCCTAGCGAAGCTGGGGATCGACGATCCGCGCGGCAAAGACCGCAAGCGTCTGGTCACTTTCGTGGAAATCGACCGCTGCGCCACCGACGCCGTTGCCGTGGTCACGGGTTGCCGCCTCGGCAAACGTGCCCTGAAGTTCCGTGACTGGGGTAAAGTCGCGGCGACGTTCGTGGACGTGAGTAACGGCAAGGCCATTCGCGTAGCGGCTAAAGAGTCCTCGAAGACTCTTGCTCGCCAGATGCATCCAGAAATTCCCGACAAGAACCAGCAGCAGATGCTGGCCTATCGCGAGATCGCGGATGACGATCTTTTCACTACGCAATGGGTCAAAGTGAATCTACCTCCCGAGGAGTTTCCCGGATACAAGGGTGAGCGTGTGGTGTGCGAAGCCTGCGGCGAAGGCATCAACTTTCGGCGGGAAGTTCGGCGCGACGGAAAAGCATTTTGCCGCGCCTGCGCGGGAGAACGATACTACGAGCCCGCGTGAGCGGCCCGCTCATACTCGTGTGCCAGACGGAGAATCATCGATTCGTCAAAGTGTTTGCCGAGAATCTGCAATCCGATGGGAAGCTTGTCGCGTGTTTCGCCGCATGGAATTGAAATTCCAGGGATCCCTGCCAAATCTGCCGTGACAGTGTAGATGTCGGCGAGGTACATGGCCAGCGGGTCGTTTGATTTTTCACCCAGGCGAAACGCGGCGGTGGGACTCGTGGGCGTGACGATTGCATCCACTTTGGCAAAGGCCTCTTCGAAGTCGCGAGTGAGCAAGGTCCGCACTTTCTGCGCCTTCAGATAATAGGCATCGTAATAGCCGGCGCTGAGCGCGTAAGTGCCGAGCATGATGCGGCGCTTTACTTCCGCGCCGAAGCCTTCGTCACGGCTGCGGCGGTACATCTCTGAGAGCGACTTCACCCCCGGAGCGCGATAACTGTAGCGCACTCCGTCGTAGCGGGCGAGATTCGAAGAAGCTTCCGCAGTTGCGATCAGGTAATAGGCAGGAATCGCATAGGGCGTGTGGGGCAGTGAAACCGGCACAATTTCGCAGCCCAGACTTTTAAGTTTGTCGATGGCGAGCTCAACCGCATGGCGGACTTCATCGTCGAGTCCATCGCCAAAATATTCTTTAGCCACGCCCAGCTTGAGCCCACGAACTGGCTTTTCCAGTTCAGCCACATAATCAGGCACCGGCGAATCGGCTGAGGTTGAATCCATCGGATCGCGGCCGGCAATGGTTTGCAACACAATCGCCGCGTCTTTCACCGTCTTCGCCAGCGGACCAATGTGGTCGAGCGATGACGCGAACGCGATCAGGCCATAACGCGACACTCGTCCGTAGGTTGGCATCAATCCCACTACGCCGCAGAATGATGCGGGCTGCCGAATCGATCCTCCCGTGTCCGAACCCAACGCAACCACGGCCATGTCCGCGGCAACAGCAGCGGCGGAACCGCCGGAAGATCCTCCCGGCACGCGCCCCAAGTCGCGGGGATTGCGGACGGGATGAAATGCCGAATTCTCATTCGAAGAGCCCATGGCGAACTCGTCACAGTTGGTTTTGCCGAGTACCACGGCGCCCGCCGCTTCCATGCGCGCCACGGCTGTGCAGTCGTACGGAGGAACATACTTGCCAAGGATTTTCGATCCCGCGGTGGTGCGCACACCACGCGTTGACATGACATCCTTGATCGCGACCGGCACACCGCCCAGTGGCGGCAACGGCTTGCCTTCTGCGGCCATGCGGTCGATACGGTCGGCCTGCTCCAGCGCGCGGTCTTTGCAGAGAGTGAGGAACGCGCCGATTTGTCCGTCTTCTTTCTGGATTTGCGCGTAGTGGGCCTCGGCGAGAGCGAGCGCAGTTGTGGTGCGCTGTTGCACCGAGGAGCGGGCGGACTCAATAGTGAGCGACGGGGAATTCATCACTGAGTGTGGAACTTGCCCGAAGGGTCAGCCGTTGGCTTGTCCAGTTCCGCGTTAAACACTCGCCTGATTTCTTGAACGGTCTCGGCCTGGTCCCATCCTTTGGCTTCGCTCAAGGCCTTTGCAACGTGGCGAACCACGTCTGTGAGAATAATTCCCCAGACGGTTCGCTCCTCGTCTCCCCAGCTATCCACGTTAAGGCTGCAGTGCAAACCCCCATGCGCCGCCCACGCCCGGAGCACTTCCCGAGCATTCCTTTCCGAACGAGCACTCGGAGGAACCGGCAATTGATTGTCCACAGATTCCCCTGCCTATCTCTCAATCACCTTCGGAACTCGAAAAAACGTACCATCCGCATCTGGCGCGTTCTCCAGCGCGACTTCTTGAGTCAAAGACCTGCGCAGTCCTTCCACCACATCTTCGCGACTCGCATACGCGAATCTCTCGCTCCCCTGCTTGGAACCGTCAACGCCGTAGCGATCCGATACTTGCGCCATCGGCTCGACTTTCGACGTATCCAGTTCGTTGAGACGGTCGACGTAGTCGAGAATCGAATTCAGATCGCGCAACAGGGCAGAGCGCTCTTCCCCGGAAAGCTCCAGGTTGGCCAGGGCGGCGACGTAGGTAACATCTTTTTCTTCGACTTTCATTGCCCGTAATTTATTCAGTCTCTTCGCTGCTGGATGACGAACTCGATCCTCTCCACTTTCTGGCCGGCATAACGATTCAGAGTGGCAAGATAACGGGGAGCCAGGCTTTGCATTTCGCGCTTCCACCCCGCATCCGGGACCTCGACGCGCAGCACAGCACGGTCAAACTCCAGAGCTCGCGTGCGCTCAGCCACGACCGAGCCGCAGACCAGGGGCCAGGCTAGCAACGGAGCTTCGCCTTGCGGCACGCGCCGCAGGGAGCTGAGCACAATTTTTTCCAGTCCACCGCCTGCCTGCTCCACATTCAACTCCTGGCGAGATGATTTCTGTGATCTATTTTTCCGTGATTCATTTCTACGTGATCCATTTCTACGATCAATTTTCTTCACCCGCTTCTACACCCGGTTGATCGCAGGAGAATCCGATTTTAACACTCCTAATACCCGCGCGTGGCATGAGATGGGGCGCAGTCTCAGACCGGAAACTCGCGCGTGACGAACTCCAGAGCGGACTCGTGGGACAGCAATCGCCCTTCAAGCTGAGCATCTTCCACAGCTTCTAAAATCTCACGAAACTTTGGCCCCGGCAGGTATCCGGCGGCAATCAAATCGTCGCCGGTCACCAACGGTGTGGGCCGAATCTTCTCCGGCGGAATCTCGGTGAGCTTTTTCTGGATGAACTCATATGTGCTCAGATTGCGATGGCTGGCGAGGCTGTCGGCACGGTGCAACGCAAGGTGTTCATCAAATGCGGGCAAGCGAAGAAATTTCTTCAGCGTCGATTCCTTCATGCGCGTAGCGTGCCCGAAGCGCATGTGATTGTCGACCAGCGCTAGAATCTGGGCGGCGTCGTGATTAGAAAACCGCAGCCGCTCACAGATTTCCTCGGCAATTTTGACCCCCACATCCACATGCCCGTCGAAGCGGATGCGGTCGGGCGCCACGCGGAATGTCGCGGGTTTGCCAACGTCGTGCAGCAGCGCACCCCAAGCCAGCGTTGGCGGGCAAGGAGATGGCAGGTGTTCCAGCAGCAGCAGCGTGTGTACAAAAACGTCGCCCTCGGGATGAAACTCGGGCGGTTGCTCAACACCCTTCATCGCGGAAATTTCCGGCAGCACTTCTTTCAGCAGGCCGCTCTCATCCAGCAGAAGGAAAGCGTGCCGTGCATGGCCTTCGGTCAGCATTCTGGTGAGTTCATCGCGCACGCGCTCGCACGAGACCGCTTGAATTTCATGGGCTTGGCGTTGGACAGCACTCAGTGTCTCCGTTTCGATTTCGTACTCAAAGCGTGCTGCAAAGCGAACCGCGCGCAGCAGGCGCAGTTTGTCTTCCGCAAAACGCCGCTCTGGATCCCCGATGGTGCGGATGATGCCGGCTTCCAGATCTTTGCGCCCGCCGACAAAGTCGAGCACTTCGCCGCTGACGGGATCAAGCAGCATGCCATTGATGGTAAAATCCCGGCGTGCGACATCTTCGCGCGGATCCTGGGTGAAGCGCACTTCATCGGGACGGCGGCCATCAGAATAGCCAAGATCGCTGCGGAAGGTCGCGACTTCGACAGCCTGGGATTTCGGCGGGGCGCTCTCATGAGCGCTTGTGCGCTGATCTTCCGGTAGTGGCACGAGCACAACGCCAAACTGCACGCCGACGGCGTAGGTTTCTGGAAAGATCTCCATAACTTGCGCGGGCATTGCGCTGGTAGCCACGTCGTAGTCCGCGGGTTCGCGCTTCAGCAAAAGATCGCGGACGCATCCGCCGACCAGGTAGGCTTGGAAGCCGTGCCGGCGAACGGTTTGAATTATCGAGATGGCGAAATCCTTCAGCACCTTGCTGTTGGCCCCGAGCGATTGGACAGTCGCATATTTTGAATTAAGCTAGGAACCAGAACTCGAAACCCGAACCTGATTATGCCAGACGCCTACATCCTCGGCATCGAAAGCTCCTGCGACGAGACTGCGGCGGCAGTGGTGCGCTCGGGCGAGCAGGTGGTCTCGAACGTGGTTGCTTCACAGATCGCCACGCATCAACCTTATGGCGGGGTGGTGCCTGAACTCGCTTCACGCGAACACTTGCGGGCTATCGTTCCCGTTGTGAGGCAGGCGCTGGCTGAAGCGAATCAGACTTACAAATCCGTGGACGCAATCGCCGTCACGCAAGGCCCCGGCCTTGCCGGAGCGCTGCTAGTGGGCATCAGTTATGCCAAGGCTCTGGCCTTCGCGCTCGACAAGCCGCTAATCGCAGTCAATCACCTCGAAGGACACATCCATGCGGTTCTGCTGGAAGAGCGTCAGAAGGGTAACCGCGAGTTGCAATTTCCTGTGCTGGCTTTGGTTGTGTCGGGAGGACACACCCACCTCTATTTAGCCGCGCAGAAGAATGAGGGCTGGACGTACGAAAACATTGGCCATACCCGCGACGATGCCGCAGGCGAGGCCTTCGATAAGGTGGCCAAGCTGCTAGGCCTGGGATATCCGGGAGGGCCGATCATCGACCGGCTCGCCCCGCGCGGCGATCCGACCGCTGTAAAGTTCCAACCTGCGCAAATCAAGCACCGCGATCGCCGGGACCGCCGCGACACGAACGAGATAGAAACAGATCGTCCGCGTTTTGACTTTTCCTACAGCGGTATCAAGACTGCCGTGTTGCGTTACGTCGAAGTTCATGCGATGCAACAATCGATTGAGGCACGGCGCAGGGCTTTGGCGAATATCTCGAAGCCCGTGATCGAAGATTATCTGGCGAATTGCGACAAGCGGGTCCTCGATCTGGTCGCTTCTTTTCAGCGCGCGATCGTGGAGGATCTGGTTGGCAAGACTCTGGCGGCGGCCCGCGCCTGTGACGTGGCTACGCTTTTCGTCACGGGCGGAGTAGCGGCGAACAATGAATTGCGCAGGACCTTCGAGCAAAGCGGCGCCCAGGATGGCCTCCCAGTGTTTTTTCCATCGCGGCCGCTTGCCACTGACAACGCAGCCATGATTGCAGCCGCGGCCTATCCTAAGTTCATCGCAAAAGAATTTGCCGCGATGGATTTCTCGGCTGAGGCGAGTTTGGTCTTGCGTTGATCGCGCCTTCGCCGGTAGCTGCACTAGGAGAGTCTGGGAAGTCAAATGCGGATAACCACGAAGGGCACGAAGGTACACGAAGGAAAAATCTGAGGGTGTTGCAGGGTGACGACTGCGGCCGCGCACAGTCAAAAGGCGGACTACTTCCTGTCCCCTTGGCCGTAGGCGTTTCCGAGAACCGCATCCAAGGCCTTTTCGAGCTGGCTTTCAATGTCGATGTCTTTAAAAATCGCGAAGTCGGCGCGCTTTTCTTTTTCATCGAATCCGCTGGCACGGCCCGCAACAATAATAATGGGAATATTCGCGGTGGCCGGATTCTTCTTCAAGGCGGTAATCAGCTCGCTGCCCGACATTTTTGGCATGTTCATGTCGGTAACGATCAGGTCAGGTAGTGCGCGCTGAAGAATCTGCAGGGCCTCGACGCCGTTGGTGGCAGAGTCGACCGCAAACCCGCGCCCCTCCAGAAAGCGGCAGACGGTGTAGCGAATCAGCATGGAATCGTCGACAACCAGCGCTATGCCCGGCATCAGCTTGCACGTGCAGAACGCACGCCCCCGGCTTGCAGACTAGCAGGGCCCTTGCGACCGGACAAGATGGGATTGAGCAACCTTGATTACTAAAGGTAAGAGGGGACGAGGGAAGGGTGCTCCGGGCCTATGATTCCTGGGCTTCGCCTTCCGCAGTTTCCTCAATGCTCATGTCCTTGAGTTCGCTGGATTCGAATACCTCGCGGCACTCGAGGCATTCCACAAACTCGGCGTCTTCTTCGCGGCTCACGATTTGCACGCGCGGGTGCTTGCAAGGTGTTTTAACGTTTTGAGGATGCGAGAACGGCTTGGAGGTCATAAATCCGGAAGCGTCGCCCTCGCAACGTAAGCGGAGCGGTTTCGCGGGAATTTCCGGTATTCTAGCCCCCCTTTGCCACTTGTCAAGTGGTTCCTTGTGAATCGTGAGAAAAAAATCTTGCGATTCAGGCACCAATCAGCGCCGAAAATGCGACCAAAATCATCGCCAACAGCTAAGCTATTCAATCCCAAATAGTTACCTTTAAATGCCCGGTTTCCCGGTTGCCTGTAAAGGGTTGCGCTATCGAGGGCGATGGACGTAAAATGAATTACGACGGAAAAGGTCGCAATTCAGGCTTAAGAGTCCGGTGTTCTGGATTAGCCATGCTGAAGTTAACCAAGAAGGCGGACTACGCGCTGATGGCCATGAAGCATCTGGCTGACCATGCTCACGAGGGAACTCGCAGCGCCAGCGCGAAGGACGTCGCCGATTCTTTCGGGATTCCGCCAGAAGCCCTGGCCAAGATTCTGCAGCGGTTGGCGAAAGCCGGTCTTTTACATTCGCAGCACGGTACAAACGGCGGCTACAGGCTGGCGCGCGCCGCGCACACGATTTCGGCTTTCGAGGTAATTCAAGCCATCGACGGCCCGTTATTCATCACTTCCTGTGTTACGGTGCGCGGGGAGTGCGGTCAGAGTAACCGCTGCAACATTCGCGAGCCACTGCGCAAAGTGAATGACAGCATCGAAGCGGTACTGAAGCGCATCAAGATATCACATATGCGGGAAGAGCCCGAAGCGGCTCAGGATACAACGACAAGACCCGCGGAATTGGTAACGATCGTCTAGCAAGCAGAATTAGAGATCAGGCATTCAACGAGGTAGGAGACGCAATTATGAGCACGGATGTAAAGGTCCCCCAGCAACTTGGAGTCACCAGGCACGCCGCTCCTCAGGGAGTGAAGCTGCCTATCTATATGGACAATCACGCCACCACGCCCATGGACCCGCGGGTGTTGGAGGAGATGCTGCCCTATTTCATGGAGAAGTTCGGTAATGCAGCCAGCCGCAATCACTCTTTTGGTTGGGCAGGCGAAGAGGGCGTGGAAACGGCTCGCGAACGCATTGCCAAACTGATCGGCGCCACTACCAAAGAAATCATTTTCACTTCCGGCGCCACCGAGAGCGACAACCTTGCTATTAAGGGCGTGGCTGAAATGTACCGCGAGAAGGGCATGCACATTATCACCGCGGTAACCGAGCACAAGGCGGTGCTCGATACCTGCAAGCGCCTGGAGAAATATGGCTATCGCGTGACTTATTTGCCGGTGCAGAAAGATGGCCTGGTCGATCTGGAAGAACTGAAGCGCGCCATGGATGACAAGACCATCCTGGTGACCATCATGGCGGCGAACAACGAAATCGGCGTGCTGCAACCTATTGCCGAGATTGGCAAGCTATGCCGCGAGCGCGGCATTATTTTCCATACCGATGCGACCCAGGCAGTTGGCAAGGTGCCCATCGATGTGAACAAACTGAACATCGACCTGATGTCGATCTCTGGACACAAGATGTACGGACCGAAGGGTGTGGGAGCTTTGTATGTCCGCCGCAAGAATCCGCGCGTACAGATTTCCGCCATTATCGACGGCGGCGGCCATGAGCGCGGCATGCGCTCCGGCACGCTGAACGTCCCTGGCATCGTCGGCCTGGGTAAGGCCTGCGCCATCGCTTCTGAAGAAATGTCTCGCGAGGCGGTGCAGTTATCCAGCCTTCGCGATCGCCTGCGCGACCGCATTATGAGCCGTCTGGATGAGACTTACATCAACGGCACCATGGAGCACCGCTTGCCCGGCAACCTGAACATCAGCTTCGCCTACGTGGAAGGCGAGTCGCTGCTGATGGGCATCAATGACATCGCAGTTTCCAGCGGCTCGGCCTGCACCTCAGCGACTCTGGAACCATCCTATGTATTGAAGGCTCTCGGTACCGGCGACGATCTGGCGCACAGTTCGATCCGTTTCGGCATCGGTCGTTTCAACACCGCTGCAGAAGTTGATTACGTGGCTGACCGCGTCATCGAAACCGTGGAGCGCCTCCGTGAACTTTCTCCGCTCTATGAAATGGCGAAGGAAGGCATCAATTTGAAGGATGTGAAGTGGGCTGGTGAGTAAGCCGGAAGTGCCCCGGAAGAGAAGGGCATGACCGGTAAGGGCACGACTTTAGTCATGCCGCGAGAGGTTCTAGCTTTGATGGGGCTTTAGCCCCTGCGGTAATTTAGGCAATTCAGGAGAAGCGAATGTCATACAGCGATAAAGTAATCGATCATTACAACAATCCCCGCAACGTTGGTTCTATGGACAAGAGCAGCGCGGACGTGGGCACCGGCCTGGTTGGTGCACCCGAGTGCGGCGACGTTATGAAGCTGCAGATCAAAGTGAACCGCGACACAAAC
>Ga0209488_10004983_pt1 | contig 10266 bp, 10 predicted proteins | sample Rivendell_Oct201_8_FD_188349 | JGI IMG/M metagenome (GOLD analysis project Ga0209488, IMG submission 188349) | Vadose zone soil microbial communities from the Eel River Critical Zone Observatory, Northern California, USA -... | ecosystem: Environmental > Terrestrial > Soil > Vadose zone >... | reverse complement strand
ACGAAGTGTCCTCATTCGCCGCGTTGGCCGGAGTTTATTCGGGAACAACATCGTTGACAGTGCTGATTTTGCGTGTTAGCGTAGAGAAGCCGCTGAGCTCCAAAGCGGCTTTCGGCATCTTTGGGCTTTGTTTCCTCAATGGCGTTGGGCAGCCGACCTCGCCTTAATCATTTCCAGTTTACGAGTTTCGAAAACATGTCGTTTGATAAGGTAAAGACTCTGCGTGCGGCCGAGAGGTACCTCGAGCTGGGAAAGATCCCGGCGGCTGTCAAAGAATATTGCAAAATTGTCGAAGACGACCCTGATGATCTCACGGCGCTAAACATGCTGGGGGATCTCTATGTCCGGGTTGGCAATCAACTCGCGGCGGTCACCTGTTTCCGGCGCATCGCTGAGCACTATCGCGAGCAGGATTTTGCGCTCAAAGCGATCGCGATGTTCAAGAAGATCGATCGCCTGCAACCTCACGATACTGAAATCTCGACACATCTTGCCGACCTTTACGCCCAACAGGATCTCGTCGTTGAAGCGCGCGCCCACTATCTGGCGGTAGTGAATGCTCACAATCAGGCTGGCGCTACTCAGGAAGCTCTCGAGGTGCTGCGCAAGATAGCGGATCTCGATTCGCAAAACACCGATCTGCGGATCAAGTTGGCTGAAGGCTATTTCAAAGTAGGTATGAAACCGGAAGCTGCCGCTGCTTTCATCGAAGCAGGTCAGCATCTGCTGGTCAAAGGTGGATTCGACAATGCGCTCGATGTGTTTGGAAGGGCACTGGAGCTTCGCCCGGCTGACGAGGTCGTGCTCCAGGGACTGCTGGAGGCGCACAGCGCGCGCGGCACAGCCGACGAGGCTGCCGAACTGATAGGACGCGCTATAGCAGAGAATCCCGATGACCTTGCTTTACTTTCGATGCTCGCCAGAGCTCATGTCCAGGCTGAAGACCCGTCCCAGGCTGAGCAAGCCACCGCGTTATTAGTCGCCAGGGAACCAACCGCATATTTGCAATACGTTGAAGTTGCGCGACTGTATCTGGCCTCAGACAAGATTGATGAAGCGATCCGTTTGGTTGCTGGTATCGCCGAGCAAATGCTGGCGGAACGCGAAGACAATCAACTGCTCGATCTGGTTGACGAGTTTCTTGCCTGTGATGCCGACAATGTGCAGGCTCTGCGTCTACTCGTCCGCGCCTTTTGGTGGCAACGGGATATGGAGAAGTTGAAAGGCGCGCTGGAAAGACTGGCAGAGGCTGCTCAGGCCGCAGGTCTGGTGAAGGACGAACGATATGCGCTGACCCAGTTAACACGTCTTGCCCCCGACCAGGCGCATCACGTCGAGCGTTTGCAAGAACTAGGCGGCGCCGAAGAAGAGGCGGTGGCTGAAGTCCTGTCTCTCAGTCGGCCGGTGGTTGAACCCGAAGCAAAAACCCCTGAGGAGGAGTATGTAATCGATTCGCCGGTATCGACTCCGGTCGGCGAAAGCGAATTTGAATGGACGCCGGTCGAGGACATGGCTGAACTCAAGAGTGAGGCCGCCGATGAGTTTGAAATCGAGCGAGGTTTTACTTTCGAAGCCGTCGTTGCCGAAGAGCTGGCGCCTGTCTCTAAGGAGGCGATCGCGGCGCCGTTAAATGAAGACCAAGCGCGGGAAGCTCGTACGCAAGAACTTGAGAGTGTGGACTTTTACATTGCGCAGGGATATGCGGACATAGCGGTCGATACTATCGATTTGTTGGAGAGGCAATTTGGATCGCACCCGGACATCGATTTACGGCGGCGTCAGCTTGAAACCATGGGCGAGGTGAGCGAGCCAATAGTTGACGACTCCAACGTTTCCGTTGAAGCGGACCTGCCGGCAGCGCCCGTGAATGATTTCGCGGAGTTTGAATTTGAAACAGCTGACACCTTTGTGACTTCAGAGGTTGCGGCTCCGATAGAGCAGTTGCCTCAAGCGGCGGCACCAGTTCTTCAGAAGCCCCATATGATTGACGCCGGCTTGGCCGAGATATTCGAAGAGCACCGAGTTTCGGCCGAGGGCGAGGCAGATGCACATAGCAATGGCGACTACGAAACCCATTTCAATCTGGGCCTGGCTTATAAGGAAATGGACTTATTCGAAGAAGCCCTGGAAGAGTTCCAGACAGCTGCCAGTCTGGTCAACCCGGCCGATGGCACGCCGCGCTATTTGCAATGTTGCAACCTCCTGGGCCATTGTTTCATGCAGAAGAGCGTGCCAGAACTTGCCGTAAGATGGTTTAATAAGGGACTCGATACTCCGGGCGCTTCTGAAGATGAGCGTCAGGCTTTGCGCTACGAGCTGGCCGCCGCCTACGAGCAAATTGGCGATTTGGAAAAAGCTCTGAGCCTGTTTACCGAAGTTTACGGAATTGATGTTTCTTATCGTGGGGTTAAGGATCGATTACGAGAGCTGAAAGCGCGCGTCAACGGAGAGAACGGGAAAGCTGCGCCGGCTTCGGATCGAAACCAGAACCATGAGGAGCGCGTAAACTAATCTCGGAATCGATTTGGTTTCTCGTCCAGTAATTGTACGCCGCTTGAGGCGCGTGCAAGTCTGTCTGTTTTGAGGAGCAGTACGAATGTCTTCGCGGCTTTCAGTCATTTTTTACATCATTCTCTGTCTGGAGATCGGACTGGTGCTGACAGTCCTGCCGTGGGTGCCCCATGGTTGGCTCGGTCTCAGTGATTGGAGCAATAATTATTTTCTCCTGCTCGCGGCGCACAAAGCCGGTTATGGTGTGCAGCGATTCGTGGCTTCGGGATGGGTCCGTGGAGCAGTCTCCGGGATCGGAATCTTGAATCTCGGAATGGGTATCTGGGAGATAATTAATTTTCGTAAGACTGTGCGGGCCCTGGACTCAGAGCAGGCTTCTGTGGAAAGCTCGCGTCAGAAGTTGCCCGAACGCGTTGCCGCTAATGACGCTCAACCTGCCAAGACCGATCCTTTATCTGATTACCCGCGGCGCAACCACTGAAGCCACGACGCCCGACAGCAAAGAGTTTCGAGAGATCGTGCTACAAGTCTCGGCGGCCGTCACTGCGGGCATTCAGTTGATCCAAATCAGAGAAAAGCAGCTACCGCCCAGGGTTCTTCTTGAGCTGGCGCGCGAAGTCGTCGCCACCGCCCGGGGAAGCTCGACTAGAGTCTTGATCAACGATCGCGCCGGTATTGCGGTGAGCGCCGGCGCGGATGGGGTGCATCTCACGACTACTTCGCTAACGCCAGACGTCATACGAAAAACTTTCGGCGCAAAGTTTTTGATTGGCGCATCGACGCATTCTCTAGTAGACGCTCGGGATAGTTTCCGGCAAGGCGCGGATTTCGCGGTATTCGGACCAATCTTTCCCTCGCCGTCGAAAGCGAGCTACGGCCCTCCGCTGGGCCTGGAGCAGTTAAAGGAGGCGGCGCGCGAACTAACTTCTTTTCCGTTGATTGCACTTGGAGGTATTTCTGTTGGGCGGGTGAATGAATGTTTGTCGGCAGGAGCTGCAGGGGTTGCAGGCATCACACTTTTCAGCAAACCGGAAGACCTGGCGACGACGGTCGAGAGAATAGGGGACTTTGTGAAAGTGGATCGCAGGAGAACTTCATTATGAAGAGTAAGTTGTCATGGCGCGAAAAACTGGAGAAAGATCAACAGCCGAAGCTCGTTGACATACCCCCAAAGATGGTGCGATTCGGTAAAGGTAAAATGTTAATCCCGACACCGATGCTGGTGGACAAACTGGTGAGGCGAATTCCGAAAGGGAAACTGGTTACCGTCAGTGAGCTCCGGCGTAAGCTGGCAGCGGATTTCGGCGCCGATGTTACCTGTCCGCTCACGACCGGCATCTTCGTTCGCATTGCTGCGGAAGCAGCCGAAGAGGATCGCGCGAACGGGCGTCGCCGGATCGCTCCCTATTGGCGAGTCGTCAAAGATGACGGCAGCCTCAATCCTAAGTTTCCTGGTGGCGAGAAACAGCAATCGCAATGTCTCCGAGACGATGGTCTTTCGGTTGTTCAAAATGGGAAGCGGGTCGTGGTGAGGGATTTTCAGGAGTGCCTTGCCACCCTTCAGTGAGGACCGACGGTTTGGAGTTGCGCCTTCAGGCGGCTGACTTGAGAGACGGAAGATTCCGCCTAAAGGCGGCACTCCAAACATTTGTGCCGGACTGACGTTGATGTTAAGTCGTTCAATTTCTTCCCCAGTAGTTCTCACCATCGCTGGCTTCGATCCTTCCGGTGGCGCGGGAATTCTCGCTGACGTCAGGACTCTTACAGCCTTCGATTGCCGTCCGGTTGCGGCGATAACGTCACTAACTTTCCAAAACTCCGAAACGTTCTTTGGAGCGATTCATCAGACCGCCGATTCGTTGCGGACTCAGATCTTGCCGCTGGTCAAAGAATTTTCTATCGCCGCGGTTAAGATCGGGATGCTGCCTACGCGAGAACTCGTCTTGGAAGTTGCACACATTTTGCGCGAGACCAGGATGCCGGCTCCCATCGTCGATCCGGTGCTTCGTTCTTCTTCAGGGTCTGAACTGATGGAACCAGCAGCGAGAGACGTATGGCTGACTGAACTAATGCCGCTGGCGCGCCTGATCACACCGAACATTCCTGAAGCTGAGACGTTGTCGGGTATGCCGATTACAAACGAATCTGATATGAACGAAGCAGCGGCCAAACTGCGCGAAGCAGGCGCTCGCGCAGTGCTGATCAAAGGTGGACACCTGCCAGTAGGGCGGACAGCCTGTCCGCCTTCCATTGGAACCGAAACACCGCGCCAGGTTCCGGCGCTCTCCGCAGAGGCCATTGATCTATTAGATGACGAAGGCACAGTCACGATCTTGCGTGGTGAGTGGATCGATGGCCCGCCAGTGCGCGGTACCGGATGCATGCTTTCGGCGGCCATCGCAGCCGGCCTCGCGCACGGCAGGAACCTTCCTGAATCGGTCAAAGCGGCGAAACAGTTTGTCGCGCGCGCGATCCGTTACGCACCCCAATTATCTTCTGAGATTGCATAGCCAGATAAAACGATCCACGAAAACACACGAAGCGATCGGTTTAGTTTGTGTGATTTCGTGGATCGTTTTTGTCTACCCAAAAGAGAGCACCAACACAAAAAGACCGTGCCCAGCTTTTGATTCATTCCACTGAGACTTTCTCCATCTTGACTTCCGACGCCGGCCGATCGCTGCGATCGGTTTCGGAAGTCGCGATCGAATTGACGACCTCCTGCCCCTCAGTCACGCGGCCGAAAATCGTGTAACTCGGCGGCAGTGGATAATCGGCGTGCATGATAAAGAATTGCGAGCCATTCGTGTTGGGACCGGCATTGGCCATAGCCACCGTGCCGGCTTTATAGCCGCGCTTATAAACTTCGGACGAGGGATTAATCTCATCCGCGAATTTTCCTCCCCAGGCCGACTGTCCGCCGCGACCGGTGCCGTCGGGATCGCCTCCCTGAATCATGAAACCCTTTATGCAGCGATGAAAAATCACGCCGTCGTAGTAACCCCGTTCGGCGAGCAGGCGAAAATTCTCAGTAGTCTTTGGTGCGTCTTCTTCCAGCAATTCAAACTTAATCGTGCCTTTGTTGGTTTGGATCGTCGCGGTGCGATTTGCCATCTGGTGTTCTCTCCTGTTTGATTTGATTGTCGCTGGCAAGCTTAACCTTACAAAGAGCAAAGTGCACGTCAGAACCGCTTGTGGTAGCGGGCGTTTGATCCGGAGAGAATCGTAGGGACTTCTCGCCAGGGACGTTCCTGAAGCGACAACCTGGGATAGGATTTGGTTCAACCGCCCGCTACCGCAGGCGGTTCTGACATGAGCGCCGTAATCTCGCTCCACCTGACGCATTAGCCCACAAACCGCTATCATTATCGGCTTATCACTGGTAGGCCGGACCTATCGAAGCTTCTAAGGCTAATCTCAAAGGAAAATCCAATGAATGTCACTCATCTCGAATGCGCCGCGTGTGGCCTAAAGCACGAGGCACGACGGTTGCACAACCTTTGCTCGCAATGCGGAAAGCCACTGCTGGTTCGTTATGACTTAAAGAGCGCAGCGGCTTCTTTGACAAAAGAAAGCTTGAGACAGCGCGCCCCCGACCTTTGGCGCTATCGCGAAGTTCTGCCGGTCGAGCAAGACGAGAACATCGTTACCCTGGGCGAAGGATTCACTCCACTTCTGCGCGCATCGCGACTCGGCGCGAAGATGGGTTTGAACCGGCTCTACATCAAAGACGAGGGGCAAAATCCAACGCAGAGTTTCAAAGCCCGCGGAATGGCCGCAGCTGTTTCAATGGCCAAAGAGTTAGGCGTCGAGAAACTGGCGGTGCCTTCGGCAGGCAATGCGGCGGGCGCCCTGGCAGCATATGCCGCACGGGCCGGAATGGAAGCTCACATTTTTATGCCCAGCGATACACCGCGGGCCAATGTGATCGAATGCGAACAGACTGGAGCGCACGTGACTTTGATGGAAGGGCTGATCACTGACTGTGGCGCGGAAGTCGGCCGCCGCAAAGAAGCTGAAGGTTGGTTTGACGTCTCGACCCTGAAAGAGCCGTATCGCATCGAGGGCAAAAAGACGATGGGTTATGAGTTGGCCGAGCAGTTCGATTGGGATCTACCCGATGTGATCTTGTATCCGACTGGCGGCGGGACCGGGCTGATAGGGATGTGGAAGGCTTTTGATGAAATGGAACAGATGGGCTGGATTGGATCAAAGAGACCGCGCATGATCACGGTGCAGGCCGCAGGTTGCGCTCCAATCGTGCGCGCGTTCGAGAAAGGGGAGCGCTTTGCTGATGAATTCCCCGACGCCCACACAACAGCGTCCGGCTTGCGTGTGCCTAAAGCGATTGGCGATTTTCTGATCATTGATGCGTTGCGCGCGTCGGGAGGAACTGCGATCGCGGTCACTGATGAGGAGTTGATTGCGGCTACTAAAGAGATTGGCGCGGCCGAAGGGGTTTTTTGCGCGCCCGAAGGGGCAGCCTGTTTGCCGGCGCTTAAGAGATTGTTGGAAGACGGGTCGGTTCAGCAGGACGAACGCGTCGTGCTGTTCAATACCGGAAGCGGCGTTAAGTACATCGAGAGTTTTTCGAGCTGAGATTACTCGGTGGTGCGGAATAACAGTGTGGCTCTGCCGCTTGATGTGCGGAGAGGCTCTGCCTTTCCGACCGCAAACATAAAATGGACCTGAGCCCGTGAAGCGGGCGACTGATACAGAACCGGGAGCGATAGCGACCGGATCCCAGACGCAACGTTTGAGGAGTACGGAATCAGAGACTTGCGAGTTGAATGCCAACATCCGGTCGCTACCGCTCTCGGTTCTGTGCCGGCCGGCATTTCAGCCGCTCGCTTCACCGACTTCGTCTCGGACTCTCGTCAATCACAGCGATGAAGCCGGGCTATTTTTCAATCGTCCGCTGGTGCGGACGCCGGAGAGGCCGTCGCTTTTCATTTGAGGTTAGAGCGAAATGAAGAAACATGTGGCGTCATTACTAGCGGTGTTGCTGATAGTTACCTGCATTCCTTCAATACGGGCCCAGGTGCCGACCGACAAGGAGCAGAAGCATGTTCTGAAGATCAAGAAGCAGGTTGCCAGTCAAAAGCGCTGGAATGCGGAAGACCCCATTACGGTCAACTTGCAGGATGGAAGCAAAGTGAAAGGCTATATCGCGGAAGTGTTCGACGATCACTTCATCATCACTGATCGGCGGGGTCGTCAGCCAATCAGCGTGAACTATGCGCAAGTAAAAGGTACAAAGACCGGGTTTGGGTCGAATAGTAAGATTGCGTTCGGAATTGGCGGTGCGGTTCTCGCGGTGCTGGCGATATGTGCGATCAGCAGGCGTTGCGTTGAATAGACTCGTCAAAGGTTGGAGGGTGCGATTTTGAAATATCTCGTCAATGTATTTATTTTCATGGCGCTGCTCGGGTCGTCATGGTGGGCATACGCGCAGCAAACCCCAACTCCATGGCTTAGCGAAAGCGAACGCACAAAGTTCGAGACGCTGCGCATTACCGGCTCGGAAGCGCTGTTCAATCTCGATTATGAAACCGCGCGCAAGAGTTTCAAGGAAATGGCGCAGGCGTTTCCGAATTACCCTGCGGGTCCTCAGTTTTTGGCCGACAGCCTCTGGATCGAAACGCTCTACCAAACCCGGCGCTTGCAGTCTTCGCTCTATGGCGGCGACGATTCCTTTTATTCGACCAGTGACGACAAAGTCGATCCCGCCATCGTCGATCAATTTCGCAGCTTGACGCGGCAAGCCCGCCTGCTGGCCGAGGCGCGTTTGAAACAATACTCGCGCGACACCGAAGCCCTCTACTTCATGGGCGCCATCCAGGGGTTGAAAGCTTCGTTTGAAGAAGCAGTCGAGCGCCGTCACTTTGCGGCGTTAAAGGACGGCTCGGATGCCGTTGATCGACATCGCGAAGTGATCAAGCTGGATCCTTCTTATCATGATGCTGAGATTACGATTGGCCTCTATGACTTTACGGTTGGCTCGCTGCCTTTGCCGGTTAAGCTGATTGCGGGAGTCGCCGGCTTTCGCGGTTCGAAAAAGCGCGGTCTGGCAACACTCGAGCGCGTGACCAGGGAAGGCAATTGGATCCGCGACGAAGCCCGGACCCTTCTGATTGTTTTGTACACGCGCGAAAAGCGCTATGCCGAAGCTGCCGTCATCGGTAAGGAGCTGGCTGCAAAGTACCCGCGCAACTATCTCTACCGTCTGGAAGCGGCGGACGCTTTAGTTTATCAGGCGGCGCTTGAGCGTGCCGGGAACCAAAATACCGCCGCTGCGACTACGGCCATCGAGAACGAAGCCTTCGCTACCTTCGACTCTCTGTTGAAAGACAAGGCGGTGCGGGATAGTGCGGCGCGGGCCTTTGACCTGATTCATTTCAAATACGGCGAGGCGCTGATGACAGCCGGTTTGTACGATCGCGCTGCGAAAGAATTCCTGGCGGCCGCTGAAGTGCCGGCGGCGCAGCAAGGTCTGGCGACGATGGCGCACTTGTATGCGGCCCGCGCGCTGGATCTGGCAGGCAAGCGTAACGACGCGTTGACGCAATATCGCAGCGTACTGTCAAGACCGAACGTCTATGACGCTCACGACCAGGCCCAGTCAGGTTTGAAAGAAGCGTTCAAGAAGAAACTGACGTAAAGGAGCGCGATTGGAGCGCCGACATCCTGTCGGCGGAGCGCGGGCATCCCTGCCCGCATTGAGCGCGAAGCGCGAAAGGCTTTGATTACGTCATCGTTAGTGCTGCGAATGTTATGCGGACGGGACGTCCGCGCTCCCAGCGCGTAGTTGAGCGCCCGTTAGGCGCGCAATGTTTATAGTCCAAGATTAGTTGAATTGATTGGAGCTCCTTTAGGAGCAACATTATATTTCACTCCTAAACAAGCTTAGAAGATTTGAACTAGCACCGGAGCTATAAACATTTGGCTCCTGACGGAGCCAGGGGCGGTATCCTTAAACATTCCGCACGCGCTTGGTCTCTTTTTCAAAAACAAACCCCAGCGTTTTATAGATTAACTTTGCGCAAAGAAACGCCGACGCGCTCTGTCCTTCGACGTAGGAGTATTCCGTCAAATCCATTCCCACGACGTTGCGTTTGCGCGCGAGTGTCCGAATCAGTCCAATCGTCTCGTACCAGCCGAGGCCGCCTGGTTCAGGTGTGCCGGTCGCTGAAACCAGAGACGGATCGAGACCGTCGATGTCGATGGTCAGATAGACGTTGTCAGTCAGGCCTTCCATCGCGTCCTCCCACCAATCGTCGCGTCCGACGATGTCCCGGGCCCATAAGATACGCGTCGGCAAGCTATCCAAAGCCCGCGCTTCTTCCGCTGATATCGAACGGATGCCGCACTGAACTGCCGGCATGCGCAGGTCCTTAACCACTCTGGCCATGATCGACGCATGAGAGTGCGGCGTGCCGTCATAGGTATCGCGCAGATCCGCGTGCGCATCGATTTGTAAAACGGACAGATTGGGATACTTCTCGGCGTGAGCACGAATCACCGGCCCACTCACTGAGTGTTCGCCGCCGATCATCGCAACGAACTTGTTGGTTCCGACCAGTTCCTTTGCGCGATCATAAAGCGAAGCCATCATGCGCTCCGGAGGATCGATTGATGAAGATTCCTCCAAAGTGTGAATGCCGAGTTGGTAGACTTCAGCATCGGTCTCGTCGTCATAAAGTTCCATGTTGCGCGAGGCATCGATGATCGCCTCTGCACCCCTGCCCGTCCCGC
>Ga0209488_10004982_pt1 | contig 10266 bp, 8 predicted proteins | sample Rivendell_Oct201_8_FD_188349 | JGI IMG/M metagenome (GOLD analysis project Ga0209488, IMG submission 188349) | Vadose zone soil microbial communities from the Eel River Critical Zone Observatory, Northern California, USA -... | ecosystem: Environmental > Terrestrial > Soil > Vadose zone >... | reverse complement strand
TCGTCATCACGATGCTTCCTGATGACAACGCAGTGCGCGAGGTCATCCTGGGTCGCAGCGGTCTGGGGCTTGACGGTCTCGCTCTCGGCCTTGCGCCGGGCGCCATCCATCTCTCGATGAGCACCATCAGCACCGCGGCCGCGTCCGAGTTCGCCGCCGAACACATCAAGTCCGGCCATGGTTACGTCGCGGCACCCGTATTCGGGAATCCGGATGCCGCAAAGGCCCGTCAGCTTTTTATCATTGCGGGCGGCGCCGCGGCCGACATCGAGCGCTGCCGTCCCATCTTCGACATCCTCGGCCAAAAGAGCTTCGTCGTGGGCAGCGATCCTGCTACCTCGAATTTGATCAAGCTCGCCGGCAATGCCATGGGCGCCGCAACCCTGGAAATACTCGGTGAGGTGCTGGCCCTGGCGCGCAAGCGCGGCCTCGATCCCGGCCAGTTGCTTGACATTCTGACCGGAACGATGTTCGGCGGCCGCGCGCACCAGATCTACGGCGGCAAGATTGCGTCACAAACTTACGCCCGTGGCGGTTTCGTATTTCCGCTCGCACTCAAGGACCTGCGCCTGGCGCTTGCTGAGGCAGAGGCTGCGGCCGTGCCGATGCCGTCCGTCAGCGTCGTACGTGATCGGTTGATCGCCGGAATTGCGCGCGGCTATTCGGACATGGATTGGTCGGCGCTGGGCCTCCTCGCCGCCGAGGAAGCAGGTTTGAAACCCAAAAGCGCGGACGCGGCGCCGGAGCCGATGACCTCCGCGCCACGCTTGGCCGCTCACGCCATGAATCAGAGGTAGACGATGCGACCCGCACCAGATGTTCATCAGCGTTCCGAACGAGACCGAACGGCAGAACGTGATTGATTATCTCAAGACCCTGAAACCGTGAGGGCGTAGTACGGCTAACCGGTTCGACGGAGCTGAACAACAAGCCGCAGCGGCGGCGCCCCGATCAAGGAGAATTCCCGATGCCTCAGATTCGGATCAATGGCTTTCAGCGCGACGTTGCGGGCGATCCCCAGATGCCGCTCTTGTGGGCACTCCGTGACATCCTCGGCCTGACCGGCACCAAGTTCGGCTGCGGCATCGGCGCCTGTGGGGCGTGCACCGTTCACATGGACGGCAACGCAGTTCGCTCCTGCATCACGACACTCGCCGCCGCCGCGGGACACGAGATTATCACCATCGAAGGCATCAGCCCCGACGGCACCCATGCCGTTCAACGCGCCTGGACCGCGAACAACGTTCCTCAGTGCGGCTATTGCCAGCCCGGCCAGATCATGCAGGCCGCCGCGCTTCTTAAACAAACCCCGAAGCCGACCGATCAACAGATCGTCGATGCCATGTCGGGCAACATCTGCCGTTGCGGGACCTATCAACGTATCCAAGCGGCGATCAAATCAGCAGCGGAGTCGATCTGATGTCCACGATCGTCAACATGAGCCGGCGCGACGTCGCCAAGGGTGCAGCTTTCGTTTCCGGCCTCGTCCTCGGCTTCCATATTGGGGGCCGCGGGCTCCCTTTCGCCGCAGCCGCTACGGTCTCCCGGTTCGAACCCAACGTCTATCTAGCCATCGACGAGACCGGACTCGTGACGATCGTGGCGCACCGCTCGGAAATGGGCACCGGAATCCGGACCGACCTCCCTCTGGTGCTTGCCGACGAGCTCGAGGCCGATTGGAGCCGAGTCAAGATTGTGCAAGCCCAGGGCGATCCGAAATACGGCGATCAGAACACCGACGGTTCGCGCAGCACGTGGCAGTTCTATCAGCCGATGCGTGTGGCCGGGGCCACAGCACGGCAGATGCTCGAAGCCGCCGCGGGTCAAATATGGAGAGTCCCGACCGAGCAATGTCGCGCCGAGCACCATGCCATCGTGCATGTGAGCGATGGCCGAAGGCTTTCGTTCGGCGATCTTGTAGCAGCGGCCGCGGCGCTGCCGGTACCGTCCGGGAGCGCGCTTCGCTTCAAACCGCCGAGCGCCTGGCGCTATGTGGGACACCCGGTTCCGATCGTCGACCTTGGCGACATTGTACAGGGCCGAGCGACCTACGGCATCGACGTTGTCGTGCCGGGGATGAAATATGCGTCGATCGAGCGCTGCCCGGTCTATGGCGGAACGGTCAAATCGTTCGATGCCGCGGAGGCGCTGAAAGTAGCTGGCGTCGAACGAGTCGTAGAACTGACGGCGACACCTATGCCATCCGGCTTCAACCCGCTGGGCGGCATCGCGGTCATTGCCGACAACACCTGGGCGGCGCAGCAGGGTCGCCAAAAACTCAAGATCGAGTGGGACTACGGCCCCAATGCGAGCCATGACACGACGTCCTATCGGGCAGACCTCGAGGCGACGGCGAGGCAGGCCGGACATGCAGTGCGACAGCAGGGCGACGTCGATAGCGCGCTCGCGTCCAGTACCAACCACATATCGGCCGATTACTTCGTGCCTTATTACGCGCACGCACCGATGGAGGTTCCAGTCGCGATCGCGCATTTCGTCGGGACCAAGTGCGAGACCTGGGCCCCCACGCAGAACCCGCAGGGCGCGCGCACGACGGTCGCGCAGGTGCTGGGCGTACCGGAAACGGATGTGACGATTAATGTGACCTTGTTGGGCGGCGGATTCGGCCGCAAGTCGAAGCCCGACTACATCGCCGAGGCCGCCCTGCTCTCCCGTCAGATCGGCGCTCCGGTCAAGGTGACCTGGACCCGCGAGGACGAGATCCGGCACGACTACTATCACGCGATTTGCGCCCAGCATCTGGAGGCCGCGCTCGACGGTGACGGCCGGGCGACCGCATGGCTCCACCGCACGGTCTTTCCGCCGATCGAAGCAACGTTCCAGCCGAACGTGACCTATGGCAGCGCCGGCGAGCTCCAGCAGGGTGTTACGGACATGCCCTACGCCATCGCCAATGTGCGTTGCGAGAACGGTCCAGCCGCAAACCACGTGCGGATCGGATGGTATCGGTCGGTCTACAACATTCCCCAGGCTTTCGCCGTGTGCTCGTTTGCGGACGAGCTCGCGGCCGCGGCCGGCAAGGATCCGATCGAATATCTACGTCAGCTCCTCGGCGCTCCGCGCCAACTCGATTTCAAAGCGATTGGCGTCGACTATCCGAATTACGGCGCCCCGCTCGACGTCTATCCGGTGGACACCGGGCGCCTGCGCGGCGTCCTCGACCTCGTCGCGCGCAAGAGCGAATGGGGCCAGCCGCTACCGCCGCGCCAAGGCCGCGGCGTAGCCGTTCACCGCAGCTTTCTCACCTACGTCGCGGCGGTTGTGCATGTGGCGGTCGGAACCAACGGGCAGATCACCATCCCCCGCGTCGACGTGGCGGTGGATTGCGGTCTTGTCATCAATCCGGATCGGGTACGCGCCCAGTTCGAGGGAGCCACCATCATGGGCATCGGCAACGCGCTCTACAGTAACATCACGGTGAAGGCGGGGCAGATCGAGCAAAGCAATTTCGGCGATTACCTGGTCGCGCGCACCGACATCACGCCCTCGACCAACGTCCACATTGTCGAGAGCAACGCACCTCCCGGGGGCGTGGGCGAGCCCGGGGTACCGCCGATCGCGCCGGCGATCTGCAACGCGATCTATGCCGCGACTGGAAAGCGCATCCGCGCGCTGCCGGTCGACCCTGCTCACCTGAAGGCGACCTGAACGGGATGCGGCTCATTCGTCGCCGCAGCAACGGTCCATCCCCGCCATCGCTTGTCCGGCGCACAGGACCCGCAAAGACAGGAGTGAAGATATGGCTTCCCAAGCCCAGACGATCGAGATCAACATGGAACGTGCCGACATCCCCGGCACTTCGCTGAAGGTGTCGCGCGTAGCGATCGGCACCTGGGCCATTGGCGGCTGGATGTGGGGCGGGACCGACGAAGCTGAATCGATTTCCACCATTCATGCCGCGCTCGAGCACGGCATCAATGTGATCGATACGGCGCCGGTGTATGGTTTCGGCCGTTCTGAAGAGATCGTGGGCAAGGCAATGGCCGAGGGTCGTCTGCGCTCGCGCGTGATCATCGCCACGAAGACCGGGCTCGAGTGGCAAGACGGGACCGTGTTCCGCAACGCCACCCGCAGTCGGATCATGCGCGAGATCGAGGATTCGTTGCGCCGGCTGCGCACCGATCACATCGACATCTATCAGGTTCACTGGCCGGACCCGCAGGTCGCGATCGAGGAAACGGCGGAAGCGATGCACACGCTGTTCCGGCAGGGAAAGATCGGCGCCATCGGGGTCAGTAACTTCTCTGTCGGCCAGATCGAGCAATTCCGGCGCGTTGCACCACTCCACGTTCTTCAACCGCCCTACAACCTATTCGAGCGCGGCATCGAGGCGGAACTCCTGCCGTATTGCCGCAAGAACAAGATCGCAACGTTCGGCTACGGCGCCCTGTGCCGCGGTCTGCTGTCCGGGAGAATGCGGGCGGACACGTTGTTCGAGGGTGACGATCTACGCCGCACCGATCCAAAGTTCCAGCAGCCGCAGTTCGCGCAATACCTCGCCGCCGTGCGACGGCTCGACCGGCTCGCCCAGGAACGGTTCGGCAAGCACGTCATTCATCTCGCGGTCCGCTGGATGCTCGATCAAGGCATCACCACGGCGCTGTGGGGTGCTCGCCATCCCGGTCAACTTCAGCCGGTGAACGAGGTGGGTCGCTGGTCCCTCGATGCGTCCACCAAGTCTGAAATTGATCGGATCCTGGGCGACCTGATCAGCGATCCCGTTGGACCTGAATTCATGGCGCCGCCAGCTCGGCCCTAATCGGGCCATGTCCATTTCCGCGCAAAACCGAGGACCATCATGACCCTTCTTCCAGTACTGCTCGCATCGCAACTTCTCGTGACCGCCGCCGACCGAGTCCCGACATTCGATGTCGGGCCCGGCTGTCGGGCATCGGTCGGGATTCTGGGTGTATCCGTGGAGGGGTGTTTCGACGACGAGAAAACCGCGCGTGAACAGCTCGTCAAGGAGTGGGGGCAATTCTCCGGTTCGGACAAGACATCGTGCACCGATCAAACCGAGTACTACCATCCGAGCTATGTCGAGTTGCTGTCATGCCTCGAGATCGCACGCGATGCGAACAAGCCCTCTAGCCCACAGGAATGATGCCCTCGGAACATATCGGGCAGTTGCGTGTTTCACTGCCACATCCTCAGTCATGAGGACAAAGGCATGATGGGGCTCATTCGCGTCGTAGACCTCGGCTCTGGTCAATCCAAACGCTTGGAACAGATGCGAGGTTTGGAACATCGCCACCGGCACCCGCTTCGGGCCAGGGCGCGGTTTCCCGGCGCAAGATCAAAACAAACTCCGCAACGCCGGCAAAGCGCGCTTGCAAGCATCGCACTATCCTCAACAACACGTGATAGTGCCGCATCCCAAGGCGCGGCACCGCATGGTTAATGGGAGGCCCACGCAATGAATAGTCGCCTCAATCCAGTCATCGGCCGCCGCGACATCCTTCGTGCATTGTCAGTCGGGACCGTCGCGGCGGCCGCCAGCACCGCATCACTCGCGCCCGCTACGGCCGATACCGAGAACGCCACTGAAAAAAGTCAGGCGCGCTACCAGGCCCGCTCACCGGAGGTTCAAATCTTTTATCGCGTCAACCGTTACCCGACGACGTGAAGGAGGCGCCCGTGCTGATCAAGAGATCGGAACGCGAAACTCGTCACGGCAAGCTCGCCGCCGCGCTCCCGGCGCAATCCAGAGGCGGTCTCGATCGCCGCAGCTTCCTGCGCCGCTCTGGGGTGACCGCGGGCGCGCTTGCCGCGCTTGGCACTCTTCCGCTTACTAGCGTCCGCAAGGCTGAAGCCGGCCCTCCGGCTCCGCCGGGGGCCACGGTCACGATTCGCAAGAACGTCTGCACCCATTGCTCGGTGGGGTGCACGGTCATAGCCGAGGTCGCCAATGGCGTTTGGATCGGCCAGGAGCCGGGCTGGGACTCGCCGATCAATCGCGGCTCGCACTGCTGCAAGGGCGCGGCCGTCCGCGACGACGTGCTGAGCGAGCGCCGGCTGCGCTATCCGATGAAGCTCGTCAACGGCCAATGGAACCGGTTGTCCTGGGACCAGGCTATCGACGAGATTGGCGACAAGCTGATGGAGATTCGCCAAAATTCAGGGCCGGAGTCGGTCTACTGGCTCGGCTCCGCCAAGTTCACCAACGAAGCCGCCTATCTCAATCGCAAGTTCGCCGCCTTCTGGGGCACCAACAACTCCGATCATCAGGCGCGCATCTGCCATTCCACCACTGTCGCCGGCGTGGCCAATACCTGGGGCTACGGCGCGATGACCAACAGCTACAACGACATCCGCAACTCCAAGACCATCGTCGTCATGGGGGGCAATCCCGCCGAAGCCCATCCGGTGTCGCTGCAGCACATTCTCGAAGGCAAGGAACTCAACCGTGCCAATATGATCGTCATCGATCCGCGGATGACGCGCACGGCGGCACACGCGACCGAATATGTCCGGGTGCGTCCCGGGACTCACATCGCCACCATCTACGGCATGCTCTGGCACATTTTCCAGAACGGCTGGGAAGACAAGGAATTCATCCGTCAACGGGTCTACGGCCTCGATGAGATTCGCAAGGAGGTCGACAAGTGGCCGCCGGACGAGGTCGAGCGCGTCACCGGCCTCCCGGAAGCGCAGGTCAAGCGGGTCGCCGAAATATTTGCGAAGCAGCGGCCTTCGACGCTGATCTGGGCCATGGGCCAGACCCAGTACACGACCGGGACGGCAAACGTCCGCGCCAGCTGCATCCTGCTGCTTGCCACCGGCAATGTCGGTCACAGCGGCAACGGCGCCAACATCTTCCGCGGCCATGACAACGTGCAGGGCGCGACCGATCTCGGCCTCGATGTGACGACCTTGCCGCTCTACTACGGCCTCGACGAAGGCGCCTGGCGCCACTGGTGTCGGGTGTGGCAGGTCGACTACGACTGGATGCTGTCGCGCTTCGCCAGCAAAACCTTGATGGAAACGTCCGGCATTCCCAGTCCGCGCTGGTTTGACGCGACGTTACTGCCCAAGGACCAAGTCGCCCAACCGGACACCATGAAGGCCATGTTCATCATGGGGCATGGCGGCAACACGATCACCCGCATGCCGGATGCCGCCAAGGGCATCGAGAAACTCGATCTCCTGGTCGTGTGCGACCCTTATCCGACGACCTGGGCGGTGCTCTCCGAGCGGAAGAACGGCACCTACCTGCTGCCGGCCTGCACCAGTTTCGAGATGAATGGATCACGCACCGCCTCCAATCGCTCGCTGCAATGGGGCGAGCAGATCGTCAAACCGGTGTTCGAGTGCAAGAACGACTACGACATCATGTATCTGCTCGCCCGCAAGCTCGGCTTCGCCGACCAGATGTTCAAGAACATCAAGGTCGAGAATGGAGCAGTGTTGGCCGAGGACGTCCTGCGGGAGATCAATCGCGGCGGCTGGTCGACCGGCTATTGCGGCCAGTCACCGGAGCGGCTCAAGGCCCACATGAGCCACCAGTCCAAGTTCGATGTCGTCACGATGCGTGCGCCCAAGGACGATCCGGACGTCGGCGGCGAAGTCTATGGCTTGCCGTGGCCGTGCTGGGGAACGCCGGAACTCAAGCATCCCGGCACCCCGATTCTCTACAACACCAATCTTTCGGTGAAGGAAGGCGGCGGAACATTCCGCGCGCGTTTCGGGGTCGAACGCAACGGCGTCAACCTGCTTGCGGAGGGATCTTATTCCCGGGATTCGGAAATCAAGGACGGCTATCCCGAGTTCACTTTGGCGGTTCTCAAGAAGCTCGGCTGGGATAAGGATCTCACCGCCCAGGAAATGGCGGTCATCCAGCAGGTGAACGCCGCCAATCCCGATGCGGTGTCCTGGTCGATCGATCTCTCAGGCGGCATCCAGCGCGTCGCCATCGCGCATGGTTGCAGTCCCTTTGGCAACGGCAAGGCACGTGCGGTCGCCTGGAACCTCCCCGACCCGATACCGGTCCACCGCGAGCCGATCTATACGCCGCGGCCCGATCTCGTCGCCAAATATCCGACGCTGCCGGACGCGCAGCAGTTCCGCGTGCCCAATATCGGATTCACGGTGCAGAAATCCGCCGTGGAGCGCGGCGTCTTCAAGCAGTTTCCACTTATCCTGACCTCCGGCCGCTTGGTCGTCTACGAGGGCGGCGGCGAAGAGACGCGATCCAACAAGTGGCTCGCCGAGCTGAAGCAGGACATGTTCGTCGAGATCAATCCGGCGGATGCGGCCGATCGCGGCATCAAGGACGGCGGCTGGGTCTGGGTGACCGGTGCCGAGAACAACTCGAAAGCGAGGATGAAGGCACTCGTCACCGAGCGCATGGGCAAAGGCGTGGCCTGGATGCCATACCATTTCGCCGGCTGGTTCCAGGGTGTCGATCAGCGCAGCAAATATCCGAAAGGTGCCGACCCGATCGTGCTGGGCGAGAGCGTGAACACGCTCACCACGTACGGATACGACCCGGTCACGAACATGCAGGAACCCAAATCCACGCTCTGCCAGATCAGGGCGGCGTGAGGGAAGTTCGATCATGGCGCGAATGAAATTTCTCTGCGACGCCGAACGCTGCATCGACTGCAACGCCTGCGTCACCGCCTGCAAGAACGAGAACGAGGTGCCATGGGGTATCAACCGAAGGCGCGTCGTCACCATCAATGATGGCAAACCGGGCGAGCGCTCGGTCTCCATGGCCTGCATGCACTGCACCGACGCGCCCTGCGCTTCGGTATGCCCGGTGCACTGCTTCTACACCACCGCCGACGCCGTGGTGCTGCATTCCAAGGACCTCTGCATCGGCTGCGGCTATTGCTTCTACGCCTGCCCGTTCGGCGCACCGCAATATCCGAAAGTCGGCAACTTCGGTTCACGCGGCAAGATGGACAAATGCACCTACTGCACGGGTGGCCCGGAAGCCGATGGCACCGCGGCAGAGTACGACAAATACGGCGCCAACCGTCTGGCGGCCGGCAAGCTCCCGATCTGCGCCGAGATGTGCTCGACCAAGTCGCTCTTGGCCGGGGACGGCGACATCATCGCCGAGATCTACAAAGACCGCGTCAAGACGCGCGGTTACACCAGCGGTGCATGGGGCTGGACGACTGCATATCACGAAGGAATTGCGGTGTGAGTTGCCACGCCGCGCGCGTGGCGCCGTCGCAATTCCCGGAACGAGGAGCCTCTGCCATGATGGGTCTATGGATACGGATGCGTTTCATCCTCGGCGTGCTTGCGGTCTGCTCTGTCGTTTCCCTTGCGGCTCCGCTCCATGCCCAGCCGCAGGTCGCGCCGGTCAATCCGGACGCAAGCGCCGTGAACGAGCAGACCCTGTTGCAGCAAGTCCCGCGCATCGAAGGGCGGATCGATATTCCCAACGAAACAGCCAGTGTCCTGATACAGCCGGCTGGACGCGTCTGGCGCTACTTTCATGAAGTAATCCTGCATTGGACCGGGGTGATCGTGATCCTTGGCATGATCGCCCTGTTGGGGCTCGCCTACTTGATCATGGGGCGAATTCGGATTTCCGCCGGGCGCTCAGGAGCCAAGGTGCCCCGTTTCAACTCCTTCGAGCGTTTTTCCCATTGGCTGACTGCGGCAACATTTGTCGTGCTAGGCTTGACCGGGCTGAACATCACATTCGGAAAGCTCCTGCTATTGCCGATCATCGGGCCCGAGGCGTTCACGTCCTTCTCGGAAGCAGCCAAGTACGTACACAACTTCGTCAGTTTCGCGTTTGTCGTCGGGCTGGTTCTCATCGTTGTGATGTGGATGAAAGACAACATCCCGCGCAAGGTGGACATCGTTTGGCTGAAGGAGGGCGGCGGCTTCATTCGCTCGAAACATCCGACCGCGGGCCGATTCAACGCCGGCGAGAAGCTGGTCTTCTGGTTCGCGCTCGGAGCCGGCGCGGCAGTGTCGGTGTCGGGATATCTCTTGCTGTTCCCGTTCTACGTGACGAACATCGCCGGCATGCAGATCGCCCAGGTGGTGCACAGCATCATTGCGGTCCTGTTCATCGCGATCATCATCGCCCACATCTATATCGGTACCCTCGGCATGGAGGGGGCGTTCGAAGCGATGAGTACCGGAAGCGTCGATCTCAACTGGGCCAAGGAGCACCACGAGCTTTGGCTCGAGGATGAGATCGCCAAGGGCCGGGTTCCGCGCATGCCCGCATCGGCCAGCCCGGCGGAATGAGGGGGTATCGCGGATCGCCCGCGA
>Ga0209488_10004981_pt1 | contig 10267 bp, 9 predicted proteins | sample Rivendell_Oct201_8_FD_188349 | JGI IMG/M metagenome (GOLD analysis project Ga0209488, IMG submission 188349) | Vadose zone soil microbial communities from the Eel River Critical Zone Observatory, Northern California, USA -... | ecosystem: Environmental > Terrestrial > Soil > Vadose zone >... | reverse complement strand
TTGCGCCACACATTGCGGTTGTTCGCGAACCGCAGCAGCGCGCCTTTGTCGCTTCGCGTCCAGTCGCGAACCAAACACTTGGCGCACTCGATCTTCACCCACGCACCATTTCCTTCGGACGGCTAACGTCGCCGTTCACCCGCCCGAGGAGCGGGGCGAAGCGCCGCTCCCGGGGGTCGGGTGCGACGGCTTGTTATGCGACCCTCCGACGCCCACAGCTTCCTGCAATAGCTGCGAGAGCTTCTGCGCTTGATTCGAAGATAAAACGATAGGAGTCATCTCGAAGCCTAAAGGGTGAGTTACAAGGTATTTAAGCCCGATCAGTTTTTCTCCGGACTCTCGGCTGAGAACCTGAAGCTTAAGTGTCGCGCTACCCGTAGCGCCCTTGTGCACGCAGGTAACTTCACCTGCGGCTCGCTCTACCTTCGCGCCAAACACAACCCCGTCGAAACTTCTATAGCGACGCCACCGATAGGCGAAATACCCTATCAACAAAAAGAGGGCCCCCGCTATAGTGGCAATAATCCCGATTTCGCTGTCTATGGACGACATTGTTCAGGTCACATAAACGTATAGTGAACTTCCGAAATGTCGCCTATATTGGACACCCACTGTCCGGTGCCTGTCATCTCTTCCTAAAATCAATGTATTAGGGGCTGCGCACTTGTGTTGCGCGCATGGTGCGCCGCGATTTCGTGCCTATTATCACAGGATAGGCGCCCGGGAGGAAAGAAATGAACCAGGAATCAGGGGTGTCCGCGATGCGGGTATATCATGCTCCCGCACGACATTTCCGGATTTGACAATGGCCGATTACCGCATCGAGCACGACACCTTCGGCGAGATCCGCGTTCCGGCCGACAGGCTGTGGGGTGCGCAGACGCAGCGCTCGCTCGAGAATTTCCGCATTTCCGGCGAGCGCATGCCCATGGAGCTGATCCGCGCGCTCGCGCTGGTCAAGCGCTCTTGCGCGCGGGTGAACACAGACCTGAAGGAGCTTCCCGAGGAGAAGGCGAAAGCCATCGCCGCTGCCGCCGACGAGGTGCTCGCCGGAAAGCACGACGGCGAATTTCCGCTGGTGGTGTGGCAGACGGGCTCGGGCACGCAGACCAACATGAACATGAACGAGGTGCTCGCCAACCGGGCGAGCGAGCTCCTGGGAGGCGAGCGCGGCGAGAAGCGCCGCGTGCATCCCAACGACGAGGTCAACCGCGGGCAGTCCTCGAACGACGTTTTTCCCACCGCGATGAGCGTTGCCGCCGTCCAGGCGATCCACGACCGGCTCATGCCCGCGCTTTCGGCGCTGCGCGACGTCCTCTCGTCGAAGTCCGAAGCGTTCACGGGCATCGTCAAGATCGGCCGCACCCACCTTCAGGACGCGACCCCTCTCACGCTCGGGCAGGAGATCTCCGGCTGGGTGTCGCAGCTCGACCACGGCATCGCTCACGTTCGCGCCTCGCTCACCCACCTGTGCGAGCTCGCCCTGGGCGGCACCGCGGTAGGCACCGGACTCAACGCCCATCCCGAATTCGGCGCGCGCGTGGCGAGGGAGCTTGGAAAGGCGACCGGACTCCCTTTCGTTTCGGCGCGCAACAAATTCGAGGCGCTCGCGGCGAACGACGCGCTGCTGAATTCCCACGGCGCGCTGAAGACGCTCGCCGCCTCGCTCACCAAGATCGCCAACGACGTGCGATGGCTCGCGAGCGGCCCGCGCTGCGGCATCGGCGAGATCTCGATCCCGGAGAACGAGCCGGGCAGCTCGATCATGCCGGGCAAGGTCAATCCCACGCAGTCCGAGGCGATGACGATGCTGTGCGCGCAGGTGCTCGGCAACGACGTCGCGATCAACATCGGCGGCGCTTCGGGAAATTTCGAGCTGAACGTGTTCAAGCCGCTCATCATCCACAATTTCCTGCAGAGCGTGAGGCTGCTCGCCGACGGGGCCGGGAGCTTCCGCGATCATTGCGCCGCGGGCATCGAGCCGCGGCGCGAGCGCATCGCCGAGCTCCTGCAGAATTCCCTCATGCTCGTCACCGCGCTCAACCCGCACATCGGCTACGACAAGGCCGCGCAGATCGCGAAGAAGGCGCACAAGGAAGGAACCACCCTCAAGCAGGCGGCGCTCTCGCTGGGCTACGTCACGGCCGAGCAGTTCGAGCAGTGGGTGCGACCCGAGGGGATGGTCTGAGGGAAGCGGATTTCGCGGAGGGAGCATGCTCTATATTCTGATCAACGAAGACCGGTCCGACGGCGAAGCGGGCCGGATCCGCGACGCGACGCGCAAGGCGCATCTCGCGTACCTCGAGCGCCACAAGGACATCGTCGTGCTCGCCGGCGGGACGCTCGCCGAGGACGGCGCGACGCGGACCGGCAGCGTGTTCGTCGTCAACGTGACCAGCCGCGAGGCGGCGGATAAATTCTCCGCCGAGGAGCCGTTCCGAAGAGCCGGTTTGTTCCAGGCGGTGAAGATCACGCGCATGCGGCGCGGCCAGTGGAACCCGCAGGCGGCGCCCAAGACCGCCGAGGGGAACTAGGCACATAGTAGAATTCGCACTTTCCATGAGGAGGAACGTCCATGCATTCGAAGTTTCGCGGATGGGTCCGGCTGGTGGGACTTGCCGGCCTCGCCTTCGCGAGCGCCGCTTCCGGGCAAGGAGCCAGGAGCTATCCGGACAGGCCCGTGCGCGTGATCGTCGGTTATTCGCCGGGCGGACTTCCCGACACGATCGCGCGCCTTATCGGGCAGAAACTCTCGGAGCGCTGGGGCCAGCAGTTCATCGTGGAGAACAAGCCCGGGGCGAACGGCATCCTCGGCGCGGAGATCGTCGCGAAATCCGCGCCCGACGGCTATACGCTTTTGATGACGGACAATTCCACCCACGCGATCCTTCCGTTCCTGTTCACCAAGCTTCCCTACGACGCCGACCGGGACCTCATTCCGGTATCGCTCACCGCGCGCGCGCCCCTGTTCCTCGCCGTGCACCCGTCGGTGAAAGCGAATTCTTTCAAGGAGCTGATCGCGCTCATCAAGGCCTCGCCCGGGAAGTACAGCTACGGCTCCTCCGGGATCGGCAGCACGCACCATCTTTGCATGGCGTATCTGGCGGCGTCGTTGAACCTCGACATGGTGCACGTGCCTTACAAGGGCACGGGGCAGAGCGTGCCCGCCCTCGTAGGCGGGCAGGTGCCCATGGTGCTATCCGGCTATCCGACTCTCGCCGCCCACGCGAAGGACGGGCGCGTGAAGCTGCTCGCGATCAACTCGCTCAAGCGCTCCGAGCTCGCGCCGGACGTGCCGGCGATCGCCGAGACGATTCCCGGGTTCGATTTCGCGCCGACCTTCGGCTTGTTCACGCCCGTCGGAACGCCGCGCGACATCATCGTGAAGATCGGCGCCGATGTCGCGCAGGTGGTGAAGCTCCCCGACATCGTCGAGCGCATGAAGAATCTCGGCATCGATCCTATCGGCGCTCCGGGAGACGAGTGGGCGAAGCTCCTGAAAGCGGATGCCGAGCGCTACGCCAAGGCCGTGAAGATCTCGGGCGCGAAGGTGGAGTAAGCTTCGCATGGGCATGCTGATCGACGGCAAGTGGACCGACCGGCGCCCGGCGGAGGTCGCTGGCCGCTTCGTGCGCCCGGAGAGCCAGTTCCGCAGCCACGTCACCGCCGACGGCTCATCGGGCTTCAAGGCCGAGCCCGGGCGCTATCATCTGTATGTCGCTTACAACTGCCCGTGGGCGCACCGCACGCTCATTTTCAGGAAGCTCAAAGGGCTCGAGGGGATGATTTCGATTTCCTCGGCGCGCCCGGACGACCGCAGGGAGGGCTGGCGCTTCCACGAAGGATTTCCCGGCGCGACCCGCGACGAGGTCAACGGCTGCGAGTGGCTGCACCAGGTCTACTCGCTGGCGAAGCCCGACTACACCGGCACCTGCACCGTGCCGACCCTGTGGGACAGGAAGACGCGCACAATCGTCAACAACGAGTCCTCCGAGATCATCCGCATGTTCAACAGCGCCTTCGACGCGGTGGGGGCGAAGCCGGGCGACTACTATCCGGCGCCCTTGCGCGGCGAGATCGACTTGATCAACGAGTTCGTCTACACGCACTTGAACAACGGCGTATACCGGACCGGATTCGCGGCGACTCAAGCAGCCTACGACGAGGCCGTGGAAAAGGTGTTCGCGGGGCTGGACACGCTCGAGCAGCGCCTCGCAGGCCGGCGCTACCTGGTCGGGAACGCGCTGACCGAGGCCGACTGGCGCCTCTTCCCGACGCTGGTGCGCTTCGACGCCGCGTACCACCACGTGTTCAAGTGCACTTGGCGGCCGCTCGCGAGCTACGAAAACCTGCAGAACTACATGCTCGAGCTCTACCAGGTTCCCGGCGTGGCCGAGACCGTCCGCCTCGATCACATCGTCACCGGCTACTACAGCATCGACCGCGTCAATCCCAACGGCATCGTCCCCAGGATTCCGAAGCTCGACTGGACGCGTCCTCACAACCGCGCGCGCCTCGCGAAGGCGCTCTCCGCGGCTTAGGGAGCCGGATGTCCGCCGTCGTCAATTCCGATCTGGCGCGCTTCTCGAAGGAGATCGCCGCGCTCGATATGAAGCCGCTGTGGGAGCGGGTGATGCGCTTGAAGCCCGGTACCGCGGCCCGAGCGGCGATCTGGCGCTGGAAAGACACGCGCCCGCTTCTCGAGCGCGCCTGCGAGCTGATCACGGCGAAACAGGCAGAGCGGCGCGTGCTGATGCTCGAGAACCCGGCTCTGCCGGGGACCACTTTCATCACGCCGACGCTGTACGCGGGGCTGCAGGCGATCCTGCCCGGCGAGATCGCCCCCACGCACCGCCACACGCCGAACGCGCTGCGCTTCATCATGGAGGGCGAGGGCGCGTATACCGCGGTCGACGGCGAGCGCGTCCCGATGCGCCCGGGCGACTTCGTCGTCACGCCCGGCTGGAGCTGGCACGACCACGGCAACCTCGGCACGAAGCCCGTGGTGTGGCTGGACGGTCTGGACACGGCGTTCGCCAATTTTCTCGGCGCGCACTTTCGCGAGGACGATCCCGGGGAGTCCCGGCCCGTGTCGAAAGCTGAGGGCGTTTCTTCGGTCCTGTCCTATCCCTACGAGCGCACCCGCGGGCTGCTCGAAAAATTGTCGAAAACGGCTGAGCCCCACCCGTGCCACGGCTGGAAGCTGCGCTATTCGGATCCCGCCACCGGCCGCGACCCGTTTCCCACCATGGCTGCGTTCATGCAGCAGCTGCCGAAAGGATTTGTGGGCCGGAACTGCCGCAGCACCGACGGCGCGGTCTACTGCGTCGTCGAAGGGAGCGGCGGCGTCCGCATCGGCGCGGCGCATCTCGAGTTCGCCCCGCACGATGTTTTCGTCGTTCCTCCCTGGGAGACTTACCGCTTCTCGGCGGCCGCCGACTGCGTGATCTTCAGCTACTCCGACCGGGCGGCGCAGGAAGCGCTCGGCTTCTGGCGCGAAGAAAGCTGACCACCCCGCCCCTTCGGGGCACCCCTCCTCGACGAGGAGGGGATATTCACATCCTCCACTCGACGTAGGTGTAGATGAAGTTCGATCCGCCGTCCACGTTGTCGAAGATCTGGGCCATGCCGAAAATACCCGAGCGGTGGCTGACTCCCAGCCCGAAATAGGTCTCGCGCAATTCCTTCGATCCGAAGAGGTCGCCCACGCTGACGTCGATGGTCGGATCGACGTACTGCAGCAGCTTCGAGGTGTTGCGATTGCGCGCCGCCTGGTCCCTCGCTTCCACGAAGGGCACGCGTTGCGCGTAGGAGAAGCCTCCGCCGAAGCCGATGCGCGTGCGCACGCGCCCGCTCCAGGGAAAACCCCAGTAGAACGCCTTGAGGTAGCCGTTGAGCTGCCAGGAGTCGGGCTGGAGCCCGCGCTCCTCGTGGCGCAGCAGCCCGGCGTACCAGGCGATCATGACCGGCCAGCCGTGCGGGCTCTCGATGAAAGGCCGCCCGACCTCGAAGGAATCGAGGCTCGTGCGATCGTCCGTGCTGATCGACCTGCAGCGCAGCTCCATGATCGGCAGCAGGTTGCAGGGGCTCGACCGGCCGTGCAGCACCTTGAAGCTGAGCGGGACGCCGTCGCGGGCGTTCTTGACCGGCGTCGGCGTGAATTCGTAGGCGAGGCCGCCGTAAGCCGCGAGCTGGACGCGGTCATCCACGATCGGGCTCTTGCGCACGCCGCTGGCCCAGAGCGTGGCGGACGCGCCCGCGAAAAAATGCCAGGTGTCGGTGAGATCGTATCGCGCGTTCAGGCCGACGCTTCCGTTGAGCCCGCCCCCGGGTCGGTAGGCGGGCCGATCCGCTGCGGCCTCGGAGTCGTTCACGCCGTAGTAGTAATCGTTGAGCCGCGCGTCGCGGGCGGACAGCGTGAAATACGGGGCGAGCATCAGCCGCCCGCGCCACCACTCGGTGGCGGCTCCCAGCCGCCACTCGGTTCCGCCGGAGTTGTTCGACACGTCGTGAAGGACTTCCACGAATCCATGACCCCAATCGAAGCGCTGCTCATAGCTCAACCCGAAATCGGTTCCCGGAACGCGCGTGGACATTCCCGCGAGGCTCGCCGGGACACGTTCGACGGGAAAGCTCTCGAAGCGCTGCGAAAGGAAAGCGGCCGCGCGCTTGCCGGACCCGAAATCGAGCTTGAGCCCGGCGCGGTAGGAATGCAGGTAGAGGTACTCCCCCTCGTAGAGGTACAGGGGCAAGAGATCGATGCGCACTCCGTCCCCGCGATAGGGCGACTGCTCGAAGCGCGTGGCGATTCCCCAGCCCGCGCTGCCGCGCTCGGTGATGTCGGCGAGGAAGTCGCTCGTCGCGGCCGCCGGCGGAGCGGCGGTCGCGCTGAGCACTAGAGCGCAGGCGACGAAGGCGCGCGGCAGGCGAACGTTGCGAATGGTGGGCCCGGATCGGGAGATTGTGCGAAAAACGCCGCGGTATTCTAATATGAAAGCCATGTCGGATTTCGGAAGTTCACGCTCGTGCCGGGCGGCTTGCGTCCTGGCCGCTTTCTCGGTGTTCTCCGCGGCGCCTGCCCAGGATTACCCGTCTCGCCCGGTGCGCGTGGTCGTTCCCTCCGCCCCGGGCGGCGGCTTCGACCTGGTGGGGCGCGTGCTCGCGCAGAAGCTGGGCGAGCAGACGGGGCAGGCTTTCGTGGTCGAAAACCGCCCCGGCGCAGGCACGCTCGTCGGCACGCAGCTCGCCGCGCGCTCCGTCCCCGATGGCTACAACCTTGTCGTCGGGGGGCTTTCGAACATCGCGCTCAACATGGGCCTTTACAGGGAGCCCGGCTACGATTCGCTCGCCGACTTCACTTGCGTCGGCCTCGTGGTCAGCCATTCCTACACCCTGATCGCGCGCAAGGACCTGCCGCTCGCGAGCCTCGCGGAGGTGATCGCGTTCGCGCGGGCGAATCCCGGCAAGCTCAACATCGGCACGGGCGGTCCGGGCTCCGGGCAGCACATCGGCGCGGCCATCATCGCCGCGCTCACCGGCGTCGACATCGTCAAAGTGCCTTACAAGGGCGCGCAGCCCGTATACCAGGATATGCTCGCGGGCCGCGTCGACCTTTTCTACGACAACACCACGACCACCCGGCCCTACGTCGAGTCCGGCCAGGTGAAGGCGCTCGCGGTGTCGAGCCGCGAGCGCGCGCCGACCATGCCGCAGCTTCCCACGCTCATCGAAACCGGCGTGGTCGAGCTGGAAATGGAGACCTGGTTCGGCCTGTTCGCGCCGGCGCGCACATCCCGCGCGGTTATCGAACGGTTGCGCGCCGAGGTGGACCGCGCCACGCGCTCGGCCGAAGTGCGTTCGCGCCTCGAGATGGGCAGCGGCAGGAGCCTGCGCGTCGCCCCCGCCGAGACCGAGGCGTTCGTGCGCTCCGAGGTCGCCAAATGGACGGGGCTGCTTCGCAAGGCGGGCATCGAGCCCGAGTGAGCGCATGCCGGACCTGCAGGACCAGCTTGCGATTTCCGCGCTCATGCAGGACTGGGCGCTCGCGCGCGACACCGGAGACTGGGACGCCTTGCGCGCGACCGCGCACCCGGAAGCCGCGATGACCACGACCTGGTTCGACGGGCGATTCGAGGATTTCGTCGAATCCTGCGAGGCCTCCTTCAGCAAGGGATCGCGCTCGCAGCACTTCCTGGGCGGCACCGCCGCAGAAATCAGGGGCGATCGCGCGATCGCGCAGACCCGCATGTCGATCAACGTGCGCTCGCGGCTCGACGGCGTCGAAGTCGACGCGGTGTGCGCCGGCCGCTTCTTCGACCGGGTGGAGAAGCGCAATGGCGTCTGGCGCCTCTCCAGACGCTCGGTGATCTACGAAAAGGACCGCATCGACCCGGTCGATCCGAATGCGAAGATCTCGCTCGACCCGGCGCTTCTCGCGCGCTTTCCGGAAGGCTACCGCCACCTCGCCTACCTGCAGACGAAGAACGGCGCGCGGGTGAATCCGAACCTTCCGACCGCGCGCGGCGAGGCGCTCGAGAACCTGCTGGCCGAGGCGAAAGCCTGGCTGGCAGCGCAATGATCTACAAGGAGAGAAGAACATGGACGAACTGCAGCGCTATCTGGTGGAAGAAGCGGTCGAGGACTACGAGGAGGGGCGGCTCACGCGCCGCGAGGCGCTGAAGGCGATCGCCGGCATCACGGGCGCGGCGCTCGCCGCGCAGATGCTCGAAGCGCGCGCGCAAACCCCGCCGGCGGGCAAGTCCCCGGCGAGCTCGGCGCCCCTGGTCGCACCCGACGATCCCTCGATCGTCGCCGGGATCGCCGAGTTTCCCGGAGAAGGTGTCCGGCTCTCCGGGTACCTCGCGCGGCCCGCGGGAACCGGACGCCACGCCGTCGTGCTCGTGTGCCACGAGAACCGCGGCCTCACGCGCCACATCGAGGACGTCGCGCGGCGCGTCGCGAAAGCCGGCTACGTCGGGCTCGCAGTGGACCTGCTCTCGCGCGAAGGCGGGACCGCCAAGCACGACTTCGACGCGATTCCCGGGATCCTCGGCAAGGCGGCCCCCGCACGCCACGTGCAGGATTTCAGGAGTGGGCTCGCGTATGCAAGGTCGCAGCCCAACGCGCGAGTTGACCGCGCGGGCATGGTGGGGTTCTGCTTCGGCGGCGCCGTGACCTGGCGTGTCGCGGCGGGTTTGCCGGAACTGCGTGCCGCGGTGCCTTTTTACGGCGTGCCCGTCCAGGAGGGCGACGTGCCCGGTATCGGAGCGGCGGTGCTCGCGATCTACGGCGGGCTCGACGACCGCATCAACCAGAACATCCCGGCGATCGAAGCGGCGATGGGCAAGCACGGCAAGACCTTCCGCAAGATCGTCTACCCGAATGTGGACCACGCTTTCCACAACGATACCGGCGCGCGCTACAACGCCGCCGCGGCGAAGGCCGCGTGGGGCGAGGCGCTCGCGTGGTTCGGCAAATACCTGGCGTAGAGAGTCACGATGTCCGAAATCAAGGGGAGGGAGGGAACATGGCACTGCCGAACGGATGCGAGGGGTTCGCTTGCGGTCATTCATCGTGCGGCCAAGGAGCCCCGCGCCACGCGGTCGACTTCGGCCGGCGCGATTTCCTGATCGACGCGCTCGCGGCGACCGCGGGACTCACCGGGCTCGGCGGCTGCACGGCACCCGTCATGCAAGCGAGCAACCCTGCCGACACGATCCTCGTCAACGGGCGGATCGCGACGCTCAATCCAAGGGCGCCGGCGGCGAGCGCCCTCGCGATCCGCGGCGGTACTCTCGTCGCCGTCGGCTCCACGGCTGAAATCGAGAGACTGCGGGGTCCCGACACGCAGGTGATCGACGCCGGCGGCCGCACGGTCATCCCCGGAATCAACGACGGGCACACCCACTTTATCCGCGGTGGATTGACCTACACGAACGAAGTGCGCTGGGACGGCGTGCCTTCGCTCGCCGAGGCCTTGAGCCGCGTGCGCGAGCAGGCGCAGCGCACGCCCGCGCCGCACTGGGTGCAGGTGATCGGCGGCTGGACTTGGGCGCAGTTCGCGGAAGCGCGCCACCCGACGCTCGAGGAAATCAACGCCGCGACCGGCGACACGCCGTGCATGATCATGCACCTCTACGACCGCGCCTGGCTCAACCGCGCCGGGATCCGCGCGCTCGGCTGGACGAAGGACACGCCCAACATGTTCGGCGGCGCGATCGAGCGCGACGCCTCGGGCAATCCCACGGGCCTGGTGATGTCGACGACG
>Ga0209488_10004979_pt1 | contig 10271 bp, 6 predicted proteins | sample Rivendell_Oct201_8_FD_188349 | JGI IMG/M metagenome (GOLD analysis project Ga0209488, IMG submission 188349) | Vadose zone soil microbial communities from the Eel River Critical Zone Observatory, Northern California, USA -... | ecosystem: Environmental > Terrestrial > Soil > Vadose zone >... | reverse complement strand
AGGCATGAATAAAAGTTTCGAAGCGCTCTCGCAGGTGCGATCGGTGCGCGCGCAATTGAAGGAGCGCACCGCGAAAGCAGGGAAGGGAGCTCTCGCCGACGCGATCGCGGCTCTCGACAAACAAGCCGCTGAATTGGAAGGCGCGGCGCAAAGCAATTTCTTCGGCTTGCCGCCCGGCGCGAAGCAGCCGGAGAATTTTTCCAGCTTGAACCAGCATTTCGGCGGCATCCTGGCGGTGGTGGACAGCGGTGACGTTGCACCTACAACGCAGGCCACGGCCGTCTACAAGGAACTCGAGGACGCCCTTGAGAAACTCGGCGCGCGCTGGACGAAAATCCTGCAGCAAGATATTCAGGCGCTAAATGTCGAACTCAAGAAAGCCGGACTTGCTGCGGTCGATTCGAATAGAGCGCCTGATGCGGCGCCCTCCGCCGATACGGATGGAGACGACGAACCATGATGGGGATCGCACCGGAATTTCGAAAGCCGCCTAAATGAAAAGCTCACGGACATTTCGAATCGTCCTTGGTTCCGCGATCCTGTGGTCCACGGGATTTGTGCTGGCGGGGATCGACCGCGCTCAGGAAATCTCCTCTTCGCTCTATTCGGAGATGAAATGGCGGATGATTGGGCCTTTTCGCGGCGGGAAAGTGAATGCCGTGGCTGGCGTGCCGGGGAATCCGGGCGTTTATTATTTCGGGGCGAATGGCGGAGGCGTCTGGAAGACGACCGATGGCGGAACGGTGTGGAAGCCAATTTTCGACGAGCAACCGGTCGCGTCGATTGGGGCACTGGCGCTTGCGCCTTCGAATCCGAGCATCATTTATGTGGGGAGCGGGGAAAATAATCTCTATGCCGACATCACGTATGGGAATGGAGTTTACAAATCCATTGATGCGGGAGCGACGTGGCAGCATCTTGGACTTGCGGAAACGCGGCACATTGCTCGGATCCTGATCGATCCACGCAATCCGGATATCGTGCTGGTGGCGGCGATGGGCCGCAGCTTCGGTTCGAACGAGGAGCGCGGCGTTTTCCGCTCTACTGACGGTGGACGGAGCTGGAAGAAAGTTTTGTACAAGGACAATGTTACCGGGGCAGTGGATCTCTGTTTCGAACCGGGGAATCCGCGGGTGGTTTACGCGACGCTTTGGCATGGGATTCGAAAGCCGGGGCAGAAAGGAACTTCGTTCGGTCCGGGGAGCGGGCTGTACAAATCAACCGATGAAGGCATCACGTGGACGCAAATCGCGGGCAACGGTCTTCCCGCGGGAGATTGGGGCCGGTCCGGTGTTGCGGCCGCGCCCGGAAATCATGGGCAACGCGTTTACCTGATTGTGGAGGCCAAGGAAAAAGAGGGCGGACTCTATCGTTCCGACGATGGGGGAGCAAGCTGGAAAAAAGCCACGGAAGACCGGCGCATCACCGGCTTCTGGTACATGAGCGAGATTTTCGTTGATCCGAAAAATCCCGATGTGGCGTATGTGCCTTCGCAAAATATGTACCGTTCGAATGACGGTGGGCATACGTTTACCGCGATCAAAGGCGCTCCGGGCGGCGACGACTACCACACCGTGTGGATCGATCCGACAAATTCACAGCGCATTATGCTGGGCGTCGATCAAGGCGCGACGATCAGCCTGAATGGGGGCGAGTCCTGGAGCACCTGGTACAACCAGCCGACAGGGCAATTCTATAGAGTCGCGACGGATCACCGGTTTCCTTACTGGGTGTATGGACCGCAGCAAGACAGCGGCACCGCGGGGATCGCCAGCCGCGGAAACAACGGACAGATCACGGAGCGTGATTGGTTCCCGGTCGGCCCGGGAGAGAGCGGTTACACCATTCCTGACCCGCTGGATTCCGACGTGGTTTTCAACGCGGGTCCGGGCGGCAGCGTGGTGCGAATGTCAAAAATCACAGGACAGGTGCGCGATATTTCGCCTGCGCCGGTTTCTTTCGGCAGCAAGTACCGTTTCAACTGGACGATTCCGATGGTTTTTTCGCCGCAGGATCCTCATTTGCTTTATCTGGGGACGCAATTTCTCCTGAAGACGATAGATGGAGGAACGAGCTGGCAGACGATTGGTCCGGATTTGACGCGTACGCGCGCTGATGAAAAAGATTCGAAACAGGTTCTTGGCACGATCTTGACGATCGCGCCGTCGGAGATCAAAGACGGCGTCATCTGGGTTGGAACGGATGACGGAAACATCCAACTGACGAAGGATGGCGGAGCGGCCTGGCAAAATGTCACTCCGGCGGGCGTATCGGAATGGAGTACGGTCAGCATTATCGAATCGTCGCATTTCGATGCCGGAACCGCCTACGCGGCGGTCAATCGAAATAATCTCGACGATTTGCGCCCGCACATTTTCCGGACGCGCGACTTTGGAAAGAACTGGCAGGAAACGGTCAGCGGGATTCGCGACGGCGATTTTGTGCGCACGGTGCGCGAAGACCCGGCGCGCAAAGGGTTGCTGTACGCGGGAACCGAACGGGGAGTTTACGTTTCGTTTGATAGCGGAGAGCACTGGCAATCGCTGCGGCTGAACATGCCGGTCGTGGCCATTCATGATCTGGCCATCGAACAGGACGACCTGGTGGCCGCGACGTATGGGCGTTCGTTCTGGATCCTCGATGATGTCACTCCACTTCGCCAGGTGGACGCCCGCACAGGGTCTTCGGGCGCGCATCTTTTTGCGCCGCGAACCGCCATCCGGGTACGCCGCGACGAAAATCAAGACACGCCGTTGCCGCCGGAAATTCCCGCGGGAAAGAATCCTCCCGACGGCGCAATTCTGAATTATTTTCTGCCCGCCAAATCTGCCAAAGACATTCAACTGGAAATTTACGATGCGGATGAAAAACTGGTGCGGAGTTATTCCAGCGCGCCGCTGCCGAAGGAAACAGAAGAAGTTCCGTTCGTCGCGGAATATTGGATCGCGCATCCGCAACCTCTTTCGAAGGAAGCGGGAATGCACCGGTTTGTTTGGAATCTGCGCTACGCCGACCCGCGCGCCATGCACCCGCAGTCTCCGTACAACTATCCGATCGCCGCGATTGTGGGGTCCACGCCGCTGCCACCGCAGGGGCCACTGGTGCTGCCGGGGAAGTATGAGGTGCGGCTGAAAGCGGAGCAGGAAGTTTTTCGCCAGGCGCTCGAAGTCAAGATGGATCCGCGAGTGGCGGCGGCGCGCAACGAATTGCAGAGTTCGCTGGAGCTGCAACTGAAAATCTCGGCGTTGCTCGGGAAAAACTTTGACGGTTACCAACAGACGAAGGAGTTGCGCGCGCGGCTGGGGGAGTTGATGAAGCGTCCGAAGGAGGATTCCGTTGCCGTTGCGGCCAGCGCGCTGGATGCGAAAGTCGTAGCGCTCATGGGCGAGGCGACGCCGATTCTGGAGACTCCAAAGACCGCCAGTTTCATGGCCGTGAACGATACCTTGACGGCGCTCATGGCGCTGGTCGATGGGGCGGACTTTGCGCCATCGGAGGAGTCTTTTGCAGCATGCCGGCGGATCTGCAAAGGTTTGAACGAAGCGCTGGCGGCTTGGCAGGAACTGAAGAACAAAGACGTGGCCGCGCTGAACACGTTGCTTGGGAAAAGCGACCTCGCGGCGTTGCCTGAATTTCCCAATTTAGCAGCCGAAGAGGCTTGCCGTAACTGAGGCGGGAATCGCCATCGAATAATTGCGCCGAGGTGAGGATCGGATGAGATCCTTCGCTTCGCTCAGGGTGACAATGGTTGGGGGATTACGCTTAGCCCGGAGGCTGCTGGAGTTGCGACAGATCGGCGAGGACTTCGGCGCTGTGTTTTTCGGCGTTGACGTTGAGATAGGTTTTGCGGACGACGCCGGTGGGATCAATGAGGAAAGTGTGGCGGGCGGAAAGTTTGGCGACGCCCAGGTTCACCAGCGAATCGTAGGATGAAGAGACCGCGTACTTCGTATCCGCAAGCAGCTTGAAGCTCAGGCCTTCCTTGGCGCAAAACTTCTGGTGCGTAACTTCATCCTGAACACTGACACCGAGGATGATGGCGTTTTTCTGTTCATACTGGCGGAGGTCGCGCTGGAAATTGTGCGCTTCCCTGGTGCAGCCGCTGGTGAAATCCTTGGGATAGAAATAAAGCACGATCCATTTGCCGCGGAGGTCGTGCAGGCTGAGCGGCTTGCCATCCTGGGAATTCAGCGTGAAGTCCGGGGCGGGAGTCCCTGAGGACGGAGCTTTCTCACCCGTGCGCATGGCGCGGACGACGGCGACTCCAACAAGCAGAACGATTACAGCTACGAAGATCCAAATCATTTTCATCTCGCTCACTCACCGCTGGTTTGAAATCGAAAGCGTTGCCAAACCGGCTATTCTTTTTGGCTGAACAGACCAAAACCCACACGAAACTGGATGGTATTGATGCCGGGATTGGGCGTTGCAAGCCCGGCGTTCGAAATGTGCATATAGCGAACTTCGGCGCTGATGTTGTGCTTGCTGCGAAGGAGGTGGAGGCCAAGAGCGCCGCTGGTGGTGAAATTGATGCGGGATGTTCCTTCGGGCACTTTTGTATTGGTAAAGAGGGTGCCGCCGCCAATTTCGAGGTACGGAACTACGCTCTTGCGCGTGTCCAACGCCCACTTGAAAGCGAAAGGATTTATGCCTGCGCCGTAGGCGGTGTTCGTTTTCTGAACGACCAGGAAGATGGGGATGGCGTCGACAGCATATTCCAATCGGCCGCGCAGGAAACCGGGTCCGTGCGGAGCGGTGAGGATCAAGCCGTAACGGAAGCCTATGTTCCAGACGCCGTCGCCGGACTGGCTTCCATTGATCCCGTGGCCACCGCCGGTCCACACCTGCAATTCGCGGCCTCCCTCGACAGGGCCGGCTTGCGCGCGCACTGCCGGCGTATATAGAAATGCGGCAAAGACGAGGGCTGCAGGAATTCTTCTCAACGCTTTGTCTCCTTCGGGTTCTTTGATTCCGGCCAACGAGGTCTTGATGCAGAGAAGATATAGAAAATTCGTTCGAAAGGCGACCCTCTTTTAAGGTGCAGAGAAAATGAATAGGCGGCGGTCTTGACAGCTCGACTTTGTGCCTTGTAAAGAGGCGAGCGGCACATCGGCTTCCTTCGGTCCCCAGATTTCCACTGGCGAAACTTGTTGGCAGCAGGGCGAAAGTCTGCTAACTAAGTGCTGCTTATTCCGTCCGAGTAATAAAGATTTGCCGTTTTGGTCCTTTCCGTTAGGGGTATTGTCACATACCGTTGGGTTGGGGGGCAGTCTATGAAAGTAGAATTGCGGCTGAGTCCGTTTATGGAGCGCTCCGGGGTTGTCCGTCTCTTCCTTCCGGTATTGGTGGCCATGACATTCTTTTCCTTGGCCGCCAAAGCACAGACTGTTGATGAAGTGATTTCGAAAAATATTCAGGCGCATGGCGGAGTTGACAAGCTGAAATCGGTGCGCAGCCTTCGCACGACTGCCAAATTCAGCCAGGGATCGTTTCGCGCGGACTTCCGCCAGGAAAACAAGCGCGCGGGCAAGGTGCGAGAAGAATTTATCATTCAAGGTCTGGCGCAGGTGCAGGCTTACGACGGCAAGACGGGATGGCAGATTTCTCCTTTTAGCGGGCGCAAGGATCCGGAGCTGCTTTCGCAGGACGACCTGAAAAGCCTGGTGGTGGACGCCGATATCGATGGGCCGCTGGTGGATTACAAAGAGAAGGGTCATAAAGCCGAACTCGTGGGGCACGACTCGATGGAAGGAACGGATTGCTTCAAGATCAAGCTGAGCATGAAGAACGGGGACGTGCGTTATTACTATCTCGATGCGGACTCGTTTCTCGAGCTGAAATTGGAAATTCAAACGACGATTCGCGGCGCGCTGCAGGAGTCGGAGATGTATTACGGCGACTACGAACAGGTGAACGGCATCTATTATCCCTTCGCCGTGGAGCAGGCGCAAAAGGGCAGCGCGTCACGTTCGCAGATCTCTGTCGAAAAGATCGAACAAAATATACCGCTGGAAGACGTGCATTTTTCAATGCCGATTTCCAAGCCGGAGACGAAGGCGCCGCCGGCCGGAAAGTGATTCCTGACGAGAGGACAGGAAGAAATGCCTGTCCCACGTACGATGGACTTATGGCCAAGGGCCGTTGCTTCTACTTTATTGCTGAGGAATCCACCGATATGCGCAAGACAATTCGCTGCTTTGCTGCCGTGATGATGGTGTTTCTCGCGACGATGATTTTTGCCGGGGCTGCATCGGCGCAAGAAAGCAAATTCGATTCGGACACGATCTCGGGTCTTGGTGCGCGAAACATCGGCTCCGCCGCCATGAGCGGGCGCGTGGCCGCGATCGCCGCCGTAAAAGAGGATGGCCGGCTTACTGTCTACGTTGGAGCCGCCAGCGGGGGCGTATGGAAATCCTCGAACGGCGGCACGACATTCAAGCCGGTTTTTGACAAAGAGACGGCGCAATCCATTGGCGCGGTGGCCATTGATCCACAAGCGCCGAAAACGATTTGGGCCGGAACCGGCGAAGCGTGGACGCGCAACAGCGTGTCGATCGGCAACGGCATCTACAAGTCGACGGACGGCGGCGACAGTTGGACCAACATGGGGCTGCAGAATTCGGAGCGCATTGCGAAAATTATTGTCGATCCGAAGAACGGCAACACGGTTTACGTCTGCGTGCCGGGAAAATTGTGGAGCGACAGCGAGGACCGCGGCGTTTACAAAACGACCGACGGCGGCAAAAGCTGGAGCAAAATTCTCAAGGGAGCGAATCTCTCGACCGGCTGCTCGATGATTTCCATGAATCCGCAGGACCCAAAGGTGCTTTTCGCGGGCATGTGGGACTTTCGGCGGAAGGGCTGGACCTTCCGCTCCGGCGGGGATAATCCCGCCGCGGCCAGCGGCAGCGGTTTTTTCCAGACCGCGGATGGGGGAACGACCTGGAAGGAGCTGGACGACAAGAGCGCCAAAGGGCTCCCCGCGAAACCCTGGGGGCGCGTTGCCGTCACCATCGCGCCATCAAAACCAAATGTTGTCTATGCCATGATCGAATCGACACGCAGCGCTGTCTTCCGTTCCGAAGATGGCGGCAAAACGTGGGAAGAGCGGGACCGCAGCAATTGGATGGTCTGGCGGCCGTTTTACTTCGCCAACCTGATCGTCGATCCAAAAAACGAGAACAAAGTTTACAAGCCGGACCTCACCTTGATTATGAGCGAGGACGGCGGCAAGAGTTTCAGCGGAATCGGGGGCGGCGCACACGGAGATTTCCACGACGTATGGGTGAATCCCGACAATACTGATCATGTCATCGCCGCCGATGACGGGGGCGTTTGGTATTCCTACGATGGCGGCAATACCTGGTGGAAGGGAAATAACCTTCCGATCTCGCAGTTCTATCACGTGAGCGTGGACAACGCCGATCCATATCACGTTTTCGGCGGGCTGCAGGACAACAGCGCGTGGATCGGCGACTCACAGTATCCGGGCGGGATTGGCAACGGCCGTTGGGAGAATCTTTTTGGAGGGGATGGGTTCTGGGTGTTTGCCGATCCCGCTGACGCGAACTACGTTTACGCCGAAGCGCAAGGCGGTGAGATCGTTCGCGTGAATCGATTCACACTGGAGGCCCGGCTCATCAAACCGCAACCCAATTACGGGGAAGGGAAGCTGCGCTTCAACTGGAACACGCCAATCCATATAAGCCCAAATGAGAAGGGCACGATCTACGTCGGCGCGCAGTTCCTCTTCCGCTCCCGCGATCACGGTCAAATGTGGGAGCGCATTTCGCCGGATCTCACCACCAACGATCCGGAGAAACAGAAGCAGGAAGAATCCGGCGGCGTTACGGTCGACAATTCGTACGCCGAGATGCACACAACGATTTACACGATCAGCGAATCGCCGCGCGATGGCCAAACCATCTGGGTAGGAACCGATGACGGAAATCTCCAGGTGACGCGCGATGGCGCGAAGACGTGGACCAACGTGGTGGCCAATGTTCCGAACCTGCCAAAAGCCTCGTGGGTTTCGTGGGTGGAAGCCAGCCTCTACGACGCTGGCACGGCTTATGTAACGTTCGATCGCCATACGTTTGGAGACATGGAGCCTCACGTCTTCAAGACCACGGACTATGGAAAGACCTGGACGCCGATCGTGACCGCCGACAGTGGTGTGCGCGGATACGCGCACGTGATTAAAGAAGACACGGTGAAGCCCAATCTTTTATTCCTGGGAACCGAATTCGGTCTCTGGATTTCACTGGATGGCGGCAAACACTGGGCACGATACAAAGGCCACGAGTTCCCCACAGTGGCCGTCCGGGACATCGTTGTGCACCCGCGCGAATCGGATCTGGTGATCGCCACGCATGGCCGCGGCATCTGGATCGTGGACGACATCACACCGTTGCGCAAGCTGACCCCTGAAGTTATGGCGCAGGAGGCAGTTTTCCTCCAGGCCAAGCCCGCGCAGCAGCGGCTTCCGGCAAATGGCGGCTGGTCGGAAGGAAGCGCGGTGTTCACCGGCCCCAATCCGCCGGACGCGGCGTTGATTACGTATTACCAGAGCAAGCGTCACATTTTTGGAAAAATGAAACTGGAAATTTTTGATTCGCAGGGCAAGCTGGTGGACACGCTCCCTCCAAACAGCCGCCGCGGCATCAGCCGCGTGGAGTGGCCCATGCGCCTGAAGGCGCCTCACGTTCCGCCCGCAGCCACGGCTGCGTTTGAAGCGGCGCAAGGCCCCAGAGTTATGCCCGGCAGCTACACGGTGAAGATGACGCGCGGCAAAGAGACTTACTCCACGCAGCTTGTCCTGGAACTCGATCCGCGGGCAAAATTCACGGTGGAAGACCGTAAGCTGGAATTCGACGCGGCGATGCGTCTTCACCGTCTGCTCGGGGAAATGAGCTTCGATGTCGACCGCATTAACGGCGTACACGCCGGGCTGATGGAGCGCGGCGCAAAGCTGAAGGCAGACGCCGTCTTCAGCAAGCGGCTGCAGGAACTCGCCGGCAAAGTGGAAGCCATGCGCAAGAAGATCGTGGCCACGACGGAAGGAGGCGCCATCACCGGTGAGGAACGCATCCGCGAAAAAACGACGGCACTCTACGGAGCTATTTTGAACTATGAGGGGCGTCCAGCCGATTACCAGAGTGCGCGCATCGATTCGCTCAAGAAGGAACTGGATGACGTGGCCGGCGAATTCGACGCCTTCGTTACCAAGGAACTTCCCACAGTGAATAAGACTCTTTCGCAGAAAAAACTGGAGCCTATCCAGCCGATTGACCGCAAAGCGTGGGACGCTGCGGACGCTGATTCCGGAGCCGGCGCTCCCGGAGGCGCCAGGTTCTTCCAGGAGCGCGAATAGCCTCCACACGGCCCTTAACTGCGACATTTTCTTGGACTTCTTGGAAGCAGAAAATCCCTGAGGATAAGTAATGATAGGGAGTAGGCGGTAGCCTGTCGAGACCCCGGGGAGAAGGGTACACCCCCCATTACACGGATGAATATGAAAATAAAGGGCTTGCAAAATGGGTTCCACGTAACTGTATGAAAATAAGAGGTATAGTGGAGCAGGGAGACCGGGGGATACGCAGGGGGTGAGTTCCAAAGTGGGAAGAGGGGGGGTACACCCTCCGTCGCGATGGAAAGAATGCGCAAGTGATTGAAAGAAAAGCAGATACGTGTCTCCCGTTGTGTAAGAGAGTCCGTAAACGGTTGAAAGGAAAGAGGATAGCTGGGAAACACGTTGAAACGTTTGCATGTGGAAACGTTTGAACGTCCGAACTGCAGGAAAGGCGCGGAGGGAGAGAACCTTTTGGCTTGAAGGATGTACCCCCCCTGTTTTTTGTAAGTGTTGCATCTAAAGGGCTTAGCCATGCTGTAAGTCTTTTGTTTGCAACACTTGCGGGGAGATCCATAAGTGTTGCAGCTAAAGGACTTACAGAGGCGGACTGGTGGCGAGAAAGTGACTGGGAGGGATGGGAAGATTTCGGAGGAGGAGTTAGAAGGACCGCGTGGCGGGGGCGCATGGTTCGCAGGGCACCCTCCTTCGCCTAGGCTACCGCGGACTGGCGGAAGGATCGTGCCGAACTGACGAGACCATTATAGCATATTGGTACCGTATGTCAAGGGTTACTTGTAAGTGGTTTGGATGCTGGCGGATAGCAGGGTGTCAATCTGAGAGGCGCCCGGCATCGCGAAGGGAAACTGACGCTGCGGAGCTGCAAGGTGGAACTGAGGCCACTTCCGGCGGTGAATTCCAA
>Ga0209488_10004978_pt1 | contig 10271 bp, 10 predicted proteins | sample Rivendell_Oct201_8_FD_188349 | JGI IMG/M metagenome (GOLD analysis project Ga0209488, IMG submission 188349) | Vadose zone soil microbial communities from the Eel River Critical Zone Observatory, Northern California, USA -... | ecosystem: Environmental > Terrestrial > Soil > Vadose zone >... | reverse complement strand
CCGATGGCCAACATCCTCAACGGCGGCGCTCACGCGGACACGTCGGTCGACCTGCAGGAGTTCATGGTCTGCCCGGTTGGCGCCCGGACTTTCGCGGAGGCGATCCGCGCGGTCGCCGAGGTTTACCAGGCGCTCAAGAAAGTTCTGAAGGCCCAGGGCCTGGCCACTGCGGTGGGCGACGAGGGCGGGTTCGCCCCGAACCTCGGGTCCAACGAGGACGCGCTCAAGCTCATCGTGGAGGGCATCAAGCAGTCCGGCTACCAGCCCGGCCACGACGTGGCGATCGCGCTCGACCCCGCCGCCAGCGAGTTCTACTCCGACGGCAAGTACACATTGAAAGGAGAGGGCCGCTCACTGGACGCGGCCGCTCTCGTCCACCTCTATTCGGATTGGGCGGCTCGCTATCCCATCGTCTCCATCGAGGACGGCATGGCGGAGGACGACTGGGAGGGCTGGCGCCTTTTGACCGAGAGCATCGGCAAAAAGGTTCAGCTGGTCGGCGACGACCTGTTCGTCACGAACGTGAAGCGATTGAAGGAAGGCATCGAGAAAGGCGTCGCCAACTCGCTGCTGGTGAAGGTGAACCAGATCGGCACGCTGACCGAAACGCTTGACGCGATCGAGCTCGCGCGCGAGGCGGGCTACAGCTCGGTCATCTCGCACCGCTCTGGCGAGACGGAAGACACGACCATCGCCGACCTCGCGGTCGCCACCGGCGCGGGGATGATCAAGACCGGCGCGCCAGCGCGCTCCGAGCGTGTCGCGAAGTACAACCGCCTGCTCTTCATCGAAGCCGAGCTGGGCGAGGCCGCCGTCTACGCCGCTCGCAGCAAGCTACGGTGACCCGGTGAAGCGGGCCTCGCGCGCGGTCCACGCCGGGCGCGACATCGCAGCGAGGAGCCCGCTTGCGCCTGACTTGAGCCAGTCCTCCGTCCATGTCTATACCGACCTCGACGACTACGACGCCGTGGCCAGAGGGGAGCGGCCCGGCCACTATTACGGCCGCAACTCGAACAGCAACCGCGACATGCTGGAGCGCGCTGTCGCGGACCTCGAGCGTGGAGAGATGGGGCTCGCCACCGCTTCCGGGATGGCCGCGCTGCACGCCACGATGCTCGCCCTGGCGCCGAAGCCGACGACCATCGTCGCCACACGCGAGCTGTACGGCGGAACGATGGCCTTGCTGCGCCAGGATTTCGAGCCCGCCGGCTACGAGGTCAACTTCCTCGACCTCAGCGACCTCGACGCGGTGCGCCGGTCACTCGAGGGCGCGGGCTTGATTTTGGCGGAGACGATCACGAATCCGCTTTGCGCGGTGCCCGACCTGGAAGCCATCGCGGCGATGGCGAAAGAGCACGGCGTTCCGTTCCTGGTCGACAACACCTTCGCGTCACCGATCCTGTGCCGGCCGCTGGAGTTCGGCGCGACCGCTGTGATGCACAGCGCGACCAAGTACATCGGCGGACATTCGGACCTCGTCGCGGGCGTGACGGTGGGAAGCGCCGCAGTGATCGGCGCCGCCCGGATTCGGTCCGTGCGCACCGGCACGCCGCTTGGTCCCTTCGACGCCTGGCTCGCACTCCGCGGGCTGCGGACGCTCGATGTGCGGATGAGAAGGCACAGCGACAACTCGCTCGCCCTGGCGCGCGCGGTGCAGCAGCTGCCCGCCATGGCTCGCGTCTTCCACCCGCTGCTCGAAGACTCACCTTCCTTTCCGGTCGCGAGCCGGCTGCTGCCGGAGGGGGCGGGCGGGATGATGGCGTTCGAGCTCAAGGGTGGGCGGGACGCGGTGCAGCGGATGCTGTCTCGCTTTCGCCTCGCGTCGTTCGCCGCGAGCCTGGGCGGAGTCGAGACCACCATCTCCTACCCGGAGATCACGTCGCACCGCTCGCTCACGCCGGAGGAGAGGGCCGAGCTCGGCGTCACGGATGGAACTGTGCGCGTCTCGGTTGGGATCGAGGACCCTGACGACATCATCGAAGACTTCACCCAAGCGCTCGCCACATAGTGGCCGTCTACACGGCGCTGCAGATCTTCGAGGCGCTCGTCGCGAGCGCCATCCTTCTTTATGGCGTTCTCACCGGCTCGTCGACCGTCGCGCTCCTTGGCGGGGGCTTTCTGCTCGGCAAGGCGATCCTCAACATCCTCGCTCCTGAGGGGGGCAGCGTCTACCGGCGCTCGCTCATCGGTTACGGGTACGCGGGGCTGTACGTGCTGTTCGGGATCGTCCTCGTCCACTTCTCCCCGCACTGAGCTTTCTATCCTTTTCTCTACATGACACAGAGTGTTGTTCCGGCGGGGATCACGCGGCTCATCGGCAACACGCCGCTGTTGCGCGTGCGTCTCTTCGAAAAGGAGTTCCCGCGGGTCGAGGTTTACGCGAAGGCCGAGTGGTTCAACCCGGGGGGATCGGTCAAGGATCGCGCGGCCCTCTCCATGATCGAGGACGGCGAGCGCCGCGGCGCGCTGACCCGCGACAAGACCATCATCGACTCGACCTCAGGCAACACGGGCATCGCCTACGCGATGGTAGGCGCGGCGAAGGGCTATCGCGTGAAGCTGGTGATGCCCAGCAACGTCAGCGCCGAGCGCAAGGCGCTGGTCACCGCCTACGGCGCGGAGATCGTCTACAGCGACTCGGGCGAGGGCTCGGATGGCGCCATCCGTCTGGTGCGTGAGCTGGTCGCGATTGAGCCCAAAGCCTATTTCTACCCCGACCAATATTCGAACCCGGCCAACGTTCGCGCCCACTACGAAGGCACCGCGGTGGAGATCCTTCAGCAGACCAATGGTCGCGTGACGCATTTCATCGCCGGCCTCGGCACGACTGGCACGTTCGTCGGCACGTCGCGCCGCTTGAAAGAGCACGACGCGTCGATTCGCACCATCGCGGTTGAGCCGGAGGACTCGTTTCACGGCCTCGAGGGCCTGAAGCACATCCCGACCGCGATCGTGCCGAAGATCTGGGAACCGACCCTCGCGGACGACATCTGGGGGTGCCCCACCGAGCCCGCGTACGACCTCGCGCGCACGGTCGCGCGGACCGAAGGACTGCTCGTCGGACACTCCAGCGGCGCGGCGCTCTGGGCGGTGCGGCGTTTGGCCGGCACGATCAAGGAAGGAGTGGTCGTGACGGTGTTCCCGGATTCCGGCGATCGCTACCTCTCGACCGGTCTTTACGGCCGCAAGTGAAGATCGCACTGCCGGCTCTCCACTCGATCCAGGCCCATGGCGCCGAGGGCTACCCGCACGAGATCTGCGGGATCATGATCGGGCCGCGTGGCGATGGGCTGGTGACCGACGTGCGGCGCGCCCGGAACATCATCGTCGAGCGGGCTCGCGATCGCTACGAGATCGACCCGCGCGACCACATCCGGATTCAGAAGGAAGCCGACGCGATGGGTTTCGACATCGTCGGCTACTACCACAGCCATCCGGACCACCCGGCGCAGGCGTCGCGCTTCGACACCGAGCGGGCGTGGGCGGGGTACGTCTACCTGATCGTCTCGATCCAGGATGGCGAGGCGGTCGACGCCAACTGCTTCGTCGCCGACAAGGACGGCGGTCCCTTCCATCCCGAGCCGCTCGAGGTGGCCTGACCGCCTCGGAGCGCGCAAACCGGTCTAATTGACCCCGTGCCTCGCCCCATCGTCGCGATCGTCGGCCGCCCCAACGTCGGGAAATCGACGTTGTTCAACCGCATCCTCGGCTGGCGCAAGGCGATCGTCGACCCGCAGTCCGGCCTGACTCGGGACCGGCTCTACGGCGTGGCCGAATGGAGCGGTCGGGAGTTCACAGTGGTCGACACCGCCGGCTTGGACCTGGACAGTGCGAAGGATTCTTCCCAGGCGGCGATCGAATTTCAGACGAAGGTCGCGATCGACCAGGCCGACGTGATCGTCCTGCTGCTCGACGTGCGGCAGGGCCTGACCCCGGTCGATCGGGAGATCGCCCAGCTGCTGCGGCGTTCGCGCCGCAGCGTGATCGTCGCCGCGAACAAAGCCGACTCCCCGAGCGAGCGTCATTTCGCCCACGAGATCCTCGAGCTCGGTTTCGAGGAGCCCTCGCTGCTTTCGGCCCAGCACGGGTTGGGGGTGGGGGACTTCCTCGATCGCGTCCTCTTGGCGCTGCCTCCGCCCGAGCTCGAGTCCGCGGCCGAAGAAAAGTCCGACCGGCTGGCGATCATGGGCCGGCCGAACGTCGGCAAGTCATCGCTGCTCAACGCGCTGCTTGGTGACGAGCGCGCGCTGGTCAGCCCGGTGCCGGGCACCACGCGCGATCCCATCGACACCGAGCTGATCTTCGACGGCATCCCCGTGGTGCTCATCGATACCGCCGGCATCCGGCGCAAGTCCTCCAACCGCGACCAGATCGAGCGCTACAGCCTGATGCGCGGAATCCACGCCATGGAGCGCGCCGATGCGGTCCTGCTTGTGATCGACGCGTCGGCCGGCGTGCTCGCCCAGGATCAACACGTCGCCGGCTACGCGCTTGAGGCGGGGAAGGGGCTCGTGATCGTCGTCAACAAGATCGACCTGGTCGAGCCCGAGATGCGCAAGGTCGCCTACTGGCGCAAGGAGCTGCTCAAGGATTTCAAGTTCGCGCCGTTTGCTCCGATAGTCGCGATCTCGGCCAAGACCAGAGAGGGAATCGGCTCACTGATCCCGTCCGCGCTGGAGGTTGTGGGCCAGCGCCGGATCAAGATGCCGCCGAACGAGCTGAACAAGGTGCTGCGCGACGCGTTCCTCGAGCATCCACCGCCGAGCTACAAGGGCCGGCGCTTGAAGCTGGGCTACGGGACTCAGGCCGGCACCGAGACCCCGACGGTCGTGATCTTCGTCAACGACATCGGCCTCCTTCACTTTTCGTACCGCCGCTACCTCGAGAAGAAGATTCGCGACCGTTTCGGTTTGTTCGGCAACCCGCTGAAGCTGGTGCTGAGAGCGGGCGGTGACAAGCGGTCGGGCCCCACCCGGGTGGAGAGGCGCACGGACGCGAAGCGCGGCCGCTAGGGGTCCCGGCGTTTACATTTCCCTCATGTCCCGACGACATCGGTCTGACGGGCAGGTGATCTATTGATGCTATGGCTGCGGCGTTGAGCTCCAAGATCCTGGTCGTGGACGATGAGGTGCACATCGTCGAGCTGGCCCGCCTCTACCTCACACGCGAGGGATATGAGGTCGAGGGCGTCGGTGACGGCGACCAGGCGATGGCACGTTTCAACCAGCTCAAGCCCGACCTTGTGATCCTCGACATCATGCTGCCGGGCACCGACGGTCTGACCATCTGCAAGCTGATTCGCAAGCAGAGCCAGGTGCCGATCATCATGCTGACCGCGCGAGACGAGGTCACCGACAAGGTCGTCGGCCTCGAGGTGGGAGCGGACGACTACCTGACCAAGCCGTTCCACCCGCAAGAGCTGGTGGCGCGGGCCAAAGCGTTGCTGCGGCGGGCGCGCGTCGAACCGGACCAGCCGCGGCTCATCCGCGCCGGGAAGCTCGAGGTCGACCTCGAGCGCCACGAGATCCGCCACGGCTCCTCCAAGGTTCAGCTCCGCCCCAAGGAGTTCGACCTCCTCGCGCTCCTCGCCCGCCATCCAGGCCGCGTCTTCCAGCGCAGCGAGCTGCTCGACCTCGTCTGGGGCTATGACTTCCCGGGCTACACACGCACAGTTGACGTGCATGTGCAGCAGGTGCGCGAGAAGCTGGCTGCGGCGAGCATCACGGATCCGAGCATCCAGACCGTGTGGGGCGTCGGATACAGGCTGGAGCTGATCGCAAGCTGACTCTCCGCATCCGCCTCCTGGCGGCCGCCGCCGGCATCGTCGCCGTGAGCCTGCTTCTTGGAGGCGCTCTGACCTGGGTGTTGGTCCGCGACCTCGAGTTTCAGAGCATGCAGGACCAGCTCGACCGCGACGTGGTGGTCAAAGCCGTCCAGGTCAAGCACCAGGAATGCTTCACCCGGCCCGCGGTGGTCTCGCAGCCGGGCGCCGCGACGTGCCGCCTCGACTCGGCGGTCGAATTCCAGGACCGCCTGACCTCAGTGGTCGTGCCGACGCTGGGCGGCAGCACCAGGCTCCTGCTGCTTGACCCGCAGCGAAGGGTGCTGTACGACAGCGGCGGCACCGATACGTTCGCAAGCGTCCTCCCGCTCACGAACTCCAAGCGCGTGGCCAACGTGGCCGAGGCGCGGACCACGCTCGGCAACCAGGCCTACTTTCTGGCCGCGACCCAGATCGCGGCGGCCCGCTCTCCGATCCATGCGGGGTTTGTCGTCCTCGCGCAGCCTCAATCAACGGTCGCCACGTCGGTCGCGAGCGACCTCGCTGGACGCCTGCTCGAGGCCGGCGGTGCGGCACTCGTCGTCGCCATGCTGTTGATCCTGCTGGTCAGCCGCTCTCTTACGGAGCCGCTCACCAGGCTCGCCGGCGCGGCCGAGGACATCGCCGGCGGGAACTATTCCCGCCGCGTCGGCATCCGGGGGCACGACGAGATCGGCATGCTCGGGTCCGCATTCGACCGCATGGCGGAGGCCGTCGAGCGCGCACGTAAGACCCAGCGCGATTTCCTCGCCAACGTGTCTCACGAGCTGAAGACGCCGCTGACCAGCCTCATCGGGTTCAGCCAGGCCCTCGTGGATGGCAGCCTGGTGACCAAGGCCGAGCGCACCCGGGCCGCGACCATCGTCCACGAGGAATCGGAGCGTGTGCTGCGCATGGCTCAGGAGCTGCTCGACCTCGCGCGCGTTGAGGCGGGCTCGATCTCTTTGCACATTACAGCCGTCGACCTTGGGGCCCAGCTGGAGCAGGAGCTCGAGATCGTCCGGCCACGGGCTGTGGTGCGCAAGCTGGAGCTGGACCTGAGCGTCCCGCCGGACATCGCTCCAGTGGCCGCGGACCTGGAGCGCCTGCACCAGATCATCGACAACCTTTTCGACAACGCGGTCAAGTACGCACCCGAAGGCACCGCGATCAAGATCTCTGTGCTGCCGAACATCTCCGGCCTCGAGGTGATCGTTGCCAACAAGACCGGCGCCCACAAGCCCGATCCACAGAAGGTGTTCGACCGCTTCTACCGAGCGGATCCATCGCGTTCCGCGGCCGCGGGCGGCGTGGGCCTCGGACTCTCGATCTCTCGCGAGCTTGCGCTGGCAATGAAGGGAAAGATGTGGGCGGACTACGACGCGGATGGCTCGTTGCGCCTGCACCTCTTGCTGCCCTCAGCGCCGAGACCGGCGGTCGAGCCTATTCCTCTCCTCGCGAAGTGAAGCGGCTCGCGTACGCCGCGGCTGGTTTCATTGCGACCGGTGTGGCGATTGCGATCGTCGTCACACAGCACGCCTCATGGTGGCCACTGGTGGTCTTCGCCATCGCCCCGGACCTCTCATTCCTGGCGGGTATTTCAGCCGGCCTCCAGCGCGGGCAGCTGGCTCCGCGTGCGGTGCCGATCTACAACGCCGTGCATCGCTACTGGGCGCCGGCCGCGCTGGTCGTCAGCGGTTTTCTCCTGAGTTCGCCGGTCTGGCTGGCGGCCGCTCTCGCCTGGATCGCGCATATCTCGTTCGACCGCAGCCTTGGTTTCGGACTGAGGACTCCCGAAGGATTCCAGCGAACCTAGCGGTTCACAGCGATTTCTCAGCGCGGTCGCAGCAGAGTCTCATCGACCAACTTCAGGTTTTGCGGGTATGGTGCGCCGGCAGGTTTCGCACAAGCTGCTGCCGGCGATCGCCATAGCGTTCCTGATCGCGGCCGGCGCTGTTGACGTCCAGGCCAAGCAGGGAGCCGGCAGCGGCACAACCACCCAGGTCGGCAGCATCTTCTCGACATTCACTTCGTTCGTCGTGCCGCGCGGGGTCGGCGGGCTGGCGATCTCAATCCAGCAGCTGATTGCCGTCAGCGGGGCCTCAGCCGGGGTGACGGTGGTCGAGCTCGGCGGCACGAATCCCGTCGTGTGGTCGGTGAACGCGGAATCAGTCTTCACGGCCGCCAGCACGTACAAGCTGGCCGCGCTGATGCTCGAGGCGCAGAACATCGCCGCCGGCAAGGTCGATCCCAACGGCTATGTCTGCTATCAGGAAGATGACTACGAGAGCGGCTGGTTCGACGACTACGAGGAGGGGGCCTGCTTCACGCGCAACGAGCTCGCGATTCGCGCGGGCAAGTATTCGGACAACACGGCGGGCCACATGCTCGTGCGCGACGTCGGCGGAGGCGAAGCGCTGAACGCGTGGGTGGCATCGATAGGCGCCACGTCGTCCAACTTCTTTGAGGGCAACACCACCACGTCCGCCGACCTCGCCTTCCTCTGGGCCGCCGAAGCGAAGGGGGAACTCGGCGGCGCCGCGGCTCAGGCCTGGCTCTACCCGCTGCTCACGAACACCCGAACCGAGAGCGGCGTGCCCGCGGGGGTGAGCGGAGCCACCGTTGTCCACAAGACCGGCACCATCGACCTGGTCGACAACGATGCAGCCCTCGTCACCTCGAGTGCCAGCGGTCCCTACGTGCTGGTCGTAATGACCGACGGCCTCGGCGGGGCGGATGGATGGCAGCTGATCGCCAACATCTCATCGGTCGTCTGGCGTTTCGAGACGGCGCGCTAGCTCTTGGAAAAGTTCCGGGCGTTGCCCATGCGCGACCACACGTAAGCCTGGACATTGGCCAGCGCCTGGCGCAGGTGGTTGTCGTCGTGGTGGACCCACTCGTGCAGGATCTCGCCCACGGTCAGATGCCCGACTTTCGGATGCGAGCCAGGTCGCTCGAGCTGCTCGGCCTTGAGCGATCGCACGAGCTCCACGCTCTCGCGCCGAAGAGGCTCGAACTCGGCGAGCAGCTCATCGGGCTTGCGTTCGCAATCGCCCCGCGCACTGGCCAAGCCGGCCTGGTCCCAGCTTTCCAGGACCGGGTTCTCGGCGCCGAGCATGATCCGGATCCTGCCGGCGAAGCCGCGTTTCTCAGCCTCGATCACGTGTCCGACGCATTCGCTCACGCACCACTCGCCGTCTGCCGGACGCCAGGCCGCCCCCTCCGGCGGCAGCGCCTGCAGCATGCCCACGTACGCGCGACCTGAGGCCTCGAGCAGGTCGGCGATCTCGTCCGGCTTCACCGCGCGGGCGGGACGACAAGGGTGACGGGGTTCTCGATCAAGCGCTTGACCTCCGCCATGAACTGAGCCGCGGTGGCTCCGTAGAAAACGCGGTGGTCGACGGACAGGGTCATGCGCATGACCTTGCCCGGCACGATGCGTCCCTCTTCAACCACCGGGACGTCCTTGATCGCGCCGACGGCGAGGATCGCCGCCTCCGGTGGATTGATGATCGCTACGAACTCGTCGACTCCGTACATCCCGAGGTTGGAGATCGAGAAGGTGGCTCCGCTCAGGTCGCCTTCGTTGGGCCGGCCGGAACGCGCGCGCTCGATCACCTGCCTCGACTCGATCGAGATCTGGACCAGGTCCTTCAGGTCCGCGTCGTGTACGACCGGAACGAGCAGGCCCATGCCCTGGCTGGGTGCGACGGCCAGCCCGATGTTGACCGCGCGCTTGCGCTGGAAGCGGCCGTCAACCCACGAGGTGTTGACCTCTGGAAACTTCCTGAGCGCGAGCGCTGAGGCTCGCACGAGGAAGTCGGTCATCGTCACCTTCTCCGCGCCGGGGACGGAGTCCTTCAGCTGCTGGCGCATCTTGACCGCCTCGTCGACGCGGGCCTCGACGGTGACCGTGAACTCGGGCACGGTGGTCTTCGACTCGGACATGCGCCGCGCGATGGTCGCCTGCATGCGGGTGGGGTCGATGACCTCGACATCGGGCCCGGGCGCCCGAGGCGCCGCCACCGGTCTCCGACGCTCGCCGGTCGGAGTCTTACCGCCCGCCGCGGCGAGCACGTCTTCTTTGACGATCCGGCCGTCGGGCCCGCTCCCCTTGAGCGAGCCGATGTCGACCCCCATCTCGGCCGCCAGCCGCTTGGCGAGAGGTGAGGCCTTGACGTGCTCGCCATCTTGGGGTTGATTCACCTCCCCAACCTGTGGGGAGGACGCCGGCGCAGCCGGCGGCTGGGGAGGTGGAGCGGCTGACCTGGCGGCCGCCTGCCTTTCCTCGGCTACCTGGGGTGGTGCTTCTGGTTCCTTTGGCTTGGCAGGAGCCGGCGAGGCTTTCTTTGGGGCCGGGGCGGCGGAAGCTTCACCGATCGTCGCGATCGGCGCGCCGATCTTCGCCGGCACGCCCTGCTCGACCAGGATCGACAGCACGCCGTCGGATTCGGCTTCGAGGTCGAACGTG
>Ga0209488_10004976_pt1 | contig 10273 bp, 9 predicted proteins | sample Rivendell_Oct201_8_FD_188349 | JGI IMG/M metagenome (GOLD analysis project Ga0209488, IMG submission 188349) | Vadose zone soil microbial communities from the Eel River Critical Zone Observatory, Northern California, USA -... | ecosystem: Environmental > Terrestrial > Soil > Vadose zone >... | reverse complement strand
CGAACAGATACGTCGAATCGAGGGGCACCCGCACCGTCGTCGCGAGCTGACCCTTGGACCGATCGGTGGGCAGCTTCGCGATCTCAGCGTCACGGAGATCTGCTCCGATCTTGGGGCCGCGCGCCAGCACCATCAGTTGACGCAACGTGATTCCCGGCCGCCACGGATACGTGCCTGGCTGCTGCACCATCCCCGTGATCGCGACGGTATACTGCTCGGTGGCATCGGTGAGCGCATCGATCCGCACGATGTCGCCATCCTCGAGCGCAAACGAGGGCACGGCGCCGTTGACCATAGGTACATCGATCGTCACCCGCGCCGTCGTCTGCGCGCCACGCGCATCGGCCGGCAAGATCCGCTCGACCTTCACGCGCTCCAGCGCAGCATCGGGCCGGAATCCCCCCGCCGCCTCGATCATGTCCGCCAGCGTCTCGCCCGCCTTCGTCTCGTAAACCGCCGGCCTGAGCACCGCACCGGTCAGCTGGACCCGCGACTCATGGATCGGTACGAAGATCACGTCGCCCGTCTCGAGCCGGATATCACTCCGCGTGTCGCCGCGGAGCAGATAGTCGTACAGGTCGAGCGTCGCGACCTTCTTGCCGAGGCGCTGCACCTCGACGCCGCGCAGCTTCGCACGCTCCGTCACCCCGCCCGCCGCATACAGCGCCGTGAAGACCGTGCCGAGCGAGCTGATCTGATACGCGCCCGGCTGCGACACCTCGCCGACGACGTAGACCTGATTCGCCCGTACGTTCGCCACGGTGACGTCGAACCGCGTCGTCGCATTCACGCCGCGCCGTACGCCCGAATACACGCGCCCCAGCCGCGTGTACAGCACGTCGCGCAGCTGATCGAGCGTGAGATTGGCGACGTGCACCTGACCAACCTGCGGGATCAGCACGAACCCTTCGCGTGTGATGGGCAGGGAATAGGTCAGCTCGACGTCGCCCGTGAGAATCAGGACGAGATTGTCGCCCGGCCCGAGCTTGTAATCGGCCGGCACCGGTCCCGCGAGCAACGGCAGGAACTGCGTCGTGGTCCGCTGGAATACGTCCACGCCGAACACATCGCTCGGCTTCGTACGGGCGCTGCGCACCAAGCCGGTGTCGTAGACGGGCGCTTCACTGGTGGCGGACGGCAGACCGAGCGCTTGCAGCGCCGCGAGCTCCTGCGACGTGGGCGCCGGAGATCCCGCTGGCGCCGTAGTGCTGAGATACGGATCGAGTAAGGTCGAGGGATAACCGCTCGCCGAGAGACGCGCGCGAATTTGATCGGGCGTGAGACCGGATTGGGAGATGCGGCCGCGCACCATGTCCGCGAGACCCGGCTGTTGCTGGAGGGCCTGCTGGACCTGCGTGGCCGACGGCTGCTGCGCGAGAGCGAGGCCTGGCACCATCGCTGCGAACGCGACGAACAACGTAATCCTCATAAGGGAGGCTAACTTGGCCCCTAACTAACAGCGGGTCAAGTTCTTAAACACGACTTGCTGACGATAGCTAATAAGCTATCATACGCGCATGCCCGCCTCCGCTGAACTCCTGCGCCAAGCGCGACTCCGCGCCGGCCTCAGCCAGCGCGAGCTCGCGCAACGGGCAGGCTCGGCCCAGTCCGTCATCGCCCGCATCGAGCGCGGCCTCAGCAGCCCCACCTGGGAGACGCTGGAACGCCTGCTCGCGGCCGCCGGCTTTGAGCTCACCGCGCACGTCGAGCCGCGCGTCGTCGTGGGGTCGCACATGCTGGACGACGTCCCGCGCATCCTTAGCATGACGCCCGAGCAGCGGCTGCAGGAAATCAAGAACGTCAGTCAATTCCTGCATCGGGTGCGGCGTGTCTGAGAGCGGCACCCCCGTTCCCGGCGCCGCCGCTCCGCTCGACCCCGAGCTGCTCTTCACGACCCTCGCGCGGCATCAGGTGCAGTTCGTCCTGATCGGCGCCCTGGCAGCGCGGCTCCACGGATTTCCCCGCTTCACACAAGATGCCGACATCACGCCGTCGCGCGACGCCGCGAACCTGCAACGGCTGGCGGACGCGCTACGGGAGCTGGACGCGCGCATTTACACAGACAAGATCCCCGAGGGGTTGCCATTCGATTGCAGTCCGCAGATGCTGACACGGGGGGATGTCTGGAATCTCATCACCACAGCAGGGCGCCTCGATCTCGCCTTCCAACCCTCGGGAACGACAGGATTCGAAGATCTCGCGCCCCACGCAATCCGATTCGACTTGTATGGTCACCCGCTACTCGCTGCGCGACTCGAGGACATCATTCGATCAAAAGAAGCGGCGGGAAGGCCTCAGGATCGGCAGGACGTCGTGCTGATGAGAGAGATGCTCAGGCGACAGGCGGGGAGCTAGTGACGTCAGAACAAGGGTTTGTACACGTCGGCTGTCAGCGCCGCCGTCTTCTGCCACGTGAATTGCCGCGCCCGCTCCCAACCCTTCTGCACCAGCTCGTCACGCTCGTCCGGATCGTCCAGGCGCTCCAGCGCGTGGACGTAGTCGCCCGGATCGCGCCCCTCGACGACCACCGCGGCGCCGCCGGCCACCTCCTTCAACCCGCCGGCGCCCGACGTCACGACCGGCAACCCGGATGCAAACGCCTCGAGCACGGGGAAGCCGAAGCCCTCATATAAAGAAGGAAAGAGCAGCACGTCGGCCACGCGATAGGCGCGGCGCAGCGCCGTCTCGTCCGCCGAGGACACGCTGCGCACCGCGCGACGCAAATCGAGCCGGTCGATCAGCTGCTCCTGCTCGTCGGTGAACCGGCCGCCTACCTGGAGCAGAAAGGCGTCCGTCTGCTGGCGGAGCCGCGCGACCGTCTGAATCACGAGCGGGACATTTTTACGGTCGACCGTGCTGCCGACATGCAGCACCACAAAGGCGTCCTCGGGAATGCGCCAGTCGCGCCGCCAGCGCTCGCGCGCCCCACCCGCCGTCGTCTCGCCGAAGAATGCGCGATCCACGCCGAACGGCACGACCGAAATATTCTTGTCGTTGCCGAGCCACGTCGCGAGCTCGTGCTTCAGCCACTCGGTGCCGACGATGTAGGCGTCGGCCTGCCGCAGCGCCTTCAGGGCCTGTCGCAGGAACCGATTGCGCACCCCTTCGCGCCAGCCGCCCCCGCCGGTAGGCGAGCGCAACACCACGACCGGCATGAGATCGTGCACCGTCACGACGACCGGCCGCCGGCCCGCGGTCTCGATCATGTGCGCGTAGCTGTGGTCGAGCACGTGCACGAGATCGGCGCGCTTCGCTTCGCGCTTCACGCGCCAGGGATAGAAGTAGTAGCGCGCCGCCCATTGCTGCGGGCCGTGGAAGGGGCCGGGCAGGATGACGCGCGAGGGATCGACCGGCTGCGACCACCAGCGCACGAACGCCTTGCGACGGTCGCCCCGATGCTCGGCGGCCGAGCCGCGGCGGCCGACGGAGTCGCGCGTGAGGGCGCCGATGTGGGCGGCGAGACGAACCTGGAAGCCGAGCTCCGAGCTCTCGAGCCAGTCGTGCAGACGATGGGCGTACTTATCCATCGAGGCCCATCGCTCTAAGGGCAGATCCGGAACTAGAAGGACGGACGGCATTACTTCGCTACTTGCCTCCAGAACTCCAGTGTCCGTTCCGCAATGGCATCATCGGAGTAGAGTCTGAGCGCGCGCGCGCGACCGGCTTGCGCGAGGGCGCGGCGCGTCGCGTTGTCGCTCAGCTTCTGGATTCCGGCCGCCAGCGCCGCAACATCGCCGGCTCGCGCCACGACGCCCGCGTCGGCGATCAGCTCGGGAATCACGCCGCTGTCGGTGCCGAGCACCGCGACCTCGTTCGCCATCGCTTCCATCAGGACCTGGCCGTTCGCTTCACGCCAATCGGGCAGCGCGAGCGACGGCTGCACCAGGACGTCCAGGTCCGGCCACAGGTTTGCCACTCCCTCGGCGGGTAGCCCGCCGGTCCAGCGCACGCGGGCCGCGAGTCGCAGCTCGCTGGCCAGCGCTTCGAGCCGTTCGCGCTCGGGGCCGTCGCCGACGACGGTGAGCCGCCACTTGGCGCCGCGCTGCTGCGCCAGCGCATGGAACAAAATATCGAGTCCCTTCTGCGCCACCAACCGGCCCACGTAGCCGATCGCTAAGCCTTCGTGTGGCACATGCTGCGGCTCATGCGGCGCCAGCGCGCCGAGCTGCGGGATCACGGCGATGGGGAGATTGGGCGCGTCGCGGCGGACGAGGGTGCCGGCCAAATCACTCCCGGCCACGAGGCCGGTCAGCTTGCGCAGCATGCGGCGCTGCTTCCAGTGCGACCACCAACCCTGGTCCAACTCCACGTTTTGGTGCGTGAACAGCACGACGGGAATGCCGAGGCTGCGGGCCTGGGCGAGCACCTGCCGGGCGGCGTGCGTGTTGGGCTCTTCTTCTACCTGGACGAGATCGGGCCGGCGATCGCGCAGCAGCGCCTTCACGGCGCGGCGCGCGTACTTCGCTTTGGCGACGTCGCCTTTGCCGCCCATCCCGCGCGCGGGGAGCGGAAAGACCTCGAGGCCGCCCTGGCGTTCCCAGGCGACGTCGATCGGCCGGCCGAACCACGGCTCGCGCCAGCGTTGGGGGATCGCGACGGTGACTTCGAGCCCGCGGGCCGCTAATGCCCGGAGCTTGCCGCGGTGAGTCGGCTGGAGATAGGTGTGGCTGAGAACGAGGACGCGACGCATGGTCAAATGCGAAATGACAAAATTCGGAATGCGGAATGCGGAATGCGGAATTTCAAGGAAAGGTCGTTTGCGGTGCGAAACTCACCGTTACATTCCGCATTCCGCATTCCCCATTTCGCATTGAAAGTGGGCGGCACAGGACTCGAACCTGTGACCTCCGGTATGTGAGACCGGCGCTCTAACCAGCTGAGCTAGCCACCCTGACTACTAGACGCCGAGACGCCGAGGGGCCGAGACGTCTAGGAAAAGAAAACATAACGGCGTCTCGGCATCTAGAGAAATGGGCCCTCCAGGATTTGAACCTGGGACCTACGGATTATGAGTCCGCTGCTCTAACCGCTGAGCTAAGGGCCCGAATACGCGGCTGAAGCCGCGCGACTGATCAATGTAAAATGTCCAATGACCATTGGTAACTGATCATTGGACATTGATCATTCGACATTGATCATTCTTTAGCAGCCGATTTTGCCGGTTCCACCCTGCCGGTTGACGCCGCCGGTGAAGCCGGACTTGAGGCGGCGCAGCGGCGCGCTCAATCCCACGGGCGACGTACCCGCGAACACGCTGCCGAGTCCGACCGAGAGCACCCATTTGGGTGAGCCCGCCGTGAGTCCGACGCTCCCGTCCAACGTGAGTGCCAGCGCGTTGCTCAGCCGGTGGCTCACGCCGCCGCCGACGACGCGACTCAGCGCCTGGGTCGAATCCACCTGGCCGACATCGATGCCGAGCGAGAGATCGGCACGCCAGCTGCGGGCAACGTCGTAGCCGCCGCCGAGGAGGAGCGAGGTCGCGCGCGGCGCGCTCAAGGTGGACTGGCTGGAAACGGTGCTGAGGCTGCGGCTCGCGTCGGCCGAGAGGTGCAGCCTGGCATTGGGCGACGCGCCGAGTCCAACGTCGAGGCCCTCGGAGGTGACGCCGTTGCCGAGTCCGCAGGCCGCGTTGCCGGTGGGCAGCACGATCGTCAGCGCCGCGGCAATCGTGGGGGCATGAGGAGCCGGAAAGGTGTGGATGACGGCGGCGGAGAACGGCAGATCGCCGACGCCGTTGCTCGACACCGCGCTGCCTTTGACGATGTCGCGCACGTGCACGAAGGAAGGGACCAGCGAGAAGCTGAGCCACGGAGTCGCCTGCAGCTGCAGCACGCCCGACAGCGCCCGCTCGGACCGTCGATCGCTGAGCTTGGCGGAGCCGAGTGTGACGCCCCCGGAGAGTGCCGCCTGCGCCGCGAGCGGCACGGCACCGAGCGTGAGCCCGGTCACGAACCAGCAAAGTGTAGTGCGCATAGTGCCTGCTAGACCCGCTGTTGGTGCAAAACGTGACTTCGGAGGCCATTGGGGAGTCCATCCTGCGTGGGATCACAGTCGGCCAACCCCAGGAGGAAGCATGAAGTCAGTCTCGCAGCTCATTATCGTCGCCCTGGTGGCGACGGGTCTGACCCTCGGCGCCGCAAGCGCCGCCACCGCACAGGGTAAGTCGGGCGGGCCCCCGGCGACGCGCGTTCGGCATACGCCGATGTCGCGTCCGTCGAACGGCTCGAACGCGGCAACCAAGCCCAAGACTGAGACGTTCCCCCGCGGCGTCGCGACGAAGCTCGGCACGACGCCCGAGGCAATGCAGAGCGCGTACGAAACCGCCAACGCGGCGAACCCCAAGTTGACGCGCGGCCAGTTCATTGCGGCGAACATGGTGGCGAAGAATCTCGGCGCGAAGAATCCCGCGATCACGACGGACGCACTCTTGAACGGGTTGAAGAGCGGGAAGAGCATCGGCCAGACGCTGCAGAGCCTCGGTGTCTCATCCCAGGAAGCGCATGATGCGCAGCGGCAGGCTGCTCGAGATGCCAAGGAAGCGGCGGCGGCGGAGCCGGCGCCGAAATAATCAACGTTCAATGTCCAATGATCAGTGATCAGTGATCATTGATCATTGGACATTGAGCGAGCTAAGCCCGTTTAGGACCCCGGCCCGATCCCCTCGGGTCTCACCGGAATGCCGCGTCTCAAGCCGTTATTGCGTGCCGCGCGCGATCTCGCCTATCGCGTCGCCTATCGAGGGACCAGCCGCTGGTGCCCGGTCTGCGAGCACACGCTCCGCCGCTTCGCCCCTCGGCCCATGGTCGGGAGCCGGCGCCGCACGGGGGTTATGTGCCCGCACTGCGGCGCCTACGAGCGGCACCGCGAGGTGTGGCTCTTCTTTGAGCGGAAGACCGATCTCTTTACCCGCCGCAACACCCAGGTGCTGCACGTCGCTCCGGAACGCTGCTTCGAGCGGCGATTTCGCACCAGGATCGGACGCGGATATCTCACCGCAGATCTGAACGATGCGTCGGCCGACGTCCGGATGGATATCACCAACATCCAGTATCCCGATCAGACCTTCGACGTGATCTACTGCAGCCATGTGCTCGAGCACGTGCCCGACGATCGCGCGGCACTGCGCGAATTCCACCGCGTGCTGAAGCGCGACGGCTGGGCCGTGATTCTCGTCCCCATCACCGTCGCCGAGACGCTCGAGGATCCGACGATCACGAGTCCCAAAGAGCGCAAGCGTCTCTATGGCCTGCGCGATCACGTGCGGCGCTACGGACGCGATTTTGTGGGGCGATTGACCGAGGCCGGCTTCAACGTCCAGGTCTTCGACGCCTCGGATATCGCTGACAGATCCGAGATCACGCGGATGGGACTCACGCCTGGCACCGGCGATATTTTTCTCTGCAGGAAATAGGACCTAGAGCAAGCCTTCGCGGCGAAGCTTGCCGAGCTGATCGTAATACGCTTCGTGGACGGCCAGCACTTCCGCGCCTGAGACCGTAGCCACGCCAGCCTTCCCGACTTCGATCCCCGCTGCGAAATTCGCGATGTGCGCGGCCTCGCGCACCGTGGCGCCTGCCGCGAGCGCCGTGCCCACCCATGCCGTGACCGTGTCGCCCGCGCCCGAGACGTCGAACACCTCGCGCGCCATCGTGGGAATCCGGGTGATCTCCTGATCCTTGGTCACGAGCATCATGCCTTCGCCGCCGAGCGTGAGGAGCAGGTTCTCGACCGCGAGCTTGCCGAGGGCGTCGGGCAGCGCGTCGGGGTGGGCGAGATCGAGCGCGGCGCCCATCGCGAGCTCGAGCTCGCGGCGGTTCGGCTTGAAGACGGTCGCGCCGCGGTAGGCGAAGAAGTTCTTGAACTTGGGATCGACCACGACCGGCAGGCTGTGCTTCCGGGCGATCGTCATGCCGCGCTCGATCACCTGCGGCACGAGCGTTCCTTTGTTGTAGTCCTCGATCAGTAGCGCATCGGCGTCGCGCAGCGCGCGCTCGAGCGAGCTGCCGACCTGCTCCATGACGCGCGCCGAGACGGGGTCCTCGATTTCTTCGTCGATGCGGAGCATCTGTTGGCCGCGGGCGACGACGCGCGTCTTGGACGTCGTGGGCCGGCCGGCGTCGGTGATGATGAAGTCGGAGCTCAAGTGGAGATCCTCGAGCTCGGTGCGCACCGACGCGCCGCGCGTATCCTCGCCCACGACCGCCACGAGCCGGCACTCGGCGCCGAGGGCCGCGACGTTGGCGGCGACGTTCGCGGCGCCGCCGAGGCCGTGGCGGCTCGCGTGGACGGTGACGACGGGCACGGGGGCTTCGGGCGAGACGCGCTCGACTTCGCCGACGAGATAGACGTCGAGCATGGCATCGCCTACCACAACGATTTTTGTGGTCGCCATCTTTCGGAGAAGCGCTTCGATCCGGTCTCTAGTCAAGCCCAGGTCCAATTGCGGATTGTGGATTGCGGATTGCGGATTTTCGTGAAGAGCTCGTTCGCCTCTCGACACCCACCGTTACAATCCGCAATCCGCAATCGACAATCCGCAATTCAGTAATCCGCAATGGTTTCAAGGTATCCGTCCTTCTTTCTTCGTTCGCCAGCTCAGTTGCACGCTCCCCACCCAGCGCGTCTTCTCGGGGCCGTTCGAGATCAGGTGGACGCCGCCGTCGCCGGAGAGCACCCAGCGGCCACGCGCGGCGCGGCCGGCGATCGCGAGCCGCAGCGTGCGCGTCACCGCTCCCGCGAACAGCGTGGGCGTCGTGGCATACTGCGCCACGGTCGGATACGGCTGCCGGAAATCGGCCTGGCTCTGACGCAGCAGCGTGACTTCGGGCTCGAGCAGCACGCCGGGTCCCGCGATCATGCTGCCGCGCACCGTCAGCTGATCATAGCCGGAGAAATTACGCCCCAGCCCGACGCCGCGCCGCATGACGGCCTCGGCGGGATTGGGCGTGCGATACGTCAGATTCGCGACCTGCGTGTAAAACGCGGTCCAGCCGTAGCGCGCGATCCCGCCCTGCGCGCCGAGCGTGAAGCCGTAGGAGGGCGGCTCCTTGTCGCCGGCGTTGGTGCGATCGACCTGGATGTCGTCGATGAGCACCGAGCCAAACAGCTGCGTCCGTCCACTCCCGGGGCGCGTGGTGACGTCGAAGCCGATGAGGTTGTTCGCCTGCGAGTTCTGGTCGTACTGCTGCAGCAGGCCGAGGGTGAAGATGTTCGCGAACCAGGGCTCGAGCTGGCGATCGCGGCCGGCGACGATCGTGCCTTCCCACAGCGAGAACGTGGTGTTCCACGGCGGCCGGATCGTGAAGCGATGCGCGATGAAGTAGCGATGCTGCGGCGTGCCGGTCGAGTCCGCGATGTCGTCCAGCTGCGTAATCAGTCCCTCGAGATTGATGCCGTCCGTGCCGATGCGCACATCGAAGTGATCGTAGCTGTACGGATTGGGCGAGACGAGCAGGCCGTCGGTGATGCGCGGTCCCCAGTTGCGATCGACGCTGCCGAAGAACAGCTCGCCAAAGCTCCACTGTGCGCTCACGTACGCCTCGGCGGCGCGACCGGCGATCACGCGGTCTTTCTTGCCGAAGTAGTCGGGATCCCATTTGAGCCGCGTGTCGATGTACGGATGCGAGACGAAGACGGCGGGGCCGAAGTAGAGCGTCAGCGCGGCGCCGCCGGAGAAGGTCGCGTGGCCGGGACCGGCTTCTCGCAACGGATCGCGGCGCGCGTGCGAGCTCCCGCGGGTCGTTGCATCGATATCGATCCGTGACGACGGACCGCGCATATGCCGCGTCAGGTCGGCGCGGATTTGCTTCACCACGCTCCACTCGGCGCCGGTGACGACGTTGCTGTCGACCGCGGACAGCGCGCGCAGGACCTGGTCGACCTTGAACGGCCGGCTGAGCGGCGAGGGATCGGCCATGCGTCCGGCGCCGATGAGGTGCTCGATGAAGGGCGAAGACCAGTGGCTGAGGGGCAGGTAGGGACTGGCCTCTTGTGCCGCGAGCGGCGCGCCCGCGAGGGCCAGGATGATGGTCAGGGTGACGGGGCGCATGGCGGGAACAATGTAATTGCGGATTGTCGATTGCGGATTGCGGATTGGCAATGAGAGGTCGTGCGCCCTGACACTGCCCGTTACATTCCGCAATCCGAAATCCGCAATCCGCAATGAGCCCGCGGGCGAAAGGAGTCCCGTTGTTCGTAGAGTCCTACCGGGGAGCGGTTCTCGAATCCCGCCACACCGTCCACGTCGCCGTCGTTGACGGGGCGGGCCGGCTCG
>Ga0209488_10004975_pt1 | contig 10276 bp, 10 predicted proteins | sample Rivendell_Oct201_8_FD_188349 | JGI IMG/M metagenome (GOLD analysis project Ga0209488, IMG submission 188349) | Vadose zone soil microbial communities from the Eel River Critical Zone Observatory, Northern California, USA -... | ecosystem: Environmental > Terrestrial > Soil > Vadose zone >... | reverse complement strand
TGATGACAACGGTGCCGGGTGAGAGATTTGAACTCCCGACCAACGGTTTACAAAATCAGTACCGACCCGCGCTTTTCTCGGCAAAACCGTTGTTCGCAACCGCTGTTCAGCCACACCGCCCCTGGACTTTCAGTATTTTGTAAAGTTAGGTTATCCCGCCGGGGTAACGCGGGATAACACGACGTGGCGTTACCCCCTGATTACCCCCGGCGGCTCACGGTCAAATGAACCGATGCGAGCCCCCGGGACGGGAGCGGAGGAGCGCGCACATGGCGAAGACACTCACGGCGGCCGCGATCGAGAAGCTGCGGGCGGGCAAGGCGCGGCGGGAGATACCAGACGGCGGCTGCGCCGGCCTCTACCTGCAGATCGGCACGACTGGAGCGAAGTCGTGGACGTTCAGGTATCGACGGCCGGGCAGCGGCGCGTCTGCGAAGTTGACCTTGGGCAAGACCGACCTCTCCGGGCGCAAGCCACGTCCCGTCGAGCAGCTGGCGATGGGCTCGATGCTGACGCTCGCCGAGGCGCGCACGCTCGCGTCTCAGGTGGTGATGGTGCGCGAGAACGGCCGCGATCCCGGCGTCGACCGGCTGTTGGAGAAGAAGCAGCGCAAGGCCGAGGAGTCGACGGCAGACACGCGGACCTTCCCGAGTTTCGCGCGCCTCTACGTCGAACGCTTCGCCAAGGCGAACCGCCGCGACTGGAAAGAGGTGGCGCGCGTGCTGGGCCTCGACCCGGACGACGATCTGAAGATCATCCCTGACGGCACTGCTGACCGGTGGCAGAGCCGTCCTGCCGCGGCGGTTAGCAAGGCCGAGGTCGTGGCGGAGCTCGACCGTGCCGTGGCGGAGGCACGCGGCGCCACAAGAGGCAACAAGTTGTTGGCCGCGCTCAAGGCAATGTGGAACTGGCACATCGACCGGGGCGCGCTCGAAGCCAGCCCATGCGCGCGGGTCAAGATGCCGGTGCCGGCGAAGGCGCTGAGACGTTCCCGCCGGCTGAGCGATAATGAGCTTCGCGCGCTCTGGGCCGGGCTCGATGATGCGGTGAAGGCGGGCCAACTGCCTCCGGCGTATGCCGCGCTTCAGCGGCTCTGCTGCATCACGCTCGTGCGCCGCGATGAGGCGATGCTAATGGTCGCGGGTGAGGTGGACGGTGACACGTGGGTCGTGCCGAGCCTTCGTATGGGCAAGACCGGTGTCGATCACGCCGTGCCGCTCACGCGAGAGGCGAAGGCGCAGATTGCCATTGCGCAGGGCCAGCCCGGACGGTCGGGCTACGTCTTCTCACTCGATGGCGGCAAGACGCCGCTCGGCGGTCTGTCGAAGTGGAAGCGCCGGCTCGACCTGGCCATGCTCCTCCGGCTCAAGGGCGTCGCGCTCGAACGGAACGATCAGATCGCGCTGGCGCACTGGGAGGAGATCGAGCGGCTCATCAAGCTCTCTGCAGATCCAAAGGCGAACGAGAAGGACCGGCGCGACGCACAGAAGAAGCTGCGGGCCGTGTGGTGGACGGCACACGATTTCCGGCGCAACGGCCGGTCGCACCTGTCCAAGGTGGTGAGCCCGGACATCGCAGAGCGCGTCCTCGCGCACGTGATCGGCGGCGTGCGCGCGCACTACGACACATACCAGTATCTCGATGAGAAGCGCCGCGCGTTGCAGCTCTGGGCGCGCGAGATCGAACGCATCGTCAGTGGTGATGGCGGCAAGATCATCCCCATGGCGCCGCGCCGCAAGCGGGGGCGGTCGTGAGCGCGTCCATCCGGGTCCGGGCACTCCTCAACCAATCGAGCTTTCAGGCCAGGATGGCCCTCGCCGGATGGCAGCATACGGGCAACCCGGTCTATATCTGGCGAGCGATCGACATCTACGCGAAGAACAGCACGCTGCTGCCGCCCGCCGTGTTCGATTATCTCTCCGCGACAGCGCGGCGCATGGACAAGGCGCGGGCGACGAAGGACCTCCGCTCAGCGCTACCGGTCATCATGGGCTTCCGTACGAAGCGCGGCCCTGGCCGCCCGCTCGATCCTGACAGCACAGACCCGGACCGGCTCGACCTCGCGATCCTGTTCGGCATCGAGCTAGAGAGCGACACCAAGGCCAGCGTCGGGGTGGCACTTCGGCGCGCTGCGGGCCGGGTATCTCACGCGTATGCGAAGGCGCACGAGCGGACCCTTAAAGGCTGGGTCGCGGAGGCGCTCGCTCTCGATCCCCGCCCGCGCACGAAGGCGGAGTGGCGCGCGGCCGTGCGTGATGCATTGGGCGGACTCGCACGGTGGTACGACAACCCGTTCGAAACGGGAGGGAGTTCCGCGAAATAAGGTGCTGGCTTTGCGCATCCGATTGTTAGAAATGGATAGCTCCTGAAGATTTTAGGGAGCTTCACCCATGAAACGAAATCCTGCGCCGTCTATCGGCGCCTCGGTTGAGCCCGACGAGCTCGTGCCCGACACGATCGTGGCGCGCGAACTTGGCGGCGCCTCAAAAATGCAAATGTGGCGCTTCACAAACGATGTGAGCCTCGGCTTTCCGGTCCTCGTCAAGGTCGGGCGAAAAAATCACCGTTGGCGTAGCGAGGTCGAAGCGTTCAAGGCTCGATTGACCGCTAAGGCGCTCGCGGAGCGCAACAAGCAGCAGCAGAAGCGCGCGGCCGCGTGATCCATGAAAAAAAAAGAAACGGGCCGACCGCGCGGGGCAAGCGCGGTGGCCCAGAAAGCGGCGTCTAGCGACCCGCGTTCTACCCTAAACTTCCACGAGCTGGCAAATCTGTTTCCGCTCCTCTACGACGCGGACTACGACGAGCTCGTCGCAGATATCAAGAAGCACGGACTGCGCGAGCCGATCTGGATGTACGAGGACAAGGTCCTTGATGGCCGGAATCGCTTCCGTGCTTGCCGCGCCGCTGGGGTCGATCCTCAGTTCCGGCACTTCAGCGGCACGCATGCGGAGGCGCAAGCCTTCGTCGTTTCGGCCAACATCCGCAGGCGGCACTTGAACGTCGAGCAGAGACAACACCTGCTCATAGAACTCATCGCGAGCGCCCCGGAGAAATCCGATCGGCAGATTGGCAAGGGCATCGGCGTCGATCATAAGACGATTGCCCGGGCGCGCACGAAAGGTGAAGACGTGGGGCGCGTGCCCCACGTCGAAACTCGCACCGACGCCCTCGGTCGCCAGCAGCCGGCGACCAAGCCCTACACGCCGCAGCCGCCATGGGCGAAGCCATCACCGCCGGAAGAATCGTCTCCACCTCCCGCTGCGAAGCGGAAGCGCGACCGCTCTATTAGCTTCGACACGATCATCGATACCATCGAGGAGATCATCACCGCGGCGGAGGCGGGTGACTTCGACACCGACCAGTTGCGCTAGCTTAGCGACGATCTCATCGATCGCGGCAGTGAGTTGCTCGAGCTCGTCAGCAAGCGCGAGGAGGGCGGGCGATGACCGTCATCCCCGCAAGCTCCGACACGTTCGCGCTGCTGGTCGCTCAGCGTTCCAACGCGACTAACTATGGCGCATCCTTCATCCGGGCGGTCGATGCCTGCCAGAGATTCGCGCAGCGCTCAGGGCTGGTCGAGCGGTGGGGCCAGGACCGGGTGCAACGACATCTCGCCGAGGCCTTCAAAGGCATCCGCCGCAGGCGGCCGCGATGACCGACGTCATCCCTTTTGAGCTAGCTAAATCCGCGCCACAAAAGGACGACGTTCTTACAAATTGTGGCAAGGCTGGTGCGCGAGAAATACCCGCAAAGCCGACACAAAAGAAGCTGACGCGGGTGCCGTTCACGGTCTCGCGGCTGATGGAGTTCTGCAATCGGCAGGAACTCGTGAACCAGACCGGCCACGACGTGTTCGAGTGGCCGCTTGTGATCCTCAAGGAGCTGGTCGACAACGCGATCGACGCCTGCGAGGAGGCCGGGATCGCGCCGGTCGTTTCAGTCGTCGTCAAACGCGGCTCGATCGTGGTCGAGGACAACGGCCCGGGCATTCCGGCCAAAACGATCGACGGCGTCTTAGATTACAGCGTCCGGGTATCCTCACGGGAAGCGTACGTCTCGCCGACGAGGGGTCAGCAGGGCAACGCGCTCAAAACTGTCTTGCCGATGTCCTACGTGATGGACGATCGCCGCGGCGAGGATGCGTCCGGCAAGACCGTGATCGAGGCGCACGGGGTTGCGCACCACATCGCGTTCGCGGTCGACCACATCCGCCAGGAGCCGAAGATCAAGCACACCACCAAGCCGTCGCCGGTGACCTGCGGGACCAGGATCACCGTCAGGCTGCCGACGACTCGCGTGTGGGGGGACCACGAGGTCGACGTCATCGAGGATAACAAGGCGCGGTTCCTGGAACTGGCCGCCTCGTACGCCTGGCTCAATCCTCATCTCAGCATCCGGGTGTCATGGGACGGCGAGGTGAAGATTGACGCCAAAGCGTCGAACCCGGCGTGGGCTAAATGGCTTCCGTCCTTACCGACGTCGCCGCACTGGTATGACAAGAGCCGGTTCCGCCGCTACATGGCCGCCCACATCGCCAACCGGGGGAACGCCACGGTCCGGGAATTCATCGGCGAGCTTCGCGGCCTCTCGTCGACCGTGAAGCAGAAGGCGGTGCTGGAGGAGATCGGCGCCTCGCACGTCTCGCTGCACAGCTTCTTTGGACGCCGCAAGCCCAACGGCGACAACATCGCGAGGCTACTCGCCGCGTGCCGGAATCACAGCAAGCCGGTGCGCCCTGCCCAGCTCGGCATCATCGGCAAAGAGCATTTCTACCGCCTCATGGAAGCCGCGGGCGGAGATCCCAAGACGTTCAGATACGTACTGACGCCCGGCGAGACGGACGGCATCCCGCGGGTGGTCGAGTTCGTGTTCGGGGTTCACCGGGACGGTCTCACCGCGGCCCGCGGTCCGAGCCGGAGAGTCATCACCGGCGTCAATTGGTCGCCCGGCATCAGCAACCCGTTCCGGCAGCTCGGTCGCGGCGGCGCCGGCATGGATGCCCTCTTGTCTGATCTCTACGCCAACACCGGGCAACCCGTCATCGCAGTGCTGCACGTCGCGTGCGCGCGCGTGGCCTACAGGGACAGGGGCAAGTCGGCGATCATAGTCGAAGGCGACGCGAGGACGAGCGGCGATGGCGAAGAAGATGAATGATCGACCGAGCGACTTGGCGAGCGACATCGTCAACGCCATTCGCGAGGGAACGAAGAAGTGGACTAGAACCAGGAAGGCCGAGGGGCGCAACCCCGCCTCCAGGTCCTACCGCCGGGCCAGGATGACGCGGGAGCGCGGCGTGTCGTTCAAGGACGCGGCCGCACAAATCATGAGGGCGGCCTACCTGAAGGCGAGCGGCAACAACACACTGCCCGCCAACGCCCGTCAGATCATGTACGCAGCGCGCGATCACATTCAGAAGGCCACCGGCAGATCGCTTGAATCGAACTATTTCACGCAAACCCTTCTGCCGAACTATATCGAGGAAAACCACATCACCGACTGGGACGTGGTCTACGACGCGCGCGGACACTTCAGCGAGCCGCACGACGGCAACGACACTTTCGGGATAGGGACTCTCGAGGTCAGGGATTATCTCGCCGATCTTGACGATCCTTCGATCGTCGATGCGAAGCTCAGCCAGGCGAAGGTCAAGACCAGCGGCCCGGCCGGGAATTTCGGCGCAGTGCTGTTCATCGAGAAAGAAGGATTCTCACCGCTCATCGAGAGGGCGCGGATCGCCGAGAAGTACGACGTGGCCATCATGAGCACGAAGGGGATGTCGGTCACCGCGGCGAGAGCGCTGGTCGACGACATGTGCTTCGAACACGACATACCGCTTCTGCTGCTGCACGACTTCGACAAGTCCGGGTTCTCGATCGCCGGAACGCTGCAACGCGACACTCGCCGCTACGAGTTTCGCAACAGCATCGAGGTGATCGACCTGGGCCTCAGCCTCGCCGACGTAGAGGCGATGGGCTTGGAAAGCGAATACCAGCACCATCCGAAGGGGAAAAAGTCCGCGCTGATCGCCAACCTCCGCAAGAACGGCGCCAGCGAGCGGGACATCGCGTTCATGTTCGAAGGCTTCGAGGGGCCCCGGTGCACGCGCCGCGTCGAGCTCAACGCAATGACCAGCCCGCAATTCATCGCCTTTGTCGAGCGCAAGCTGCGCGAGAACAAGGTCACCAAGATCGTCCCGGACAAGGACCTGTTGGTCAAAGTGTGCATCGGATTGGAAAGGGGCCGGCGCCTGGAGCAGGCCGTCGCAAAGCTGGTGCCCGACATGAAGGGTTTCAAACCGCCCGACGACCTGGAGAGGCGCGTTCGAATGCTGCTGAAGAAGAAACCTCACATTCGATGGGACGCGGCGCTGGCCATGATCGTCGCGCCCGACAAGAGCAAGCGGGACGACCCGAAGCCCGCCGCTGCTGATCCAGCGCCCAGTTCGTCCATCGACCCGAACGCGGGCGATCTCGACGCTGTGCGCGAGGTGCTCGGCGAAGTCGATCTCTCGATCGGGCCCGACGGGTCGATCCGCCATAGCAAAGGGAAAACTGGCAGAGCTGCATCAATCTCGCCAGTTTCTGACGCCCGGGTCGACCGGACGAAAGTGGAGAAATTGATCGAGGAGTTGAAGGCCAAAGGCAAGGACATAACGCCGAGCAGCATTCTCGCCCTCCTGCGTGCCAAGGACAGGGCCGAGAAGAAACGCAAAGCAGAGCAGTAACGGTGAGCGTCCTCCACGACTCGACCGGCTTATTCCCGCGATCACAGCCCGCCTGGGCCGAGCAGAGGATCGCGACGTTCCCGGTCCACGTCACGGCGACGGGCGTGAAGAAGCCCGCCGTCAAGCACTACGGAAAGATCGGCCTACCAGCGAGCCGCGCGCTAGCGCTGAAGCCCACGTTCGCGAAGACCGACGGCATCGGCTTCATGGCGGGGCCGTGGAGCAAGATCACGGTCATCGATATCGATGACACCGACGAGCGACTGCTCTCCCACGTGCTCGATCATCACGGGCCCACGCCCTTCGTCGTGCGCACCGCGTCCGGCAAGTTCCACGCCTACTACAAACACAGCGGCGAGCGGCGTCGCATCCGCCCGTGGCTAGATCTGCCGATCGACCTGCTCGGTGTGGGCTTCGTGGTCGCGCCGCCTTCGCTCATCGTCGGCAAAGGCGCCTATGAGATCATCGAGGGCAAGCTCGACGATCTGAGGCGTCTGCCGCCGATCCGTGATCTCGATCTAGACGGGCCCTCTCCCATCGTGGCAGAGGAGCCAACTGTCGACCGCAAGATCACGATCGGAGAGCGCAACATCACGCTCTGGCGCCACTGCATGATCTGCGCTCGCCAGTGCGAAAGCTTCGACGCTCTCCTAGACATCGCGAGGAGCCACAACATGACCACCTTCCATCCGCCGCTCCCAGACGTTGAGATGATCACCATCACCCACAACGCCTGGGACCGCACACAGCGCGGCCTTAACTGGGTCGGAAGGCGCGGAGCGTTCATGCCCATAGAGGAGATCGCCGCTTTAGCGGCAGACCCGCACGCGACGTATCTCTTGCTATTCCTGCGCGCTCATAACTGGCCCGGCTCTCACTTCATGTGCACGAACACACTCAGTGAGAAGTTTGGCTGGGACCGGCGGCGTCTCGCGGCCGCACGTCACAAGCTCATCGAGCTCAACATCATCCACCCGGTCCGACAGGCCGGGCGCGGCCACCCAGCGCTATTCAAATGGGGGCGAAGATGACTCGGAATCCCGTGGTGGCGGAAATGGTCCACCTATCCAGGATAGACCCTCTCCTCCTCTCTCTCTCTCTCTCTCTCCCCCGGCCCGGAAATTGCCGGCCCAGCGGCGAGCCACCAGTGCCGTGAGCGCCCGCCGGCTCTTGCGCCATTCGTCGAGGCTCAACTCACACTCACCGGAGAGGGCGCGGCCGAGGAGGCGGAAGTGGACTCGATCTTCGCTGCGCGGGAGGAGATCGGTCCAATTGTCCTCATGCGGACTATTGCCGAAGTTCGGATTGCCCACCTCTGGCGCGCCCAGCAGCTGCCCGATGCGCGGGCGCTCACTTTTCCGGGCCGCCTGCTGGCCGCCCACGGTTCTGTGAACCCCTAGCCACCACCGCATGGAGCTAGCAAATACAGTAGCTTATGGCCGTCATTGCCAGATCGATAGGGCTGAGGGTAACATGGGGGTACCAAAAGTGCGTCGGGGACGCGCGCGAGATGCCCGTCGGATCGCGCCAGGACAACGGCCCAGGAGGCCACGTGACAGCCACCGCAACGCGCAAGCGTCCGCCGCACCGGTACGATCCTGTCCTGGTTGACCAGCGAACGAGGCTTGCGCGCAGAGCGCGGACGATCGAGCGGCAACTACGCGCCGAGGTCGAGAGGCTAGGCCGCACCGTGACGGTGCATGACGACATCCTCATCGGCCAGTTAGCGGCTTGCATGGTCCGTTCGGAGGTCATGCGCGGCGAGGCGTCGCGTGGTGGCCAGCCCGTGAGCGACGAGCAGTTGACGCGGCTGGCAAATACGGCCCAGCGCCTCGTCGGCGCATTGGGACTGCGTCCGCAGGTGACGGAGCCGCCGCCCAGCTTGAGCGTCTACCTCGCCGGCAAGCAGGAGCGGTCCGCGTGAAGCAGCTCATCACCTTGCGCTCAGCGCTCGAGGACCCAATGTTGCTCGGCGACGCGCTGAGCGGTGACTCGTGGTTCTGCTGGCGCACGTTGCTGATCGCCGCGATGGGAGAGCCCTTGGTATCGAGCGCTGAGCGCGACGCGTTCTCTCGGCTCACCGGCGGGCGCGAGCACGTGGCGGGCGAGATGGCCGAGACGGTGCTCGCGGTCGCGGGCCGCCGGTCGGGCAAGACAAAGGCGACGGCGACGTTGACGGTGTATCTCTCGACGTTGTGCGACTGGTCCGCTGATCTCTCTCTCGGCGAGCGCGGGATAGCGACGTTCTTGGCGCCGAGCGAGCGGCAAGCGCTCACGGCCTGGCGCTACACCGCCGCCATCGTCGACCATGTGCCGTTGTTGGCGTCGCTGGTGGTGTCGCGCACGGCGGACACGCTCACGCTCAAGAACGGCGTCGACATCGAGGTGATGGCGGCGAGCTGGCGCAACGTGCGTGGCTCGACGTCGATAGCGGTGGTCTTGGACGAGGTTGCGTTTCTGCGTTCTGAGGGTGCGAACACGGACGTGGACCTGATCACGGCGCTGCGGCCTTCGCTGGCGACGACGGGCGGGCCGATGCTGCTCACTTCCTCGCCTGCGGACATGCAGGGCGTTGTGTATGCGACCCATAAGCGGCATTTCGGCCCCGCCGGCGATGCGCGTGTGCTTGTGCTTCAGAGCGACACGCGGACGCTCAATCCGTCGCTGTCGCAGCGGGTGATTGACCGTGCGATCGAGGATGATCCGGTAGCGGCTGAGAGCGAGTATGGCGGTCGGTTCAGGACCTCGCTGACGGCGTACCTGCAGCGCTCGACGATTGAGCGTGCGACTGCGCCGGGGGTCATCGAGCGGCCGTTCGTGAAGGGCCGCAGCTACACGGCCTTCGCGGACGTTGCTGGCGGCTCGGGGCGCGACTCGTACACGCTGGCGGTTGGCCACAACGAGTATCGCGATGGTCGCGAGGTGGCGGTGCTCGACCTGTTGGTGGAGAAGCGACCGCCGTTCAATCCGGACGAGGTGACGGCTCACTGTGCGGAGCTGCTACGCGCCTTTGGTCTGCTGCACGTCATTGGCGACGCTTACGGCGGCGACTGGCCGAAGACGGCCTTTGGCCGCTGCGGCATCGAATATCGGCTCGCTCATGCGACGAAGAGCGAAGTCTATTTGCACGTGGCGCCGCTGTTCGCCGGCGGCCGCGTCGAGTTGCTCGATTTGCCGCGGCTTATGGATCAGCTGTGCGGGCTCCAGCGCAAGGCCGGTGCCGGTGGTCGCGAGTCTGTCGACCATCCACGCGGCGGCCATGACGACTTGAGCAACGCTGCGTGCGGCGTTCTGTGGCGGCTGTCGCCCAGCCGGGGGCGCGTGGCGCTCGTGGGGGCGATCGCCGTCACGGGGGTGACGAGCTATTTCGGCGATCATCCGGGCAATCCGAGCGTGCCGGCTATGAGTCCATCGCCCGTCATGGTGGAGCACCCTGCGGCTGGCGTGGCGGACGCGGCCAGCGTCATGGCGGCGATCTCGCCTCTCTGCACTCCTGCGCCTGGCCTGCCGCCGTTCGCGGACGTGTACAAAACAGACTGGCCGGTGTGGTGA
>Ga0209488_10004974_pt1 | contig 10277 bp, 12 predicted proteins | sample Rivendell_Oct201_8_FD_188349 | JGI IMG/M metagenome (GOLD analysis project Ga0209488, IMG submission 188349) | Vadose zone soil microbial communities from the Eel River Critical Zone Observatory, Northern California, USA -... | ecosystem: Environmental > Terrestrial > Soil > Vadose zone >... | reverse complement strand
GTGCCAGCGCCGACGGATCGAAGATCGTGACGCTCGTATCGACGCCCACCAACATCGGCGATTTATACGTTCAAGATGCCAACACGCCCCGGTCCGCCTCGCGGCAGATCACGCGCGTGAACGAAGGCCTGTTGAGCACGCTCGATCTGAGCGCGCCCGAGGAATTCTGGTACAACAGCTTCGACGGCAAACGCATCCAGGGATGGATACTCAAGCCTCCGCATTTCGACGCGTCGAAAAAATATCCGCTCATCCTCGAGATCCATGGCGGCCCGAACGCCGCTTACGGCCAGACATTCACGCACGAGTTTTCATGGATGGCGGCCAAGGGCTACGTCGTGCTCTACACCAATCCGCGCGGCAGCACTTCCTACGGGCAGGATTTCGCCAACGTCATCCAGTTCCATTATCCGGGCGACGACTACAAGGATCTGATGGCGGGCGTCGACGAGGTTCTCAAGCGCGGGTACGTTGATTCGACGCGCATGGGAGTCACCGGAGGCAGCGGCGGTGGCGTGCTGACCAACTGGACGATCACGCAAACGCATCGCTTCGCGGCAGCCGTGTCGCAGCGCTCGATCGCCGACTGGTCGGGTTTCTGGTACACGGCGGATTTCACGCTCTTCAATCCGACCTGGTTCCGCGCTGCGCCGTGGGAAGATCCCAAAGGTTTCGCTCAGGTCTCGCCGATCACCTACGTCGCGAACGTGACGACGCCACTGATGCTGATCGAGGGCGAGGCTGACATGCGAACCCCTCCCGCGGACGGCGGCGAGCAGATGTTCCGCGCGCTCAAGTATCTCCACAAGCCGACGGTGATGGTCCGCTTCCCCGACGAAACTCACGAGCTCTCCCGCTCCGGGAAGCCGTGGCACCGGGTCGAGCGGCTACGACATATCGTGGGATGGTTCGACGTGTACCTCTCTCACATCCCAAATTCGGACTATGAGGTGCGTTGACTGGCGCATCGAGTACCGAAGCGGGGAGCTGATAGCAACCAAAGCTGATAGCTCAGAGCTCTCATACAGGCGTAAGCCTTTCCCGATGTCCGAATTGCCGGCTCCATTCCGATTACGGGTATGAAAGCTCCCGGCTATTAGCTGCAAAGCTGCCGGCTCCCCGCTTTAGTTCTGTGGATGCTGGGTCTGCCAGGACAACTCCCACCAACGACACATCCAATGACACTTTCAATCTGGAACGATCTTTTTATATCAGGCATCCCCTACCTCGAGAAAGCGATCCGCACCCTCCTCGTCTACGTCGCCGTCCTCCTAGGCCTCAAGCTCGCGGGCAAACGCGAGCTCTCGCAGCTCAACCCGTTCGACCTCGTCGTCCTGCTTCTCCTCTCGAATACGGTGCAGAACGCGATCATCGGCAACGACAACTCAGTGTCCGGAGGATTGTTCGGCGCGGCGATACTTCTCCTCACCAACCACTTTCTGGTTCGCTACCTGTTCAAGTCAGGCAGGCTGGACAAGGTGGAGGGCAATCCCGATGTGCTCATCACCGAGGGCAGAATTCTGCGCGATCGCCTCGACAGGGAAATGATCACCGTCCCCGAGCTCGAGTCCGCCGCGCGCAAACAGGGAATCAATTCGGTGGCGGAGATCAAGGAGTGCAGGCTCGAGACGGGCGGCGCGCTGACATTCGTCACGAGGGTCCCTACCCATGAGGACGAGAAACACGGCGACCTCATGCAGCGGCTTGACGCCATCGAACGGAAAGTAGAGGGGCTCACTGCGCGTTGATAACTGCAACTGAACTACGAAAATAAGACCACCTGTCAGGTGCTTTGAGCGGAGCGGCTTCTAGCTGCGGGCGATCCGGATTGCCGGCTTTAGCTCGCAGCCGTCACGGCCGCTCCGCCGACCGCTCCCGGCAGGTAGTCTTCAGTAAATGTCCCCTTCTCGCCCAGCTCCGTAATCGTGAACCGAGGACAGTTTACAAGAGGTTTTGTCAGTTCGTGATCGTCAGCGTGTCCGTCGTCGAATCGTAGCTCGTGGAAAACGCCGCGAGACCGGACGTTTGCTGTCCACCAGTCCACACTCCGCTCGATGCGAACGTCGCTCCGTGACACGGGCACCGAAAGGATGAACCGTTGATCCCCACGGTGCACCCGCGATGCGGGCAGATGAGTGAGAACGCAGCGAATGTGTCCGCGCCCGTGCGCACCGCGGCGATCGGAGTGCCTCCGTTGTCGACCCGGGCGATCCCGCCTACGTTTGCCAGCCCCGGGTAGCTCGATACCTGGACCGAAAAGGAAACCGGCCCGGTCAGAACTGCTGCGTCGCCTCCTGATCCTCCGCACGCATTCGTCAGCAGCACCGTCAAGGCCGACGCTGCGGATACGGTGAGGAACTCGCGACGGTCGCTCATAGCTTGACCACCGCCCCCTGCCATTGAGCAGCGTCTTCATCACTTCTGTAAAGCGTATCGGGATCGACGACGATGTTGTTCGCCGCATCCCGCCTAATCGCCAAACGATCCATATTCCGCGTCGCTCGGCCGGTGATGAACTCTCCATCCGGCTGATACTGTGAGTGGTGCTTGGGGCACTGAAAGCGCATGTCCGTCTCGTTCCAGCGCAGAGCGGTGTTCTGGTGCGGGCACGAGAGGTTGAACGCAAAAACCTCGTTCTTGTAGCGAACGAGAATCACGTCGTTATCCCTGTCGATGTCTGCGCCATCGGCCGCCGGCAGCGGGTAGGAGAGTTGCTTCCGACCGGCGATTGCGGAGGCGAGCACCTTGGCGCTGGCGCTCCTGATCGGAAGGCCCAGAGCAATTGCGCCGAGTGCGAGCGCGGAGACGCTGCGCAGGAATTCTCTTCTGTCCGGGACAAGCGGGCAACCGTCGCAGTCGTTTTCGTCGTCGCGATCTATGGAATCAGAGGACTTCATCGTCATACGCCATCAGTAATTGCTGTGAGATAATCGTCAGGATGATTCGACAAGGACGACACCGGCAAGAACGATCGCCGTCCACAAGGTCATGCTGGTCGCCGCCGCAAATCGCAGTCGGGACCAGAGCTGCTTTCCTGGCGCGGTGGTGTGAGTCAGCAGGCTCCCCGCGCGAAGCTTCTGCTCCGTGCGCTGGAGCACGGAGCCGTTGACGAGCAGCAGCGCGACGAGGCTCATCTTCGTCCAGTAGATGGGCGACGGGCCGAACGTCTTCACATCAGAGAGCGCCAGCAACAGCCCGCTCGTGAAAATCACCGCGAGCCCGGTCAGCACCCACCGGTGCGAATTGCTGAGATCAGCGAGAAGACGCTTTCGATCTTCGTCGCTACCTCGCAGGGCCTTGAACGTCGCGCGGTCCGAAGCGACGGCGAGTCCACCGGCGAACAGCAGTCCTCCGAGGTGAAAAAAAGTGACCGCGCTCGATACAGCTCTGGAATCGCTGTAGAGCGCGGCCCACGGCTTGGCCGCCGTCGCGACGGTTTGAAGAATGGGTGCGAGGATCATTAGTCGTGGAAGAGCCACATCATCGCGGTTCCAGCCGTGGCGAGTGCCATCGACGAAATCGCAATGGTGCGGTGGTGATTGGCGGCGACGTCAGTGTCTTTCGCTCCGCCACCGGTCGCGCCCGCCCAGGCGAAGCCAGCATCAGCGCCGAGCATCGCCATGGAGTGGAGGATGCGGAGCGTGCGGCCGGCGGGAGCTTTGCGCCCTTCCCAAAGGTTCCACCCGCCCGTCACAGTGTTGATCGTGAAGAGCGCGCCCAGTCCCAGTGCGATCGCTTGGTGAGTGGTCTTTAGGCCACTGGATGGGAACCCGGTCCGCTCTTGGTTCAGCAGACGCTGCCCCACCACCCATTCGCCGGCGAACAACGGCAGCTCGGCGAAGCTTGCCAGGTGGTGGATCCTGAGGCGCGTGTAGTAAGCGTCGCTGTACTCGATCGCGCGCGGCCGCGCTCTTTTGCGGGCAACGGTGTCGCCAGCAATCACGCTATCCGCTCCCAATGCGGCGAGAGTGTCGGCGCTCGTTACTGTCCGGTGGCTGAAGCCAACCGGGGAGATTCTCGGTCCCGCCTGACCGGGCGCGGACAAAACGCCAACCACCATTAATTGCAAAAGCATCACGGGAACCAGATTCAGATGTTGAATGATGTCGTTAGTTCGTACCTCTATAGACACTCGGTGTTCCGCTTTACCCCCGAGTCTTCTCCTGCCGCGACAAGTAGACGATTCCCACTACGATTCCCAGGAGACAGACGACGCTGATCGGAATCGTGCCCAGGCCCAAGCCCCCCGCGCTCTTCTCCTGAGTCAGCATGTCGCCGACCGACGCTCCGAGCGGACGAGTAAGGATGTAGGCGAGCCAGAACGCGAGGACCTCGTTCATTACTTTGACGCGATAGAGGAGGTAAATCAGCGCGATCGCGCCCGCGAACATCACCGCGGAAAGCGGATAACCGAGGCCGAGTCGCTCGGAGAGGAGATCGCCCGCGGAAGTGCCAAGCGAGAATGTGAAGAGAATCGCAGCCCAGTAGAACAGCTCTCGCCCGAGCGTGTTGATGGTGTGAACCGACAACGTCCGCTCGCTCAGGTACCAGAACACGAACACCGCCACTAGCGCCACCAGGAATATGAGCGAAGTCGTCGTGAGGCTGACTCCCAGGTTGTCGACAAGGTTGTCGGAGATGAGCGTGCCGACGACGCTGATGAACACGACCACAATCCAGTAGATCTTCGGTACGTACCGTTTCGCTCGCAGCTGAAAGGCGAGCGAAATCAGGAGCAGCACCGCCATGACGTAGGAAGTGACCACGGTGCCGAGGTTGAATGTCGTGGAGAGGACATCCGCGGCCGTCTCGCCCACGGTCGTAGCGAGGATCTTGAGGATCCAGAATACGAGCGTGACTTCCGGAACTCTGTTGAGTGCGTTCGTGAATCTGGTGTCTGCTGCTGTTTCCAACGCGCCGTTCCTGATCGGGGACGCACATCGCCACGCACGATGCATTCCTATAGGACACCAACTCTACCGGGGCAGGTGACGGCCACATGACAGATCCAATCAATGTCGACCCTTTTTTGTCGGGAGCCGACCGTGCAGTTTTAGGTTCCAACCCGAACCCTGCCAATCAATGAACGTCCAGCAGTCAATGATGACCGAAGCGCTCCGGCGCTGGCGCATCATTCCAGTGATCGTGATCGAGGAGCCGAAGAACGCGGTGCCGCTCGCCGCCGCGCTCCTTGCCGGTGGTCTGCCCATCGCGGAAATCACCCTTCGCACTCCCGCGGCAATCGAGTCGTTGCGTCGCATGACGAACGAGCAGCCCGAGATGTTCGCCGGCGTCGGAACTGTGCTAAACGTCAGGCAGGCGGAGCAGGCGCGGAAAGCGGGAGCGCACTTCATCATCTCGCCGGGACTCAACCGTGGCGTCGTCGATTACTGTCTCGAGCACGAGGTCCCCGTCTATCCGGGAGTCGCCACGGCGAGCGAGATCGAAGCCGCACTCGAAATGGGAGTCAACCTCCTCAAGCTGTGGCCGATCGAAACGCTCGGCGGCGTTCCCTATCTCCAGCTGCTCGCGGGCCCGTTCGGTGGCGTCGAGTTCAATCCCAGTGGCGGACTGACATCCGTCAACTTCGAGAACTACCTCGCGCTCAAGAACGTCGTCGCATGCGGCGGATCGTGGATGGCCCCAGCGGATTGGATCGCATCGAAACAGTTCGACAAGATCACCGCCGCCGTCCGGGATTCTGTGACGAGAGCCAGCAAACTCACTCCAGCAAGGAAGAGTCCGGTCAGGCCGGCCCAGACGATCCGCGAGGCGGCGAGCCCGCGCTAGATCAAGAAAAATACCTCTCGATCGAGAGTGAGATGGCCTTGGTCAGCGTATCCTTCAGCCGCTCGCGATTTCCCTTGTAACCGACGCGGTAGTGGAACGCGATCGGTATCGCGGCGATGTACTTGATGCGCTTGACCACTATTTCGGGCAGCGCGCCCGCGCGTTTGAGATCGTCGGTCACGTCCCGAACTGCGATGTACAACTCGAAGCCGGGTTGCCGAGCATCATTGAAGGCGCCTACGAACTGGTTCCGTAGTCTTTCCTCGTTGGCCGAGAATCTTAGGGGTGGGCGTCCTGTGTCGGATGAATGTGCTCCGTGGCCGTCGAGCGCGGCGCTATCAGCCGATGCGTCGTGGTCACCTTCCAGGTCGTGATCAACGTCTACGCCGTGGTCTACTTCTGCGTCGGGGAGTTTCAGTGCGAGTGACATGGTAGTGGGGGTTTGTGTGAATGTGTCCTACATGTGTCTACGCCCAGTTGGACACCCCGCGTTGCCTCCGGTCTCGACTCTTGTCACCAAACGCACGCCCCTGTCACAGAGTGCACGAATGGCGGGTTGAGTTCTTTTGAGCGGCGAATGTTTCATCCTTGTGCGGTTCACGTACTCTCCGGTGCAGTTGAAGACCCGCTATTTGCCGAGTCGGTCAGGACCGGGGTATGATGAACGCATGACCGACGATCCCGAACCCGCGCCACGTCCCGCGCCCATGAGTCGCGCCGAGCTGCTCGGCGTGTTCGCGTTCTGGACGATGCTCGCCGTCCTTACCGCGGCGAACAGGCTAGCCGACACGCGCGAGCCTGCGCTGAGCGTCGTGTCGGGGTCGATTCCCATCGCTCTTGCCTTTCAGCAGATGTACACGTGGGCGCTGCTAACCCCATTCGTCTTCTGGCTCGCCGGGCGATTCAGCATCGACAAATCCAACGCGGCTCCCCGACTCGCGTTGCTGCTCGCGATCGGCGTGGTCGTCGCGTTCCTTGTCGATCGGTTGAATTCCTCGCTCGTCGCGGGATTTCACGTACGACCGGGATTCCCGGCCGCACAGCAGGGCGGCATTGGCAGCGGGCCCGGGTCGGGTGGCTTCTTCAGCATTCTGCACGGCCCGATGGTGCTCAACCATTTTATTCTTTACATCGGCGTGCTCTCAGCCGGCTTCGCGCGCGATTATTTCCTGCGCTACCGCTCTCGTGAGCGCGAGGCCGCCCGCCTTCAGAGCGAAACCGCACAGCTTCAAGCGCAACTCGCGCAAGCAAAGCTCTCAGCGCTCAACGCGCAGCTCAATCCGCATTTTCTCTTCAACACGCTTCATGCTGTGTCGTCGCTCGTCGAGCGGGACCCGCGCGGAGTGCGACGCATGATAGCAAGGCTGAGCGAGCTGCTGCGCTACACTCTGGATGGCGGTCACGAGCCGGAAGTGATCGTGACCGAGGAGATAGCCTTCCTCGAGCGATACCTCGAGATCATGCAGATACGATTCGACGACAAGCTCGAGATCGATGTGCATGTAGCCGACGAGGCGCGCGAAGCGCTCGTGCCGAGCCTCATCCTTCAACCATTGGTCGAAAATGCGGTGAAGCACGGGGTGGAAAAGATTTCCGGCGTCGGCAGAATCGAGATATCGGCGATCAGGATCGACGATCAGCTCGTGCTCGGTGTGTGCGACAACGGTCCGGGGCCGCCGAGCCTCAACAACGGGGACCGTGGCGTAGGGCTCCGCAACATACGCGAACGTCTGGAGCATCTATATGGTGATGCGCAGAGACTGACGCTCGTAGAGAGAACGGGCGGAGGAACGGTCGCGCGGATCGAGATACCGTTTAGAAGTCGCGCCGAGCTGCGGACCTCGGTAGTGACCGAGGAGGCGGGCGAATGACTGCGCCAAAGCCATTGCGCGTTTTGATCGCCGACGACGAGCGACTGGCCCGGCAACGACTCGAGGATCTGTTGGGGCACGAAGACAACGTCGAGATCGTGGGCCGAACCGAGAATGGACCCGCGACGATTGCCGCTGTCCGCGAGCTGGAGCCAGACATGGTGTTCCTGGACATTCAGATGCCGGGCAAGACCGGCCTGGAAGTGGTGCGCGAGATCGGGGCCGACGAAATGCCACCGGTGATTTTCACGACGGCTTACGACCACGCGGTCGCCGCGTTCGATCTCGCCGCGATCGACTACCTGATCAAGCCATTCGACGACGAGCGGTTCGAGAAGGCGTTCCGTCGCGCGCGGAAGATGATCGAGTTGAAGCAGGTATCGAAGCTGTCGGACCAGCTGCGCGGATTGCTACGTGCCGGCGCGACCGAGCCGGTCGCGGCGAAGAGCCAATACCTGGAAAGAATCGCGGTCGAGATGCGCGGACAGGTGCGCGTCGTCCCCGTGAAGCAAATCGACTACGTCGCCGCCAGCGGGCCGTACGCGGAGCTTTTTGTGGGCGACAAGCGCTACCTGATACGTGAGAGAATGCAAACGCTCGAGGAGCGACTCGACCCCGCCAAATTCTTCCGCATCCACCGCTCGGCCATCGTCCGGATTGATCTGATCGAGACGTTGATCAGGAATCCGGGCGGCGATTACGGCGTGCAGCTCAAGGGCGGGGTGAAGCTCAAAGTGAGTCGGGGCCGGTTCGAGAGCCTCGAGGCGTTGGTGGGCGTCAAAATCTAGAGACAAAATCAACTGAACGAGCTCTGAGCCGATAGCTGACAAAAGCGCGTAGCTCTTAGCCATAAAACGTCGGGACGCCACTCAGTTGCGTGCCGTTACAGGCAGTGATTGTGGTCTGACCCGAGACGATAACGTCCCGGCGTAGTGCGGCTAGAGGCTATCAGCTTTGGTCAGCTACCGGCTCAGGGCTCGTTCAGTTGCCGTTGGTGTGGTGCTTTGTTCATAGCCACGGAACCGCAATTGGTAACCCGCTGGTGCAGTTCGAAACAATTGAGGGGATTCCCGTGCTTTGAGTGTGTACTCTGATCATGAGCGTGTGATGAGCAACTGCTCACGCCGCCGGATCACTACTCACTCGAGGTTACAGCAATGTCTAACAACTTCCCCGGGATCCTCGTTCCGCGCCGCACGCTTCTGAGCCGGCGGGATCTGCTCGGGTTCGCGGCGAAGGGGGCGGCCAGCGTCGTCGTGTCCCAGGCCCTTCTGCTCGCGTGCGCAGCCGATGCCAATGCCGTTACCGACACGACTTCAACGACCGACACGAGTGGCACAACCGGTTCGACCAGCGGTAGCGCGACTTGCATCCTGACCGCGGCGCTCACCGAAGGACCGTTCTTTGTCGATGAGAAGCTCAATCGCTCCGACATCAGAACCGATCCGGTGACAGGCGTGGTGTCTGCGGGCATTCCACTGACCCTGACTTTCAACGTCTCGCGTTACGCGACCAACGCCTGCACGCCGCTTACCGGCGCTTATCTCGATGTGTGGCATTGCGACTCGGCGGGGACGTACTCCGACGTGTCGGGATCGTCAAAAAAGTTCCTACGCGGCTATCAGATTACGGATGCGAACGGTGTCGCAGCGTTCACTTCAATTTACCCGGGTTGGTACAATGGGCGCGCCGTTCACATCCATTTCAAGCTCCGTCTTTATGCCGGATCGACGAAGAGCTACGAGTTTACGTCGCAATTCTTCTTCAATGACGCGCTGACGGATTCGGTGTACACTCTGAGCCCCTACAGCGCGCGCGGGAGTCGCGACACGCGCAACGCGAACGATGGGATCTACAACAGTCTGTCGCCGACGGACGTAGCAGGTCTGACCCTTCAGACAACGAAGACCACCGATGGCTACGCCGGTGTCATCAACCTCGGCGTCAAAGTCGGCTGATTCTCACGACAACATGGTAACGAGGAAGCAATGAACATTCGGCTGATTCCCCAGAGGGCTCGGCGTCTGGCGCTCGCCACGGTAGTTGGCGCAACCATCGTTTCGAGCGTCGCACTCGCGCCCAAGGCGCAGGGACAGGACCCGCAACCGCAAAGCTCGTCCGACGGAAGTCGAATGGATCCGCGTCAGATGATCGACTTGAGGATGGCGCGGATGACCGAAACGCTGAAGCTCGATTCCGCGCAGCAGACCAACATCCGCTGGATGCTCTCCCAGGAGACGATGGCGATGGAGGAGCTCCGAAAAAACGCGGGCGGTCAGCGTGGGGGAGGAGACGGAGGCGGCGGTGGTGGAAGACGGGGCGGCAGGGGCGGTGGAGGCGGCGGGCGCCGAGGAGGTGGTGGTGGGTCTCCCGATAGCACCGGTTCGGAACCGTCGGGTCCATCGAAGGAGATGCGCGCAATCAGGGACAGCACCAACAAGCAAATCGAAGCGGTTCTAAACCCGCAGCAGCTGACGACTTTTCGCCAGCTATTCGAGCAAGGGCAGCAGCTTCGCCCCGCGGGCGATAGCGCATCTCATCGTGGCGGGGGCTCGCTCTGAACTACAACTGAAGACTACCTGCCAAGTGCCGTCAGAGGCACAGTTGATGGCTGCG
>Ga0209488_10004973_pt1 | contig 10277 bp, 7 predicted proteins | sample Rivendell_Oct201_8_FD_188349 | JGI IMG/M metagenome (GOLD analysis project Ga0209488, IMG submission 188349) | Vadose zone soil microbial communities from the Eel River Critical Zone Observatory, Northern California, USA -... | ecosystem: Environmental > Terrestrial > Soil > Vadose zone >... | reverse complement strand
GTCGCAGAACTTCGAGCACGCTGCGATCGAATTCCGGCAGTTCATCGAGAAACAGAACTCCCTGGTGCGCCAGCGAAACTTCGCCCGGGCGGGGAACTGCGCCACCGCCGATCAAACCGGCGTCGCTGATAGTGTGATGCGGAGATCGAAACGGGCGGTGGGTGACTAAACCCGCTCGTCCCGTCAGTCCGGCGACAGAATGAATCTTGGTTAGCTCAAGTGCGGCTTCGAATTCCAACGGCGGCAAGATGGTTGGCAGGCGCTTAGTCAACATGGTCTTGCCGGATCCGGGCGGACCAATTAGCAAAATGTTGTGACCGCCGGCGGTGGCGACTTCCAGCGCTCGTTTTGCAGCCTGTTGTCCCCGCACCTCACGAAAGTCGACGCTGTAGTGATCGTCATGAATCAGAATTTCAGAAGGATCGATTCTAATCGGCTCGGGCGGTGTTTCTGATCGAAGAGCGGCGATTAGATCGACCGCGCCACGCAAATCAGAAACCGCATAGACGTTAATGCCGGACACCACGGCAGCTTCCTTCGCATTCTCGTCTGGCAACAAGAGATGCCGGGCTTGCGATTCACGCGCACGCAATGCGATGGGCAACGCGCCGCGGATGGGCCGGACACGGCCATCAAGCGAGAGCTCGCCTACCGATAAAATGTCGGTCAGGTGTTCAGCGTCGACGAGGTCGCCGTTTGCTCCGAGTATCCCGAGCGCAATTGGCAGATCGAAACTAGCGCCTTCCTTGCGCACATCAGCCGGCGCGAGATTAATCGTCGTCTTATGAAACGGGAAAAAGAATGCGCTGTTGTTGATCGCGGCGCGAATGCGTTCGCGCGACTCGCGCACCGCGAGATCGGGTAAACCAACGATGATTACTGATGCCGGCGTGTCGGTCTCATTCCGAATGGGCGTCAGATCGACTTCGACATCGACCAGGTTCGCGTCGATGCCGTAGACAGCGGCGGATAGAGTGCGGAAGAGCATGTGAGGGTAAGAACAGAATCAAATTCTCTTAACTCTAAAGTTGCCAACGCTTCGTTATTGCGATGCCCAAAAACGAGCAAAGCGCGCCTCGAAAGAGAAGCGCGCTTGCAAGTTCTTGAAGCGACAGGTTCAGGTCGCTTGTTTTTGAAGACTAGTTTCTAGCTATCTCCTTCGCGGTCCGGAAGTGGCCGGCGCGGTGGTCGCAGGTAGTTTGATTTCCTGACCTGCTTGCAGCTCAACGTTTGGAGCAATTCCGTTAAGTCGTGCTACGTCGTCAGCCGCGAGTTTATGTGCGGCAGCAATCCTGGCGATCGTATCGCCTTTGCGTGCACGCACTTTGTTAAGACCGGCAGCGTTCGAGCTATCTGGTGTGTTCGTGGTTCCGCGACGCCAATTGGTCAGCCGCAGATTCGTATTAGGAACCACAAGCCTGGTTGTTGATTTCAGATCGACTCCGCCGTTCATTGCCTGCAGGGTCGCGACGCTAACGCCGGTGCGGTTGGCGACTGACTGCAGATCCTCACCAGGCGCAACTGAAATCACGCGGGCGGTATCACGATTATCAGGTGACACACGCTTCAGCAAAGCGGCAAGTTGCTTGCCTTTTCCGGCCGGCACCCGGAGGTTATAGGATTCACCGCGCGGCGTAGTGTCTCGACGCAGTTCCGGGTTCAGCGATTGAAGGTAGTCGACGCTGCTGTCGGTCATGTCCGCAATCAAGCGCAGGCTGGTCGCCGACTGAACCGGAATCGTCTCGAAAGACATAGGGGCTTCGGGCCGAATACCATGGAATCCGTATTTTTCAGGATTCTTCGCAATCATAATCACCGCGAGAATATTCGGGACGTAGTTTCTGGTTTCCTGTGCGATGTAAGGATAGATCTTCCAGTAATTCGCTTCGCCGGCACGCGAGATGCCACGATCGACGTTGAGTGCTCCGGTGTTATAAGCAGCCATGGCCAGCAGCCAATCGCCGTTATATCGTCTCGCCAGATCCTTCAGGTATCGCGCAGATGCTGCGGTCGGTTTTTCAATTCCGTTTCGCTCGTCTACCCACGCAGTCTGTTTCAGACCGTATTGGGCGCCGGAGCTGGGAACGAACTGCCACAGACCTGAAGCCGCAGCCCACGAACGAGCCTTCGGACTCCAGGCGCTCTCAACCTGGCCTAACCAGGTGATGTCTTCGGGCACGCCTTCACGACGAAATGTGTCACGGGCAATCTTCATGAAACGGCCCGAGCGGCGCAGACCGGCTTCCATCGTGGAACGGCCGCGACCCTGGTAGTAATTAATGTACTGTTGAATCAGCGGATTGATCGTGAAGTTAAAGTCCAGCGCATTCTTCGCCTGCTCGAGTTGCGCGATATCGGATTCAGAAACTTTCTTCTCTTCGTTGTTGAGAATCAGTTTGCTTAGCGGATCCAGCGGCGACGGGTCAAAGCCCTGTTGACGAAAACCAACCTGGACCTGCTTAGGTTGCTGAACTTTGGCGATTTCTTCCGTTTTGTCAGACTTTGGGTTCTGAGCATCTTGTGCGACAACCGGCGCGTTCTGCGGCTGCTGTTGAAGGACGGGCACCTCTTCGCGATAGATGCGCTCGACCAACTCAAGATAAAACTTCTGCAGTTTCTGATTAGCGCGCACGTCCATTCCCGACATGAGAATCTCGTCGACGGCCTTGTCGAAATCCGAACGAGCGGCGTCGCGCTTATTGTCTTCGAGGTTTAATTTGCCTTGCTTGAAGAAAGCTTCAGCGCGCTCAATTACTTGATCGACGCGCGGCTGGGACTTCTGAACTTCATCTGGAATATCACGGGCGGAAGAAACGCCTAATCCCTGGGCTTGAATGATTGCGGGGTAAAATAGAGTTCCGGCTGCAAATACGGTGCTTAGAGCTAAACCAAGACGGGTACGGGTCATCAATCGCTATTCTCCTCTGTTATTGCTGGGCGAATCCACGACTGCGACTTCCACCGAGTCGCACTGCGGCATTCACTACTAGTAAAACAATACGGAACGCGGAAAAGTTCCGGATTTATGGCTCAAAATCAGCCACTTGAGTCGCGAGGTTATCACACGGGTCGGGGGGTGTCAAACCATTCTAACCCGCCAAAAATGGCCTCGGCGAGTTATTTCCAGCTTCTAAATAGATGCCTGAGGACTGGTTACGTTGCCCATTAATTTTTTCGGCCCGTCGACCCATATCAGTTCGCCTCAACAGAGGATTCGACCAGGGCGCGCTCGCCTGGATTTCCCTAGACATTTCGTCCGCTGGCGGCCTGGGGCAGACGAGTTGGCCGGGTACTTGTCCCAACGGCTGGGGCAATCCTCTCTTTTAAAGCCTCACGAAAGACCTGTCGCATGTTTTCGACGAACACGAACTTTATGTCTTTGAAGGGTTCTTTCGGCACTTCATCGAGGTCGCGGCGGTTCTGAGCAGGAAGAATGATTTTCGTGACCCGGGCGCGGCGAGCGGCGAGCATCTTCTCTTTGATCCCGCCCACCGGCAGAACATTTCCCCGCAAAGTAATCTCGCCGGTCATTGCGACATCTTTTCGCACCGGCCGTAGCGACAATGCCGAAACGAGCGCGGTGGCCAAAGTGATTCCCGCCGAAGGGCCATCCTTCGGGATCGCACCTTCAGGAATATGAATATGCATATCGTAAGTGTTGAAGTCCTCGGGATCGATTTCGAGTTCTTTCGCCCGGGACTTGGCGTATGAATAAGCCGCCTGCGCCGATTCGCGCATCACTTCGCCGAGTTGGCCTGTCAAAACCAGATTGCCCTTGCCTCTCATCCGCAGCGCTTCGACGAACAGGACATCACCTCCCACCGCGGTCCAGGCAAGCCCGGTGGCGACGCCAATTTGATCTTTCTTCAACACTTCTTCCGGAATAATTTTCGGCGCGCCCAGGAACTCATGCAAATTATTCGCTGATACGCGCACCGCTCGCTGTTCGCCCTCGCCGATCCGACGGGCGACTTTGCGGCAGATCGATGCGATTTCACGTTCCAATTGACGCAGTCCGGCTTCCTGGGTGTAACGCTGAATCATTGCCAGCAGCGCCGATCGGGAAATGTTGAGATTGCGCGCCGTGATGCCATTTTCTTCCATCTGTTTTGGCAGCAAGTGCCTTCGCGCAATCTCGCTTTTTTCTTCTTCGGTATATCCAGCCAGCCTGATCACTTCCATGCGGTCTCGCAAAGCCGATTGAACGGTGTCGAGAATATTGGCCGTTGTCATAAAGATGACGTTCGAAAGATCAAACGAGACGCCCAGGTAGTTATCTCGAAAACTGAAGTTCTGCTCGGGGTCGAGGACTTCAAGTAAAGCTGACGACGGATCGCCACGGAAGTCAGCCCCGACTTTGTCGATTTCATCGAGCATGATTAGCGGATTGTTTGTGCCGGCTTGTTGAATCGATTGAATAATTCTGCCGGGCATCGCCCCCACGTAGGTCCGGCGATGGCCGCGAATTTCAGCCTCGTCGTGTACGCCGCCAAGACTCAAACGCATGAATTTGCGCCCCAGCGCGCGCGCGATTGATCTTCCCAGACTGGTCTTGCCGACGCCCGGCGGCCCGACCAGACAAAGAATCGGCCCCTTTGGTTTCTCTTTCAGTTTGCGTACGGCGAGCGCTTCAATGATGCGCTCCTTAACCTTTTCGAGGCCGTAGTGATCTTCATTAAGAATCTTTTCCGCCTTATGTAGATCGAGATTGTCTTTCGAAGATTTGGACCATGGCAGATCAGTCATGATCTCCATCCAATTGCGCAGCGTCGCTGTTTCAGCCGCATCCGGGTGCATGCGCTCAAGTTTTTTCAGTTGGCGCATCGCTTCGTCTTCAGCGACTTTCGGCATCTTCGCGGTTTCGATCTTTTCGCGAAACTGCTGCACTTCTTCGGCGAGCTCATTTCCTTCGCCGAGTTCGGTCTGAATCGCCTTCATTTGCTGCCGCAGATAGAACTCGCGTTGCGATCGATCGATGTCGGCGCGCGCCTGGGTGTTAATTTCCTGTTGGACAGTCAGGACTTCAATTTCCTTGTTGAGAATTTCGTTGACGCGCCGCAGGCGTGCCGTTGTATCCGCAATCTCAAGCACTGACTGAGCGTCTTCAACCTTTAATTCGAGATTCGAAGCTGAGAGATCGGCGAGCCGTCCGGCGTCGTCCAGATTGGCGATGATGGCCATTACTTCCGGAGAAATGTTTTTGCCAAGGTTCGCGGCCTTTTCCATCGAGGCGCGCACATTGCGCATCAGGGCCTCAACTTCCAGGGAACGCTCCGGCGCCGCTTCTTCGGGCATGACCTGCAAGTGCGCGTGCAGGCATTCGCCTTCCGAACTTACTGATTCAACCTGCGCGCGCGACACGCCTTGCACCAGAATGCGAATGCGCCCATCGGGCAGCTTCAGCATTCTCATGATCACCGCCACGGTGCCGACCTTATATAGATCGTCCTGCTGAGGCTCTTCTTTATCCAAATCTTTCTGACAGGTGAGAAGAATCATTCGGTGCTCGCCAAGGGCTTCATCGACCGCGCGAATGGATTTTTCGCGCGAGACAAACAGCGGCACGATCATGAACGGATAGATCACGATGTCGCGCAGCGGCAGCAGCGGCAAATCAGTTGGGATTTGTAGCTGGAGCTCAGACTCGGGCGGCTCAAGGGCTACGGAGATTTCGTCAGTGATGTTATCTGCCATTTTTTACCAATTATTATTTTGGGGACTCTATTTCCTTGATCGGGACTCTGTATTCCGAGCCGCGCCGATCCTTAAGTTTCGGCAAAAGAATCAGCAATACACCATCTTTCAGCTCGGCCTTTGTGTCTTTCACGCTAATTGTCCAACGCAACGGCACGACGCGACTGAAACGCCCATAGTTTCGCTCGGAACAAAGATGCGAAATAACTTTTTGCCGCGGGTTGCGCTTTTTCTTTTCCCCATAAATGCGAATCTTATCGCTGTTCAGGGCGATTTTGATTTGATTCGCCGTAACGCCGGCGAGTTCGACCCGAATGCACACCGCATCCGACGTCTCGCAAACATCGGCCGGTGGTTTGAACGACGCCAGCGGAGTAACTTCGGCCTCTGCGGCTTCATGCAGAACGGAATATAATTTACCAATCCGTTCGGTCAGTCGCTTTAGCTCGATTCGCTCGAGACCTGCTGCGCCCACGCTCTTTACCATTTCTAAGCCTTCAGTTGTCTTATGCGCATCCACCGGCGCGTAGCCACCAGCGACCAAATCAATTCAATTAATCCGAACGGCCAGGCTCCCTGCAGGAAGCCATAAAACGAAGCGAGCAAACAAGCGAACGCGAACGCAATGATGAACCAGTGGCTGCGATCTTCAAGAGCATAGCAAATCAACATTGCCGTGACCGCAAATAACCCAAAGAGCGTGAGCATTTAATAATACGCGTTCGCCGCCGCCGTCAGGCGCGCTTGAGCGATCCACTCGCGCGCGCGCGCACCAGTGTCTTCAGCTCATTCATGAATTCTGAGACGTCCTCAAACTCGAGATAGACCGAAGCGAACCGCACGTATGCAACTTTGTCGAGTTCCTTAAGCCGCCGCATGATTTGTTCGCCAATCTTGCTCGTCGGTCGCTCGCGCTCAGGGGATTCCTGCACGTACTTCTCAACGGCGTTTACGATGCTGTCGAGCTTTGATGACGGTACCGGGCGTTTTTCACAAGCGCGTAACAGGCCGGCCATGACTTTGTTACGGTCGAAGGCTTCGCGGCGACCGTCTTTCTTGATCACCATGTACGGGATCTCGTCGATGCGCTCATACGACGTAAAGCGGCGCTCGCATTTCAAGCACTCCCGGCGCCGGCGAATAGCCTCTCCCTCGCGTGATTCGCGCGAATCAACGACTTTGTCTTCAAGAAAACCGCAGAATGGGCATTTCATGATTCACCTCATTTGAGGATTGTGTGTCGCCGAAGGGCTTAGGCTCCCTCAGCGACAACCACCGGTTCATCTTCAACAGCGTGTTCGACCGCTTTCACAGAAATCAACGCTCGCAACCGCGTCATATTCACATCGCCTCGTAGGAAATAGAACAACCCGAACGCAGCGGCTGGTCCGAAATCTACCAGATGAAGGACTATCGCAACCGCCGCTGCCTGATCGCGCCCCACGCCCAGGAGGATCAGCGCGGCGGCAGTCGCAGCGTGAAACGCTCCGGCCGCGCCGCCCGGCGTTGGCACAACTGAGCCAACCATCGACCATCCCAGGACGAATATGATTTGCGAGACTCCGAACTTAATGCCGAACGCGCGACACACCAACAGGTTCGCGAGCACGACTGAGCCCCAAAGAACGAACGACCAGAAGACGCTGATGGCCAGCAGACGAATGTCGGCCAGAACCGTGAGCGCGGTTGCGAGTTGCTCGAGCGTGCTCAACAGCCCACGTTTGATCCTCACCATTAAATTGGAGCGCGTTTTGATCCGGACATCCAACCAGGCAATCAGCGTTTGCGATCTCAGTCTAAACCAAATCAAAAATGCGACCACAATGAAGAGCAGCGCGAGAAACGCGAATCCAATGATGCGAACCCAGCTAAGATCGGCAGAACCGCTTGTCGGCTTGAACCATAGGAGGTTCACCGCGAACATCAGCACGACCGTCAACGTGTCATAGAGCCGTTCGATCATGATGGTCACGAACGCTGCGGCGGGCCTCACGCGATGATCGCGCATCGGCAGCACGACCGGGCGAACGACCTCACCCGCGCGACCGATTGTCAACAGGGCCAGGAAGCCGACGCAGGTCGAAATCCAAACTTCACGAAGACTGGAGGGCGTCAACGGTTTTAAGAAAGCTTGCCAACGAACGACGCGCCAAAGATACGCCAGCAGCACGACTACAATTGCCACGACGATTAGTCGCCAATCGGACTTTTCCACAGCGAGCTTGACCTGCTGCCAATCAAGGCCTCGGCCAAATACCCAGATGATTAGCGCCGCCAGGAGAAGCAGGGCGATGAACTCGATCGATTTGCGATGCTTGGAAAAAATGTTCGTGGACACTCGCTTTTCGCAGCAAAGAGCGCGGCAATCAAACTTGACTAAACTAACACGTAACCACAAGATATTGGGTGGCGCAAAGAGGCTACAACAGTTTAATGGTGCGCGCAAGAATGGCTGTGATCGCGCGAAAACTTGTGATGCGCAATCAATCGTTCGGCGGAACTTTGAATCAATCCCTGACGTAAGACGGTCGTGTCGGGCAGGGATATTGGGCCCGGAATGCTAACGCCGCGCGAATTGGAGAACGGAAACCTTGGGAGTCGCCAAACTCTTGGTTACCAGTGAAGGCGCTGAATTAGTCAGAAGATGCCGCAAGGGTGACGGCGCGGCCTGGGAAGAGATTGTCCAGACTTACAGCCGCCGCATTTACAACCTCGCGTATCGGTTTACGTCTCGTGCCGACTCTGCCGAAGATTTGACGCAGGAAGTTTTTATTCGCGTCTACCGCTCGCTCGACCAATACAATCCGAAGCAGGGAGATTTGCAGAACTGGCTGATGAGGCTGGCCCGCAATCTCATCATTGACGATTATCGCAAGCGACAACGCGCCCCGCAGGATGAAGCGGCGGACGATCTCGAAGAGCACAAATACCATCTGCGGGCCTCAGGCGCCACGGTGCAGCGCGAAATGGAGCGACGTGAATTGGGCGTTCAGGTCCAGGCAGGCATCGACAAGTTATCAGCCGACCTGCGAACCTGCGTGATTCTCCGAGACATTGAAGAGCTCAGCTATCAAGAAATTGTCGATTTGTTGAAAATCCCTGAAGGAACAGTCAAATCCAGGATTAATCGGGGCCGCATTGAACTTGCGAAGATACTGCGTCGTATGCGAGTAGTGGAGGCGTAGTTTCTGAGATTCGAGATCTCAGCTCCGAATTTGAGAAAAAAATGCTTTGTCACGAATTTGAAGATCAATTGACGGATTACCTCGACGGGACGCTCGGCGTAGAGGCACACAAGAATTTTGCCGAACATGCGATGCGTTGTCCCCTCTGTCATGATCTCCTGGGCGAGGTCAAGAGCACGCTGGTAGCTTGTTCAGCATCAGAAGCGCCGCCGGCCGGTGTCGGTCTGGAAGCGCGCATCCTGATGAAGACGATGCCGGAGACCGCAATCACGTGCGCGGAGTTTGAAGATTACCTGACCGATTATCTGGATGGATTTCTGGTCGCGCCGCTGTATCACCGTTGGGAACGACACGCCGCTCTCTGTGAAAGTTGCAGTGAATTGCCCGGCGATGTCGTCCGATCCATCGGTGCTTGCTATACCTACAAACAAGATGAACTGGCGGTGCCGGCGGGATTGGAAGCTCGGATTCTGCAAAGCACCATCGGAAACGTTTTGCCGCAACAAGTTCGAGCGCCTTTTATGTCGCGACTAGTTGAATGGCTGCGCGGCGCGCTCGACCCAATCGTTTCGCCGCAACTGGCGACGGTCGCAACGATGTTGCTCGTCGCAGTGTTCGTATTAACGAACACAGTATCGACGGACGGCTCGGTCGGTGGAATCTATCATGCGAGTTTACAACTGGCGCAACGAACGGCTGACAACGCGACCAGGAGTTCGGTGGTTCCCGATGGCATGAAGAACCTGGAAGGCAGCGTCGACGATTTGATGGGCGCTGACAACGCTTCGGATACAAGTGATGAAGCAAATAAGAATCAGAATCAGGCGAATCAGAACAATGCGTCGCCGAATCCGCAGAGCAAGCGCAAAAATAACGATGCGCAACCGAAAGGCCGTTGAAGCTTCTTCGGTCGCTGCGACTAGCTGAGTTAAGGAGCCGGATCGATACCGGACCAGGATTTTAATGAACTGCTCGTATCACACAAGAAATGCCGCCACGGTGCAGTGCAATCAGTGCGCGCGAGCGCTTTGTCCGGCATGCGACCACCGCATTCGCGGATTTCCATTCTGTCAGGATTGTATTGTCGCCGGCGTCGAGATGCTCCGCTATCAGCAGTCGCGTACGTCTGATGCGCAGGTCATTCGCCGCAAGACATCGCCATTCATCGCAACCTTCCTTTCACTGTTCGTACCTGGATTGGGAGCCGCGTATAACGGCCAGACGTCAAAGGCGATCGTCCATTTTGCAATTTTTGCGAGCTTCTTTCAGATGGCTGTCGTCACCGACGGGGTGACGTTCTTTGTGTTAGGCGTAATCGGCACGTGGCTGTTTGCGGCGGTTGACGCATGTCGCACGGCGCAGCTTATGCGCGCAGGTTTGGCGCCCGACGCAGAGGAG